>SXGT01604702.1_pt1 | contig 30891 bp, 39 predicted proteins | sample 3176221 | NCBI WGS metagenome assembly SXGT01 (sample SAMN11356862, study PRJNA531348) | freshwater metagenome | isolation source: freshwater sample F1-120 | place: China: Fuxian Lake, Yuxi | collected 2017-12-25
ACGGATCACGCCGTTGTAGACCTCGGCCACCTCGACATCACCCTTGTCGTCGGCCGGGATCACCTTGATGCCGGGGCGGTTCATCCGCTGCTCGTTGGTGATCTGCTTGACGTGCTGGGGCAGCTTGTTGATGGTCAGACAAGGGCGGGCGTTGATGGTCTGCCCTTGGACCGCGCCACGGGTCTGGAGCACGTCAGCGGGCCACTGCCACTGGTTGTCCGGGGAGCCTGCGTAGAACCGCAGGTCGTCGAGCTCACTCTCGCGTGTCTCGGAGAAGGCCGAGATCGCCATCGTCATGCGTGAACGCGCAACGGTCAGAATGTCTGACGCGCTGTTTCTTGGCTTACCACCAGCAGCAACATTCGCTGCGGCCACGATTCCGGTTGTGTCTTTCATGCGTCGAATACTCCGAGGGTGTGTGCCTCTCGCATCACGAGAAGGTCTTCACCTTCCCATTGTAAGTCTTGACCGATGGAATCACCAAACAGCACCCGGTCGCCAACTTTGACATCCGTGGCATCAGGGCCAGCGAAAATGACTACACCAGTACCCGTCTGCTTCTGACGCAACAGGATAAAAAGCTCATGCTTCTCCATGTCAGGACGAACGAATAGACAATCTTGCAGTGCTCGAATGGTCATATGTAGAAACTCGGTGCTTTGTTGACAGTAGCCATGTTTGTGGACTGATAGTGTATGTCAGCAGTATGCAGAAACACAGCATCGGTGCAAGTATCTGATGCGTTCGTGGCGTCACGGTAACAACGCACCAAGATCAACCCATCAACTTCCATTTCCGCAATCGTCACTGCCGGTGTTTCGCTGACATTATGTGTGTACCTGACTGCTGGGCTTGCCGCGATCACTTGCACAGTGCTGACAGCGGGAAAAGCGCCCTGTTCAAACCCTTTGGCGAACGAGTAGTCGAATTTCCACACCACATCGCCGGTGTTCGGTACGGCTGCGGCATTGCTCCAATGAGCATGAAAATAGATGTCTGTACCGGGAACCCAGTCATGCGGCACATGGAACACCATGAACACCTCGTTCATGGTGATGGCGCTGAACTGGTATTGGCGAAGTAATGTGCCAGTGTAAACAGCGAATGTCGGATCGTTGGCACCTGTACCACGAACCTCAATCGAGGATGTGAGATCGCGCCAACCAAACGCGGGGGTGGTCTGGTTTACCTGAATGCCAACACCTGCTGCACCGGACAGCGTAGTACCGTCCCATACGTCGTTCAGCGCAACCTTCACCGTGGTGTTGTTCTGCACCACAGGGGCAACCTCAACGCCTGTCAGCGCAGACGCTGCGGGCAACCCTGATATTTTGGCATCACTCATCACGCCCTCTGTCGTTGCCGATACGCACGTTGGGCAATTCGCCCACATTCTCGGCATTCTCGCCTAGGTCCACCATTTCGTCCACCAGTAGGTCGAACAATGGTGTTTTCAGGCGTGAACTCGTGACCGTGCTTGCAATGAGTCAATTTTGACCGCCATCCGTAATTACCTCTGGCGATATTTTCTTGCAGTGTAACCGGTTCCAAATGGTCCGGGTTGCAGCAATTTCTAACTCGGCACAGGTGGTCAAGCGTCAGTTCTTTGGGAATCGGCCCCCGGTATGCCTCATACACCTCACGATGCACATACCGCTTACCTGCAACAGCATATCCATCATGGGAAAGCGAACCTGTCCAAATCCAACACCCGTCTGGCCGTTTGTCCAAGTGGTCATTGAAATCAACCCGCTTGCTCATTTAACTTCCCATCCATCCAGTTGATACATGGGAGGGAGCGTAACTTCTCGCAACACGTTTGTCAAGACGGTCATTGTACTCCCGATGGGCGACTGGGTAAGCAAACGTCACGGCGATGGCGTCAGCCGCATCTGGTGAGGCCAGTCCACGGGCTTTCATTTCCTTCTTGCCCTCCAAGAATATGGTGCCTGCCGAGTTAGGCTTCTTCATCGGGCCGATCAAGTCACCCTTCAAAAGCCTGTCCTGCGGCAAACTGGCCGATTTGAGCCAGTCACGCATGGCTCCCCAAATCTCGGCGCGTTTGTTGCCCCACATGATTGGGTTCTTGGCCTTCCAGCCGAAGTTGACCCCGCGCACTTTGTACTTCTGCTCGGTTAACCTGTCAAGGATGCCGTAGCCCAGACCTCCCTCGTCGATCACGGTCAGGGCTGGCCGGTACTCCTCGATGGCGTCGATGACGTGGCCCACGGTGGTCATGGTGTCGTCACCCCGGAACCGCTTGACCGCCACGATGTCGCGTCCACGGCGCACGGCGATCACGGTGGAGTCCATGCCGCCCCGGGCCGGATCCACCCCGATGATCACGGGCGCGGTCATGTCTTTCCACTGGTCGCGCTTCATGGCGTCATCGACGAGGTGGGGCGCGATGAACTGGTCTTGGCCCGACTTGGGGAAATCCCCATAGACCTCGACCCGGGCCTCGTCGGAGTCCTCGCCGTACTCCTCGATGATCTGCTGGTAGATCGACTTGTCGGTGCCCTCGACGGTGCGGGCGTCGATCTTCTCGGACTCCCAGAAGTCGCGCTTGTTGCCGTCCACGGCCTCGTAGAAGTACCCGGTGTTGCGCCGTCCGTTGCTGAACGCCAGCCAATACCGGTCCAAGATGTTCTCTGTAAAGAAGCCCGCAGCCACGGACCAGATGCTGTCCGGGATACCGCTGGCCTCGTCGAAGATCACCATCATACCGTCCATGTTGTGAACACCGGCATAGGCGTCTGGGTTCTCCTCGCTCCACAGTTTGCCCTCGGCACCCCAGTACCGGGTGCCTTTCTTCAGATCCCGCTCGACCAACTCGGTCAACCACGCTGCGGGGTTCAGACTCGTGGCAGTCGGCTCCCACCAGTGCGCGTTGATCGCCATCGTGACCCACTTGGTCAACTCACCCCACGTCACTTTGCGCAACTGGTTCTCGCTGTTGGCCGACACGATGACAGAACTGCCGATCCTGGTTGTCAGCATCCACAGGATCAGCCACGACACGAGTGCCGACTTACCGACACCCCGGCCGGACGAGACAGCCCTGCGCAAAGCATCAATCAGATCACCCTCGGTCAGCTTGGCCCGGTTCTCGCGGATGAAGTCCCGGATGCGCCGCAGCGTCCTGCGCTGCCACGCCCGGGGTGCCTTGAAGTGTTCGAGTGGGGTGTTCTTCTGCCCCCACGGGAACGCGAACAGCACGAACGCCTCGGGGTCGTCCTTGATCGCGGGCGACCACAACTGCGACATCAACAGTTGCTCCTCCTCGGGCGAGTAGCGCATCTTCTGCATTAGGTCATCCAATCGCCAACGGTGTTTGCCAGCAGCACGACCACCAGCCCAATCAGGATCATTGTCATGAGTTGTTCTCCAATCTTGGTGTCACGTCAATCACCTCACCCTCGATCACCCGAGCCTGTGCCTGCGCCAGCGCCTCAGTGATGGAGATGGTCCCACCGAGTTCAACCTGCTTGATCTCGCCGTAGCGTTTCTTGTTGTGGGCGCTCATGAGCCACTTGCGCGTGTCGATGCGCAGCTTGTCGCGGTTGACCGTCTCAGGGGCCGATGCGTCGATGGAGTCCACCCCATCGGCAATCTCAAGAATCTCCCCGGCCAAGAACTCGGTGCGCATCTCCTGCGCTTCTTTGAACCGCTCGTTGCGCTGGGGGTCACGCTTGACCCAGCGCAGAAAATCCTCATACGACACGAGTCGATGGTCGTCTTCGATGAGGGACTGTAGGGAGCGGCCCCGGTAGATGTCCTCGATCACCCGCTCGAAGATTTGCTCATATTCGAGATGGCGAAGGGCTTTGGACTCCGCAGGGAGCCTCGGGGGTTTGGGGTCTGGGCACGACAGCCAGTTTGGGAGTGGGGTTTCACCGGTGACAACCGTGCCTACGGATGGGGCAGATGCGTATTCCATAGTGAGCGGGAGTGTACAGCTTGGCTGGAATCTGTGCAACGGTGAGTAAATGACCCACTGGGTTTTTGATTTTGAAAAAATTTTCACAGGTTCTGTGATGCCTACGTAGCCGGACCATCGGTCCCGCTGGCCCTACCCCCTCCCCTCGCACCCGCGTACCCGCGCACCCGCGTACCCGCGTACCCGCGCACCCGCGTACCCGCGTACCCGCGCACCCGCGTACCCAGGGGGTCAGGGTCAGGGTCAGGCACCGGGCGCCCGGTGACACTGGTGACAACGGTGACAACCCTCCTGGATCAGTTGTCCCCAGCCTGAAACCCCGAAAACCATGGGTTTGTGCCCCAGTGGGTCAATAGATCAACCGAAAAGGCCGGGAAAACGGGGGAAATTGGGGGAAAACGGGGGAAAAGGTGGATCCAGTGGGTTCAATGTATCCATGTATCCAACACAATGGCGCACGGATGACAGTTTTGCCTTTCCCGCGCACGCGAACCCTTGTTTTAATACGATTTTGAAAAGAGTCTTTTATTCCGGAATCCTCAAAATCATTTACCCTTGATTCTTGACATACTGTCATCCGTGCGTTAATGTGTCGGATACATGGATACACTGAAGAAAGGCCAGCCATGAAACGCCCCAGCTATTTGAGTGTGTACGAATGGAGCCAGATGTCCGACGAAGATCGACGACTTGAATGGCAATCACTCGCCGAAGATGAACCCCCGCCGCATGTTGTGGTTGCGCCCGTTGAACCAGCGCAGTTGAAGAAACAACGAAAAAGCATGAAGCCATCGCCACCCGTGCCGATCCCTCCGCGCACCATTGGCGACGCCTTCGTGCTGGTTGACGGCCGACTGATGCGCCGAAGGGCTGCCCGCGTCGAAGTGGTGCAGCAGGACGGCGAACGGTTTACCCGCGAAGTCGAGCACTTCACCCCGTGCGGGGGCCGGGTGCGCTTTGGTGGTCGTATCTATAGTGCCGCAGTAGTTTCGCACTATTTGCAGACCGGCGAGATTGTTGATCGAGTGCCCCGGGCGAAGACTGCACAGCGCTTCAAAGCCCAAGTGCGCGAAGGCGCACGGGTTCGCCATCTCGGCTACTTCGCCAGTGAGGAAGAACGAGACGCCGCCGTTTTTGCCTACAAACTAGGTATTTTTCCCAAAAATACTTGACACAGTAACCCAATGGGTTATACTTCGTCCCATCAACAACCCGTAACCGTAAAGGAGCACAAATGATACCTATTTACGACCATCGCACAGTCGTGGGGTACGCGAAAACGGCGAGACAAGCCGAACGACTCGTAAGAGCCTTGCTGCAAACCATCCCACCCGGATGGAGTGTGACCGTCCGCATGCGCGATACAGGCATCGTTGATTTACCAGCAGGATGGATTTATTCGGTCCATCCGTAACTCGTAACCCTGAAGGAGTAACCCGATGAAACATTCCCGCCATGCCTTGCGCTATGTCGATCTCCATCCCGAGCTGGTAGATCGCGAGCCGTCTACCCTTGCGGTCATTGCCGGATCCTGCCTCGCATTGTCTGCGCTTTGGATCGTTTGTGTGTTTGTCTTTTCTTTCTGATGGAGGCGATGATGAAATCACTGTTTGAACAGTTTGAAGGCGCGGACCTTGATCGTCTGGTCGAATGCTTGAATGCGATCAAAGCAGCTGGGATGCGCGTCGATGAGTATACCCAAACCGGGGTTAACCAAAATTCCGGCAATGTCTGGATCTGGAGCGAGAATTGGCCCGGATGCGTCTATTGTTCCATCGGCTTTAATGTAGCCTGGTGCTATTCATGCCCCGAGTGTGGCGAGGAACACGACTTCGACACATTCGAGGAATTGAGCGAGTACGCCTCGCGCTATGAATCCTCCTGCAAAGCCTGCAAACCCAAATTCGTAGCCGGATGGAATATGCCCGGCTACCTGCCCGATTCCGAGCCGATGGAATTCGACGATGCCGAGGATGCCCTCGAATATGTGCGAGATCTGATGCGCGAGGATGCCGAGGATAACGGATGGAGCCGGGAGGATGCCGAAGCCATCGACGGGATCGAAGCCGATGGAGCCGGTGAATTTGGCGTGACTATGTACGGCTGTCATTACTTTGTAACTACCGAGGCTTGAATCATGGAAACAGTGCAAATTGAAATTTTCGCGTTTGACGAACTGAGTGAGCGTGCCAAAGAAAAGGCCCGGGAATGGTGGCGCATGGATTGTGACCCTCTGGCATGGAGCGATGAATCCCGAGGCTCTATCGAGGCATTCTGCGGTCATTTCGGCGTGAAACTGAAAGACTGGGAAGTCGGGCCGTTTCAGCAGTTCCGTTATTCCACCGATGCCGATTCTCGGCATTTCCGAGGCATCCGGCTCTCCCAAATCGACCGGGACGCCATGCCGACCGGCTACTGTTTGGACGCTACCCTCTGGATCACGTTTTACGATCATTTCAAAAAGACCGGGGACGCCAAAGGCGCATTCGATGCTGCGCTATGGGAGGCTTTCAAAGAATGGCGGGACGATATGGAATGGCAGTTATCCGATGAATGCGTCGATGATTGCTTGATCGCCAATGGTTACCGATTCGAGGAATCGGGCAAATTTTGGAGGGCTTGAAAATGTCAAACGATCTTGAATGGTGGAGCGAATCCCTCGGCCGCATCGAATTACAAATTGCCCGGGAGGATGCCGAGAGCGCCTCGCATCCCGGGTCATGTGATGCCGATGTCTCCCGGCTGCGTGATGTCCCCTACATCCGGGAGCAATTGGACAAATTGTCCCCGGCTCTGGTGGTCGAATGCCTGCGCGAGCATGGCGCATGGGATGCCGAGGAATTGGCCGATCATGATGCAAATTTAGACCGGCTCCTCTGGATCGCATGTGGCGACATCTCGGAGGAGGTTTTCATGCGCGAGGATGCCGAGGGCGAAGGATGATTAGTTTCGCCCTGATTGTCTCCCTGTTCTTTGCTGCCGTCCGCGCCGTCCTGCTGACCGTGGCATCATGGCTTGACTAACCCCGCATCCATTAACCTCGAACCCGGCCCCGTGCCGGGTTTTTCTTACCCAGGAGTACCCTACCCTATGTCCACGCCCAAAAAACCCCGTAGCGCCCGCCCTGACCCTTCCCCCGATAGCTTCGCCGCCAGGGTGCGCGACACCATGCACCGTCTGAACCTTGACGAACGTGAAGCCGCCGATTACTTCGGCATCCCGGTATTCACCCTTCGCAAGTGGGCCACGGGGGAACGTCAGCCTGGTGCGGCCGTGCTTCGTCTTTTTGATGTTCTTGGCATGGTCGAAGCTATGGCTCCGGCGCTTCATGTCGCCCTGATCCCGCCCGCCAGCGTCCCCAAGCGGCCCCGGGGGCGACCGAAGACCAAAGCTGACTAAGGCTCCCAACCAGCCAACGCCACCAGTTTTTAAGGCATCGAACCAACCGATGGCCCCAAGTTTTAAGGCATCGAACCAGACAAAAGGCCCGGTGATCCCGGGCCTTCTTTATTCCTCATCCATCGTGTCGGGGTCATACCCCTTGACCAGCTTGCGCTCGTAGCCCTTCTCGATGGCGTAGCGGTAGATGTAGTCTGCGTGACGCTGCTTGGCCTTGATCACCTTCTCGCGGTACGCCTTGAACATGGTCGGCAAACTCGGGTTGATGGCCCATGTGACCTTCTTCTTGTGCAGTTCGCTCTCCACCTGCACCACCCAGCCCGCCTGCTCCAGCACCAGCATGGCGTCCATGACCGCCTGATCCTTTTGCCAGTCGGTCTTGCCGTCCAGCGGACGCCGTGCTGACTTCTTTAGGGTGCGCAGGTCGGTCATCTGCGTGTCCCCGCTGATCTGGATCACATGGTCGATCACCCACTGGTCGAAGTCGTTCGTGATCGCACCACCCACTTCACCCAGCGAGTACCGGTAGGCCGGGATCACGTAGCCACGGATCAGGCTCACGACCCTGTGGACAACCTCGGCCTGTACCTGCGGGGCGAAGGGTGACTCGAGGATGTGGAACATGAGGATCAACCGGCCAGCAAGACCTTCCAGCTTGCCGAAGGCTGTCATGTACTCTGTCCCGCTGTCCAGCACCCGTTCGTCCTGCTTGGCCTGTTCATACCACGCTTGGAACTCGCGGAAGGCTGTGAATGCTTCTGTGGATAAATGGTAAGTCTGAGCATGTAGCGCGAATGTCAGGCGTAGGGTATTCTCCCATGCGGCTGCGCTGGTCATGTACTCGGGGATCGGGTGACCAAGTCTAGTTTTACTACCACTTAAAACAACTGGAATAAATCGTTGCAGTAAACCATCTTCAGACAACTGCGCAATGTGTGCTCTTAGCACAGCAGGTTGCATGTTGCCGTAAATTGACACAGCGTGATTATCTGCGTGAATTGACCCCGCCCCTACGCGGTCCATTTTATACGCCTCACTTTCATACCCTAAAACCCATGTCGACCTATCCTCAGTCCCTCGCGGGTCGCATATTTTCTTCACCCAGCTTTTCATTTCATCTAAATAACATAACACCCCTCTCGGTGACTTCGCAGTAACTCGAACTAGCATCTGACTTGTTACATCTCCCACGGTCAATTCAAGCGGTGTTGGTTGTGGTGGCATCTCGGGCACACTGGGCGCTTGGTCCGCACCCAGCATGGCCTCGGGGCTGGCTGAGAATTCAAGGAAGGCTTTCTTGGCGCTGGCGTAGGCCGCTTCCTTACCCTCCCAGTCCAGCAGTTCCTTCTGATACCGTGGTCGGTCCTCGGCTTCGATGTGCTTGAGCGGTGACAACATAGGCCGGGAGCCGGGGGACTTCTTGTCTGCTGGGTCACCAATGGTCATTAGCCACAGCACTGGCGGCACATGGAACCCGGGCATGAGTTCCAGCCGGATGCGGGCGTCAACGACCCCACAGACAGCGGCCAACCCAGCGAACAAAGGGACCAAAGGGTCGCAGCCCACGCTTTCGCTGATCTCAAGGGACCGCTGGCGCAGGACGGCAGGCCACAGATCGAGCATCATCTCGGGCGGCTTGGGGCGCAGGCCGTCCACCACGTCCAGCGGCTCCATGACCGGCATGTCGATCTTGCTGAACAACTCGGACGCATCGGGCAGGGGGCGCTGCCACCCGTGCTGCTTGGCGATGTGGAACAGTGTCCCCAACTTGACAGCAGTTGCCTTGTCTGGTCGGAAGCTGACCCACTGCGTCAGAATCTCCCGCTCACCGGGGTACTTGAACTGGGCCGTGGCGCTCCACTCGTTCCACAGTTGCAGCGCCTGCCCAAGCTGGTCGGTCTGGGTGCCTGCCCAGTGCAGCGCCATGCCAATCGACACCCACTCGTCACGGGAGCAGTCAGCGGGCACCGCATCGAGGGCTTGCCTGATCTCCTCCCATGAGGCGTCAATCGCGCCGTCCGTGCTGATCGTGCGCTCTTTGTCCTGCACCAGCATCCCGTTCCACAGGTCAAGCAGGGGCTGGGGAATCATCGGCAGGCGCATCCAGTGGCCGCTGCCTGCCCAGTGGTAGGGCTGACGTGTCTCGGGGTGGATTGAAGGTGGCAGCACGTCTTGCACCGTGAGGCCGCTGGCCGTGGCGCAGCGCAACTCGTAGGCGGTGATGCCGTTGTGCAGAATCTTCTTGCTCGGCAGCGCAGCGCCGAAGGGCATCGTGTACAACAGCTTGCCGTGCCCGGGCTTGCCCGAGTTGATTACCACGGCGTCCGGGGCGTTGTACAGGGCTTGCAGGTCGATGCCGTGCTGGGCCAGCAGGCTGGTGGTGACGGTCCAGTTGTCGAGGTCCAGCGCCATCGTGCCGCTGTACGCATGGGCCAAGCCGATGCCGTAGCCCGGGGGCAGATCGCCTTGGGCCTTAAGGGTGTTTTGTTTGAGGTTCCAGCCCGGGGTGCGCGGGCCTTTGGTGTTCGCTGGGATGGGGACAAGGCTCCAGCCGTGTCTGATGTAGGCGTCAACGGACGCTGGATGCGATTGCACAGTCTGCGGTGCTGTCATAGAATACTCCCGTTGGTGATTCGCAGTTGCCGACACTTTGTTCATTGATCTTCTCCTTCAAAGCCTCGGTCTAACCACCGGGGCTTTTCTTTTTGGAAAAATTTTCGCGTCCATGTGTTGCATTGTGCCACGACCGTGATACACTTTCAACATCGACACAGAAAATTTTCACCGTCATGACTCCCATCAACAAATCAGCGTACCTGACTGTCCGAGTGGCAGACAGGACGCGAACCAAGTTTCACGCGAAGGCCAAACGCTACGGAACACCGAGCGAGGTCTTACGTGAACTCATTGACGCCTTCATCGAAGATCGCGTCACCATCAACCCACCTGTAACTGGTAATCCCAAGGAGAAACTTTATGTCCCTCGAAGCCAAAATTGAAGTTCTGACCGCTGCCGTTATCGCCCTGACTGCCAAGCTGGAGTCCAGCAATGTAGCAGCACCCGCACCTGTTGCGCCAGCACCAGCCCCTGCACCCGTGGCTGCTCCGGCACCTGCTCCTGTTGCGCCAGCACCAGCCCCTGCACCCGTGGCTGCTGCCCCGGCCATGCCCGCTCCCCCGGCTTTCGTGGCTCCCGCTCCTGCGGCTGCACCGGTGGCCTCTGGTGCGCCGTTCACTGACGGCAAGGGTCTGATCGACTACGTGATGGGTGCCTACAAGGCGATGGGTCCACAAAAGGGTGCCATGATTCAAGGCGTCCTGACTGGTCTGGGCTACCAGAACATCAACGATGTGAAGCCCGAGCACTACGGCGCTCTGTTTGCTGGTGTCGAAGCCCTGAAGGCATCCTGATGAGCACCCACGCCAAGCTGTCACCCTCCAAACGGCACCGCTGGGCCTTGTGCCCCGGCAGCATCCGCGAGGAAGCCAAGTACCCTGACACCGGTAGCGGCCCCGCTGCTGCCGATGGCACCCACAGCCACACGCTGCTGGAACACTGCATCAAGGCCGGACTGGCTGACCCCACCTCGATGGTGGGCGTCAAGATGAAGGACCATGATGGTGAGTTCGTGGTTGACGCTGATCGTGCCGCACGGGTCAAGTCTGCCATCGAGTATGTCAAGGAGCGCGTAGCCGCGTTCAACGGCATGGCCGAGGTGATCCCCGAGACTCGGGTTGATCCTCAGTGGTTCACCCATCGTGACGACCTCAGTGGTACCGTGGACATCCAGATCATCGGCGGCGGTGTGCTGGAGATCGTGGACTACAAGGACGGCATGGGCGTGGTGTCTGTCGAGGACAACCCGCAGCTTGAGCAGTACGCGATGGGCAAGCTGGCCGAGTGCAAGCTGGGCTGGAACGTCCCCGAGCAGTACCCGTGGCGTGAGGTGCGCATGACCATCATCCAACCCAAGCTGGCGCTGAAGGGCATGTCCCCTATCACCACATGGACCGTTCCGGTAAAATACCTGCTGGACCGACTGAGCGTGTTGAGCGCACAGGCAAGGGCAACGGATGATCCCAACGCCCCGCTGGTCCCGGGTGAAAGTCAATGTAAGTTTTGCCGCGCCAAGGGTTCATGCTCTGCGCTGGCAGGTAATGTAATGAAGGAGGTAGGAATCATGTTCCAGCCAGTCGTAACCCAAACGCTCGATGTCGCGCAGCAGTCTGCCGACAAAGACCCGGCCCAGATGGACGATCAGCAGATTCGTCAGATCATGGAAGCCGCACCCCTCATGCGACAACTCTTGGAAGCTGTGGAAAAAGAAGCCATGCGCCGCATGCAGTCAGGCATCTCGATCCCCGGCCTCAAGCTGGTCCACGGCCGTGGCTCCCGCGCTTGGGTGCTGCCCGAGGAGGAGATGGCCGAGAAGCTGGTCAAGATGGGCATCCCCAAGTCCGCTGTCTACGAAACCAAACTCGTCACCCCTGCCAAGGCTGAGAAGCTGACGTGGGAGAAACGCGATGGTACCAAGGTGTCCCTGACCGACCGCCAACTCAAGCGCATGGATCAGGAGTACGTCACCAAGCTGGCTGGCAAGCTGACCGTGGTCCCCGAATCTGACAGCCGTCCTGCTGTCATCACCAATGCTGCGCCGATGTTCAGCGCAGTCGAGGCAGCACCCGCTGCCGAATCCCTGCCCTCGTGGCTCATGTAAACCGTAAGGAGTTAATCATGTCCGAAATCATTTTCCTCTCGAACGTCCGTCTGTCTTTTCCCCACCTCGCTGAACCTCAGAAGCAGGTCAACAGCGCCACTGGTGCTGAACGTATCTCGTATAACTGCGAGTTCATCCTGCATCAGGACCACCCCGGCTTTGCTCAATTCACTCAGCGTTATGGTGCTATGGCGTTGGATAAATGGAAAGAGCACTCTCAAATGGTCATGAGCATGATCCAAGCCGACCGCAAACTGCGCTGCTTTGGTCGTGGCGAGGAGAAGGTCAACAAGAAAACCTTCCAGCCTTACGATGGCTACGCCGGTCATGTGTTCATCACCGCTGGCCGCGACTCGGCCCCGCAGATGATCCAATCTGACGGTAAGCCTGTGGAGGGTATGCTTGCCTACCAGCAGCTTGCCCGCAAGATGTATGGTGGCTGCCGTGTCAACGCTGCCATCAAGCCTTGGATACAGGACAACAAGCATGGCCGTGGCATCCGCTGCGATCTGATTGCCGTGCAGTTCGCTGGCGATGACACCCCCTTTGGTGAAGGCGCGGTGGACGCATCGAACCTGTTCGGTGCTGTGGCTGGTGCTCCCGCTGGCATGTTTGCCCCGGCCGCTGCCGCTATGCCTGCCGCACCGTTTGCAGCACCTGCTGGTCTGCCCTCGTTCTTCGGTCAGTAATTGAATCGGGGCCGATGCCGGGTTAACGAAGTGATCCCCCGCCGAAACGCGAGTCGAATGGGGGTTGCAGAAAGCGGAGTCAAGATGTTCGGTGAAAGACTCTCCTCGGTACTGTTAAGCCAGTTTTCGGCCCCACCTTTTGAGTAATGTGAATTGAATCGGGGGAAAGCAACATCCGGCTAGAGTGCGAGTACCCCCACCTTGTAAGGAGTAAATGTAATGATCAAATTGATGCAGGGCGATTGTTTAGAGTTGATGAATGAAATCCCCGACCAGTCGGTGGACATGATCCTGTGTGACCTGCCTTATGGCACCACGCAGAACAGGTGGGACAGCGTGATTCCGTTTGAGCCACTGTGGGCACAGTACAAGCGGATTTGCAAGGGTGCGATTGTGCTGACCGCAGCGCAACCGTTCACAAGTGCTTTGGTGATGAGTGCAGCGCACCTGTTTCGTTACGAGTGGGTGTGGTCAAAGGTCAGACCCGTGGGGCACCTTAATGCCAAGCGCCGCCCAATGCAGGCACATGAATCCGCGCTTGTATTCGCCGAAAACGCGCCGCCATATTTTCCCCAAGGGCTGACCCCGTGCCGCAAGGTTAACAAGCGAAGTACAAGCGGTAGCAACTACGGCAAAGCGGGTGTGGCGAACGTTGCTGAATGGACAGGTTACCCCCGCAGCGTGATTGAGTTTGACCATGACGGCGAAAAGCACCACCCCACCCAGAAGCCCGTGGCCCTGATGGAATACCTGATCCGCACATACACCAACGAGGGTGAGACGGTGATGGACAACTGCATGGGCAGTGGCACCACTGGCGTGGCCTGCATGAACACCGGGCGCAAGTTTATCGGCATGGAGCAAGACGCGAAATATTTTGAAATTGCACAAAAGCGCATTCACAACGCCACATTACCGGATTGGCTCAAATGAGTAACGACTGGGTGTATGACGAAGAAACCTACCCCAACGTCTTCACGTTGGCGGTGGAACATGCGGACGCCCCGCTGCGCTGGATGTTCGAGATCAGCGACTGGCGCAACGACTCCCGCGAGATCATCGCGTTCCTCCAGTTCCTGAAGGAAACCGACGCCCGCATGGTGGGCTTCAACAACCTCGGATTCGACTACCCGGTTCTCCATACGCTGATCCGCATGGGCAAGGCCGATGCTGCCACGCTGTACCAGAAGGCGATGGCGATCATCGGGTCGCAGGACGAAGACGGCGACAAGTGGATGCACCTCGTCAAGCCGTCCGATCAGTTCGTCACCCAGATCGACCTGTTCAAGATTCACCACTTCGACAACAAGGCCCGGGCCACCAGCCTCAAGGTGCTGGAGTTCAACATGCGCTCCGACAGCATCGAGGACTTGCCCTTCAAGGTGGGCACCACGCTGACCCGTGAGCAGGTCGCGGTGCTCAAGAAGTACAACCAGCACGATGTGGCGCAGACCAAGGCGTTCTATCACAAGTCGCTGGACATGATTCACTTCCGTGAAGAACTGACGCGCAAGTACGCCCGGGACTTCATGAACCACAACGACACCAAGATCGGCAAGGACTACTTCGTCATGAAGTTGGAGGAGGCCGGTGTCTCCTGCTACGACTACGGCGACAAGGGCCGCACACCTCGGCAGACCAAGCGCCCGGTGATCCACCTCAAGGATGCCATCCTGCCGTGGATTCAGTTCCAGCAGCCCGAGTTCAACCGAGTGATGGGCTGGCTCAAGCAGCAGTCGATCACAGAAACCAAAGGGGTCTTCACGGACCTCACCGCGACCATCAATGGATTCACTTTTGTCTTCGGCCTCGGCGGCATCCACGGCTCCGTCGAGTCGGAAATCATCGAGTCAGATTCTGAACACATCATCGTGGACCTCGATGTCACTTCGTACTATCCGAACTTGGCAATCACGAATGGGTTCCACCCGGCCCACCTCGGCAAAGAGTTCGTCGCCATCTACAAGTACCTGTTCGAGCAGCGCAAGTCATACCCCAAGAAGTCCGCAGAAAGCGCGATGCTGAAGCTGGCGCTCAACGGCGTCTACGGTGACAGCAACAACCAGTTCAGCGTGTTCTATGACCCGCTGTTCACCATGAGCATCACGCTCAACGGGCAACTGCTGCTGTGCCTGCTGGCCGAGGGGCTGATGACGATCCCCGGGCTGCGCCTCATCCAAGTGAACACGGACGGCCTGACCGTGCGGGTGCCGCGCACTCACAAGGTGCTGGTCGATCTGGCCCGCATGGCGTGGCAGGAGCGCACTGGCCTGAACCTTGAGGAAGCCATCTACAAGGCCATGATGATCCGCGATGTCAACAACTACATCGGCGTGTTCGAGGATGGCAGCACCAAGCGCAAGGGTGCCTACGAGTGGAAGGCTGGCTGGCACCAGAACGCCGGTGGCCTTGTGATCCCCAAGGTAGCCGAGAAGGTGCTGGTCGAGGGTGCGCCGATCCGGCAGACCGTGCAGCAGTGGCCTGACATCATGGACTTCATGCTGCGCACCAAGGTGCCGCGCTCCAGCTATCTCCAGTGGGGTGAGGATCAAGTTCAGAACATAACAAGGTACGTAATTGCGAAGAACGGGAAACCGTTGCGAAAGTGGATGCCGCCACTTAAGGGAAAGAATGAATGGCGTTGCATCGGGGTCGAGTCAGGATGGAAAGTGCAAGTTTGCAACGATATCCGCGATGCCGAAGGGGTTGAAATTGACTACGACTATTACATCCGTGAAATTGAAAAATTAACTTTGGGGTTGGCATGAAAGCAAGAGACATTCAAATCGGCGGTGACCACTACAAGAACATGGGCGTGGAACCTTGGGACGTGGTGGACACATGGCCCATCGAGCAGCGCATCGGGTTCTACCGTGGTGGTGCGCTCAAGTACGTCATGCGCATGGGCACCAAGGACGAAAACGTCCAAGAGATTCGCAAGGGTGCGCACTACATGCAGAAGCTGGCCGAGGTGCTGCAAGAGCGTGACGATGAGGCGAAACACCAACTCGGCGAGGGGTGCCAAGGTGCTTGAAAAACAAATCGAAGCCAAGGTCTGCGATTACGCCAAGACCAAGAACGTGCTGGTCTACAAGTTCACCAGCCCCGCTCGTGCTGCGGTGCCTGATCGCCTGTTCATCCGGGCCGATGGGCGCATGTGGTTCTGCGAGTTCAAGCGCGGGGGCCAGAAGCCCACGGAGGCGCAGGAGCGTGAGCACCACAGGCTGCGTCAGCACAAGGTGTCGGTGTTTGTGGTGGACAGCGTAGAAGACGGCAAGGCAATGGTGGACATGATGGTGATGGGATGCTGACACCTGACCTGCTCCACGACTACCAGAAGAAGGCGGTCAACTTCCAGTGCACCCATGCCCACTCAATGCTGTGGTTGGACATGGGTTTGGGTAAGACTGTCATCACGCTGACCAGTCTCGCACACCTGATCAAGACCGGCTTCCTGCGCGGCGTGATCATTGTGGCCCCGATCCGAGTCATCCGACTGGTGTGGCGACAGGAGGCTGCGAAGTGGGATCACACCAAACATCTGCGGTTCAGCATGATCACGGGCACCAAGGACCAGCGCACCCGCGCCCTGCTGCGTCCCGCTGACGTTTTCCTGATCAACTACGAAAATCTCGGCTGGCTGGCCGAGACTCTCCAGACCTACTTCGTCAAGAAGGATCGCCCGATGCCGTTCAACGGAATCATCTGGGACGAGATCAGCAAGATGAAGAACTCCAGCACGAACCGGGTCAAGGCGTTTCGCAAGATCGCCGACAAGTTCGACTGGACCACGGGCCTGACCGGCACCCCGGCCAGCAACGGCTACAAAGACCTCCACGGCCAGTTCCTCGTGGTGGACAAGGGTGAGCGGCTGGGCACCAGCAAGACGGCCTTCCGCACTCGGTTCTACCGCAAGGTGGGGCCGTACAAAGAGGTGCTGTATGACGACACCGAGGACACGATCAAAAAGCTGATCGGTGACATTACGCTGGAGATGTCGGCCGAGGACTACAACCCGCTGCCCGACCTGATCGTCAACAACGTGGAGATCGAGATGCCCGATGATCTGCGGGCCAAGTACGACCGGCTGGAGAAAGAGTTCTTTCTCGTGCTCGACAGCGGCAAGGAGGTCGAAGCGTTCAACCAAGCGGCGCTGACCAACAAGTGTTTGCAGTTCTCCAATGGTGCCATGTACCCGATTGCCGGGATGCCGCTGTGGGAGCCTGTGCATGACATGAAGCTGGACGCGCTGGAGGACATCATCGACGAGGCGCAAGGTTCCCCGATCTTGTGCGCCTACGCCTACAGGTCTGACGCCGAGCGCATCATGGAGCGGTTCAAGGCGCTGCGCCCGATCAACCTGACCGAGTGTAAGAGCGAGGCATCCCTCACAAACGCGATGCACCGGTGGAAGACTGGCGACTGCCAACTGATGATCGGCCACCCGGCTTCGATGGGCCACGGTATCGACGGCCTTCAGAAGAACGGCCACATCCTCGTGTGGTACGGCCTCAACTGGTCGCTGGACCTGTACGAACAGTTCAACGCCCGGGTGCGCCGTCAGGGTCAGGGTGCCCCGGTCATGTGTCACCGCATCCTGATGCAGAACACGCTAGACCAAGCGCAAGCACTGGCCCTCGACGAGAAGGCCACAACACAAGCAGGACTGCGCAACGCAGTCAAACAGTATCGTCAATCCAAAGGAGTATGAACATGAGTTACGCAGAAGTCGAGATGAAGGTGGTGCAGTGGGGCGAGGCCCGTGGCATCGTGCAGAACGCCACCGCGATGTCGCAGGCCATCAAGACCCTCGAAGAAACCACTGAGTTGTTGGACGCGATCAACAAGAAGAACCTTGACGAAACCAAGGACGCCGTGGGTGACATCGTGGTGACCTTGATCATGGTGTGTGCGGTGCTGGACATCGATCTGGTGTCCTGCCTCAGGGGTGCCTATGAGGAGATCAAGGATCGCAAAGGCTACCTTACAAAAGAAGGTGTGTTCGTCAAAGAAATGTGATACACTTGTGTCACACCAACCAAACGAGGTATCGTTTTGAACCAGCCACCGAAAAACAAAAGCCGGCGCATCGTAAAGATCAACGCCATGTCGCAGGCCAAGCTGATCGAGGCCATGCTCGATGGCGTCTACACCTGCGAGCAACTGGCCGAAGAAACCGGCCTGCACTACGTCACCGTTCTCCAATACACCCGAGAACTGCACCGGGCCAAGGCCGCGCACATTTCGAGTTGGGAGAAGGATAGCCGTGGTCGAGATGTCATCAAGGTCTATCGGATCGGCAGAGGCAAGGACGCCAAGCGCGAGAAGTTGTCCGCCGCGCAGCGCCAGGCACGCGCCAGAGCGAAAAAGAAGGCGCAGGAAATCGATAAAATTATGGGGCAACCATGCAGATTAAACGCTACCAAGTCATCCTGGGACTGATCGGCCTCATCATCGCAATGGGCATCGTCGGCCAGTCCGACTTCGAGGAAGATCAGCGTCAGGCCGAACAGTATTGCGAGATGGTCAAGCTTTGGAAGCAGACCAACGGCCAGGCCGGCTGGCCTGCCTACAACGGTGAGAGGATGTGCAAATGACGTGTCAGGGGCGGATCATTTTGCCGGCATCGGCAAATAGATAGGGATAGTGGAAGGTATTTGTGGTTGGAGCTACACGGAATCTGTTGTGCGAACTGTTAGGTGCCGGTCTTGGCACCGGTCCTGCCCATTCCCAATTGTTCGCTCCGGGGTAGCGCAGCAGATCGCCGGCCCAGATGTGCGGCGGGTAGTTCTCCGCAACAACAGTGAAATTCACTTCGGCGCGAAACGCACGCTTCCCGTCGATCAACGAGGATGTGACGCCGTTATTTGCGCGCACCATCACCGGCCGATTGAAGTTTCCGCCGCGCACCCAAAAGTATTCTTCGGCCTCCCCGTTCAGATCGGGCACTGTAGGCATTTCACGCTTCCATTCCATAGTCACCCCTCGGCACCTAACAAGTCATTCCACGGGACGGCCTTCGGCCGCGCGGTGAATTCCGGCGTTCATAAAAAAGCCCGGCACTAGGCCGGGCAAAGTGGCTGCGACACCACAGGGGGAGGGACAACATCAGTTCAGTTGGCGTTCGATTTCGGAATGATCCGCGATGCAGGCACGGAGTGCAAGTCGTAATTGATCTGCTCTGGCAGCTTCCCCTGCAAGAAATTCGCCATCCTGTCGGTAAAGTTGTGATCCAGTGCATCCGGTGGCAGGTTCAACTCCAGTGCTGGCACCTTGGGGCACACTTGCAGGACTGTCGGCTGGACGGTCGGAGCGCTGGCGCAGGCTGTCAGCAAGAGCAGCGTGATCACTGACAAGCCGGCGGACTTCATTCTGGTGCTCCTTTCGTTGTTGGGCCAAAAGCGTCTGCATCGCCTGCTCCTTCTGGCGTGCCTTCAGGGCTTCCTCGGCCTGCGCTACTGTCACAGCCAGGCGCTCGGCATTCCACCTTGCCTGAACAATCTCCTCGCCTTGCCGCTTACCTTTGCTGTGCGCGTACCAAGCAGTCCCGGTGAGTGTCGTTGTGATAAGTACGCCGGTCGCGGTCAGAGCCAGGATCTTCAGGCTCAACATCTCAGTCTCAGGCTTTCAGACCTTGTGTCGTAATGATACGCAGCACCACGTTGGCAACAGGCAGGCCCACGGCCACCGCCACGTACCAATGCTGGGGCAGATACGGCTGCAACAGCCCTGTGGTGGCCTCAAGTGACGCCAACACTGCCACAACGATGTTGATCCATAAGGTCTTGGATTTGTACCAGGGTTTCATTAGTATTTCGTCCAATCCAACTCAAAATGTGGGCCGTCTTTGAAGGTGCACCAGTCACCACCCCAGACGATAGTCACGCCAAGCTCGGCGGCTGCGGCCTTCATAGCGATTGCAATCTTGTGGTATAGGGGCCAGGACCAGTCTATTTGGTCGTCCACCCAAGCCCCAAGATCGACAGCGTGGCCTGTGATGTGCCGCGAGTTGAGGGTCTGACTTGCGCCGGCATCCACCAGCATCTTCTGGCGCGCAGGATCTCTCAAGCCTTCGAGCACCACGAAGTCCACGGTGGATAGCTCGATGGCGCGCTCGACCACCTTGACCAGAGCAGGATGCACACCTTTCAGGCGACTTCTGGATCCTGGCCCGAGTTTGTACCTCACTTGTCCACCTTTCTGTCTAGTTTGTCCTCAATCTTGTCGAGCTTTTTGAATAGCGCTCCAACGGTATGCTCGAAGTCCTCTCTCCGCAGGTAGTCGCCTGCTACGAGGATTTCGATGTTTGCCACCTTGTCGGCAATATTTTTGTCAGCAATTTGCAAGTCTTTAACCGCCTGCCACATCACATTCAGAAGGAATCCAATCAGACCGCCAAAGCCTGCCAGCAGCCAGTTAACGAGTGTCTGATCCATCAGTTCTTATCTCACAAATTCGTTTTCGACATTGCGCTCTGGAGCCAGCATGTTGTGGGCGATGGTTTTGGCTTTGTCCATGTCCCGCACCTTTTACCACAAGACGCCATATGTCACTAGGTCAAAGTTTGTTTCGTCGAACGACATCTTTCCTTACTCCGTAACAAGCGAATTTTGAACTTCAGCGGCCGGAGCAAGCATGTTCACGACGGCAGGGGTGCGCAAGACCTTGGATGCAGCCTTGCCGGTTTTCTTGAAAGGGTCGGCCAGCTTCTCGCCTTTGGCTTGGCGGGCCATCGCCTTTTCCAGTGCCTTGGCTGCTGCGGCCGGGTCCAGCATCTCCATTGCCAATTGAATCGCAAGTTTCTGATCCAATTGTCCTTGCATCCGGCGCAAAATGTCGTTGGCAAGGGTGACACCTCTGTCGATCAGATTCGGAGCGCGGACGCTACCCATGACTTCGGTGCCCATCAGGCTCACATCAGGACCAGCACCTCGAGCGGCACCGGCTTGGCGTTCCGCTAATTGCGCACGAGCCAGATCAGCGCGGACATCCTCAAGAATCTTGACCTGCTCGGGCGTGAGCACTTCAGACAGGCTCTGGAACCGCGATTCACCAGTGGCCCGCTTAATGGTGCCCGGAGCGTTCTCCAGCGCGGTGGCGAACCCGGAGGCCCGCAGGCGGGCGGTTTCTTCACCCAGCGCAGGTTTGAGCTTACCCTCAAGGAACTGACCGACTTCCATCTGGTTGATCGGCTTGCTCTGGGCGGCGAAAGTATCCCGGGCCGTCTTGTAGGCGGGAACCGCGTCCTCGACCCAACTCAAGTATGCGGATTTGGCAGAACTGATCGCGTTTGCCGTGTTCTTGGCAAGAGGGGTGCCGGGGGTCGGGGCGATTGCATCGTCCAGTGCCAGCTTGACCAAATGCGCCCCTTGTCCCGTCAGCTTATGGCCGATGAACATACTCACGCCACGGTTTGCAGCGATGGTGGCAGCAGAGTCGAAGGCAGCTTGGATTGCCGGTCGCTCCATCAAGTTGGCAAGCTGCGGATCGTACTTGTAACCACTGACCACTTGCTTGTAAATTGGCTGACCGCCAAGCGACACGTCCTGTTTCATGATCGGAGTGTTGGTCAGTGTGTCGGCTCGAGTAACACTTGTAGCACTTGGTTCAGAGAAAGGTGCGGCCCGCTTCTCAAAGATTGGTTTGTTGAACGAATCCCGACCAACTTCGACAAGAATGGTGCGCTGACCAGTCTGCCCAGCAATTTTTTGAGCCACATCACCGGGCTGCACTGGGATCATAACGGGCTGACCCGTAATCGGATCAACACGGGGAACATTACTTGCCGTCTGTCCGACCTGCACAGCCTTGAACTGGCGCTCACGCCCGGGCAGCAATGCCTCATCAGCAATCCCGTACAACTGCTTGGCGGTGGCACTTCGGACGGCCTCGGCGGCCTTGAGTTCCGCAGGAGTCTTGCCGACCTGTTGCACCGCAGCAAGCTGCGCGGCCTTCTGGGCTTCACCTCGTTCAAAAAATGGCGTAGATAGTTTCTTGGCGGCAGATTCACCCATTGCCGAGAACCGGGTGGCCCCCACAGGCGCAGCGGCTTGCGCAGCCGTGGGCAGGCTACCCGGGACGATCTCGGACGGCTGGCGCAGGGCGTTGAGCACTTCAAGGCCACGTCCTTCCACGGCCGTCAGGTACGCTGCCGACTTCGGGTCAAGGGCGTTGTAGACAGCGCCCACACCCTTCGCGGCCAGCTTGACCGGAGTCTCGATGATCGGTGCGATGGGGCGCATCAGGTTGGTGGCTGCACCCAGCTTGGTCGCGACAGCACCGGTCTTCGTGGCACCCAGCTTGGTCGCGGCAGCACCGCCGCCAGTCAGCAGGGTGGACAGGTCAGCCGTAGCACCCACGGGATCTTCGGCAAACGTGCGCTTGATACCCTCGTAGCTGCCGTAGCGGTCCTTGTACATGCCACCGATTGCGTTGGCTGTCTGGACCGCCCGCTGCGTGGCTTCGGGGTTGGTGTCGAACTGGTCGATGAAGTTGACCACGCCCTGCGGCAGCGCGTTGCGCAGCGCCCCAGCACCAGCATCGAGGATGCCGGTGAGCGTCTGCACCGGGCTGGTCACAGCCTGCACGACCCCGCCGACAAACTGACTCGCGCTGCCCGGGAGGTTCTTGACTGCCTCCACGGGCACCTCGGTAAGCGAGTACCCTCGGCGCGGGCCGGGGATGCCACCAGCAGGGGCTGCGGGGGCGAACTGGGCAAACGGGTTGTCCGCAGGCGCTTGTGGCTGCGCGGCGAACTGGGCAAACGGATTTTCTGCCATTTACTTCCCCTTGAGTGCCTTGGCTGCTGCGCCGGGACCAAAGATCGCGTCAAACTGCTCGGCCGTACCCTGGCCAGCTTTGAGCAATTTGATCGCACCGGCCGGGATGTTCACGACCGACGATGTTTTGCGTGGCTGCACAATCACCGGTTCAGTGGAAATGCCAGTACCTGCGAGAGCGGCGGCGGGAATTTGTTTGACACGTTTGTTCCATGCCTCTGCGCTCTTTTCAGCAGCAAGGCGTGCCAAACGGGCCAGTTCAGCCAGCGATTTCGAGTCGTAGTTGAGTTGACCAGCCTTGGCCTTTTCCAAGAAGTCCCGGTCGGCGTTGGTGAAGCCCTGACCCGCGCCAAGGTTCGACGTCTTGATCGCACCCAGCGTTGTATCGGCCAGCGAGGAGATCAGCAACTCGGTGTTGCGAATCTTCTCGGAGTCGGTGTCACCGGCCAAGTTCAGTGCCTTGGCGAACTGCAAGCGGGCATTTGCGCCTGTGCCGGTGATGACCTTGCCGGTTTCGATCAGGTCCATCACCCGGTCGGCCGTGGCCGCAGCTTCGGGAGCCTTCTCGGCCGCAGCCAGCTTGGCGGCATCGGACTCGGCAATCAGACCACCGAACCGCTCACCATACTTCTTCTCGGTGCTGACGTTGACGTTGGTTGCACCAGCCTTGGCGATGCGAGATTTCTGAGCCTCGACCGCAGCGGGCAGCGGCACATCGGCGTAGGTGCCCACCGTGGTCGGTGCGCCGCCGAGGCCGGGAAGCTGGATGACCTGACGCTGACCACTTTGGTCAATAACCTGAGTCGTGGGCTTGTTCAGTTCCATGAACTTCTCAGCACCCAACTGAGCAAGCTGCACAAATTCCGCAAATGATTGCGGGTTTTGCGCAGCTTGCATGATCTGCTGACGCCCCATCTGCTCCGTCATGCCCCACGCCTGCAAGCGTTTGCTGATGATCGGATCGCGGTGGGTTGCCTCATGCACAGCGATTGCGTCTTCCGGTGTGCGAACATTGCTCCACAGATTACGAATCTGCTTCATGGAGGTGTCAAACAAATCAGCCTCGGTTTTCTGATGAGTAAGAGCCTGACCTGCGATTTCACCCTCGGTCTTCTGCTGCGTCAGACGCTGGGTTTTCAGTTCACCGAATTTCTTCTCAAGGTCCGGCAACTTGGCACCGTAGCCACCGGTCACCAGTGAGGAGCGCAGACGATTGAGGTCCACATCGCCGGTCTGTGGGTTATAGGCGTCACGGTAAGCGGCGTTGAGAGCGTTGGTACCCTCCTGCTCACGTTCGGCCTGACGCATCTGCAACTGAGCCAGTGCGTTCTGTTGCTGTGCTTGCTGGATTGCTGCAATTCTGCCGTACATTACCATTGGGTCAGCAATCTCGACAGGACGAGCGGCAAGGGCGATAGCGGGGTTGAGTGCCATGTGTGCTCCTTAACCTTACGGGAACTGAGGTCCAACAGAGCCGGGGTTTTGATACGTGTAGTTGTATCCACCAGAACCCGGTGAATAATTGAAACCAGCGTATTGTTGCGCCATCAGTCGATTCAACATTTGACCCTGCATGTAAGCGTTTGCAGCGCCACCCAATGCGCCACTGAGCGCGTTGGCTTGACCCACATACCCCGAAGCGCGGGCAGCGGCACCACTTGTCAGGGTTTCCCCTACGTTAGAAGCCATTTGTTGACCAGCCTGTCCAAGTTGTTGGGCTGTCGTTTGACCGACGCCTGCAAGGGATTGCAATGGTCCCAATCGAGCCTGACGCTCAGTTTGATACCGATTGAAGGCATTCATGTACTCCTGCGATCCAAGGTCTTGGCCGAATCGCTGGATGCCCTTGAGCGTGGCACCCGAGAGCAGGCCACCACGGGCCGCAGCCGACCGCTCCAGTGCCTTCATGCCTTCGGACATGCGGAAGCCGTAGCCGGGATCAGCTTGGAACTGCTGCATCCCAAACTGCTGGTAATCCGTCAGCGGAATCAGTTTGTTGAGCGCCTGTTCCCCAGCTTTGCGCCACGGTTCGGACAGTTCGACCTGCCGCTCGAACATCTCGCGTTGAACATCGGCCGAACGATCTGCGGCAGCCGCCTGCGTACTGGCCGCGCTTTTGGAAGCACTGCCGGAGATCACGCCGCCAACGATTGCGCCACCTGCGCCAATAAGTGCTGCGGTTATGAAACTCATGGCTTCACCTCGATTTCAGGATTTTTCACCTTGTTGCCAATGGTGAACATGGAATTTGGGTCATCTTCCACTAGTTCGGATTCTACTTCCTCAACCGTGTCAGACTCAACCCTGTGGATGGTCATGCAAAGAGCGTCAGTTTCGGCGTAAACCGCCCGCTTGGTGCCGGGTTTGCTGCACAGCAAAAATGGACCTGTGATCGTTTGAACCCCGTCATCAGTGGTAATCTTGACGGTTCCAGACACGATCATGTAGAAGTGTTCTTTCTTGTGGACTTTGCCCACAATCAGACATCCGGCCGGACGCCACACCTGACGGCAATACATACCACCGTGAAAAATGTGTTCGGTTGGCGGCTCGTACTGAGGGTACTTTGAGATTTCCGACTGAAGCGCATCCACTCGTTCTTTGAGTGTTTGCGGCGGCGCAACCCCGAACCCCTTACCGTAGCTGATTGCCATGTTCACTGGGTCACCTCACGTCCACTGACGCGCATGTTGATGGCGCTGGCGGTCCCGGCCAACGTCGAGATGAAGTCGCCGGGGTTGAGCACCTGACCCACCAGTTCGGGGAACGTGTAGACCTCGGACGGCTGAAGCGTTTTGGTCTTGGTGATCAGGTTCTGATTGCCAGCGGACCCGGCAGTCGTGACGAGGTTGACCGAGATTGTGGCAGCGGTGGCGCTGTAATTGGTCGCGGTGAACTTGTCGATAATGGTCGTCACGTTGGTGGCCGTGTACTGCGTGGTCTGCACGTTTTCGACGGTCTTGCCGGGGACGAGGTTTTTGACAATGACTGCCATAGGGTTTCTCCTTATTCGAGTTGCAGTGCGTTGTTGGAATCGTACTGCGTCATGACCCAGTTTGTTCCATCGGATACCAAGGTAGCGTTGGCTCCAGCCACAGCCTCAAGAATTGCAGTCGCCGCAGCCCCACCGGCCAGCGGCACCACATTACTCGAAGCTGACACGATGGTCTGGGCCTGGTAGTTCTGAAGGTGCAACTCGCGGCCAGTGTTGGTGCTGGCGCTGGGTAGCGTCACAATGCAGGACGACCCCGACTTGTTGTTGATCAGCCACTTTTCACCAGCAGCCACCGTGAAGTTGGTGGTCTTGGTTACCGGTGCCGTGGCAGTCCCAGCCACCACAGACGAGGCGGGCACGTTCTCCCAGCGGGCCTGCACCGAGTCGTACTGGAGCAAGTCACCATTTGCAAGGCCACTGACTTCGACGTTGCTGTCCGTAGCACCCAATGCCGAGCCAAACGTGGGGCGCACGAACAACGACCCATTGGACGCAGCATTGACCACCGAGGCCACGATGACCTTGGGGTTGGGTGCCGTGGGTACGTTCTTGGTCAGACCCCCGGGCACAGCCGGGTTGTAATACAGAATTTGCCCATTGACCCAAGCCTCTGAGCCGCCCGTGGTGTTGATGCCGCGCACCAGACCAAACCACGTCACGTACCCCCAGCCGTTGTTGGCGATGTCTTGGGTGGCGACACCCATGATGTACTCGTTCTGGGTGGCTGTCAGCCCGGTGGCCGGGGCACCTTTGAGCGCACCAGACGCGCCCACGGTGCCCGTGAACATGACGACCTGACCGTTGGTGATGGCTGCGTCAGCTTTGATGCGGTAGTAGGTTTCCTCACCGATCTGCTGGACAACGCCGCCGCTGTCTTCCATGACGAGGTTGAGCGTCTTGATGCCGTCTGCATCGTCCCAGTACAGGGTGCCGTGGGCGTTCGCCCCCGTAGGCATTCCCGATGGGGTCGTGTCAAACTGCAACCACGGCACGTTGTCCTGCTGAAGCTGGCTCATGGTGCCCAGTTCGGGCCGCACCTGCACCTCAAGCGCCTCAATCTGTTTGCGCAGTTCCGCGATCTGCTCGACTGTGCTCTCGGTCGATGGACGCAGGTTCTCGCTGGCCTTGTCCACGATGACGTTGATCTCGTCAACCGTGAGCATCGGCGGGCCTTTTTGCACATCGTCGAGTGAGATGCTACTGCCGCCCGACAACTGGAACAGCGACAGGAAGAACATGTACCACTCACGCGACACCGTGCCAGTGCGCGGGTCGATAAACGCGACCCGTGGCGGCGTGATTGGTACGTTCAACGGATTAGGCATTCGTCGGACTCACGATCAGTTCAGCGCCCATGACGGCGATCTTCACGGGGTCGGTGCCCGACACCTCGTACACCCGGTCACGAATCTTCATGGTCATACCCAGACGCCGCCAGATGGCGCGGCGGTAGTATTCGCCGATCTTGCCGATGCTGACCCAGTGTTCGCTGGACCATGTGTGACCGCCGTCATCGCTCCACCGCAGCATGACCTGCGGGTCACTGCCTTGACCGAGGTTCAGGCCCACACCAGTCTCCAGATCGAGTTGAAGGCTGTGCTGCGCGGTGCGCTTGAGATTGTTCTGGCCGGTGGGCAGCGCCCTCCACGACCGCAGCCACTTCTGGATGCTGCCGTTGTCCGAGAAGTCGTCAAGGTCAAAAGCGTAGATGATGCCGTTCTGGTAGTCGCCCACCAGCACTTCGCTGTTGAAGAACACTTGGCAGTTGCTGCGGTGGCGGGTGAACTCACCATTGACAAACCCGGCCCGCTCGTGCCACGCCTGAGTCGCCACATCGTAAACCCATGTGGCGTTGGCGCTAGGAAAGATCAGCACGTAGAAGCTGTGGCAGTCTTGCTGGTAGGTGTACCCGATGGCGTCCGACAGGTTGCCGTACTGCTGGATTTGCCACTCGATTGCGTGGGTCGAGATGCGCTGGCCCGTGTAGCCGTTGGCCCGGTAGACGATGCCATGACCCCGGGCGTCCTGACCGAGCCAGAACAGACCGTTGTCCATCTTGGCAATCGAGTACGCCGCCACGCAGCCGAGTTCGTTGAACGCGCCTTGGATACGGGAAAGGGGGAAGTCAGCGTTGCCGCTGTTGTACCAAACCTCGACCGAGTTGGTGCCGTAGACCCATACCTCGCGGTGATCCACGATGATGCCGACCACGCCGTCCGGAGAGCCTTCGGCCGAGGCGAAGTCGAGTGGGTCAACACTCGTACCGTCCAGCAGCGCGGTCACCCAGATTTTCTGGCTGTTCGGTTCGTTGAACACGAAGTAGCCGTCCAGATAGCCCACGGTTACAGCACCGGGAAAATCACTGTCCGTGATCTGAGCGAACACGTTGGTGGTTGCGTTGTAAATGTAGCTGGGACCATTGCAAGCCACGAACAACTGAGTGCCGTTGTCGGCCATGCTGACCGGCCCGCTTGTGCCCGAAACCGTGCCAAGAACCGTGACGAGATAGTTCGGAGTGACCTTGTACAGCTTGTTGCGGCTGACCACGTACATGTTGCCGCCATACTGCCACAGGCCACGGATCGGCCCGAGGCCCACGACCAACTTAAACTTGAGGCCCGGGGCGCGGTTCAGGAACGCAGGCTCCTTGCCACCCTCGGGAATGATCTCGGGGAACAAGTTGACCATGCGGGCATCCGCAGCGTTGACGCTGCGGGCCACGTAGGTAGAGCCGAGGATCGGGGTCTTCATGCTATACTCCTATTCATCTTAAACGGAGATAAGCTATGGAAACGTGGAAACCAGTTCTGGACTTTGAAGATTTGTACGAGGTGAGCGACCTTGGGAACATGCGCCGCATCGCCAGAGGTAGAACTCTTGACGCCGCCAAAATTCCCGAAGCCAAGCAGATGTTTGAACACGGTGCTACCCTTAAGCAAGTTGCTGAGTTTTTGGGCACCAGCATAGCCACAGCCCATTCTATCAAGCTGGGTAAGACTTGGGCTGGCGATGCGAGTTATCGACCACTGAAGCCCCGTAAAGATACAAAGCACTATTTGCAAATTGATCTTGTGCGCAATGGTCAATACACACGCAAGCGGGTGCATCGCGTAGTGTGGGAAGCCTTTAATGGACGCATTGAGGGTCGTTTGGAAATAAACCACAAAGACCTTGATCGTGCAAATAATCGACTGGACAACCTGGAAGTTGTTACACACCAGCAAAATCTTCAACACGCGATTGACGCTTACAAAGCCATGGGGCTTCTGAGAGCGGTCAAAGGCGTCAAAGGATTTATTGCTGGCAAACATAGCAACTATAGTTGTTAAAAATTTCCAGAATAGATGTTAAAGCGTTGCTTGTTCGCTACCACGCCATACGGCAGGCTCATGATGTCGTTCGGGTTGTTGATGCGCTTGAGGTTGCGCTTGCTGGTCATGGCGATGCGTTGGACCTGCGGCGAAGGCTCAACACCGAACTCAGGGGCGATCTCCATCGCCAAGTTATAGGTGAAGGCCCGCATGTACCCGGGCGGGAAGTGCAACTCGGTCGCCAGTGTGGCAGGCTGTGTCAATTCTTCGACAGAGATGAAGTGCCACTCCAAGACCTGCGTGGGCTTGGGGTAGATGAACATCTCGACATCGGGATACGTCTCGTTGACGAAGATGACCTGCGGGAAGGTAGAGGTGGCCGTCTTGACAGCGATGCCGTTGTACTGGTCTTGGTTGATGAACTTGATGCCATACGACACGCCGCTGGGGGCGCGATAGTAAGTGGCATCGTCCATGAGCACGGGGCGGTTGCCCACGAAGTCGCCAGTGGGGCCAAGGGTGCGGCGAATCTCGTCTGCGGGCCAACTGAAGATTTGATCTTGGGTGGCATAGACCGACAACCGCTCGGTGTTCCACGAGTCGATCATCTGGTTCATCGCCAGAAGTGCGTCTTGACTGGTCGCCGCTGACGGAGTTTCACCTTCGGCCAGAACACCGAGCAGGCGCAAGGCTCGGTTGATTTGATCGCCAGCGGTCGTTGCCATATCAGCTTCCTTCGGATTCGTCGCTTGCCGAAGTCAGGAAATCTGGAACTTCGTTGGGCTGTTCGATAGGTTGTTCGGTCACTTTGCGGGTGTACTTGCGCTTGGGCGCTTCAGCCACCGGCTCGGGTGCCACCTCGACGGGCGTGTCAGGATTGTACTCGGTCCAGCCGTTTTTGACATCCTGCTCCATCTCCAGTTCGTTGATGGCAACTTTGGCACCGTGGATGGGGTGTATGAGAACTACGTTCATGTGAATCTCCATGAGAAAACGGGGCCGAAGCCCCGTTTTACTCTTTGCTCAAGATTTAGGCAATCTTGTACACAGACCAAGCTGCATCACCCGTCTTGCGGAACCGGAAGGCGGCGCTGGAAGTGATGGCGACTGCAACAAAAGCGTTGCCACCATCGGTCAGACCGGTGGCGGTTGCCAGAGTAACAGTGCCGGACGAAGTGCCCACGTTGACCACGTTCAGGTCAAACGTGCTACCAACGGTGGCGTTGGGAACAGCAGCGTCGATCTGAGCAGCGGTCGGCAGCGTGTAGGTTGCGGCCGAGGTCGAGGGGTTGGCAACCAGCATACCGCCAGTAATCTGGGCAGCAGTCAAAGTAGCCGTGGAGGTAGCGGTCTGAGGGGCGGCAAAAGCGCCCATGATGGTTTCTTGACGGTTGCCAGCACCAACTTGATAACCGCCTGCGCCATTAGGGAGAGCCATGATGATTTCCTTTGAAAAATTGAGTTCAGAAAAGAGGGGCCGAAGCCCCTCGGTTCAGATTAGCCCCACATGCGGCAAGCCATCTGCGGCCGGATCGTGTTGTAGCCGTACAGAACGTCAACACGGCAGGGCATCCGGTCGTTGTTGATGTCGTACTGGCGAACCACACGCAGGCTGATGCCGTTGTGAACGGCACGGCTTGCCATGTCCACACCTTGCGGCAGGAGCAGGTCGGCAGTGGCGAACGCAATAGCGTCACGGTGGTAGGCCAAGTTCTGAGCGTAGCTGGTAGAAGCAGCGCCCACGAAGGTCACGGCTTTGCTGGTGGCAGGCAGGCTGACAACGGTTGCCAGAGCGTTGCTGGCCGAGTAGATCGGAGCAACGGTGATCGAACCTTCGCCGCTGGAACCCAGAGTCACGTCAGACAGAGCGACGAACTGGAACAGCGAACCGGTGGATTCACGGGTCTGGGGGTTGGCAGCGTAGCAGTCAGCCACGGTGAACACGTCACCGATCTTGATGGTGCCAGCGTTACCAGCGCCGGTGATGGCGATGGTGGTAGCGCCTTCGGTCGTCACGGCCGAGGAGGTCGTGCCGCCAGTAGCGGTACGCGAACCGGTGG
>SXGT01111635.1_pt1 | contig 30890 bp, 29 predicted proteins | sample 3176221 | NCBI WGS metagenome assembly SXGT01 (sample SAMN11356862, study PRJNA531348) | freshwater metagenome | isolation source: freshwater sample F1-120 | place: China: Fuxian Lake, Yuxi | collected 2017-12-25
ACACCCGAGCCAGTGGTGAGAGCCTTGCGCAACTCTGTTTCTAAATCCTTGTTGGTCATCTCCATGATGCGTGTGAGTCCTAAACCCTCGTCGCCCTCATCACCATACCACTGCATGCCTTCGCTGCCTTCGACGCCAGTACCAGCAAATTTTTGGTAGTCTTGGACAGCTTTGTACATGCCGGACACCACACCGGTCTTGTCCATTTGTTGAAGCTGTTGTCTTAGTGCTGCAGCCTCAGCAGAGCCACCTTGCCCCCGGTTCTCGTATTCGTTGATAAGTCCAGCCACGCCAATTAGCTCATCCACTCTGCTCTTTCGTTGTGGGTCTAAAGCAGTGTAGTTTTCCATGCCCTTGATGGATTCTTCCAGGGTCTTTACCTTGTATTTACCTGTAGTAGGGTCAATGGCGTAGAAGGGTGCGGCAGCTTGCTTGATAGCGCCCAGTTGCCCCATTTTCTCCTGAACAGCCCCAGACACGTCATAGTCTTCGGGCTTGGCATTTTTAAGGACGTATGCACCCTTGCCGTTATTTGCCTTAGGGTCAAACACCTGCTCCATGCTGGTTTTCACCTGTGCAGTAGCCTGACCCTCTTTTAGAAACTTGTTGACCAGTCCCTGCACTTGGTAGGCAGAGCTGCCGATTTTTGATTGGAGTTGTTTAACATCCGCCTGAACTTGTTCGTTCCGGGCAGTGTTGGATTGTTGAGGCATCTTGGGTTTGGTTGGCTTCCAATCTTCTTTCGCTTCCTGTTGAGGCAGGACTTCATTCTGCGCATTATTGTTCATCGGATTACGCGCAGGCGCCATATCTTTCTGTTTATCCGTTAGACCCCCAATTGGAGCACCATAGGCACTCTTTGTGGGATTCCAACCTGATTGGTCTGTGTATGCCATGGGGAGTTATTCTCCTTAGAAAATTACCAGTGTTAGGGATTCTGCATTTAACGTTACCACAGTGGGAAGCTGAAGCATAATGGCCATGTCAAGTCCTAATAGGGGGCCTACGATGGAGGTTATTTTTCGGCTTTGACCATTAACAAGCACCTCATCTCCTACATTAAAGAGGGTCGGGTCAAGCACCTCTACACTACCCATAGCCGTGTAATTAACAGTGTATGTGCAAGGTGTGCTGAGGAGTCGGACGTTGAGGGTGAACGTGGTTGATGTCCGGTCAGTAATGCTAAAACTTTCTACTCTGCCGCCCTGAAGCTGGATAGAAGTAGGCACCACGCCCAGGGTGTGAGTTACCCTGGTAGGTCTGGCATGAAAAACACGCTGGGTGCTGGTGGTGGTGACAATATTGTCTGCGAAATTCAAGCCGCGCTTGCCTGCTTGGTTCAAAAATTTAATGACGAGCTGGTAGCCCTCCAGGAAAGTTTTGAACCAAGCAGGTGCATCTTTATCTGCTTTTGGGTATGCACCTTCGAACTTGGTCATTTATCACCTCTGTTGGTTTTTCTGGGTAATTAGGCGGGTGTTTGTGCTTTGGCCTTCAATAAAGATGCCATATATTTCAAGCTTCTTGTCCAGCTCGGCATTCATTATCTCCAGACCTAGCTGGGCGACACGGTTTGGCTGCACCATGCCACGGACTGGCTTCAGGTATTTGTTGGATACCATAGTCACTGCGCTGTATGGTGAGGATGTGTATTTTACGTCTGTTGTGGGGATGATGGTCAAGGGCTTGGTGTCCTTGAAGTAGTCCCAGGTGTAATTTACGGTAACGTTCATCACACTGGACATGCCTAATTGTAGGATGAAATTGCGGATAAACTTGAAGTTTACCTCAGAGTCCATGTTGATGAAGCGTGTTCTCAGCCTGAAAGCAATGGCGTCCTCGTAGTCCCTGAATTTAGAGTCATACCTTTCAGTACGCTTCTTGAATACCTTGCCGTCAATAGTGGAGAAGTAGTCTTCATTCTCCATGCGAATCCACCAGGTTGCTGGGAAGTTCTTGTTCACGCTCCAGCCAGCTACGTTTTCATTATAGTTGTACAGGAATTGCCCGTCTACGATGCTCATCTGGGTGGTACTGTCTGGTGAGTAGGGCACACCCAGGACAATCTCTTTATCAACAGGGTTGTGATAGCCAGCCGTGAATGGCAGGAGGGCCGCATTCTGGTATACACGCTCGTCAAAGTAGCGGTTCAGGGTGGTTTCCGGCACCACGTTGATGCCTTCCAGATAGTAAACGCCTGTGTTGTGGACGAAGTAAAGGTAGCTCTCAGTTGCCACCATGTTCTTGCCCGACAGGATACCGACAGTAGATTGTGCGCGCTCTACGTCTATTTTATCACCTGACTTGCTCAGCGTTGTCCGGTGCAGGGAGTTGCGTTTACCCACGACTAGGTAGTTTTGGTAAGCCACAGCCCCCACAATGTTTTCGCCATCCTGCGAGTTAATTTCATCCTGCAGGTCATATTTGAAGGTGGTAATGCGGTTGGAAATCTCCTTGGCGTTGGTTGGCGGTGACCACCAGAGATGGGAGCCTCTGTAGGCAGACACATAAGTCATAGTGTAGTCAGTGGTGGCAGCGGCATCCTGCGTTTTTATCTCGTACACGCCCAGGCTGTTTTTAATGTTGCCGAAGATGGTGTAGTAGTTTGCGCCCACTGCCCGGAACAGGAACTTGTCAAAGGGGTTGTTATAGTCAGCCGTGGGGATGATGGGCCTAATATACGCGCCAGTGTCCAGTGCCCGATAGGTGTTGATGGGGTATTTGTGGGAAATGAAAGCAAAACCGTTGGCTGGGTACAACTCAACCTTGGTGTCAATTGCGCCACCCCAGTAGCCAAAACCTTTATCACGTAGGACTGTGTTCAAAGCCAGGGCAAAGCGGCGAGAGACTGCCATTAAGGGCGTGTAAATCGCATCACTTCTCTGCTCAAACATTGGACGTGCCAGGTCTAATTGCAGCTCAGTGATGCCCTTTTTGTAGGGTACAGGAACAGGCACGTAGCGTGTGAGGTCTGTTGCAGTAGTGGCGTTATTGATGACAATTACCCTGGCCAAAGCAGCGCCGGTCAGCAGAGTGGTGTCGTATTGGCTGCCGTTGTACTCATAGGTGACCTGCAGACCAGAGACAGACTTGACCTTGAACCAGCCACTTATTTGAGAAGATGTTGAGTTATAGTCATAACCTCTGAACAGAATAAAATGCCACTGTCCAGCTACGATAGTGATGGGTGCAGCAGCGGCAGACACAGGGTCTAGCAAGTTTGCAGGTAGGATTGCTCCAGTTACCTCACCCTTTAACATCAGATTAAACTCATGCGTAGTGATGTTTACTGACACGTAATTATGCAGATAAACCACACTCCCATGGTACTCATAGCCAGCGGCGTTTTGCACGGTGGGTAAGTTAGATGAGGTGTTGGTGGATTTCAGGGTGAGCTTTTTATTACCCACATCCACTGCAGTAACGGTGAACACGCCGCGCATATTGGGGTAGCCAATGAGATTAAAATCGGGGTTGCTGGGTAGGTCAACCATGACGTTAAACTCAGCCGCAAATATCGGCGGGGCTTCATTGACAAAGACATCTACCAATGTGGACGGTGGCACAAGACTAACGGTTTTTATGACAGGCTTTTCGGTAATGGCTTTCGCTGTTAGCTTGTAGACCTGAAATTCACCATGGGTTGCGCCTGTTCCATGTGGTACAGAAGCAGTAGCTGCCCAGGGTTTAATGGTGTAAGTAGTCAGGTCAGTTGAGGACAACTCCACAGCATCTAGGACGTATTGGGTATAGGCTGCAAACGGGGTGGCAAGCTTGATGGTAGTAATCCGCCAGATTATTTCCGAGTTGAGTGACCTGTTGACGCCATCCCCGAACTGAATATTACCAAGGGTGTCATTAATAAAGCTGCCGTCTATCTTAGCGTTCATCTGCAGCACCAAGAAATCCCCTGCCAGAAACTTAGCAGGCGCTATGGTGGCGTCCTGGAGTTGCAGGATAACAGAACCTTTGTTAGCTGTTCCCGCGATGACAATCACTGCCCCCTGGTTGGTGTTACCCGTACCTACGTTGGTTATGTTGTTTCCTACCAGTGGATCGGGAGTTGCCACTTGCTCGAAGTAAGCAGCTCGGGTGGTGTCTGTCCCTAGCAAAGAAGTGGCGTCAATGGAGCCCCACCGGACAGGACTGGTGAGCTGGATTCTGTCTATTCCGCCGCTGGTTACCAAGTTGGCCTTGAAGATTTCCCGATTGAAATCAATGGTGGGGGTAGTGGTGAATTTCGTGCCCAGGATGCGCAATTTGGCGTTAAAATCTTCCGTACAAGTCAAGCTGTTCAGAACATTAGCTGCTTGAATGAGAAACTTGCTAGATGAGTCCGTGTAGTAGAAACCCTTGGTCATGTTGTAATCAATCGTGAATAGACCATTAGCAGCATATGACTGTGTCTCAAATACCTTGAAATTGGGGTGACCGCTGGCAGGATATCCTGTCACTGAGGTCTGGGTATACCAAGGCGTGGCTGCAGTATTGGCAAGAATTGAGAGCGGCACTGGCACAAAGGAGATAACTTCCTGCAGGTTGGTGGCAGGGTTCACAAAAAGCTGCCGGTAGTCGAGCCTGGCGTAGGCTGCAAATGGCGAGTTATCCACGTTTTCTTGCGCAAAGACTTGATTACAGACCACTTGGATTTGCGGGGGCTCATATCCACCCAAAGCCACCAGTTTGTTGTCCAGGACTGAGATTATATCAGCCATAGGTGCTGGCATGTTGCTCCCCAATTTTTCCACTTCAGTGTAGAGAATCTCGTACTGAGTTGAGAAAGATGGCGCGGAGTCACCCACAATCAGGGAAGTAAGCGCGTTCCCATAGTCATTCGCGACTTCCACATCCACCCGGTACAGGGAAACGTCATCTGCCCCGGTGAACTGCCGGTAAGCTCTAATGCGGATTTTATCTGCAGGAAATCCAATGTTCTGTGGAATACTAGGCACTCTTATTTCAAGTAATCTGGCATTGTCAGAACCATCGTCTACAGGTGATGTAATCACAGTAAGGTCACTATCAGGACAAACAGGTGATTCATAGGTGCGGTCATAGTTGTCCGTGTAAATATAGGTCAATCGAATATTGACGAGTTCCCCAACAGCCTTGCCGTTTTCGCCAAGCTTAACCGGAAGAAAACCAGAGCTGTTAGGCAGATTCCGCCAGTAAGCAAAAGGAGGAGCTGGCAGCCGAAGATTAGATAAATCTTTACCATCATAGCGCCAAATGCTGTTAACGCCAGCAGCAATGTAGAGAGCGTAATCGAAATTAGCAGAATACAAATCGCGACTGTTTTGGTCGTACTGGGCTGAAGTAATGGGGGCATATTCATAACTCCCGGCTGTGCCTGTAAAGATGGGTGTCCAGGTGGGCTCAAGATAGAGCTTGGCGTCTGACTCCCAGGTGATTGAATCGTTTATCTCAATGTAGCTGCGGTAACCTTCCCACGGGGCAACACCAGTCTCAGAGCTGCGGTTGACGTAGGTAATGGTGTAGTGCGGATAGTCATTGCCGCGGTTGCCTACTTGCACGGTCATTCCACTGCAAAGGCCATGGTCGCGGATTTCCTCTGTCCCAGAGCCAGCAAAGACGGTGACGTTGGTGTGTCTGAGGTAAATTTTGGAGCTGGTGCGGCGGATTTTCCAGCGGTTCCCAGCCACCACAACAATGACAGCAGAGGTCAGAGCTTGGACGGTGATATCGCCAGCTCCTACAGCCACAACTACATAGCTCTCTTCCACAGGGGTGTTGCTCACGCCTGTCAGTGTGGTGCGGAATACTGTATCACCAATTTGGTAGACCTTTGAGGCTCCAGTGATGTTTATCTTGGCGTATAAAGTCACTAGGTCAGGCTGCACGTTTTGGGTAAGACCTGTAATTAATGGTACGGGAATAGTGTCCAGGACTACGTTATTGGCAGTCTCTTCAAAGAGATTCCCATTCACACCAGCAACCAGCACTTCATAGCCAACGTCTTTATTATAGTACTTGTTTAGGAGTCCCACATAGCCTGGACTGACGCGAGTGCCGTACAGGAACATTGGCTTTTCTGCAGCAGCTAGTTGTACCGGAGCTGTAGGGTCAGAATATTGGTATGGGTTTGCTAGGATAGTATTCACACTAATGGGGCGTAAAATTGAACTCAATGTCACTGCACCCGTGTCCACAACAAGCTGTGTAATGGGGTCGGTGAAGGTTAGATTTTGCGATTGACTGAACACGTTGGCCGGGTCAGAAGCAGGGCCAGTAATGATGTTAATTGACCTACCCCTGAGTGCACGTAATCGGAAATAGTTTTTATATGGCGCTGGGGTGACGTTGGGGTTATAGGGATATACCTTCAGGGTTGTTACGGTAGTCACCACAACTTGCACAACAATGCCGTAGTTTTGGGTCGCAGTTTCAGGGTTTGCGCCAGCCAGGTAATTCACATTAGATTCAAAGAACACCGTGTCACCTGCTTGCAAGCCCGTGTCTTTTAGCTCTTCCAGGTAAAAGTAGCTGCCATCCCCGGTAATGGTGTTGAAGTAGGATTCATCAAAGCTTTCCAGCGCTGCACCTGTATGCAGTAGTGGTCTATTAGCAGCAATTACCGCTAACGACCACGCTGTGTCACACGTAGGATAGCCAACATAATATGCTGTAACATCTCCCGCAGCAGCCATTTGAGGAAGGACAGTGATTGGTAGCAACACCGTCGTAGCGTTTGCCACAAACAACGGGCAGACGAAGACACCATTCGTAAGTTCCAGGAGCATAGAGGTTGTGGGTGTAAAACCTGTCGGCAGATTACTAAACACACAAATGACAGTGTTGAGATAATCATCAGTAATGGTGTTGTAGTACTCAGGAACAAGCTCATTTATCTTCCCCTTGGAGTTCTTGTAGAGCGTGCACTCCAGGGTAATAACCGGCGTGCTGTCCAGCTGTAGAATAGCGATTGCGGGGGCCACTCCAGGTGTAGTGTATTTTCTACACTTAACCGGCAGCTCACAGCCCCAGAGATTATAGCCATCTCTCTTTCTAATTACACCTGCCTGGCCAATGTTGGCGTTTTCCAGTTCCAGACAGAAGCCATCGGGAATGGAGTTAATTGCGGTAGAACCTTCAATCCCCCGGTTGCTTCTGGCTTCAACAATTCTCGTGCTGTCTCCGTTAATGGTCATGTGCCTCTCCCCGGTCTGGTGTAGGAAGCACCCCGGCCAAAGCTGCGTTTCACATGGATTCCCATGGGACGGCCAGCGGTATCGGACTTCAGTTGCTCCATGTTTGCTTTCAAGGCGTTCAAGGTTTCTGGGTCTTGTTCGTTCAGATTACTACGAATCATGAGGACGGCCTGGTTAATCATGAACTGGTCGAACTCGTCGCTGAACAGGTTAACGGCTCCCGCAAAGCCAGGCACCACGTAGTCGTCAATGGCGATATCTGCCATCACGCCTGTAGTTGCCGGGTTGGTGAGCGCCTGGCCCATGTACTTGACTCGCGCAGGGGCGACCAGGGTTATCTTGTGGGCGGCACTCACGGCATTGTAGCTAAAGACGTATTTAACTTCACCTGTCTGGAAGTCAACCACGCTTAAAAAGGCATTGATTAACGGAGACAGTCTATCGGTAAGCAGGGTGGTGTTCTGGGTGTCCAGGGTGATATCCGACGCGCCAATGCTTATTATCTGCCCCGAGGTGATGCCTAGTGGTGGAATGTGAGGAGTTATCAGCAAATCCGCTTCCATAGGTGTGATAGGAGTAGGGTAAATAAAGATTTTATTCCGCAACTGACTGAATACTTCAGGCATGTAGGTCTTCACGCGGGGGACGTTAAACTTGTGCGCCTCTTTAAAATCCACGCGAGTTATTGCATGAAAGCCCAGGGCAGATGCCTTAACTGTGGGTGGGTATGGACAAACAAGCTGCTCAACTCTTTTATTCCATGCTTCTCGGGGCAGGTCATATTCAGTCTGACCCATTACAATGTTAAAAGGCACCTTCATTCCCAGCCTGCTGTCGTCGCTTCTGGCAATGTGGCTGTAGATATAAGTGTAGGAAAAGTTAATGCGGCGCATAATCATTGCGTCAGAAATAGGGTTGATATCAAATTCCAGCAAGCCCTCACGGACAGCGGTTAGCATTTCAAAGGTATCCATGTCGAGTTCTCCCTTAAAGAGAAAGGCCATTGCAATGATTCACTGCAACGGCCTAACTTAGACGTGTGTTTTGTTGGCAGTTGTCTTACTTGCCTGAGAACATTCTGTCAAGTTTACTATTAAACTGAGGCTTAGCTGGGGGTGCGCCAAGTCCAGTAGCTTCTGCGCCCAACTCACCACCCATTTCAGGCAATGCACCGCCACCCAAGCCCAACATGGTTTTCACCTGGTTGATTTGGTCGGGGGTAGCTTGAATACCGGCAGCCTCAAAAGCCTCTTCTATAGAACCGGGCTCTTCCTCGATTCCACCTTCGGCAGCGTCTTCAAGCGGATTCTCACCAGGCATGCCAGGGGGATTGCCCATGAGAGATTCCATATCAAGGTCATCACCGGGCGGTGGAGGTGGGGCACCCGCGCCTGGTTGGGGTTTATTCATCGCCCCTTTAAATGCGTTTGAACCAAAAGCCATGTGGCAGCTCCTTTATTGTTTATCGTAGGACGCGGTGATGGCGTCGATTTCAAAGCGGATACCAGCGTCTGCAGTGATAAAGTCAGTTGTGTGGCCAGCTCTGGCGAAAATTTGCAGGGCGCTTGTCGCTACGGTGGTGTCGATTTGCGCTACAAATTTGTTGTTCAGGTACAGACGAGCGCCACGCCCAGCCCGGTATTCAATGCGAACAGAGAATGCGGTCAAGGTTGTAGGGATTTGTATCACAGATGATGCTGTGGTGCCAAAGTACATCGTCATGGTGTTACCGTAGAAGGTAACGTAAATAGCAGAAGCGCCGGATAGCTGGGGGCCATCTGACATGACGGTTTTATAGTTGGCGTGTTCACGCCCCATCAAACCAACTTGAGCTAATTTAGCATTGGCGGTGGCGGTGGTTCCACGGTTAGTCCAGTTAGTCACGTCAAAGCAGAAGCGGAATGACGTAGCAGCGGGAATGCTGGGATAGGTTGCAGCTTGCGTGGAGCCAGTTGCCTGGGAAAAACCCACGTTAGCAGCAACACCATTTGCAGAGAGCATTGCCATGTTGAAGGAAGAACGGCCATCGGGAAAGCCACATTCAGCTCCAGCAACGGCACTGTAAATAGCAGCACCAGCGACGGCATGAACAAACATGGTGCCATTGCAGCCATTTCTAACGCGTTGCAGAGAAGTAATCCCACCAGTAGGGATAAACTTAGTAACAGGAATTATATCAGTCATGAGTTACCCCTTTCTTAGAGTTTAATGACGTGAACGGCAAAGGTTTTAGCATTGACGGCAGGTGCAAGTGCAACATTAATGTCAAGAATGTCTTTGGAATAGATAGTAATCTTACCCACATCGCAGATTACGTGGGAAACAACAATCCCAGCCCCAAGATTTTCCAAGGGAGTAACAACAACTGCGCCAGCACCAGTCATGTTGGCAATAGCTATTTCACCAGCGGCTGAAGTAATACCGGAATAATCAACCGTAGTCCAAGCAGGAGCAGTAGCAGCGCCAACGCCCTTTAACAATTGATTGGCAGTACCGGGTGCAAGGAACGTCGGGTCAGCAGCGGTATTGCATAGAGGAAGGCTGTTATTTGTACCAGCCACAACGAACTTAGGCTTAGTATTTGCAGCAGCGGAAACTAAGAAACGCCCAGCAGCTACTGGTTCAACATACGCAACGTCAGCGCCGTCACCAGCAACAACCAAGGCACCAGCAGTAGCAGTAGGAGCGGCTGCATATTTAGGTAAGGTTGCGACGCCATCGCTGACAAAGAAACGGCCCTTAGTCACAGCAACAACAGGTGCCAGGGTGTTATTGGCAGTGCTGTCACACACAGGGATGTCGCCCAAGGTTTCCACAATTCCTGCTACACTTGAACCAGCAGGGGCTGCTTCTTCCATGTAAGAACCATCAAAGTTGGCATGGAAACCACTGAGCAAAGCGCTGAGTAGGTAACCATCGGAGTCGCAGCCCGTTACAGGGTCGGCAAGTCTATTCTTGGATAGCCATTCAGCATGCTGATGAGTTATCGCACCAAATTTTTGAGTAACTGGCATAAAAATTTCCCTTTCTTAGAGAAACCCTACCCAGCGGCCATGGAGTTGCCAGAATCCGCTGGGCCTGGTGTGAATTAGAGAGACAAGATATCGAAGTTACGAATGGCACCGGCTTCACGAGGAACACGCATGATGTTTTCCATTTTAACGGTATTGTAGGATTCGATGACGTTTACACGCCTACCGTTAGTGAGAGATAAGAAGCTGGATTGACCATCGACTTCTACCTTCTCAATGGTTCCGCCGTACATCTCGATGCTGTTCTTTGGCAGGAGATAGATGCGGTTTTTGCGCATCGAAGTGTGCATTTCAAGCTGGTAAGTCTTGCCACCAAACTTGATAACTTTCGCGCCGTCTTCACCACGGATACCTTTGCCGTCGGTGATAATACGTTGCTGTTCAGACTGTGAAATCATGCTGGCATAAACCAAGGGGTTCATGGGCAAGATGCTCCAGCCGGTTTCCAAACTACGGTTACGGTTGGCATGGTCGGCGAGGAAGCTGAAGAAGGAGTTAAACTTCAAAGCTTGACCGCCGAGGTTCTTAATCGTAGGGAGATATTGGAGTACTTTCCCACGATTGATGCCATGAACTAGGTAGGTTTGTTCCATCAGCAGGGTTTCGATACCTGTTCCGATGTAGGGATTGATTTGGGTTACGTCGGTGGTGCCGATTGTCCAGTTTAATCCGCACATTTGCTGAGCAAGGGTGTGGGATTCTGGAATGAATAGTGGATGCACCATAAAGACGGAAGTAGCTGCTACACCTTGGTCGTTCAGTTCAGTGACAGGAGAAAACACGTTTTTCCAACCGTTGCCCGTAGTACGTCCGTATGGCAAGGAAGCAGCCGCGGTGCCGAAATCTGCAGACAAGCCTTGAACAGGGAATACGTGCAGGTTGTTAGAACCTGTGGTCACGGTGCTGAGCCAGGTAACAGTCTGGAAGTCAGTGTTGGTCACATAAGCACCATTGGCAGTTTGACCCAAGGCTGCAGTGCGGCCTGGAAGCACGTAAATTGCATCGTTCTCTTGCTCGATTTTTACCACGCGGAATGCGTCATAATACTTGATATTGGAAGCTGTATTGCCAATGCTTTCGGCAAAACCCAGGATAAGTAAACGGACTATGGAAGCTGCTAAAGTAACACCAGTGGTGCCGTTATTGCCTGGGTTAAAGTCGTTGTAAAGGAAGCTTACCATGGAGCCTTCGATAAGGTGAGCTACATCGCCCACAGCAGTATCAAGGGAACTCATTTTAATCTTCATCGGGACTGAGTTGGCAGCAGTACAAGTACCAATAATAATGGAGCTTGAGCCTGCATCACCTAAAATGGATTCAGTTGCAACACCAACGGCGTCATCATTTGGTCCAATTCCTACAGGAGTTGCGAAACGGCCAGTACCATCTCCAAGCATTTGAACGTTCATAAATGATTTTTGCATCATCGTTTTCTGGTCAAACTCAAGCTTCATTGAGTTGACGTATGCTTGCGCTTGGGACTTAGTCATTTGGTCCATAAAGCGTTCGAATTGCATAGTAAAAGTCTGGAACTTCGGTACAACAACTCCAGTAAGCGAACTGACCTTGTCGCCAGGTGCAAAGTAGCCGGAGTTGAGATTGATACCACTGAATGCGCCACCACCGGCGTCAACAGTTAAGTGGTAAGTTACTTGCTTACCCCAAGGCCATTCATTTTTCTTTACGATAGCATCGAGGCCATCAACTTCTTTCCAGAGAACGCGGGAGCCTGTTTCCTGGATAATTTTAAGCAGCTCAGATTGAGCGAAAGTACCATTGGTAAATACGGGAGTACCAGCAACTTGTGGCATATTAAATTACCTCTATTAACTTTTCAGCCTAACTGATCCAGATCCGATTTTACGGATGAGATCGCTGAACATGTCATCAGTGCCCTTATATTGCGGGACACTTGCGCCTGAGTTCCTGCTAACCTGTGCTTGGTTAGTGGAAGCTTGTAATTTAGAGGTTGCCTGCTGTCTTGCGGCTTGTGTCGCTTGTCCGACTTTTTTGTTAATTGACTTTTGAGTGCCAACTATGGAATTGGCGAAACGGGATAGACGATTTGTGAGGGATACTAAATCCACGTCTATTCCAGCATCGGCCTGTTTACTAGCATACAATAAGGTTGATTCAATCATATCATCCAGGACGGCATGGTGTTCTTTGGGTATTTTGTCAGCCCATTTATTGAACTCTGAAGCGCGCCAGTTCTGGATTTGTTTAACATTTTCTGCTTCAATGGAGGCAGCTTGCTGTTGTTGTAACCGCTGCTCACGTTGAGTCAGCATTTCATTTTGGCGGATGATAAGCTCAGCCTGCCTTAACTTTTGGTCCATTGCGCGTTGTTCTTGGGTTTGCTGTAATTTGCTTGAGAGCCCTTGGACAAACTGGGTAAGTTGGTCGTCGGTTAAATCTTCAGCAATAACGTCAAGCAAGGTAAGCGGGTCTTCACGCGCCATCCGGTCAAATTCATCAGCGTCAGATGCGCGTTCTTTATACTGACCGATTTCTGTGCGGAGTTGCTTGTTCTCTTTAAATATTTCAGGAGCTACTGCAGCACGTTTGAGATAGTGGTCTAGTTGTTCTTTGTTCTCAACGATAAGCTTAACATCGTTATCACCGACTTTGGCTTCGTAAATGTAGAGGGGTTTCCCGTCGTCTTCGTCAGGTGTTTCTGCTGGTTCCTTTGCCACGTCATTTTCAAACTCTTCAATATTCTCTGAGTCAGAAGGCTGTCCAAATATTTGTTGGCCAAAAGCCTCATCATCTGGCTCTTTATTGGTGAGCCCCATCTTGGCTTCCATATCAGCAAAAAGGGAAGCAGTGGTGGGAATAGAAGTGGTCGCGCTGGAATTAACCGGCGTAGATGTCGCGGAATTGCTTGCAGGTGCTGCGGTTCCAGCTTCGTCTGGACTTAGGGAAAACTTATTCAAAAACATGTGGGGGGCTCCTCTAGTGATTAATATAAGGCACTGTTACGCCTAAAATCAAGCCCAGCTAGAATTATATAGCTGGGGCCTGTGTCATTGACTCTAATCCTGTATCAGGTTGTTTGGGGGCGGCACCGAGTTCTCCAGGTGGAGGACTGCCAGCATCGCCAGGTGGTTGACTATCGGGGCTGGCTTGAGCGTCTGCCTTCAGCTTGGCGAGTGCCATAACATGTTCTTGCTTGTGAGCGTCCACATGCATTTTGACGTTCATGGGCATATTTTCAAACTCTATGTTGCTCATGAAATCAGCCAGACTTTCCAGGTGACCTTCATGCTCATGCCATGACTGGACGGGAACTTTAATGAGGGTGAGCAGGTCGAGGTTCTCTTTATCTTGCACTTGCTTGGATTTTTCTATCAAATCTTTCACCTCAAGTACGTCACCAGAAATGAGCACGGAGATGATTTTCTTCATGTCCACGCCCGCATCCTTCAGAACATTTGTCTTAATCAGCTCAAGAATCTGCTGTTTTCTAGCGGCTGGGTCTACAGGTAAATACATACCGTAGTCGCTGCTGATTCCGTAATCTCCTTCAAGGTCTGACCCATCAAAGAATACGTTGTCTGATATTTTAGTACTGCCAACAATCTTGAGCATTCGCTTAGTTCTAACATATTGTTTAGTTGCACTCAAGAGCATCTCGTAGATGTTCTTAATGAACTCCTTCTTTTTGTTGAACAGGCGGATACGGAATTTGTCATCCATTTCAATGGCAATCTGCACGGCATAGCTAGATAACTCACGTGGTATTTGTCCTTGGGAGAACTCACTCATGCCGTATATTTTAGACAGTTCTTGGCGCAGTATTTCCTCAAACCTCCAGATGTCTGTGGTCACGTGGGTAGGCGTTAAGAGTTTGGGCTCCCCACCCGTAGCAGGATTTGTGAACAGAACCTTGTAGGGATTGTTGGATGTCGCCTCTTCATTTAGGCTGCCTTCAGGGAGAAGCAGACGGATATTACCATGCAGCTCTACGTTGGCCATGACCTGGGAGAACATTTGGCTGACAGCTTCCATGAGGGGCAAACCGTACAGAACTCTACTCATGCCGTAGACAGTATTTGGGATGTCAATATCAGTGAGCATTGCGTATGGCAGACGCCCATGGTGATAGATATTGTTCTCTCTTAGAATTATCTTGGGCTCTTTGGAGCAGACGAAAATAACGTGTGAGCCTAACATTCCATTCCAGGCGCGGTGTGGTTCCCAGTAGTGAAAAATAGGAACTATTGTGTTGGACTCTTTGGATATCTTGTCATTCACGTGCTTTCTAATCAGGGCCAAAGACTCTTCAGAGTTCATCTCTTCCTTGATTAATTCCAGGTTCTCTTCAGCAATGTCAGCACAGACGGCCAGCTCATTGAACTGTTTGAACTCAAGCTCAAAACAAAAATTAGCGTTCTTCTCAAGTATTGATGCTGACGGGTCTACATAAAAACACTCAGGTCTAACGTTCCGCAGAATGTAGTCACCTGTCATGTTTATCTCGTCCTTGGTTACATCAAACTCACCTTCCAGAGCATCTGCTTCAACTTCTCCGCCATCTTTATCCCAGCCCACAAAGCACACGCCGTTGCCTTTGATACAGGTATCCAGGTAGGGGCCTTTCTGGAGTTCTTCAGCCATGCGAGTAACTTCTTTAATATGCTCCACTATTATCTGGGCATTTTGAGCAGCCCGGTGGTTTTTCATGTCCGAGTTCAGCGGCTTCATTACTATCTGGGGGTCGGAGATGCTGAGCTTGGAGTGAAGAAACAGAGTAGCGTGGATGAGCATGGTGCTGTCCAGACGGATATCGTCATCACTGGGGCGTTTGGTCAATGCCTGAGTCAGGACTGCAGCATCAATAGCACCCCCCTGCCAGTTGGATTGCACACCCTGATAAATCTCTGAACTTAAATCAAATTCTAGCATCAACCTATTCATAACAGAGTTGCACATATCAAACTTCTTTTTTAAATCTTCTTTCAATTGGTCATCTGTCAATATCTTAAGACGCGCCAAAGCACACCTCCTTATTTTTAACTCTTAAATCAACCTTAACAACCCCACGCTTCCTAAGCTCTCTATTTACAAAATTTTTTAGAGTAGTAGTGCTGTCCTTGGGGTGTCTATTTATACGCGAAACTGCAGTTTCATATGCCAAATTTGCATCTGATTCTTTAAAATAAGTTCCAAGATAGACAGTTTTTCCTTGGATAGCTATCCTAGAATAGTATCTCTCAGTTTTTGTATAGATTCCTTTTCTATTAGCTAAAGAAGAGCCTACTTTTTTACCTAGTCTATGAACTCTCATATTTTTAGTATTATCTCTGTCAGTAACGGCTCTTAAATTAGAAATAGAATTATTGGATGTGTCCCCATCAATATGGTCTACCACATAATTAGCTGGAATATCTTTTTTGTTAAGAAGGCAGTATATAACTCTGTGCAATTTACAAACAGAACTTTCAAATCTTACACCCGAATATCCATCAGCGTCTGGGGTATACTTATACTTTTTCCAACGCACCCTCCAATAAAAACGCTCTAAATTTCCTGAACTATCTAATCTAAAGACCTTTGAAAGTCTTTCATAATTTAAAGGCTTAGCCTGAGTACCCGCCATTAACGTGCTCCTCTTCTATGATTGCGAATCTCTTCCGCCTGTTTTTTAAGGGAGGTGATAAACTGCTCATGGCTATGGGTGACTCGAATCAGCACATCCACACGGCGGTCTATATCGTCCTTCTCACGCTTGTCTTTCCTGGTATTAACCTTAGCATAGATTAGAAAAACCGTGAGTGCTACGTTCCAAATAAGTATTAAAATAAGTATGGGGTTCATCTTGCCTGCCTTCTGGTAAAGCGTCTTACGTATGTATTTCGCCTGCTGGTGGGTTCTTTCTGCTGTTCGCGCTTGGTATCTTGGTCAAAAAAGCTGGCCTTCAGGTAGGCTTTCTCTGTCAACTGCCGGATAGGTATCTGGGACTTGGGTGGGATTTGCCGGATGAAGTACATGGCAGTATCAAGCACGTGGTCTTTCTTTTTATCAATATTTCCATCAGGCTTGAACTGGTAGTCATCGGTTTGCTTGAGTAAAAGTCCAGCATTACGCTTGAAGCAGGCCACTTTTTTTGATTGAACTGCTCGCTTAAACTCCATGATAGCCATGGCTCTGTTCTTCAACATACAGGGAATAAAGCCGTACTTAGCGCCGTTAGAACCAAACCAAGCCTCTGCATTGTCATAGATAGATAAGGTGTAGACAAAGCCAGGATAGGGTTTCATCTTCTCAATCTCTTCCAGAATCATGGTGTCAGTAGCGCGTTTGTCCTTCCATTTAAACTCCAACGCCAGGTAACAAATCCACTGGTTGGTGTTGGGGTTTTCTGCCCATTCAGAGTAGCCTGTTACATGTGAGGCTGGGTCAACTACTCTAGCTCTGCGCCACTCGTGGGGGATGGGAAAATCTTCCAGCACATCCCATTGCAACCCTTCAAATACACGTCCACCCTTACGCTCATAATACCAGTCGCCCCGGACACGAGTGTTGCGTTCAGGTTCAGGTAAATGTTCCCATTCAGAGAGCGCCCGGGCAAGTCTCTCAGGATTGTCGCGGTAGTGTGGGTTGGCTAATAATGACCAGGAGTGCTTGGATATGTTGGTTGAAGCTTCGATATAGTCCTTGATGTCCTCGTCTTCTACAATAGGCGTAAAGCCCATGGTCACTTCGCCATCGCGGTCAAAACAGCGGGTGATTAACTCAGATAATAGTTTAAGAGAGCGGGGCATTTCATCTACAGTAAGGTCATCAATTGCACGACCCATTACGGCCAGGTCGGACTGTGCATACGCCTTACACTCAATGGTGTCACCATTTCTGAAGGTAATAGTGTCGATGTGGCGCATGTTTGTCCGGGTAATCATCTCATTGCCGTTGTCGTCTGTATAAAACCAGTCAGGAATGAAAACTTTCAGGTACATGTCCCACATTGTACTGTCAACAAAGTCATAGGTAGGGCCAACAATCCAGAAGCATTTTGGTCTGGAGTGTTCATAACTCTCATTCCATTTTCTTCTGTATGGGTGAGAACGAGTGATTTTCCAAGCCAGGTCGCGCATGGTAGAGAAGGTTTTTCCACTTCTATTTCCTGCACGTATCAGGCGAGAGATGGCTTTGTCTTTGAAGAATTTTAACTGCTCAGCAAAGGGCACAGCTCCAGGCATAGCTGGAATAAAAGAGTGTAAAATTCTATCTTTGGCCTTTGCTTTGGCGTCCAGCACCATGTAGGCGAGTTCGAGTTTGTCTAAGTCTTGCAACTCATTATCCATTATTTGCTCCGTTTGGGCTTTACTATTTCTTTTAGAGTTTTCTTTTTCTTCTCTGGGTCTTTGTAGTTTTTCATGCGGATTTTATCAGTAGCTGTGTAGCCATCTTTATCGCGGTGCATGTTGGACTGCGCTGAGTTCCAGGCCCTGGACTTAAACTCACCTGCTTGTGAATCTGCGCTTTTTCCGTGATGGGCTCCAAACTCGCCATGTGCAAAAACAACATTTTTTCCTGGGTCATATCCCAGCTTTTGCATGGCTAACTCACGCCCTAATGGGACGACAATTCCGTATCCCTTTTTGTCATGACTTATCTTACTCCTAACCATAGAGTAAGCTCTATTTCCTCCTTTTGTTGTCAACTTATCCTTGATAGTCATGAACTTCTCCTGCTATAAAGTCAATACGCTTTTGGAAAAAATCGCCAGGCTTGTAAATATACCCCAGCTCTTCTGACCTTACATACACTTCAAGTATCTCCGACAGTGACAAACCCTTCTTTAATTGGTTAAATACTGCTGTACTTCTCCAGTCAAAACCATATTTTTTGAACAGCCTACCCCTGACTCCCGCTTCTCCTCTGAAGTTAATAAGAATATTATTTCTTTTATTGGTGGAGTTAACGGCGTCGGTAGTCATGCGGATGTTGCCCGGTTCATAGTTTCCGGAGTTTTCGATTCTATCTATTTTTAAGGACAGATTAAAATCTGGCAAAGTTTCAACATATTTCTTAAATGCAGAAAAATCGTGTACCCAAATAGGATACATTTTAATTCCCCTGCCCCCGTAATTTGGATAATCCTTAACTTTTACATTGAAGCATCTGTTCTTAATTCCTCGCCACCTATCGTAAAGAGGGTCTGTCATACCTGCTTTACGATACCCGTGCTTTACATAGGTCATCTTAATACCCCCGCATATCTCGCAGTTGATTTAATTTCATGCGGATTGACTTCACACCAGGCTTGTCACTTGCTCTGGCTAATCGGCTGTACTGGCCTTGACCTACCTTCATGCGGGCGTTAATCATTTTTTCATCGGGTTTTGCCCAGTTCTTAGCTTGCTCAGCCAGGTCTTTGGGGAAGGTGTTTAGGTCTTCTGCAGGGCTGTCCAGGTCAACCTTGGGAGTATTGCGTTTGGATTTCAGGTCAAGCATGAGGTCAACAGCAGGCTCAGACTCTCCAGCCGCACTTTTGGCTGTCTTTCTGCCTGCGAGCTTGGCCATAATTCCTTTGGCGCCTCCTTTTAAGAGACTGCCCAGACCCTTCAAGCCCATCAGCTCAGTGGCATCCAGCGCAGCTTCACCTAGAAATCCCAGGCCGCGTCCTTTGTAGGGGTCATGCGGGTCTTTAGCTTCACCCGTATCCATGTCTTTCATCAGGTCTTTATATGGCATTCCTTTTGGATGCATGGGGGGAACAACTGTGGTCTCTTTTTTAATTACAGCAACGGGCTTTTTACTATCAGCAGGTTTCTTGGCAACAGCCTTGACCTTGTGAATTATGCTCTTACCTTTGCCGCCGATACTGCCAATGGCGTCCTTAATACCAGAGAGGTCTATTTCGCTGCGCATGAGTTTGGCAGAATCTTTGGTGAGGTCTTCAACCGATTCCTTTGCTTCGTCTTTATTAAAATGGTGCTCTACTTCTTTAGGTTTCAGACTACCCACATGCTGTTTCAAGCGTTGGGCTACTTTATCAGATACCTTTGCCATATGGGGACTCCTTTATTTCTTATACTTATCCATGTGCTTAAACATTTCTACTTGAGCTAATCTTTTCTTTGCATCTTCTTTACTCATTGGTTTGCTGAGGTTCTTACCCTCTTCTGACACGACCTTAAATTTTCCATCAATCTTTTTAATCATACTTTCCTTTCAACTCCGCTGTTTAGGCGGAGAGGGTGGGAGTGGTTTATTTTTTCTCAGCTCTTAAATATGCTGTAACAGAAGGAGCGCCTGATCCACCTGAATATTCTATAAATCCTTTAGTGTAGTATGTCCCTGGAGAAGTTAAATTAACCCTGTACACTGGAGCGCTATAATACAAGTCGTTTGAAGTGGTTAACCCAGAGTCCCCTAATCTAACTCGAACTTGATTTAAGAAAGTCATTCCAGCAGCATTATTTCCAGTAGCAGTACCGATTCCAGCGATAAGGGATTTAATTAAATTAGCCCCATTTGGTGTAAATATAAACATTGCTTGAATGTCCCAATTGCCTGCCTCAAGTGTAATTGGAGCTAGGTTACAATCAAACCATAGTGCAGATCCAGGCACAGCAGCCCCAGTACCAACACCACCTATTTCTTTGATACTCCCAATAAATCCCTGTGGTACAACAGTACCGTCACCACCGATAATATTCCTGGCTGATATAGCAGTAGAACCTACCTGAACACCGCCTGAAGTTTTTCGGACTCTATATCTGTACGTACCAGCAATAGCACTCCACGCTGCACCATTTGCTGCAAAAGTAGCCCCACCTTGGCAACCACCAGCAGAAAACTGTATTTGAAATACGGTAGCCGATACCCTTGCAACTCTTATTCCATATGTAGTTGCGTTTTGTAAATTCCATGGAAAAACAGAGCTAGCGGGAATCCACATAGCACCGTCTGGAGATACTTCAAGAGATACACTGTCAGTAGCAGGATTATAATTTTGAAATGTAACATCTCTGGTTCCGCCATTACCAGTAGTCCACGCAGAGATTAATGCCCCTGCTGCGCCATATCCAGTATATGCAGATGTGCTAGTTGCGCCCGTGGTCACGTCAGTATTATACGCAAATTCCTCCAGCGCCCTGTCTGCTACCTGGATGTTGCTGCTCCAGCCGGAGATGGGGACTGAGAAATGTATCCGCATATTCTCAGAATTACTTGAGATGGCACTTCCTGTTTGTAATGCCAACGGGGATAAAGCTACAGCATATTCATGCACAGAGAAAAGAACGGTAGACGCTGAAGCGGTTGTATTAATTACTACAACGCCGGATTTTGGGGTATTTATAGTGGCATTATCTCTTTCCCAAGAACCAATTGCCATATAAGTATTGGTGCCTATTTTAGTGGTATCCATAATAAGACCGGTCGGTATAGCTATTTGAGCATTGGACGCTGCTACAGTCCCATTTGTCCAAGAACCAATTACTTCTAAAGTATCCCCAACTCTTCTACAATAAAAGTTATTATTTATGGTCGTTCCAAACCCAACAAAACTCGACGGAGTATAACTAACCCAATCCGTCACCGCATTTGCATATACGCTTTTCTCTGTAGTCACCTGAATATTGTCCACAGAAACTGCATGTGTATCAGCAATAGCTGTGTTAAAATTAACTGCATAATCTTTACCAGCCTCAGGGATAAAAAAGGTTTTTGCCTCATAATCTCCAGCAGGAATACTCACAGAAGTTCCAGGTACATCAATAGAATCTGTATTATTATATACAGTCATAATTACGTTGCCAGCAACATATCCCGTCGATGCCTTAGCTCTTGTTTTACATGACACATATAAAGGCTTACCAATGACAAAATCAGGTAAAGCATCCATTAAACTTAGTGCATAACCAGCACCAGAACCACAGGTTATTAACAGGGATTTAGTGCCGAATAATACTTCACCACCAGAACCGCCAGTAGCAGTTATTTTCGCTGTAACTCCTGTACCACTAATAGCCCATCCAGAAGGATTATTACCTGCTGTGCCGGATTCAAAATCACCCTCTGTGAAGAAGTTGGGAACCTCTGCGTAAAGCTTGTTATTTGAGTTGGCAGACATTAAACCTTTGAGTGTTGTGGTAGCAGTATTTAATAACGCAGTTGCTTCTGTTGCTGTACAGTCTTCCCATGCTCCACCAGCAGCAGTCTTACGTGCCAGGAAATCACCTTGAGCATTTGCATCAAGTAATTTATTCAATGGAACAGAAGAATCTGCAAGGTCGTTAGCGGGGCTTAACACTCTGAATCCAGGGATAGCATCTGCACCAGTTGTTGGGCCAGCTAGGAAGGTATTCGCTGTGCGCTCTTGCTCAAAGCTGCAGACAAAAGCATCAACAAAGATTCTGTGTGTGGTCGCTACAACAGGGGTCTTGAAACGGAGTTTATATATCTTACCTGTTACAGCCAACCAGGAAACTTTATGATATTTAGCTAGCAATGGGATTGTGCTTGTCGTTCCTGCTACTTCTACCGAGTCAGTTGAGTTCCAAACAACAAATTCTATTTCATTATCTAAATAAGCAACATCTCCATAGGATAAAAATGTTAGCGATAAAGTTTTATCAGTTCCACCAACATTCACCCAGCTATCTAGTGCATTTAAGTCACCATCTACTGTACCCGTTAAGGTTGCAGAAGGTGAAACACGCATAGACCTGTTACTTATTATGAGTCCAGAGGAGCTGCATATTTGTGTAGCATTTGTAGCAGTCCAGTTTGCACAAGCAATGGTGGCGGTATCAGCTTGGAAGTTTGGGTTAGTTACATAGTTAATTATCTCTGTGCTTAACCTGTTAAATAGCGAGAAGTCTAGTAAGCCTTTCAACGTCTGAGTTGCAACAGCAAGAGCAGCTGTAGCTTGGACTGTGGTTCTCCACGCAGGGATACCTGCTATTGTTTGGTAAAATGAGCTTGTTGCACCAATACCAAGCTTTGCTATGTCTCCAGGATTTCCAGAAGCTGCGGCGTAATCGGTGTCTCCAAGAACCACTTTAGGGTCTCTTTTATATGTCATGTTATCTCCTTATATTACCAGCAATGCATTGCCATAAACAATTAAAGTTATTGAGTCCTGTGGCCATAGATCCCATGATGTTGTGGAGCCATTTATTGTTTCTGAACCATTTGGATTTAATGTAACCTTGAAACCGCCAACTGGATTGATGTTCTTGAATACATAATAACTGTTGGCATTCAATCCACCCGCTACCGTTGATAAGTCAAGAATAATATCCGCAGCATTACTACAAACATAAACAGCATTTTTGTACAGAGTTAAATCAACAGCGCCTGCTGAAGTTATAGGGACAATGACAGTAGGAGAGTATACGACTGACAATGGGGTCGTTGCTGAACCATCACCAGAAAGAGTATCGTCATGCTCTACAGCGGATAAATAAACACCAGCAGCAGCAGCGGATTGAATAAACCTGTTTCCGAGTAAATTAGTGACGGAAATAATTTGCCAAGTCGCAGGGCCGTTAGAGTCATATCTTAGAATCAATTTAGTGATAAAGACATATTCAGGCGAAAGAGAAGATAAGTTACCAAGAACTAAATCAGCAGGAGTCAAGGATTGTATTGTAGTTAATGTTGTGCTTACGCTTTGCCCTTGCATCCATAAATATCTGTATTGTTGACTAACAGTGCCTAGTGTCACTGGAACTGCGATTAGCCACATAGCTTGATATTGATTATCAGCCATAAGTGTTTGTTGCCAATTTCCACCAGTCAATTGGTTATAATAAGGGATAGCTCCACTTACTGGTATTATTTCAGCAGTCTCTACAGTAAAAGTTGCGACCGGGCTAGCTGTAGTGCCAGTCAGATACAATTTAGTATATAGTTTAGTTGTAAGTGCTGCATTAACTGTTGGCAGGTCTTCATCATAAACAGTGGTAGAAGCAACGTCAGGGCGTCTATCAGGTGCGGATGTGCTAGTTAATGTGTAAGCACTTAATGCGCCGCCAGAACTGCGATATGTACCAATTACTCTGTGAAATTCTTGATGTGAACGCCAGTCCATTAGCCCATGGCATTCTCTTATTGCAAATTTATCTGTTGCACCATATTGGACAATTGCTATCATCATTACATCAAAAGACCAAGCAACATTCTCAGTCCAGACTACACTTGTACCATTGAAATAGTAATAGAACACAGAACCAGGGACATCATCATGTGCAGCAGAAACATGTCCAGTAACAACCTGAGTGACAACAGCTCCACGCCAGTATGCAATAAATGTTCCGCCAAGCGTTACTGTTCTCGCTACAGGGTCGTAGGTAACTGTCATTAATTCAGGCGTGTCAAATCCTGTTGGGTCTTTGGTTATTAGTGCTTGGTCGCGCGCATTATTAATTTCTATGTCAACTAAAATCTCACCAACAGTTGCGTCAACAATAATAACACTACCAACTTTTATAGAATAATTAGGGGCGTAAGGCTCTATTTTTGTGAATCCGCCTGGAGTAAGTGCAGACAGATAAAGCATATCTCCAGCCGCAAGCGCGTTACCATCGCTGTCCACCGTGGTATCCAAATCATGTACAAGCCCCATTGTGGTCACATTAGATACAGCGTCAATGCCAATAATATTTGTAGTCATAGCTAGCGTATTATGAGCAATTAATGTGTTTGCTTGAGCGAGAATTGCTTTAGGATAGCCAGAGTCAACCCCTGATGTGTATATGAATTTACCATCAGCAAGAGCAACACCAGTCTTGTTAATTACATACATATACATTTCTTCGCCAACCTGTAGCGTGCCACCGGGGACTTTTACATTGAGTCCAGAGTTGAACCACATTTGCCCAGTAGATGGTGCCACAGGAACAACATTACTGATAATAGGGGCGTTGAAAGTCAAGCCTTCTGCGTCTGTATCAGTTATTAAATCGAAGTTGCCACTAACAGGGTTGAACTTTTGTTTAGTTGGATTTGTCATTTTATGTCCTCACTACAGAGGTAATTACAGCTTTTGTTAGGTCAACATAGTTTACAGTTAGGGTGGCTACAGTTGCTCCACCAGCCCCTCCTGTTTTATATGTGTATACATCTGCAGTAGCACCAGCGTAATTCATTCCAATATAATCATACGCAACAGGGATTAACGCATTCCCTTGGAGGACAGAAGTAGGAAAATTCATCACCTTCGTCTGTAAATCACCATTAGTATCTGTACGTAATTCCTTGCGGGTGTTGTTGGTAAAATCCCAGCCATTTAGATTAGCAGATACAGGGAGTCTAAGTGTCTTAGCGGCCTTAACAAACTGAGTATTAAGTTCATAATTTTCATGGGCAGTGGTAAATTCAGTGCTGTCACCGATTCGAATAGCTACAGGGGTGGTCACAGTTTCATGGCGTGTAGACAGGGTAACGCGTGGAGTTAATACAGAGTCAGCACCACTACCCATAGTAACAACTTCCAAGCCATCCCCAGCTACTTGCACTGTAGGCATTGGCTTATTACTTGCAGGGGTTGCTGGATAGAATGCTGGGACAGTTGGAGTACCTGCATAGTTAATCTGCATCTGAGCGGAGAAAGCAAAAGAGGATGCAGCAATATTTACGTCAATCGCACGGCCATCACCAGCGAGAGTTTTTGTGAAGCCTGTCGAGGTTACATACTGGTATCCTGTTACATTTGGGACAGGAGCTTTGTCAATTGACCCCAACATTGCAGCAGAACGAGCAGCGGAAGTGACAGCGCCAAAACCAGCAACAGTAGATATGCTGCTTCTTAATGCTGCTACATATCCAGGCTCTATTTGAATACGTCTAATCTTTTTTACAGTATAGGACTCGCCCACAGGAGCTTCAAACTTAAACCTAATCAAGGGTGGGAAAACACCAGTAGCGGATGAGGTTTGAATGTTCCAGTTAGCGCCAACTCCATCTATATTACCATTAATTGTGCCAGGAAGGGTGGGCCAGGTAACTCCATCATCAGGAGAATATTCAATGGTAACGGTGGCTGGATTAAGTGCAGTAATGCCAGCCGAGGCTACGCTAACTTCAAACCATGCTGCCAGAGAGGCCATATCATTTGCTGACACTGGGTCGCCAGGAATATATACAGGAGTCCCAGCAACGACGCTAAAATTCTCTCTCTGCCTGTGCAGAGCATTAAACAGAATACTCATGCTAATCCCCTTGCTGTACGGTTAATCTTGTAAATTGCAACCACAGAATTGGCTGGGGTCTTTATCTCAAAGCGCAGAAAAGGGGGCAGCGAGGTAAAAGCAGCCGCAGCCGCACTGACTAGAGGTGCACGTTCAAATGCTTTTTTCTCGACAACAACACCCACTGCTTGGGAGAAAGCAGCGCCAATATTTGTCCAGGTTGTCTGCTCCTTGTCTGCAGCACCTTGAAGCTGAATTGTGACAGCATCAGTACCAATGGCCTGCAGCTCCAAATAGAACCAAATTCCATGCACCGTATCCCACATGGAAGGCTGGGAGAGGTTGAAGTATTCTGTAGTGGAGACTTCCAGCGCAATTGCGTCAGTAGCCTTACTAGCCCTAAACTCTTTAATTATCTGTAGACCATGGCTCATGGGTGTTTCTCCTGTGTTGAGCTAATTGTCGAAATCGTTGTTCTCCGCACGTAATTTTTTAAGTTCTTCCTGCAGTTCAATGGTGCTTTTCTTTTGCAGGTTTTTGGGAATATCAGAGGGGCCGCCTTGAATGTTCATGGTATTGCGGGTGACGTTGGCGCTAGGTTTATCATTAAGGTTGAGGATTAACTGCGCGGCTTTTAATTGAGTGGCTGCCATTTTAGCATCAGGAACTTCACCCCGGAGAATCTCGCCCAGCTTGTCCGTCGCTTCCCCACGCATAGAATGCAGACGTAAAACCTGCTCATTGGGCAAGGTAAACCAGAACCAGAATATGGAAATGTTCAAGTTCCATTCCTCTATCTCAGGAACGGTAATTGGATAGAGATACCCTCTAATCTTAGAGATATTGGACGGCATAAGTCCACCAATAACGTTTGGCGGTACGTACATATGCAGCTTGGTTTTTGCCAACAATTGGCGTTGAGTGGGTATGAAGTCCGAAATATTAAATTCTGCTTCACTAACTAGAGTCATGTTTTCCTCACGTGTATTTTTAAAATGTGCATGGGGGTGGGAAACAGGCCGTCAAAAAGCCTGCCGTTGTTGTTTGTGCACAGCGATGTTAGGCTTTGACTAATCATTCGCTAATATTCTCCATGCCGTATCCGAAATTCAAATTCAGGATAGCACAGCAAGGCTTCCACAACAAACAGGAGGGCGCACACATGGCAGGTGAGATTAACCTTTTCAAGTTCAGGGGTTTGTTCAGAACAGGGAAGGTGTACCTGATACAGAGAGCAATAGGGAATTGGGTTTGGTTGGCCAGAGTGACCAGGAACAGAGGGGCTTTCTACATTGCCAACAAGGATGTGAAGCACCATCTACGCGCAAGACTTACCCAGCTAGAAGAGATAAGGACAGGGGATTTCCTGTACTCATCCCGTAGGCGAGTATTGATGCTGGTTAGAATAAAAGTGAAGTAATCATTACACTTAAAATTTTATTAGGCCAAGTGTTGCATATTTCCCCCACGCATGTTATTCAAATTCAAATAGTCTACTTTTTGACAAGATGAAGGACCATATTATGATAGGCAAACCTATAAGCTGCTGTACGTTATCGAGAGAGCCAATACCAGTAAATAGCCCAGACTGCCTAGACATATTGTTCTACGTCATCGGGTATTGCTATTTGATTTGTTATATCTACAGCAGGCTACAGAAGAGGAAATAAACAATGGGTGGCAACAACACGTATTTCAGAAGGAGCAGAAAATGCCGAAAATAGTACGCAGAGGTGGCAACATAGGCTGTGTAATACTGTGTGATTTAGTGAAAATGGTGGTCTACTATTCTGAAAACAAAATAGTGTTTTTCTTTGGGGCAGGGTACTCCATAGTGAGGGATTTAAGCCGTCGCCCTCGCTTGATGAACACCTATCCAAATAAAGTAGAGAAGAGATTTATGAAAGCAACAGGCCGCAAATTAATTGTAGAGGATGTTTATTAACATGCATGCGACACCAAACTATTGTCCAAAATGAGGCAGACCTACTGAACAGGATGACTATTACCTACGCCATCGGCGATACCGTAAACCCAACCCAGACAGGTTGCCAGAGTGGTATAATATTTGCAAGATTTGTTATAGAGAGAAGATAAAAGAATCTCACATTTTAAACAGAAAAGGTGGCCAAGCTTGCAAAGAGAATTAGAAATTGCCAGACGCTTTTGCACAACTTGCCAGACAGAACACCCCTACACGGAGTTCTACAAGGTGAAGTATCGGAATAGGACTAGAACACTGCGCATCTGCAAGAGCTGCAAGCGAGACTATAATGCTGATTACCGGAAAAGAGACAAATTAAAAATGAGGGCCACCAAAATTGGTAAGGTTTAGCTACATATCTGAGAGCCCTCATCCCCTTAACAGGCAAAGAAAAGAGCAGAATCGCTCCTGCCCATTGTGTGATCTAAATTTTGTGAAACATTCGACACACACCCTGAATTGATATACTATGTGGGAAACCAAGTCAAGTCAGGAGAACCCCACATGCCAAGCTTCAATTGTAGTTGCTGCGGAAAAATTCTTTACTTTTCAGTCGCAGATATTGATGGCGCACTAATCACAGGGAAGCGTAATTTTAGACAAAAACACAAGTGCAAGTGGTGTAAGGCGACCCTGGATTTACAGGGGTGCACCGATATTAATGTGGATATTGACGATGTCTGTCTGGTGTGCGCTAATTGCGGGGATATGGTGGTTGAGGATAATATCTGCTCATGTTCCAGTGGATTGTGTGCCGGGTGTTGCACTGAGTGTTGAATACTGATATCTTGAAAGAGATGAATTAGTGCATCTCACTCCAACGCTTTGCTTTGAATCTCTGAGAGTTTAACCAACTTGCTCGGGGATTTTTCTTTTATCTGGTAGGGTCTGGCAGAGTCGAACTGCCGTGATTAGACTCAAATTCTAATAGATTGACCAACTATCTGAAGACCCAACAAGATAGAAATTGAACTGTCAAAAAGTAGACAAAATTCAAGCCCTGTTGTAGAACATCAAGTAGGTAAATACCGAAATACTGCAACAAGGCTCACTTCTCTTGTACAGTATCTTAAATCACAAAGCAAGTGCAGGAGAAAACCTTGTTGAGAAAGTTCATTCGACACTCCCCTACTTATACCAGAAGACTCAAACGATTAAGGGAACTGAAGTTCCGGCTTTATGTGCACTGGGATTTGCGTATTATTATGCGAACTGTGTGGAAGAAGTCAGGGCATTGGAGATATGATATTAGGTTTAGGAATATCAAGATAGGAGTCACAGAAAAATGTTAATTGTCAACATCAGTAACGCAACCGGATTCACCCCCAGTGAAGCAGCCAAGCTACAGGATGCTGTTGAGGTTATCCAAGCAGTAGTCAATGGAGATGCTTTCAAACAGGAAGTGCTTGGCTTTAAATTCCAGAACAGAGGTGGCTTATCAAACCAGGAGATTTACGATTTATTCATGAGCGGAAGTGAAGTACTGCAACCACAAGAAGACCAGGAAATGGATGTAGATATAAACATGTACTATAGAAATAACAACGTAATTGGATACACATACGCGAACACTATCAAAACTTGGATAAACAGGAAGTACTATTCTTTAATGTCTCCAGATGGAATTGCTGCTAATATTGTTCACGAATGGACTCACAAACTAGGCTTCGGGCATGACTATTATGCTACTGAAATAAGGCCATTCTCAGTGCCATATGCAATTGGAAACATGGTACAGAGAATAGACCCGGATGATACGCATGTTAAGGCCATTCTGACAGGAGGATTCTGGTAATGGCAAATATAAATGGAAGAGCAACTCTATACAATGTGGCGGTGAGAGATGACCCTCTTTTAAAAACAACACACTGCGTCTGGACAAATATGAAACAGAGATGCAATAACCCCAAAAACACAAAATTTAAACAATATGGTGGTCGTGGAATAACGTATGCCAGTACCTGGGAAAACTTCAAAATGTTTGTTGCTGACATGGGCTTACGACCTGGTAACCTAACACTAGATAGAAAAGACGTGAATAAGGGATATTGTAAAGAAAATTGTAGATGGGCTACGTTAAAAGAACAGAATAGAAATACACAGAGAACAAGGTATATTTTGGTCAAGGGTGTAAAACACTCATTAAAATATTATTGCGAAGAACATGGGATAAATCAAGAAAAAGCCGCTTCTCAATTTAAAAGAGGGTGGACAGGGGATGAGATAGCTCAAGGATTTAAGTGTACAAAAGTCTTAGAATATGCTAGCAAAAGATATTCTTATCGAGAGTTGGCTGAAGAACTTGGGATGAAAACAGCAACCTTGCAAGCAAGAATGGCCGCTGGGTGGAGCTCAGAGCGAATCCTGAACACTCCGGTTAGTAAGAGCAATAATAAGTTCCGTGGTGATGTTTTGGTGGAGGGATAATATGCCTAAGTTCACGCTTGAAGTAGAGTTAAATGATGATAAATATTGCAATGGCTGCACCTTGTTGGATGTAATGTCATCGCGATGTAAGATACTAAACGCTTTATCACCTATGAAGTTGTTATCTATAGATATGTTTAAAGAGGTCAAACAAAGCAAAGACCCAACACAAATAAAGTTTATTAGGGTAAATTCCTGCCCACTCCAGCCAGTTAAACCGCCGCAAACGTGTGAGAACTGTAAGGTGGATAAACAAAGAAATCCTCTATGCATGTATTGTAAAAGAGTTAGTCCTGATTTGTACGAACCACACGAGAAGGAGTGAGTATGGACAAGTTTGATAAATTCGTTGACGAGTATTGCTACGAACACTTAGACTGTAATTCAATAGCATTATTTAAGGCCGATTCTGTACCAGGGAAATTAATAAAACCACTATTAATGGCAATTAAGAAAGAGTTTGTTGATAAAGAAGAGAAGGAGCAAGAGGGATGAAACAAGTAATTATTCAAATAAATCCAGATAACAACAATAACTGTGAGGGGTGTTCCTGGCTATCTGAAGACTCTGACGAGCATTACTGTGTGCTATTTCAGGAAAATACAAGTAGTGAAAGATACTACAAGTGCTTGGAATCTGAACAACAGGAGACTCAAATGCAAATGCCACCACCAAGAGGAACTAACTGCCCTAAGTGTGTTAATAATTCTAAGCTTGAATACTGCATGTTCTGTGAACAGCGAGGTGATTTAAAAGACCATTACAAGCCTAAAAAGAAGCTGGTCGCGCCGTATTACTACTCAATCGGAAGTGACAAGCAGCCATGTTTCAGCCCTTTCCCATGTACTAAAGCAAAAGCCACCCAAGAGCATGGAGATAGATTGATACACTGGTGTGAGGAAATTGCGATATTACTTGAGGTGGACGCATGATAGAAATACTAACAGCAATGGAAGCATACGAGCAGACTAAAGCCAACAGAGAAACAGTGTCTGAAGGTTTGCTGCTCAGGGTAGATTCTGAAATTAGGAATGCCATTAAGTTTGGGAAGAGTGAAGTAGATTTCTACATGAGTTCAACCCCAATTGGTTCGAAGATAGTAAAAGTAGGGAGGATTAATTTATGTGCG
>SXGT01218615.1_pt1 | contig 30890 bp, 24 predicted proteins | sample 3176221 | NCBI WGS metagenome assembly SXGT01 (sample SAMN11356862, study PRJNA531348) | freshwater metagenome | isolation source: freshwater sample F1-120 | place: China: Fuxian Lake, Yuxi | collected 2017-12-25
CGCCGGTGCCGCCGTGGTCGCGATGAGCGGCCGCAACCGCACCTCGTCGAGGCCGGCCGCCGCGCCGCCGCCGCCCACGCGCGACGCGCGGCCGAGCGCGTCGCTCCTCACCGACGGCGCGAGCTGCCCGTTCCTGCCTGCGTTCGTCGACGACACCACCGTCGTGTTCGAGGACCGCCGGTCCGCCGCCAGCGGCATCGACCTGTTCAAGCTCGCGCTCGGCGGCACCATCGAGCCGCTCCTCACCCGGGAGCACGACACCGTCCGCGCCGCCCGCGGCCGCCGTCCCGGCGAGGCGTTGTTCACCAGCCCACAGACCGCCGGCGCCGTCGACAGCGCCACCGGCCGCACCGAGACCTTGCCGTTCCGCGCGCTGGGCGCGGTCGCGGGCGGCGGCGCCATCGTCTACCACCGCGCGATCCACTCGGTGCTGCACGAGATCGTCGACGGCGAGGACCGCGCGCTGCTCGAGCTGCCCCGTCATCGCTTCCCCTTCGCGATGGCGATGACCGCCGACGGACGCCGCCTCGCGGTGTCGACCCACCCCCACGTCGGCGCCGCCGCCATCTGCGTCGTCGAGCGCGACGGCACGGTGCCGCCGCCCTACACCTGCTTCGACGCCTCCGACATCGTCGCCGCCCGACCGGCCTTCGCGCCGGCCGGCGACGTCCTCTACTACGCGACCAGCCGCGGCATCCATCGCCGCGAGCTGCGCGGCGACCCGCACCGCGACGAGCTGTGGCTGCCCGGCGTCCTGGCCTGGGGTGGTATCGACGTCGCGCCCGGCGGACACACGATGATCTTCGCCGGTGGCCTCACCGACGGGGATCAGCTGCGCGGCGAGATCGCGCCGCTGGTCTCGCCGACGCTGCCGGTGGTCCGCGGTTACGGCGCCGACCCCGCCGGTCATCCGAGCGGCACCTGGGTCTACGCGCCGCGCGGCGTGGTCGTGATCGCCGAGCCCGGCCGCCCGGCGATCGAGGTGACCGCGCCGGCGCTCGGCAAGGCCACGCGCCCCATGCTCGATGTCTCCGGGCGCCGCGCCGTGTTCGACGTCGACGGCGCCGCACCCGGCCTCCACCTCGCCGGGCTCGACGAGGCCAGCCGCCGCCTCACCAGCACCAGCGCCGACGAGCACCCGGTGTGGACCGACGACGGCCGCGTCGCCTTCGCGCGGCTGGGCACCGACGGCGCGCCGCGGCTCCACTTGCTCGATCCGCGCCTCGCCGGCGACGCCGGTGCGCCGGCGCTCGACGGCGTCCACCGGCCGCACGATCGCGTACCCGCGACTGGCGAGATCTTGCTCGAGCAGGGCGGCGGCGCGCTGATCTTGTGGCAACCGCGCACCGGGGCCGTGCGCACGCTCGAGCTGGGCGGGTTCGCCGGCAACCACTTCAACCACGCGCTGGTGTCGAGCGACAGCCGCTGGGTGCTCGTCACCACCAACTTCGGCCTGTGGAAGATCCCGATCCCGGGAGGCGACGAGCCCGCCGTGCGGGTCGCCGAGCGGCTGCCGAAACCGGCCATCGGCCTGTGCGACTTCGTCGATCGCGCCGGCATGGACGCCCGCGGCGAGATCTGGATCGCGATCAGCCGCGGCCGCACCGACCTGTTCGTGGTCGAGCTAGCTACGACGTCTCGTTGATCTTGAGCGTGCGCATGCGCGAGACCAGGCTGGTGCGACCGATGCCCAGCTCGGCGGCGGCGCGGGCGGCGACGCCCTTGTGTTTGTCGAGCACGCGGCGCAGGAGGTGGCGCTCGCGATCGTCGAGTCGCTCGCGCTCGAGCTCCAGCTCGGCCCAGCCGCCGGCGGGGTCGTCGCTGCGCGCCGCCGGCCGCGACGCGGCGAGGTCGCGACCCTCGAGGTGGCGGACGTCGATCTCGATCACGTCCTCCCCGTCGTTGGCGAGGGCGCGATCGCGGGCCCGCTGCATGGCCAGCTCGAGCTGACGCAGGTTGCCGGGCCAGCGCAGGTCGGGTGCCATCAGCCGTCGCCGCGCCGCCACCGTCAGCGTCCAGTCGCGATCGGGATCGAGCCGGCGCAGGAAACCCTCGGCCAGCTCGCAGATCTCGTCGCGCCGCTCGCGCAGCGGCGGCAGGGTCAAGACGATGCCGGCGAGCCGGTGGTAGAGGTCCTCGCGGAACTTCTGCTCGGTGACGGCGCGATCGAGGTCACCGTTGGTGGCGGCCAAGAGCCGCACCCGGCTGTGCAGCGGCTCGGCCGCGGCGTGGCCGAGCGGCCGGTAGGTGCCGAACTGGCTGAAGTCGAGCAAGAGCTGCTGGGCTTGCATGGGCAGGTTGAGGACCTCGTCGAGGATGAGGCTGCCGCCATCGGCGAAGCCGACCAGGCCGACGCGCTGGGCGATCGCGCCCGAGAACGAGCCCTTCTCGTGGCCGAACAGCTCCGACGTGATCGTGTTGAGATCGTCGGCGGCGCCGAGCATCGCCCGCACCAGCGGCGTGCGCCGCGAGGCCTCGGCGATGGCGCGGGCCAGGAGCGTCTTGCCGGTGCCCGACTCGCCGAGCATGAGCACCGGCAGCTCGCTGGCGACGGCGGTCGCGACCTCGCCGCGCAGCGACGCCAGCGAGGGGAAACGCAGCAGCTCGTCGAGCGTGGGCGGCGAGATGCGGCCGCGATCGCCCCGGCGCTGGACGCGCAGATCCTCGCTGACCTGGGCCAGACGCTCGTCGCGATCGAGCACCACCGCCAGCAGCGACGCCGACAGCTCGACCAGCTCGAGCTCGGGCGCCCCGGCCGCGGCGATGGCGTCGCGGAAGTCGAGGTAGAGCACGCCGCGCGGCGCGGCGTCGTCGCCGGCCAGCAGCGGCCGCAGCGGCGCGGCCAGCGCCGCGACGATGCCGAGCACGGCCATGCTCCCCGAGCTGGGATCGATCGGCTCCCACAACACCGGCGCGCGGCGCCGCCAGGTCTCGCGGACGACCGACCGGGAGATCTCGGCCTGCTCGCTGGCGGTGAGCAGGCGTCCCTTGCCGGCGGCGTGGATCGTGGTGGTGGCGCCGGCGGCGTCGGTCAGGAACACCAGGCCGCGGCTGGCGCCCAGGGTGGTGACCAGCGCGGCGACGCAGTCGGCGATGAACGTGTCGGGCTGATCGGCCGAGGCCAGCCGACCGATCAGGGCGCGCAGGCTGGCCCAGCGAGGATCGGCGGCGACGGTCACGATGGACCAGCCTACCGCAGGACCGCCCGGGCCAGCGCCTGGAACACCGGCGACGCGCTCGGCACCGGAGCGTAGGCCAGGTGCGGCACCACGGCGACGATCGTCGCCGGCGCCACCAGCGCCAGCGCCGGCAGCGCGAGCTCGGGCGCACCGAGCCGCGCGTCGAGCGTGGCGCCGTGGAAGTCAGCGAGCGAGCGCGACGTGATGGCCACGCCCTCGACGGCGCCGCGCACCCGCGAACCGAACGCCAGTCCGGCCGCACGCGCCGCGAACATCCCCGACGGCCGCGTGCCATCGACCCATTCGAGCGCCAACCCCCAGTCGTCGCCGCTCCGGGCCGCCACCGCCCGCACGTCGTGCCCGGCGCTGGGCGGCGCCAGCCGGACCCGGGTGTCGAACAGCCGGGCCGCGCACGCGTCGAGCAGCGCCAGCATGTCGTCTGCGGTCTCGGGCGCGCCGTCGGTGCGCCGGCCCAGCGCGCGCATGTACGCCCGCGCCCGCGCCTCGCCCGCCGTCACCCGCGCCGCCAGCTCGACCTGCGCCACCTCCGGATGCCGCTTGCTCCACGCGCTCACCAGATCGCCGTCGCCGCAGCCGCCCCACGCCGTGCGCCCGTCGATGCCGGTCGCGCGCCAGGCCAGCTCGAACGCCTCGCGGCTGGCGCAGCGCAAGAGGCACGGCACCACGCACCACGGCATGTTCTGCAGCACGCCGTCGCCGTCCAGGCGCGTGGCCAGCCACGGCACGATGCCGTCGCCGTACCGCGCGTGCAGGTCGGTGTTGTCGAACCCTCGGGGATGGAACTCCCAGCGCAGGCGCGACGCGACCTCGACCAGCTCGGCCGCGTCGGCCAGCGAGAGCAACGCGGCCCACAACCGGTCGGCGTCGTCCTTCCCGAACACGCGCGCGCTGCCCAGGATCGAGCGCGCCTCCGCGAGCGGCATCTGACCTTCGACGAGCATGGTCAGGTCAGCCCAGCATCGAGTAGATGCGGACGTTGGCGAAGTCGCGCGCGGCGAGCTCGGCCTTGGTGAGCAGGAAGAAGAGCTTGTTGCAGTCGCCGAAGCCGAAGTCGGCAGCGTCCTCGGAGTCGACCTGGAGCAGGAGCTGATCCTCGGTGCCGTTGACGTGAGCATCGACGTAGTCCTGCTCGTCGACGTAGCCGAGCAAGTAGTTCTCGTGGAACGCCTCGTGCCCGGTCATCGCGCCGTGGTGCTCGCAGTGCATGTCCTGCCACACCTCCTTGAGCGGGCCCTGCACGTAGGGCCCGACGCCGCCCGGCACCGACACGGTGCGTTCGAAGCGCAGCGAGGCCACGCCGTGCAGGAACGGCGCGAACTGCGAGACGTTCGAGAACTCGCTCTTCCACTCGACCCGGCCCGGCGTGGCCCGCACCAGGGCTTCGTCGGGGCCGTCATGGAACAGCACCGCGCAGCAGCCGGCTTCACCCTGATCGGTCGTCGCCCACTGCGCGTTGTAGAAGAAGAGCAGGCTGCCGCGCCCGGGCAGCCGGTCGTCGCCGGCCCGCACGTCGGACAGATCGGTCAGCCGGAGCTGGGCGATGAACTCCATGGGCACGCCGTCGCGCTCGGGCCAGGTCGCGCCGGGCGGCAGATCGGGCACGCCGCCGAACCGCGACGCGCCCAGCGGCAAGGCCGCCATCGCCTGCTCGAACGCGTCGAGCCGCTCGGGCTCGATGCCGTCGCTGTCCTCCGACTGGCGGAAGTCGGCGGGGCGGCCCGCCAGCCGCTCGGCGACGATCCAGTACGAGGTCTGCACCAGGGCGGCCAGCTCGTCGCGGTGCTGGCCGTGCCCGGCCTTGTCGAGGACGTCGAGGACGGTTTCCTTGTCCATGGTCGGTCAGAGTCTACAGCCGCCGTTTGTGAACACGGACGCGCGCCGGTGACGGGTTGACGAGTGGTCCAACCGGCCCCATATTGCCCCTTCGGGTTCGTCCAGCGAACCCCTGTACTCTGACAAGGGGGCGAAACGGTTTCGACGGGGATGTCGACGTACGAGCTGCGCGTCGTGGCGCCCAAGGCCACGTAAAAATGGGCAACCCTGCAACTGCGAACGACAACAACGCCGTTGCTCTCGCTGCCTGATTAAAAACCAGGTAACGACGGTGTCCTGAGCCTCCGCCTGGGGCCCAGAGACACCGACACAATCAGGCTGGCCTGCATGAAGAGACGATCGTCGTGCAGGCGAGAATCAGGATCGGCTCGCGCTGGTGATGGCTGCCACCCACCTCTCACCAGGGCCAGACAAGACGAGCGGTGGCTACACGCGTAGTAGCTCGTGCTGAAGCCTTCTCGGACGCGGGTTCGACTCCCGCCGCCTCCACCAATACTCCGCGGAGCTAGCCCGATTTCGCGGCGGCCCGCGAATGCCACGCCGCGCGCGGTCTGCCCGGCGGCGTACAATACGAGCCACGTGCGCTCAGCTGTCCTCCAGCTCCTGATGGCTGCCGCCAGCTGCAGCGGAGGCCGACCTGTTGGACAGGGCGCGCCGAGCTACCAGGGCGCTCATGATGCCGAGAGCGTTCAGGATGCAGCGCACGCGGACACCGACATGCGATGCGGCCAGCTCGGAAGCCGGTGCTGCGATCCCTATCCGGGGGATGGTCCGAACTACTGCACGGCTGGGCTGGTGTGTTGTCGCAATCAGTGCGGTGCAACGTGCCTGTGACGCCGTCGGGTTGAGATCATCGGCATGGCAAGGTCTTGGTAGGGGTCCGGACGCCAGGTGTGGGCCCGAACTCCCGAGGTCCGAAGCTTGACGTACCGAACCTCCGGCCGATGCGGCGGACAATCGCGACAAGGTGAAGGGGTGCCTGGGCGACCCGTGGGAGCATTGACTCCGCCGATGGCCGACCTCCCGCACTTTCAACCGAAGGACCGTCGCCACTGGCGCGCGTGGCTGAAGAAGAACCACGGGAAGTCGATCGGCGTGTGGCTGATCTACGAGAAGAAGGCGAAGAACCCCTCGCGGCTGACCTGGCCAGAAGCGGTGGACGAAGCGCTGTGCTTCGGGTGGATCGACAGCGTGTCCAACCGCATCGACGAGCACTCGTACAAGCAGCGCTTCACTCCGCGGAAGGCGACCAGCACGTGGTCGAAGATCAACCGCGACAAGGTCAAGAAGCTGGAAGCCGAAGGGCTGATGACTGACGCCGGCCGGAAGATGATCGCGGTCGCGAAGGAGAATGGACGGTGGATCGTCCTCGATACGATCTCGTCTGAAGTGCCTGCGGATCTGCTCGCGGCCCTGAAGAAGGTGCCAGCGGCGAAGAAGCACTTCGAGGCGTTCTCGAAAGCCGAGCACGGCGCGTTCGCGCGGTGGATCAACGGGGCCAAGCGGCCGCAGACCCGAGCTGCGCGGATCCAGGAAGCCGTCGAGCTGGCGGCGAAGAACGTGAATCGATCGCAGCTGCTCCGAGGGCGAATCGCGGCCAATCGCAAGGGGCGCTCGGGGCGCGCGCCGACAGTCGCGCCGTGAGTTCACCGTGCCCATGGCGGCTTGCCATGGCCTGGAATCTCCACTAGTTTCCTGTGGTGTATTGTGCCGTGTGTCGGGCGGCCACCGCGACCAATCTCTGTGATGAGTGCGCCTCGGAGCTCGACCGCCCGCTGCCGTTCGTCCCCGAGCAGGTCCTGTCCGCCGCCGTCCAGCCCCAGTCGGCGTTCGTCGTGGACGTCTGGGGCCGGGTCCACTCGCTGGAGAAACGCACGGCGGTCGGCCGCGTCCCGCTAGCGCGGGGGCTCTCGATCCTCCACGCGTCGGTGTCGCGCCGCCACGCCGAGTTGATCGCCGATGACAACGGCTGGCAGGTCGTCGATCTGGCGAGCACCAACGGCACGATGGTGAATGATCACAGCGTCGCCTCGGCCCGACTCACCTCGGGTGATCGGGTGTGCTTCGGGTCCCTCGCCTTCTTCTTCGTCCAGGACGACGGACTGCGGACGCTCGATGTCGGACAGATCGAGTCGCGCACGTTGCGACCGGAGGATGCCGCCAGCCCGGCGCTGATCCCCGACGCCATCAGGTCGCAGGCCGAAACCACGCATGTCGGGCTTCCCCGGCTCGCCCTCCGGTTGATCGAGGCGCCCGCCGGGGGCGGTGGGTTTCTCGAAGCGGTGGGGCACCGGATCCAGCTCTCGACCACCCAGTACGCGTTGCTGCAGATGCTGCACGACCGCATGACCCAACAGGCCACGACGTCGTCGCTCGTACGTGGCTTCGTCCCGTCGGGTCAGTTGATCGCCGATCTACCGTGGGACGCGACCGCGCCGGACGAGAACCACCTCAAGCAGCTCATCCGACGGCTGCGCCGTGCCCTCGACGCGATCTCCCTCGGCGGCATGATCGAGTCCCGGCGCGGTATGGGATACCGCTTGCGGGTCGTCCCGATCGCGTCCGATCAATCGAAGGTGTAGATCAGCGACGCCTTCAAGATCGTGTCGAGCTTCGTCGCTTCCGGGACGAAGCCGGGAGCCAGGTCTTTGATCGCCAGCGGCCCCGGGCGATTGTCGTACTTGACGTCGAACGCGGTCTGAACGGCGAGATCCTTGCCGACCTTCGCCGACAGGGCGACGTGTGCGTTCACGCGTGTGTCCTTGAACGCACTCCCGTCCTTGCCGGTCGGCAGGGTCTCCTCGCTCAGGTTCGACAGCAGCTCGATCGAACCCTCGGCGTCGACTCCCTCGGACATCGTCGACTTGGCGCCGGCGAAGGCTCGCGCTGAATGGATCGCGACTGGGTCGCCGACGGTCAGCTGCTCGCGCGAGAAGTCGTAGCCGATCTCGCTCGACACCTCCGTCTTCGTGGACTTGTAGAGCAGACGGCTGTATCCGACCTGCGCCCCCAGGACCAGCTCCTTGCCCGCCGGGAGGTCGCGACTGCCGAGCACCGCGACGAACAACGAGTTGTGCTGGGTGAGGAACCGATCGTAGCGGACCTTGCTGCCGAGCGTCTCGGCGGTGGTGGTCTTGACCGAGTCGATTTCGGCCTCGTTGTCGACCAGACCGTTGCCGTTCTGATCGACCAGCGTCCGGATCGCCGAGCGGGCGTACGCCGCGCTGGCCTCGAGCGCGAGCTTGTTCATCGCCGCCTTGCGCGACGTCTTGAAGGCGGCCGTCATCGTGGTGGTCTGTGAGTTACCCGTGGTGAAGATCGCGCCGGCCTCGGCGTTGGCGTTCCACTCCACGTCCGGCGTCGCCGGCTCGTCCGGGGTGGGTTCCGGCTTCGCGAAGTCGAACTTGGGATCGTCCGCTTCGGCGACACCCGCTCCAAGCGTACAGAGGATGAAACTGGCCAAGATAAGATCGCGCATGACTTCCTTCGTTCTGTGACTCGAACCTGGTCGAGGTACTGAGCTGATGGTGGCGCGTGTTGCCCGGGCGGGAAAGGTACGGCCAGGGTACGTGCCTCGTGGCGGCCACGCTCAATGGCGGGCGGCCAGGCCCAGGCTGGCGTGGATGCGACCATCGACCCGGTCGCCGATCGCGTCCATGTTCATGCGCACCACCAGCCACGGTGCGAGCTCGGTCTCGAGGCCGAGACCGACGTGGCCCCCGACACGATCGTCCTCGAAGCTCGCTCCCAGGCGAGCCAGCGGTCTCAGCGCCCCGGGGATCTTGAACGTGGCGCCGAGCAGGTATCCAGGAGGCAGCCGACCATCGAGCGGCTTCGAGACCGTGAGGTGTGCAGCGAGCCAGCGGGTCGTATCGACGGCGAGCTCAGCGCCTACCAGAGGATCGTCACCTGCCAGGCGCCCGAAGCTCGTGCCGACCAGGCCGGTGGCGGTGAGCAGCGGCCGACGCGGGATCGCCGGCACGACCGCCGGCGGCGGCGGCGGGGTCTCGACCGCGATCCCGATCGTCGCGAGCGGCACCGCCGTGTCAGCGATCGCGACGATCACCGCCGCATCGGGAGTCGCGGTCGACGCGCGCACCGAGAGTCGGACGCCGCGGCCGGTGGGCTCGATCGTCAGCACCTCGATGCCGCCGCGTCCGGTGGCGCGGATCGCGCCCGGCGCGACACTGATCACCTCGAGCTCGATCGACAGCGTCTCGCCGGCACGAACGCGCCGGGTCCCGACGCCAGAGGCGACCTTGGCCTCCGGGAGCTCGAACTCGAGGGTCGACGTCGCCGATCCCGAGGTGCAGGTGATGCGCGCGAGGCCATCGTCGTCACGGACCAGCAGCAACTGCGCGGACGGGCCATCGGACGCGGTTCGTCCCGCGGCGCAGCGAAGGTCCGGGGGCGTCGCGACTTCTGCGCCGATGACGAGCGCTGCGGGTCGGACCAGCCCGACCACGCGGACTCGACGCGGCTCGCTCGCGACGCCCTCGAGGCCTTGCTCGTCGACGGTCGCGACCCTGATCTCGTAGTCCGCGACCGGGAGGTTCGACGCGTCGAGGCGCAGGATCGACGCCGGCACCTCGAGTCGAGCTTCGATCGCATCGGGCGCGTCCGTGCGCACGATCTCGAGCCTGTACTTGCTGGCACGTGCCACCGGGGTCCACTCGCCTCGCACCGGGATGGGGTCGCCATCCCAGCCCAGCATCAGCCCCGCGGGCTCTACCCAGCTCGGCGGCGGAGGGAGTGGGGTGGGCGGCGCCGGCGGCTTTCCGGGCGCCACCTTCGAGCCGTAGCCGGCGCCGACCACGACCGCGCGACCGGTCCTGCCGGCGAGCTTCGCCGACCGTCCAGTGTGATTCGCCAGCTTGGTCTCGCCTGCGGCGTCGACGTCGATCACCGACGAGCCGTCGGTCAGCTCGGCCGTTCCAGCCGGCGTCTTGACGGTGAGGCGGGGCTTGCCATCGAGAAGCGCGAGCCGCGATCGCAAGGCCCCTCGCTCCAGCGTCGTGCGCGAGATCTTGCGGGTGGTCGAGCTGCCTCCGAAGATGACGACGACGGTGTCCTCGCGCAGCTCGATCATCGAGGCATCCGCGAACAGGACCCTCGCGGACGACTGCTTGCGGGTGCCGACCCGCCAGCTCCGGAACAGGCCCTGTCCCGGCGCGCCGGGGGTCCACTCGGCCTTGCCCGGCTTGCGCACCTCGACCTGACCGCGTGGGAAGGTGAGGGCAGCCTCGGGGATCTGGGTCTCGACGGGCAGCTTGAGGATCTGGCCCTTCTTGAGCGCGTGGGGCGTCTTCCCGAGACCGGGGTTGAGCCGGTGGAGCGCCTTGAGCTTCTTGGGATCGCCGAGCTCGCGGCTCGCGATCGCGAGGCACGTGTCGCCCTCCTGCACCACGTAGTCGCGCGTGGGCTCGGCCGCCGCGGCCGACATGTCAGCGGCCGCGATGATTCCCGAAACCAACACGACCAGGATCTCACGTACGGTCATGGGCTCTCCTTGCGGTGTGTAGCGCGCGCTGGACCTTGCGAACGATGACGTGGGGTAGGAGCGGCTCGACCAGCACCTCGGCGACGCCGATCTTGACGAGCTGCGCGACCCGCTCGAGGTCCAGGCGCGGGCTGTCGGCGATCACAGGCAAGCCGGTCGTCATGAGCTTCCTGATCTCGGCCAGCGGCTGCCCGATCGCGATCCAGGCGACGACAGATTCGGAGCCGATCGCAAAACCGGCGACCCGAAGCGCGGTGACGGCGTCGCCGCCGAGCGCCCCCTGGAGGCCAAGGAAGACCGAGGTCTCGCCGGCCTCAGGATCGGGACGGTACATGACCTCGGTCGGGCTGTTCCCGACCGTGATCATCCGCGCGTCGCGATCCGACGCATAGGAGACGTCCCTGGCGCGCTCGTGGGGGTGGGCCTTGGCACCTAGCAGGACCGCCAGCCGATGCCGCACGGCATCGGCGGGGGGCCGTCCGGCCGGCGTCTTGGCGAGCATCCGCTCGACGAGCTCGTCGAGACCCGACGGTGCGTCGGGGCGCGACGCGCTGAGCCGCGGTGGTGCCGCGTAGAGCTGCTTGGCGAGCAACGAGGCGGGGCTGCCCTGGAACGGCGGGGCTCCGGTGGCAAGCTCGAACAAGACGCATCCGAGCGCATAGACGTCGACCGCCGGACCGACTTGCTGGTTGGCGACCTGTTCGGGAGCCACGTACATCGGCGTGCCCCCGAACTCGCCGTCGCGGGTGAGGCGACCATCCCGGGGATCGGCTGCCTCGGCCAGGTACGCCAGCCCGAAGTCGGCGATCCACAGGTGCGACCCCTGCGGATCGACGAGCACGTTCTCCGGCTTGAGGTCGCGGTGGACGATGCCGACGGCGTGTGCCGCGGCGAGCGCGTCGGCTAGCTGGTAGCCGATCTCGCACACGGCCTGCACCGACAGCCGCCCCCGCGACTCCTGATACTGTCGCAGATCTCCGCCAGTCACGAGCTGGAGGACGAGATAGCGAACTCCATCCGAGAGACCGAAGTCGAGCGTCTGGATGATATGGGGATGGCTGAGCTGCGCGCCGACCCGTGCCTCGCGCTCGAACCGGGCGATCGCCCCATCGAGCGCGTGCACCCGCGAGGACAGCACCTTGATCGCAACCTCACGGCCGAGCTGGAGGTCGCGACCACGAAACACCGTGCCCATCCCCCCGGATCCGACCTTGGCGTCCACCCGGTATCGACGACCGAGCGTGGTCCCGGGGGCGACTTTCACGACCGCACCTCGAACAGCTCGATCGGCTGCGCCTTGCCGACGATCGAGCGTACGCCCAGCGAGACGAAGCCGGTGTCGCCGGCCGCGAGCGCCCGATCTCGGGTCGCGGCGGTCGTCAGGATCTGGTTCGGCCGCGCGATCGACTCGAGACGCGCCGCGAGGTTCACGACATCGCCGATCGCCGTGTACTCCATCCGCGTCTCCGAGCCGAAGTTGCCGACGACCGCTTCACCGCTGTTGACGCCGATCGCCAGCTCGATGCTGAAGCCGAACTGCTCGAGCCACATCTCGTTGCCGACCTCGAGCCACCGCAGCATGTCGCGCGCGGCCAGCGCGGCACGATGGGCGTGGTCGGGTTGGTCCTCGCTGGCACCCCAGACCGCCATCACGCAGTCGCCGACGAACTTGTCGACGGTTCCCCCATGCCTGAACACGATCTCCGTGAGGATCGTGAACAGCCCGTTCAGCAGGCTCACGACGGTCTCGGCCGACTCGCGCTCGGCGAGTGGGGTGAATCCGACGACATCCGCGAACAGGACCGTCACGTCCCGGCGGGCGCCCCCGAGCGCGAGCGAATGCTTGCGGGCGACGATCTGGTCGACCATCGAGCTCGGCAAGTACCGCCTCATGTCGTTCCGGATCGCGAGCTCCTGGTGGATCACCTTGTCGCTTGCCTGGAGGTCCGTGGCCGCGCGTTCGAGGGCATCGCCGAGCACACCGAGCTCGTCGCGCGCCCGGATCGTCACCCGCCCATCGAAGTTCCGCTTCGCGAGCTCGCCGGCATAGTCGACGAGCGCCTTGATCGGTCGGGTGACTCGGCGCGCGAGGATCACACCCGCGGCGATGGCGATGATCAGCGCCACGATGACCGCGACGAGTACGTAGCGCCGCACCGAGGCGATCGAGTGGAACACGACGTCATGAGGCATCTCGACCGCGATCGTGAACGGCGTCTTGTCGATCGAACGCAACGCGCCGACCATCGGGGTGCCGTTGGCCTTCCGGTAGTCGCCGGTCGAATACAGGCTCTTGCTGGCCAGCACGCTGGGATCGAACATCGAGAGCATCGCGACGTCGTCGCGGCCGAGCGTGGCTCCGACTTGTTCGTCCAGCGAGTCGGCGATCGCGACGCCCTCGGGTGTGACGACGACGATGTGCCCGCCCGAGGCCAGGTGCTGGAGCCCGATCGAGATCGCGCGGTCGGCGATCGGACGCAACGCGATGTAGCCGGCGACCGTGTAGCGTCGGGCCTTGGTGATCGTATAGGTGCGGAGCACGAAGGGTTCGCGACCGGCCGTCTCGACACCCGCGAACTGGACCGGACCGAAGGTGTGAACGCCGTCGGTTCGTAACCCGGCGGGCAGGGTGGCGGGCAGGGAGGGTGGAACGAACGGCTTGACGCTCTCGAGGGTGGTGATCAGGACGCCCTCCTCGTCATAGATCGCGATCTCGCGGACGCTGGTCGAGATGTCGAGGGCGGCCTCGACCACCGCCGCCCGCGCCTCCTCGGAGTCTTCCAGGCTGCCGCCGATCGCCACGAGCGCGGTGTCCGCATCGTCGATCGTGGCGCTGGCTGTGGTCGACAGGTTCTCGATCACGGCGTCGATCAGCTGCCGGTTCGCGTCGGCGAGCGCGTCCCGGTTGACCTCGCTGACCAGCCAGCCGACGGCGACGACCGGGACGACGGCCACGATCACGGCCAGCAACGTGATCTTCAGTCGGAAGCTGAGCCCACGGGCCCTTGCGGTTGGCAGGCGTACGCTCACGGCACCAACAATACCGCGAGGACGAGCAGGCTTCCCACAGCGGGCAACCTAGCGCCGCCCGCCACGGAGGGCCAGGTACGCGACGGATACGCGGTCAGCGTACCCCTCGCGTACCTGGCGGCGAGGCGGGATCTCCACAAGCTGCGAGGCGGTCCACCCATGAACCACGATCGCTTCCTCCTTGGTGATCTGGTCGCCGACTGCTACCGGATCGAGGCTCGGCTCAGGACCGGTGAGATGGGCACGGTGTATCAGGCGGTCGATCTGAACGCTGCGTGTCTGGTCGCGATCAGCGTGCTGCCGGCAAACCACCTGGGCGATGACCGCGCCCGGCTCGAACGCGAGGCGAAAGCCCTGTCTGGGTTCCAGCACCCGAACCGGGTGAAGGTCCACTTCGCGGGAGACGAGGCCGGCTGCCTCCTCGCCGTCCACGAGCTGGTCAGCGGTCCGACGGTGAGGCAAGTGCTGGACCTTCACGACCACGGGCTCGAGATCGGCCGCGCGATCGAACTCGCAAGACAGCTCGCCGGGGTCCTTGCTGCCGCTCATGCGCACGGGCTGGTCCACCGCAATCTGAAGCCGGAGAACCTGTTCCTCCCGCGGAAGATCCGGGAGCCGGAGCACCTGATCCTCTGCGACCTCGGGATCGCGATCATCGAGCAGGTGCACGGCCTCGCCGGGCTCACTCCGGTGGAGCACACGACCTCGCGATACGATTCACCCGAACAAGCGGGTGGGGAACCCATCGGCCCGCCGTCGGACGTGTATTCGTTCGGCTGCATCCTGTTCGAGCTGGTGACCGGCAAGCCGCCCTTCGCGAGCGTCAGGGTCAAGGACCTGAGCCATGCGCACCGGTTCCTGCCCCCACCTTCCGCGCGGGCCCAACGGCTGTCGCTTTCAGCCGAACTCGACGAGTTGATCGCGGCGATGCTGGCGAAGGAACCCGCGCAGCGTCCGGCCGTCGCGGACGTTGCGCGCGTCCTCGCCACCACTGGCAGCCTCTCGACGTCGACGCCGACGTCGAGTTGAGCCGCGTTCGCCCGCACGTGCACGGCCCCGGCGCGCGGCCGCGTCAACCCGGCGACCTCATCCGAGAGGCCGAGGTGTGCGGATGCGCCGCCAGGTCTTGTGGATCTGGGCCACGAGGGCGGCGATCGGCCCCGGCCAGCGGGCGACGCCGACCGCGCCGAGCCGGATCGCAAGCGAGAGCTCGTTCGCACTCGGAGCGGGATGGAGCGCCAGACGGGACCGGCCGTCATCATCTGGTTGCTGCAACGCTTCGAACGAGACAATCACCAGCGGCGCCGTGGTCGCGATCGCGATCTGCGCCGCCCGCAGGCTGGTGACGAGGGCGGGATCATCGATCTCGACGGCGACCTCCACACGGTCCTGGTCGGCCTCGAGCGGCTGCGCTCGGTGTGGCGCGATCGCGCGGGCGAGGCGCGGTTGGAGCGGCGCGGAACGCTGGTTCGCGGCGGCGCTCAGCTGGCGCAGGCGTGGGGCGATGTCGCGCGCTGGCGGTCTCGCCGACGGCGACTTGTCGAGCATCTCGAGCACGAGCTGTTCGAGCGCGCTCGGCACGTCGGGCACGAGCTCGCGCAGCGCGATCGGCGGCAGGTAGAGGTGTCCCGCGATGATGCGTGCGAGGTTGCCGACGAACGGCGGTCGCCCGCTGATCATCTCGTGGATCATGCACCCGAGGCTGTAGACGTCCGCGGACGGACCGACCGCGCCGCCCGCGGCTTGTTCTGGGGCGATGTAGAACGGCGTCCCCAGGATCACACCCTCCGTCGTGAACCTGCCCATGGTCTCGCTGCTCGGCTCGACCATGAACGCGAGGCCGAAGTCGGCCAACCGGCAGCGTTGCGGCGCTTCCAGCGGGCCCTCGACGAAGACGTTCGATGGCTTGAGGTCACGATGGACCAGGCCGGCCTCGTGCGCAGCGGCGAGCATCGACGCGATCGTGGCGCTGATCTCGATCGTCGTCGCGACCGTCGGCGGCTCCGGAGCGGACTCGATCGCGGTGGCGAGGGTCGGCGACGTCACCAGCTCCATCACGAGAAAGGGCCGTCCTTCGAGCTCGCCGACATCGAAGATCTCGATCACATCGGGGTGCCGGAACTGCGACGCGACCCTCGCCTCCCGAACGAACCGCCGCAGCGCGTCTCCCTGCGGCGTTTCCTTCATGAGCTTGATCGCGACCTCGCGACCGAGCTTCTGATCGAACGCCCGGTAGACATCCCCACTCGCGCCAGCGCCGAGCTTGTCTTGAAGCTCGTAACGCTCGCCGATCCGGGAAGGTTGTGGGAGTTCGGACAAGCCAGCACGATATCCCAGATCGGCGCACGAGTCGGATGCGGCAATGTCGGTGGCCCCGATGGGGTGCGCGAACGCGTACCCCGCGCTTGCCAGGGCGCCCCGGTGGGCTCGGAGGTCAGGTGGCCAAGCCGTTCTGACCGCGCCGGCGCGAGCAAGTGCCACGGGCACGCGGGCGCGTGCTACGGGCATGCCGACGCAGGCGCCGTGCCGATGTTGCCGACCACCGTCACGCCGCTGCCGGTGAGCGTCTCGGTGCCGCACAGCTGGTTGTGCAGGAACATGCTGTCGCTGCCGGACGACGAGACCGCGCCGCTGGTCTTCGAGAAGCTGAGGCCGACCTTGCTCGCCGTGATGGTCACCGTCCCGCTGAGGTCGGCGCCGCGGATGCGGCTGTCGCTGCCCGACACGGTGATGTTGCCGCTGAGGAACACCTCACCGCCCAGCACGCCCTCGCCGAACAGCGTGACCCGGCTCCCCGCAAAGGTGAGATCGCCGCTGTAGGTTCCGCCCCTGACGAACACGACGCGATCGCTGACGGCGAGCGCGCTGTTGACCTCGGCGTTGGTCATGGTCGGCACCACCTCGAACGCCTGGTCCGATCTGTAGTCGACGTTGACCATGATCTGCGCGCTGCCCGGCGTCGCGGCGAGCGCGACCTCGCGCAGCGTCGTGGCGGCGACCATCACGCTGAAGGTCCCGCCCGGGACCGCGCCCGACACCGTGATGACGCGGTTGCCGGGGGTGACCGGCGCGAGCACCGCGACACCATCGAGCCCCGTGGTCGCGGTGACGTTGTCGTCGGTGGTCAGGGTCACGCCCTCGCGAACGGTGCCCGGCGTGGGAAGTCCGGTCTTCGTGTTCGCGTCGTTCACGATCGGGTTGACCACCACGATGATCGCGGTGGTGCCGAACGGCACGTCGGTCGGGTTGTTGGCGTCCGGGTCCCCGCCACCGTCGTCACCACCACATGCCGCGAGCGCGAGGACAGCAAGCCAGATCCAGGTGCGTGGGGCCATCACCGCCGCGTCTTCACGGATCGTGCCGACGAGCTGGGGCCTGCTTCCAAGCACTTCTCGGCGCCGGCGCATGGCATCGCTGCCCTGGTTGTACGGTGGTGTCCAGTAGGCCAAGGTCGGGCGGGATGCCCTCTCTCACTCGATCGTCAGGGGAACCCAGCTCGCGCTCATGCCGGCCGTGTCGTCGGTGGCCACGACGAACAGCCAGGTGGTTCCGGGTGGGCCGGCCGTGTAGGTGTTGGAGGTGGTCTCGGGTACGGACGCGTCGGGGTCCTCCAGGGAGGCCTCGGGTTCGGTGAGCTCGCCGGTCGGGCTGTAGAAGTTGCAGTCGACACTCTCGAGCGCACCGGACTCGAGCGCACCGGAGGGTCGGGCGTCGAGGCTCGCGCGATCCACGGTCGCGGTCAGGGCGTAGCGCTGGCCGGCTCGTAGCGTCCTGGCCGAGAACCCGTCGAACCTGATCTCGACGAGCCGAGGGTTGCGGCGCTGGAGCCCGGTCTCCACCACGTCGATGTCTCGTCGGGCGACGAGGGTCCGCCCGTCGATGTCGACCTCCGCGATGATCGGGACTCGCAGGGTCAGCCCCGCAGCGAGCGCAACACGCCACGGATCGGATTGCGGGGGCTGGCCGGGGGGAGACGGGAACGCCGCTGCGAGCTCCGCCGCTGACGTCACCACGCGACCGCCGGCGTCGGTCGCGAGTGGCAGCGCGTCGTCACCCACGCAGTCTCGCGCCGGATCGTTGATGAACTTCCATGGCGCACATGCCCTCATGCGCACGGCATCGACCGGACGCTCGCCGACCGGCGCGCCCGCGCCGACGCCGATCCGCGGTCCCTCGGGATCGACCGTCAGCGCCGACAACACCACCTCGCCCTCGAGCGGCAGCGCCGACGGCTCGGTGGTGATCGCGAGCACCCGAGGGGCGGTGATCCTCGTGATCGGATCGACGCCTCCGTCGTCGCACGCCGCGACCGCCACCAGCACCGCGAGCACCAGGACGCGGCCGGATCCGATCATGGCGTGTACTCCAGACCAAACGACGGGAACACGGGCAGGCCCCGCGTGTATTGCTTCGAGCTGTAGTCGAAGTTGTACGAAACGCCCTCGGGATTGAGCCGATTCGTCACGTTCTGTACATCGAGGAACAACGCGAGCGTGCCCCATGGCCGCTTCCACGATCGGTCGATGCGGAGGTCGAGCTGGACGAACGCGGGAAGCCGCTCCGACAGCGCTGGACCCGAGAGCGGCACGTAGTCCTGCTGGCCGGTGTCCATGTACGAGCCAACCGTCGGCGTGATCGGGTTGCCGCTCGCGTAGCGGAAGCGCGCACCGATCCGCCATCGCTTCCCCACCGGGGCGGTCGCAAGGGCGGTCAGCACGTGGGGCTGGTCGAGGACGTACGGCGCGTACGTCTCGGGCGCCCACGGATCACCTTGGCGGTAGGACCTGGAGAACGTGTAGGCGACCCAGCCCTGGATCTGCCCCACCCTGCGCCGGATCATCGTCTCGACGCCATACGCGCGACCTCGGCCGCGATTGGCCCGGTAGCTGTAGCTGCCCAGCTGTTCCTCGGTGAACTGGCGGCTGGCCGCGGCGGCGCCGCCCGCCGCCGCGCTGCCGGGCGCGGCGTACGGCGTCGCGCCCGAGACGACGTCGACTGGAAGATCATCGAGCGCCGCGCCGAACACGGTCGCGTTGACGTCGCCGCCGAGAGCGTTCGACACCACGTTGACCCCGGCGCTCGCCTGCCAGGCGCTGGACGCCCGGAACGGCTCGCCCGGGAGCTGGTAATCGATCGCGGTCGCGAGCGCGGGTTGGTGATAGCGACCGACCGACTGGGTGAGCTCCACGGTATCGGTTGGCTGCTGGCGGAAGGTGACCCTGGGATCCAGCGCCCATTCGCGGGTCAGCCCGAAGCGCTCGCCGCGCAGGCCGGGCTGGATCGCCAGCCGGTCGCCGGCGAAGCGGTGCAAGACCTCGGTCCACAGGCCGAGGTCGGCGGCCCACCGTGAACCCTCGACGCCTGGCGAGAGCGCCGTCGCCCCGGGCGGCAGCGCGGGCGCTTCGGTGCCGAGCTCGTAGCCGTATCGATTGCCCTGGACGTCGAGGCCAGCGGCGACGAAGCCGTGCTCGAAGTCCCGCTGGACGGTGGCGCGGGTCGCTGCGGTCACGTTGTTGCGGATCACCTGATCCTCGTCCGCGATGATCGCGCTTCGATCGAAGCCTAGCCACGGCACGACCGAGAGCTCGAAGTCTCCGCGTCGCTCGGCGTAACGCAGCCCGGCCCGGATGAACGACTGGCGCGCGTCGAGCGTGTTGTTCGACGTGCCCAGCTTGATGCCGTCGTCGGCGCCGAACAAGAGCGCGGTGAGCTTGCCCGAACCCGATTGCCAGCGCAGCTGCGCGTCGAGATAGCGCGGGGCCAGCGTGAGCTCGTCGGTCGGCACCGCGGCGAGCACGGCGTCGACGAAGCTGCGCCGCACACCCAGCGACAGGGAACCACCGCGGGCGGGGCCCTCGGCGCGAACACTCGCGTCGAGGAGACTCACCTCGCTGCCGACGTGCCATCGATCGCTGCGCCCCGACGCCGAACGAACGTCGACCACGCCCCCCTGACCACGGCCATACCGCGGCCCGTATCCGCTCGAGACGAGCTCCATCGACTCGATCATCGAGCTGGGCAGGAACGAGGCCAGACCGCCGAAGTGGTAGAGGATCGGGACCTCGATCCCGTCGAGGAAGACGTTGGTATCGCGCGGCGCGGACCCGCGCAGCACGAGGCCGCCGAGCCCGAACGGAACCCGCGCGGCGCCGGGCAGGCTCTGCAGGCTCTTGAGCACGTCGTTGCCCGAACCCGGTAGCGTCCGCACCACGTCGCGACCGACGTCGTAGCTGGGCGCCTGGCCGTCGAGCGGGAGCGTCTCCTCGATCGTGATCAGCTCCGAGCCCCCCAGGTCGCCGCTCGGGACCACGAGCAGGCGGACGGACGCCCCACGGCGCCCACGATCGAGAAGCAGCTCGTAGCCGTCGGCCACGACCACCAGCTCGACCCATCCGCTGGGCACACCGGCAAGCTCGAACCGACCATCGTCTCCGGTGGTGGTCTCGGCGTCGCCGGTCGCGACGATCGCCCCCGCGACGGGGGCGCCGGTGGTCTGGTCGACGACGCTGCCTCGCAGCGTGCGCGCGAGGTCGCGATCCGAGAGGTCGTCGGCACCCGCCGGCGCTACTCGCGCGCCTGCGAACGTCAACGTGACCCCGAAGGCACAGGTGGCGAAGAGGGCGGCACTTCCACGGGAAGGGATCATCGTCGGGCCGGTCATGCCGCAGACCGGTCCATCTGGCCGAGGGTATGGCGGAGTTGCTTGCGAGCGCGGTGAGCGCGGATCTTGACGTTGGCCACGCTGATCCCCAGACGCGCGGCGACGTCGGGCTCGGCCGCATCGACGCGTTCGAGCAAGACGTCACGGTAGCTCGAGGGCAACTCGGCGAGCGCGCGCTGCACCGTGGCTCGGTCCTCGGCCTCGGCGATCAAGGTCACCGGAGACTTCGCAGGATCGACGCTCCGCTCCAGCACGCCATGCTCCTGGCCAGGGTCGACGACGTCGATCCGCGACCGGCGCTGCCGGCGCAGGTGGCCGAGCGCCGTGGTCACGACGATCCGGTGGAGCCAGGTGCGATATCTCGAGTCGCCGCGGAACGAATCCCGGTAGCGGTACGCGAGCACGAGAGCGTCCTGGGTGACGTCCTCCGCGTCACTGCTGCCGACGATCCGTCGCGCGACCGCGTACACGTAGGCGCGGTCGCCAGACGCGAAGGTGACGCGCTCGGACCGTTCAGCGACTGGGACCGAGCTGGACGTTCTAGCGGCCATTTCGTTCATAACGGTCATTATGACCGTTAAACCGTTCACGTCAAGACATGAAATCCTCCGTCCGAACCTGCTGTAACGCTGACGGTTCGCAAGGCATCGTAACCTGATGCGTCTTCTGTCGACCCGCGAGCTCGCCGATGCCCTCGGGGTCAGCGAGTCCTCCCTCAAGCGGTGGGTCGATTCGGGGAAGATCTCCGCGTCGCGCACCGAGGGAGGGCACCGGCGGATCGAGATCTCGGAGGCGATGCGTTTCATCCGGGAGACACGGGCACCGCTGGCGCGACCGGAGTTGCTCGATCTGCCAGAGGTGGCAGCCGCGCGTGCGCGAGGTGGGGGGCGGTTGTCGAGCTTTCTGCGTGATGGTGACAGCGCGGGCGCGCGCGGCTGGCTGATGTCGCGCTATCTCGAGGGCTCGACCATCGCCGAGCTCGCTGACGGCCCGATCCGCGAAGCCATGGCCGGGCTCGGAGAGCTCTGGCATCACGACGAGGGCGGTGTCTTCGTCGAACACCGGGGGACCGCGATCTGCATGGAAGCGGTGGCACAGCTGCGGAGCATGATCGTGACGGCGCCCGCGACCGCGCCGACTGCGATCGGCGGCGGCCCTGCTGGTGACCCCTACGTCCTGCCGGCGCAGCTCGCGGCGATGGTCATCACCGAGGCCGGGCTCCGCGCGGTCAACCTCGGTGCGAACACACCCGTCGGCGCCTTCGCCCATGCGGTCGACCAGCATCAGCCGAAGCTGGTGTGGATGAGCATCAGCCTCGCGCTCGCGCCCGCTCGCGCTCGCGCGATATCGCGCTGGCTCCAGGGGCTCCCGACCACGATCGCCGTCGTGATCGGCGGTCAGCAGTCACGAACGCTCGGGAAACTGCCTCCACGCGCGGTCCGGGCCTCGTCGATGGCAGACCTCGCTTCCGCGGTGGTCTCGCTCCTCGAGCACCAGCGCGCCCGGTGATCGACAGGGTGCTGCTGCCCGTGCCCTGATCACGAATCCCACCCCACGACCGGCCCGATCGCGGCGGCGATGCCGGGCCGAGTCGTGCAGGTCGTGCACGACGACGTGCGGGAAGGTACGATGGTCGTCGTGGGGAACCGCGTCATCCAGCCGGCCCTCGCCGCCGCGGCCCTCGCCGCCGCCGCCTGCGGCAACGGCGTCGGCGACGTCGGCGAGGACGGCGTCCGCAGCGGGACGCGGCTGCGCGCCACGTACGTCGGCGGCGGCCAGGCCCGCCAGTTCACCGGCTTCTTCGATCAACAGCGCGGCGAACCGTGCGCGTTCGAGACCAAGCCGCGTCAGAACGACGCGTACTGCCTGCCCGCCGGCGAGCGCAGCAGCGGCGACTTCCTCGATCCAGCGTGTACACGACCCGCGCTCGCCGTCCGGGTCGGCGCCTGCGAGCCCGCGCCGACCTACCTGACCGTGCCTCCCGACGTGTGCGGCGCCGAGGTCACCCGGATCTGGGAGCTCGGCGCACCCATCCACGTCCCGATGATCTACCGCTTCCACGACGACCTCTCGACCTGCGCCGGCATCGCCCAGCCCGATGATGCGATGTGGCGCCCCGGGATCACCGAGGTCCCGCTGCGCGACTTCGCGCACGCGCGAATGGGCATCACCGCCGAGGGCCCGCGCCTGCGCACCCTCTACGTCGAAGGCGACGATGGCTCGCGCCAGGACCTGGGTGCACTCGACACCGAGCTCGGCATCGACTGCAAGCTCACCGCCGAGTACATCGACCTGGGCCTCACGTGCCATCCCCGCATCTGTGCCTTCGGTAGCGGCTGGGCCGACGCGTCCTGCACGGTCCCGCTGGTGCGCTTCGATGCGTCCCAGGACCCGACTTGCGTGTGCGGCCCGTCCCACTACGCCTGGGTCACGACCCAGAGCGCGATCGGCGAGGGGATCCCACGCGTGTTCAAGATCGGCCCGCCCGCCGAGACGCCCGCCTCCGTCTACACCGTGGGGTTCCTCGATGCGACCCGGGTCTGCCAGCGTAATGGCGTCACCGCCGGGGACATGTTCACCACCAGCGGCGAGGTCGAGGTCGCGCTGGCCGGTCGAACGATGCTGGCGGGCGGTCGCCTGCGCCCGGTCGTGATCGCCGGCGATGGCGCGCGCGTCCCCGATGGCTTCCACGACACCGCGCTCGGGTTCGACTGCACGCCGATGCGGGCGCGCGACCAGGTGCGGCGCTGCCTGCCGGGAGGCGGGCCGGTCGGGCCGTTCTATCTCGACGCCGCGTGCACGACCCCGGTGACGGCGTCCGAGGTCTGGGTGCACGACGGGGTCCGGCGCTCGGCCCAGGGAAAGCCGCTGGCGATGGTCGCCACCACCGACGACTACTCGGAGGCGTCGGCGTGCGAGCCGGTACGCACGGTCTACGAGCTAGGCGAGAGACTCTCGCCCGGCCAGCTCTACACCGACGTGAGCACCACCTGCCGGCCGTACGTCTGGGATCCAACCTTCTCCGAGGTCCACCTCGTCGTCCAGGCGCTCCCCAGCGATCGCTTCGTCGAGATGTCCGAGTTCACCGAGTAGACGACTCGATCGCGAGCGGGACCCAGGTCGCGCTCATGGCCGGGCCGGTCATGCTGCGGATCGCTCCATCTGATCGAGCGCCTGGCGGAGTTGCTTGCGGGCGCGGTGGGCGCGGATCTTGACGTTGGCGACGCTGATCCCGAGTCGCGCTGCGACCTCGGGCTCGGTCGCATCGACACGCTCGCGCAGGATGTCGCGGTAGCTCGCGGGCAGCTCGGCGAGCGCTTGCTGGACCGTGGCTCGCTCCTCGGCCTCGGCGATCAACGTCACTGGAGACTTCTGGGGATCCACGCTCCGCTCCAGCACCCCGCGCTCTTCGCAGGGGTCGACCACGTCGATCCGCGAGCGGTGCTGCTTGCGCAGGTGACCCAGCGCTGTGGTCACCGCGATCCGGTGCAGCCAGGTGCGATAGCGCGAGTCACCGCGAAACGAATTGCGGTTGCGGTAGGCCAGCACGAGGGCGTCCTGCGTGACGTCCTCGGCATCGTCGGCGCTGCCGACCATGCGTCGGGCCACTGCGTAGACATAGCGGCGGTCGTCGGGGGCGAACGTGACGGGCTCGGTCATGTCACCGGCCTCCGCGGTCGAGGAGGGCCATCACTTCGGAGCGCAGGGCGGCGTCACCGCCGAAGGCGCCGCGGTGAGCCACGGTTGTCATCGAGGCACCGTGCTTGGCCACGCCCCGCATCCGCATGCAGGCGTGTTCGCACTCGACGACGACCGAGACCCCGCGCGGTGACAGGTGCTCGACCATCGCGTCCGCGATCTGGCGGGTCAGCCGCTCCTGCACCTGGAGCCGGCGGGCGAAGGTGTCGACGGTTCGCGCGATCTTGGAGAGGCCGACCACGCGCCCGTCCGCTGGCAGGTACGCCACGTGGGCGACGCCGGTGAACGGGAGCATGTGGTGCTCGCACAGGCTGTAGAGCTCGATCCCGCGCACGACGACGATCTCGTCACCGCCTTCGGCGAACACCTTGCGGAGGTGGGAGCCGGCGTCCTCGCGGGAGCCTCGCACCAGCTCCCGGTACGCCCGCGCCACGCGTGCCGGCGTCTCCTCCAGACCCTCTCGGTCGGGGTCCTCTCCGATCGCCAGCAAGATCTCGCGCACCGCACGGGCCACGCGGGGAAGGTCCACGACCGGAAGCTCAGCGATTCTTTGATTGGACGTTCGTGCAGCCATTTCGTTCATAACGGTCATCATGAACGTTAATACGTCCATGTCAAGGCGAATTCGACCGCGTCGCGAGCCGTAACGTCGATGACTGCCAAGGCATCGGAGACCAATGAGATTCCTGTCTACTCGCGAGCTCGCCGATGCCCTCGGGGTCAGCGAGTCCTCCCTCAAGAGGTGGGTGGATGCAGGGAAGATCTCGGCGTCACGCACCGAGGGCGGACACCGACGGATCCAGATCGCGGAGGCGATGCGGTTCATCCGCGAGACCGGAGCGCCGCTGGCCCGGCCCGAGTTGCTCGACCTCCCGGAGGTGGCGGCGGCGCGTGCGCGTGGTGACGGACGACTGTCGAGCTTCCTGCGCGATGGGGACAGCGTCGGTGCCAGGGGCTGGCTCATGGCGCGCTACCTCGAGGGGGCGACGATCGTGGAGCTCGCTGACGGCCCGATCCGGGAGGCCATGGCCGCCGTGGGAGAGCGCTGGCATCACGCCGACGACAGCGGAGTCTTCCTCGAACATCGGGCGACGGATATCTGCCTGCAGGCGGTGGCCCAGCTGCGGACCATGATCCCGGCGGTGCCGGCGAGCGCGCCGGTCGCGATCGGCGGCGGCCCGTCCGATGATCCCTACGTCCTGCCGTCCCAGCTCGCGGCCATGGTGGTCACCGAGGCAGGCTGGCGTGCGATCAACCTCGGTCCGGACACGCCCGTCGGCGCCTTTGCCCACGCCGTGGCCCAGCACCACCCGGAGCTGGTGTGGATCAGCATCACTGCGCCGCTGGCGCCGGCACGCGCGCGCTCGATGTCACGCTGGCTCGACGGCCTGCCCGCCACGACCGCGATCGTGATCGGTGGCCAGCAGGCCCGCACCCTGACCAGTCTCCCGCCGCGTGCGGTGTGGGCCTCGTCGATGGCCGACCTGTCCGCCGCGGCCGGCGCCCGAATCACCCACCAGCGCGCCGGCTGACCTGCGCCGCCATCGCCGACTCACCGAAGCGGAGGCGGATGGCCTGTCGGCGGAACCCGAAGATCCGGCGGAGCATCGAGGCGACCACGAGCCGGTTCGCGAGGGCCCCCAGCAGGCCGAGCGGCGGCGCATAGTGGACGACGTCCTCCATCACGGTCTTGCCATTCACCTCGGAGAACCGATGTTCGTGCCACCAGGCCCGGTACGGACCGCGTTCCTGTGAATCGACGAAGCCGACGCCGGCCTGCCACCCTTCGATCCGGGTCCGCCACCGCATCGGCACGCCCGCGACCCGGATCTTGTAGTCGATCACGTCGTCGCTTTCGAGCTCGCCCGGAGGGTCGCCGACGATCTCGAACGCCAGCGCGGGCGGGGTGAGCGCCGCGAGGTTTCCCGGCGACGAGAAGAACGCGAACACGTCGTTCAGCGGTGCGGAGAGCTCGGTGCGCGCGCGCAACGTGTAACGCGGCCGGCGCTCGCGCAGATAACCCGCGTGCTGGGGGAAGTCGCCAGGACGCGCGCGCTCGATCGACACGCCGTCCGCGATCAGGTCCGCCAGCGCGGCGTCGATCGACGGGAACCGAAAGGTGAACCCGACCGCAGCGAGCGCTCGTGGCACGACTCGCTGGCTCGCGAGCAGGATCGACGCGGCTTCCCCGAGCCCGAGCACGACAGCCGCTCTGGGCGCGGGTAACAGGGCCGGACGGCGCAACGCACGGCCGAGCGCGGCGGCCAGCGCGCGCTGCTGCACCGGCGCGGGCGACGTGATCGCGACTGGCCCGTCGAGGCGCGGATCCTCGATGACCCGGACCAGCGCGGAGATCGCGTCGTCGAGGTGGATCCACGGCACCCACTGCGAGCCATCCCCCAGCCGACCTCCGAGCCCGAGTCCGAACAGGCGCCGCAGCGGCTGAAAGGCGCCTCCCTCGCGCCCCATCACCACGCCCAGCCGCGCGAACACGACCCGGTTCGCATCGGCGGCACCGGCTGCTGCTTCCCAGGCCTGGCACAGCTCGGCGGCAAAGCCAGTCCCCGGCCCCGAGTCCTCGTCGAGCTCGGTGTCGCCTCGGTCTCCATACCAGCCGGTGGCGCTGGCCGAGACCAGGACCGGGAGCGCACGCTCCCGGGTCGCGATCGCATCCACCAGCCGCCGGGTCACGGCGACCCGGCTTTCGGTGAGGAGCCGCTTGCGACGGGAACTCCATCGCCGTCCGGCGATGGGTTCGCCCGCGAGGTTGACCACGGCGTCGGCGCCGGCGACCGCAGCCCGCACGGCGAGGTCGTCGTTGAAGTCGACGACGGCGAGGCCGGCCGGTAGCGTCGCGCGGGCGCCCGCGGGCGCGCGGGCCAGGACCACCACCCCGTGACGTCGCGCGAGCAGCGCGAGCACCAGCGCTCTACCCACGAACCCAGTCGCACCGAGAACGACGATCTGCATCTGTGGCTCGGATGGAGGACTCGCCCCGACCGTTGCGCATGCCGACGACGCCGCGGCGTTCCATTTGGCCCGTAACCGGACGCCATCCGGCGGCCTCCAACCCAGGGTTCGGTTACACCGGCATGAAGATGAAGACGATCCTCGTCACGGGTGCGACTGGCTTCGTGGGGAAGCACGTCGTGGAAGCGCTGCGCGCGGCAGGTCACCGGGTCCGCTGTGCGACCCGTTCGCCCGCGCGATGGCGCGCCTCGTCTCCGCACCTTGAATGGGTCGAGCTCGACCTGATGCGACCGGCGACCCTCGAGCCCGCGCTCGCCGGATGCGATGCCGCGGTGTTCCTCGTGCACGCGATGGGGCCGGAGCACGGCGACGACTACCCCGAGCGCGAACGTGCAGGGGCCCAGGCCTTCGCGACCGCGGCCGCCGCGGCCTGCGTCCAGAAGATCATCTACCTCGGCGGCGTGGTCCCGGCGAAGGGCGCGTCGCGACACCTGAGCAGCCGAGAACGCACGGGTGCGATCCTGCGCGCGGGCCCGGTCGAGACCGTCGAGCTTCGCGCGGCGATGATCATCGGTGCCGGGAGCGCGAGCTGGGTGATGGTGCGCGACCTCGCGCGCCGCTTGCCCGCGATGGTCCTGCCGCGGTGGCTGCGCAACACCTCGTACCCGATCGCGATCGCCGACGTCGTCCACGGCATCGTGGCCGCGCTTGACCTGCCTCGCACCGGCTCGCGGATCTACGAGCTGCCGGGGCCCGAGCGCGTGACCCACCGCGAGGTGCTGAGCCGTGCCGCCGCGGCGATGGGGCGCCATCGTCTGATGTTGAGCGTGCCGATCCTGACGCCTCGACTGTCGAGCTACTGGATCGCGCTGGTGACCCGGACCTCGCTGTCCATGGCCAAGGAGCTGGTCGAAGGCGTTCGCTCGAACCTCGAGCCCACCGGTGAGTCGCTGTGGAGTCACCTCGATCACCAGCCGATGCCGGTCGACGAAGCCATCGCTCGGGCCCTCGCCGAGGAGGGCCCGAGCGAGGGGCGGTCGGGACCTGGGCCATCGGGCAACGTCATGCCGGGGCCGCGGCACCGGCTCAAGGCGGTGATCGCCCTGACCGTCGCGACGATCGGATTCTCGCTGGCGCTGGCGCTTCGGGAGCGACTGGATCCGTGGCGCGCGACGGCGGTGGCAGCCATGCTCAGCGGCGGCCTCGCCTGGTGGGCGGTGGGGGCGCGCCTCCGCTCGCTCTTCGAGGTCACCACGCGCAGCGCGCTGACCTCGATCCTGCTCGGCGGCGGGCTGGTGGCCGCGACGCATGGCGTGTACCAGGTCGCGAGCGCCTTCGCCCCGGAGCTCGCCGGCTCGGTGAGCGCGCTCTACGCGAGCATCGACGTCGGGGGCAGCCGGCTCGTGCTGGTGCTTCTCACCTCCATCGTCGTGCTGGGAGAAGAGCTGATATGGCGGGGGGTCGCGATCGACGTGATGACCTCGGCCGGGTCGAGGGTCGCGATCGGGTCGCTCAGCGTGGCGCTCTACGTGCTACCGCAGCTGGCCGGCGGCGAGCCGCTCCTGGTGATCGCCGCCGCCGTGCTCGGAGGTGTGTTCGCCGCCCAGCGATTGATCACCGGCCGGCTCACCGATTCGCTCCTGACCCACGCCGTCTGGAGCATCGCCGTGTTCGTCGCGGTTCCGCTGGTCTGAGCGAGCGAGCGCGAGCCGTGTAACCACCGCCCGGGTTCCGGCCTCGGAGTGGCTCAACACCTACCAAGGATTCACCGATGCGGACCACTTCTCTCACGTTCCTGGCCGTGGCCACCATCGCAGCTGGCTGCACCGACAATGACGACCCGATCGGCGACGAGCGGGTCTCGATCGTCGAGACCGCGCAGGCGACACCCTCACTGTCGACCCTGGTCGCCGCCGTGCAGTTCGCCAGCGACAACGACGACCTGGTCAACCTGCTGGCCAACCCGGGCACCCTGACGGTGTTCGCGCCGACCAACGCGGACTTCGACGCGCTCGCGGTCGAGCTCACCGGGACGCCGGACGCGACCGGTAGCGCGCTACTCACCGAGGCCAACAAGCCGCTCCTCCGCAGCGTGCTCCAGTACCACGTGCTCACGAGCACCGTGAACACGGGCGGGATTCCCTTCGGCAAGCCGATCACGAGCGCGCAGGGCAGCGTGTTCAAGATCGAAGCGGGGTCACCTCCGACGATCACCGACGGCCGCAACCGCATCTCCCGGATCACCGCCACCGACATCGAGGCGACCAACGGCGTGGTCCACCTGATCGACAATGTGATCCTGCCCGCCGACAAGACGATCGTGCAGACCGCCCAGGCGCTGGCCGCCGGCAGCCCGGGCGAGTTCGGCATCCTGGTCGAAGCGGTCGTGGCAGCGGATCTGGCCGCCACCCTCGGCGGGGCGGGGCCGTTCACGGTGTTTGCCCCGACCGACGCCGCGTTCGCCGCCTTGCTCGCGGAGCTCGACGTGACCAAGGCCGCGCTGCTCGCCGACACGGCCTTGCTCACCAAGGTGCTGACCTATCACGTCGTGCCCGGGCTCGTGTTCAAGGCGGATGTGCCGATCAGCACGCCGATCGCGACCGTGCAGACCGGCACGATCTCCGTGAACACCGCCCTGGAGATCGCCGATGCTCGCAGCCGCACCGCGAAGATCGTCGCGACCGACACGCTGACGTCCAATGGCGTCATCCACGTCATCGACAAGGTGCTCTTGCCCGCGCCCTGACCCTTCGGCCACCCCGGCGAGCGCCTCGTCGGGGCGGCCGGAGCGAGACCCCGATCGGCCATCATGCGGCCGAATCGCGCGTCACTCCTTGCTGCCTGTGGTCGCCACGGGGATCGCAGCGAGGATGCGGCGGTCGTGGACGAACAAGATCAGTGGTTCTCCGATCGGAACCTTCAGCGCCTTGTCGAGGACCGGAAGCTCGTCGAGACGCTGGTGCTCGTCGAGCAACGCGATCTCACGTCTCGAGGTCCTTCCGTCGCTTGTCACGCGATCGCCGTACGCGACGCACAGCGTGCGCACGATCGGCTCGTTGCGGATCGATCGCGCCAGGAGACCGGCCCACAGCAAGAACACGCCGAGAATGCAGGCGCCGACGATGTAGATGATGCGCCCGCGCGCCGCTTCGCCCTCGACATCGGGGTTCTCGTCGAGAGCACCCGCGAGCGGAATGCACAGGAACAGCCCGATCCCGATGCAGGCGACCATCAGCGGCCCCAGGTAGAGCCTCCATGGTCGCGTGATCGCCGTCTCGCGCACGCGCGCCGCATCGGCATGATCGATGCGCAGGCTGACTTGCTGGGCGCTCTCGATCTCGGCCGCGCGCTTTTCCTCGAACGTCGACGGGACGATCGGCACGGACGACGGAGTGAGCGGCGCCGGCACGTGCACCACGGTCGTCGCGGCAGCGTTCGCCGCGGTTGCGATCGGCGCGGGCCATACGCCGTCGAGTTGCGAGCCACGCGTGAACGCGATCACCGCGTCGCCGGGGTCGAGACCGTTGATGTCGTGCTCGTCGGCGACCAACGCCAAGGCGCCCGCGCGTACCTGGACGTGGAGGTAGTCCTGCGTCGACGTGCGACCCTTCGAGTCGCGGCTCTTCGAATACGCTCGTGCAAGCACAACACCCGCGAGGCGCTTCAAGGGACGCGTCTGCACGTAGATCGCGCCGAGAACGGCAAGAGCGGTGAGGGAGACGAACACCGCGAGCCCTGCTGTTTCATCTCGTAGCAGCAGCGCGAACACACCGAAGATGCCGGTGGCGATCAGCGCGATCTTCGTCAGTCTCGATGCCGGCTTGTGCGACTGCGCGCGTTGCCAGATCGCGCCGCGCTCGATCTCGTCGAACGCGGCGGCGTCGACGGACGGGCTACACCGCGGACAACGGACCTCGTCGAGCTCCGTCGAGCACCCTCTGCATGCGGCCACGATCAACGAGTATCACGCCAAACGTCTGCGCGTCGGCTCGACGAA
>SXGT01039161.1_pt1 | contig 30866 bp, 23 predicted proteins | sample 3176221 | NCBI WGS metagenome assembly SXGT01 (sample SAMN11356862, study PRJNA531348) | freshwater metagenome | isolation source: freshwater sample F1-120 | place: China: Fuxian Lake, Yuxi | collected 2017-12-25
GAAGGGGCGGCAATATGCCCTGACCTTAAAGGCCGGCGATCGCTACCAACTGAGCGGTCACAAAATTGATCATGACGACCTCATCGGAAAGCCGGACGGCTCTCTGGTCACGCTCTCGGGCACGCCGGACGTGATCGAGATCTGGAACCTTGTGTTCATCCAGTTCAATCGCAACGCGGACAAGAGCCTGACGCCGCTGCCCGCGAAGCACGTCGATACGGGCATGGGTTTTGAACGCGTCACGAAGGTGTTGCAGGGAAAGGACAGTAATTATGACACGGATGTGTTTACGCCGATCTTTGCGGCGATTCAGAAGGTAACGGGCGCACCGCCATACACCGGCAAGCTCGACGATCTCAAGGACACTGCGTATCGCGTCATCGGAGATCACATTCGCACGCTGACGTTTTCCATAACGGACGGGGGAACTCCTTCCAACGAAAAGCGAGGCTATGTCATTCGCAGCGTACTGCGCCGCGCTGAGCGATATGGACGACAGTATTTAGGAGCCCGGGACCCGTTTCTGTACAAGCTCGTTCCGGATGTGGTTGCCCTAATGGGAGGATTCTTTCCTGAATTGACGACTAACCCCAAACGCGTGCAAGATCTAATACGTTCGGAGGAGGAGACATTCATCCGTAATTTTGGACGCGGGATTGCGCTTTTTCAAGTGATAGCTTCTGAAGCTATTGGGCGAGCGTTTGCAAAGAAAAAAAACTGGAAGTACAGGGGCAAGACGTACTACACTAGCTCTGTTAACGAAGACAACTGGAGCGGACAGCAAGCGTTTCAACTTGAATTCGAAGACGAAAAAGGGCAGATGCAATACATCACTCTCCCAGCGGATCCCAATGAAGTAAAGGACAGGGTCGAGACGGTGGGCGGGCCGGTAGTATTTGACGGAAAGAAGGCGTTTGATCTGCACACAACCTACGGCTTCTTCATTGATATCACTGAGCAAATGGCCTCAGAATTGGGTTTGGTCGTAGATCGGGCTGAGTTCCAGCACTATTGGGAAGAGTTCACGCGAAAATCTGGCGAGGGCCGCAAGAAGATCGTCATTGCCGCGGTTCGAGGCGAGCTTCCCAAATCTGATGACGCGGCAAAATATGTCGGCCTCGTCGAGGGCAAAGGTTTCGTTTCTGAAGGAACCATTGTTGCTTGGGTCCGCGATGCGGTCGTAGGCACTGGCATCCTTGAAAGCGATGAGCGTATTAGCCTTGTTCTTGACAAGACTAACTTTTACGCGGAGCAAGGCGGGCAAGTCGGCGATACCGGCTGGATCAAAACAGACACCGGAGCATTCGTAGTTGAGGACACGCAGCGCATGGGCGACACGGTCATCCATATCGGCAAACTCAAACAAGGAACTATCAAGACGGGGCAAAAAGCGTTATTGGAGGTTTTTCCGGCCCGGCTCGACATCATGCGCAATCACACCGCGACGCACCTCATGAACTGGGCCTTGCGCGAAGTGCTCGGCGACAACATCGATCAGAAGGGGTCGCTGGTCGATGCGGAGAAGACACGCTTCGATTTCACGCACGACAAGCCGATGACGCATGACGAGATCGCGGAAGTCGAACGGCTCGTCAATGACAAGATTCTCGCGGACCTTCCGGTGACGGCGACGAACCAGCCCTTGGCGCAAGCCAAGGGATTGCCAGGCGTTCGCGCCGTCTTCGGCGAGAAGTATCCCGATCCGGTGCGGGTCGTGATCATCGGGCAAATAGCCCCACGCGCAAGCGTGGGGACACTCCACGAGCTTGCGCTCGGGGCTAATGAGGGGAAGAATACGTCCGTCGAATTCTGCGGCGGCACCCACCTGGAGCGCACCAGCCAGGCGTGTTTGTTCAAGATCGTCAGCCAGGAAGGCGTTGCCAAAGGGGTGCGGCGCATCACTGCGGTGACGGGGCCAAAGGCCATCGAATACGATCGGCAACTCGGATCAGTTGTCGGCGAGTTGACCGAGCGATTCAAATGCCGGCCGGAGGAATTGCCGACGCGTCTCGAATCGTTGCAGGAAGAGATCAAGAAGCTCCAGCAGCAACTCAAGAAAGGCGCGGCCAGCGATCTGGCCGGCACGTTCGACAAGCTGCTGGCAGCCGCGGTGAAGATGGGCGACGTCAGCGTCATCATCGGCGAGATTCCCGGCGGACCCGATGATGCGATTCGCACACAGGTGGATCGGGTCAAACAAAAGGCCGGCTCTTCCGCCGTGGTGGTTGGTTGGGTTGATGACGATAAAGTTGGCCTACTCGCGGCGGTGTCGGACGACGTCATCAAGCGTGGCATCAAAGCAGGCGATCTCATCAAGCAGATCGCGCCGATCGTGGGCGGTGGCGGTGGCGGGCGTCCAAACATGGCCCAGGCCGGAGGCAAGGAACCGGCAAAGCTCGGCGAGGCGCTGACGCAGGCACGCAAATCAATCGAACAACAGTTGAGTCGAAGTTCATGATGGCCAATGTCGTCACAGAATAACTCGCAGGATAATCGGACATGGGGTTATGGTCCTGCCCCAAGCCCATGTCTGATTATCCTGCGTGTCATCCCATGCCTGCGATGCTCTCACACTACGGCAACATTTTCGATTTAGTATCGTTGACGGGGTGGGCGTCACCCGGCGTGATGCGGATTCGATAGGTACCGTTGCCGGTGAATGTCCCCTGCACCGTATGATCGGCGCCGGGAACGAGTGCAGGAATCACGTGGCCGCCGACGGTGGGAATGCTCATCCACGCTCCCATGACAAATTTTTCGAGGTGCCAGGTGCGCGCCCCGCCGGCATACATCCCGGGGCCATTGTTCTTGATGGTGGCCCTGACCACGCCGCCCATCTTGACAGGGGCCGACACTTGTAGATCTGCACTGGAGGTGACGATGAACAGCTGAGAGTCATTGACATGATGGGGAGGCGCATCGCCGGGGCTGACAAACGCCTTGTAGTTGCCCGGAGCGAGCGGAATCATCGCGAAGGTCTTGATGCCATTCACGGGAAGCGCGCCGATGACCCCGTGGTCGACGATAAGCCCACCCGGAATCTTCTGGGTCTTCAGGTGTGCGCCGGCCGGGGCATCAGCGGTACCGATATTCTTGATCTTGATGGTGGCTTTCCCCGCTGCAACGGTCACTGAGAGGATGTCAAGGTCAGCCAAAATCACCCCGGGGACGAAGAATATTTCGGAGTCGTTGCCATGGTGGGGTGGCGCATCGCCGGGGCTAACGAATGCCTTGTAGCTGCCTGGGGCGAGTGGAATCATGGCAAAGGTCTTGATGGCGTTCACTGGAAGGACGCCGAGGGCGCCATGATCGACAATCGGCCCACCCGGGAGCTTCATGATTTTCAAGTGAGCGCCACCCGGAGCGGCCGCGGTGCCAATATTCTTGATCTTGACGGTAGCCTTCCCTGCCACGACGCTGACTGGCAAGACATCGAAGTCCGGGTCCATTGCCGCAGGCACGATGAAAATCTTCTTGTCGTTGAATTGATGCGGCGCAGCATCGCCTGGGGTTACGAACGCCGTGTAGACTCCAGCGGGCAGGACAATGCCTGGGAACATTTTGATGGCGTTTACGCCCAAGGCGCCGACGGGACCGTGGTCGACGGGGACGCCAGCGGGGAGCTTCTGAATCTTGAGATGCTGCGCCGCGGCTAGCGGTGCAGTACCGACGTTCTTGACCTTGACCCACGCTTTGCCTCCCGCAAGTGTCACCGGCAGGACTGCGGTGTCCGAAAACGCCAGTGCCGTGATCGTGAACGGCTTCTTCTCGTTGAAGTGGTACGGCGGATCATCGCTCGGGCTGATGTAGGCGATGTAATTCCCCGGCGATATACCTACAAGGTAAAACGTCTTCACGCTGTAATGGAACAGCGGGCCGATCGGACCCCTGTCTTCCGGAACGGAGCCCGGCGCCAGCTTCTGCACCATGAGCCGCCGGCCTAGGTTTACATTGAAGTGGCCGAGATTCTTCACGCGAACGGTCGCGTTCGTACCAATGGTGAAGACCGGCAGCACGGCCAGATCGCGAATCAGCATGAAATTCGGCGGCAACGGGTCCGGCAGGATATCCCATGGAATCTCAGGAGGCGGCGGAAGCACATTGTCTCCTTCCGTCGGCAGATTCTGTTCGCCTGGCATGTCGGAGTCGCCCGGAATCACACCCTTGTCTTTGGAACTGGAGAAGACAAAGCTGAAGGTCTCGATTCCGGAAGCGATGTAGACATGTTCGCCATCCTCGGTGCGTTCCGGTACGAGCCAGATGTCTTTCGCCTTGTACTTGAGCCATTTCTCGGTCGGGGAAGTCGCCCAGATACGCATGCGGCTGGCGGCGACCATGTCGTCCTTGTGTGTGACATCCAGTTCTTTACCGGCTTCAATTTCAAAGCTCAGCGATTCGGTGGAAGCGGCCGGGTCGGCTGGAACCCAGGTCCAAGCCCCGGCCTGAGGTGCTCGGAATTGTAGGAAGACGGTCAGCGTCCCTTCCGTTTCGTTGCGAATCTTCAAGTAACGCCGGTTTTGTAGGACAGCGTCGTCCCTGTCGCCGAATGACGGCCTGTCAGCTTTTTGCTTTGGAACCTCTTTTGGTTCATCGACTGCATGAGTCGGCTGAGCTGCCAATACTATGCCGATCAAGAATATCATCGCGGGAACCAACAACTTCTTCATGGTAAAACTCCTAACAGGGGGTCAGAGTGTTTCGGTCCCGATAGGTACGCGCTGCAAATGCAATGCCGCGGCCGGTCGCGGTTGCTTGCCGTTTGGGCAGATCACCGTCAATGGGTATTTCCTTGTGACAAAGAACCCACGCATGGCCGAAATCGCCCGCCCAGTGATGCTAATCCGCCCAACAAGGGACGAACGAACATTCAATCCTTGCGCCCGCGCGTGGCCAGTACGACGCTCAGTTGTTAAGAATATGTGCGGAAATCACGTTCGATGCCCCTCGGCGAAAGAGGTTTAACCCTGCACATGGAGTTTTTCGCCAGGAGGACTTCCTATGCGCCCACATGCCACTCGCCTTGCGGTCGTACTGTTGGTTGGGATAGGCTCGGTTTGGCACAGCTTGGCGTCTTTTCAAGGTTCTGCCAAGTCGGCCACCGCGACCGAATTCTACTTCCATCACGATCACGTTCTCGGCACTTCGCTTGACCTTTGGATCACAGCGAATGACGAAGCCGCAGCAGACGCAGCCGAGCATACCATCCTTGGCGAGATCGAACGGCTTCGGCAAGTCTTCAGCCTTTACGACTTTAATAGCGAACTCAGCCGGCTCAATCGCACTCGGGAGCCGATGATCGTATCCACCGACATGTTCACCGTGCTACAGCAGTACCAGGCCTGGCAAGATCGCTCGCACGGTGCGTTCAATGGCCAACTCGGAGAATTGGTGCGTGTCTGGAAGGATGCGGAAAAGTCGCAGCGCGAACCCGATTCCGCAACCTTGAGCCGAATTGTGCAGCAGGTGCGTGCGCCGGGCTGGCGGATGGACGAAGCCAACCGCACGGTCACCAGGTTGACGGATCAGCCGCTCAACCTCAACGCGATCGCCAAAGGATACATCATCCAGCACGCAGCCGCCGCGGCACGGGCGAAGGTCCGCTCGCTGCATGGATTGCTGCTGAACCTCGGCGGCGACATGGCGGTGTGGGGCAAGGACGAATCAGGTCGGGCGGGCTTCGTCGTCGGTGTGCAAGACCCGAAGCATCCCGAGGACAATGCCGTACCGATCGCCCAAGTACGCTTGCAGGACCAAGCTATCGCGACGAGCGGCGGGTATGAACGCTACTACACGATCCATGGCAAACGACACTCACACCTATTCGATCCACGTACAGGCCGATCGGCAGACGGCGCAGCGAGCGCAACGGTCATTGCGCGTGACAACGTCACGGCCAACGCGCTCGCCACAACGCTCTGCGTGCTGACGCCGGAGGAAGGGCTGCGGCTGGTAGCGGCAACGCCGGGGGTCGAGTGTCTACTTGTAACAGGGGATGGCAAACAATTGCGCAGCGCTGGGTTTGCGTCACTGGAATTGCCCGGTGCTTCGGTTCAAGAAGGCAAAGAAGAGAAGAAACCGGGCCCCTGGCCGGCGGACTATCAGGTGAATCTCACGCTCACGATTCCCACGATCTCGGCAAAGAAGTATCGTCGGCCTTACGTCGCGGTCTGGGTGGAAAATGCTGACGCCAAACCGGTGCGAACGATTACGGTGTGGGGCAACAATCCGCGCTGGATCAAGGACCTGCCGCAATGGTGGAAGTTCGCCAAGAACGACAACGCACTGGTACGGGCCGTCTCGCGCGCCACGCGCGCGCCAGGCAAATACAGCATCATGTGGGACGGTAAGGACGACCAAGGCGTCGCCTTGCCTCAGGGAACGTATACGATCTGGGTTGAGGTCCACCGTGAGCACGGCAAACTGGTGCGCCAGACCGGCAAGCTTGAATGCGGCGCCGAGCCGGCGTCGGTCACGCTCGCCAAGAATGTCGAGACCGGCGAAACGGTAATCCAGTACGCCCAGAAGAAAACGCCATGACCCTCGCTCATCGTCTGCTCCTGAAATGGGCCCGCACGCTGCACGTCTACCTCACGCTGTTTGGCTTCGTGCTGCTGTTTTTTTTTGCCGTCACCGGCTTCATGTTGAATCACGAGAACTGGTTTCTCCCCACGCAAACAACCACTGGCAAGCTTCCGACCGACCTCCTTGGGGAGCCGGAAGATCGCGATAGCATCATCGAAAAACTACGCACCGACTTCGGCGTACAGGGGGAACTCGATTCCTTTGCGGAAGTGAAGGAGAACAATGCTTTTCGCGTCACGTTCAAGTCCGAAGACGGGCCTTCGGAGGCCCTCATCCAGCGCGGTGATGGCGAGACCGTTGTCACGCACAATACGGATAAGCAAAGCCGGGAGCGTATCACCATCCTGGAGGGCACGATGCCGATGGACTTGCTCGTACCTGACGATAAATCGAAGGAGCTTCCGATCGTCGAGAAGCTGCGCAAGGACTTCAGCGCTCGCGGTGAAGTGAATGGTCCTCCCAAGTACGAAAAGGAAAGCGAATCGTTCAGCGTCGTTTTCAAGGCCCCTGGATACCTTGCAACGGTGACCATCCGCGCGAGCGATGGCCAGACGCGAGTCATTCATCAAAGCCGCGGTATCAACGGAATTCTGCTCGACCTGCATCGCGGCAAGGACAGCGGCGTACCGTGGAGTTTCGTCATCGATGGCGTTGCTATTCTCTTCGTACTAGTTTCCATCACCGGATTGATTTTGTGGTCATCCCTGCGCGGCCGGGCGCAACATGGCTTGGCAGTGCTCATGCTTGGGCTAGCTCTCAGCCTGATGGTCTATTGGCTGTGGGTGCCGCGTTAGCCTTTCGATCGGATATAATGGCCTGCGACCCTCCGCGGAGGCTACATGACCGCCGATTCGAATCTGCAGATGGAAACCGATCCGCGTTTTCCCTCGGGCCCGTGGGTGGGCTATTTCCTGCAAAAAAGCCACCCGGGCAAATCCACGATGGAGCTGCGCCTCACGTTTCGCGGCGGCGCCATGACTGGCGAAGGCCGCGACTGGGTCGGACAGTTTCACATCAAGGGGCAGTACAACGTTGCCGACGGCAAGTGCTACTGGAGCAAGAAGTATCTCGGCAAGCACGATGTGTTCTATCAGGGCTATAACGAAGGCAAAGGCATCTGGGGCACCTGGGAGATCGGCTACCCGACACTTGGCGTTCTCGCACGCGGCGGGTTTCACATTTGGCCCGAGGGATTGGGCACCGAGACCGACGAGTACCTTGTCGAAGAGGCAGACCTGCCCGCGCAGAAGAACGAGCGCATTGCCTCCGGCACACCTTCGTGACCAACGTGGCGGCAACCCGACAACGCGGCCAATCAACAATCCCGCAGGCGCAGTTGGTTCACATGTAGATGCGCTTGCCGCGTCGGCTCCGGAACGCGATACCCGCGGCAACATTGCAACGTCAGGCGGACCGCGCTCGGCAAGTCAATCAGGTGGCCGGCCGACACGTAGAGCGGTTTCGTTTTTTTCTTGGTGCGAACCACCTTGCCAATGGTCGCTTGTTTGTCGCGTAAGAGAGCCACAGCGCCGGCTTCCGGCGCCGGTTCGTCGTGGTCGCCGATCAACCGCGACTTGGCGCAGCCGAAGCACGGGATGCCGAGCCAAAGGCCGAGATGACACGCCAGGCCAAAACGGCGCGGATGGGCGAATCCCTGGCCGTCGCACATGACCACATCGGGCCGGGTCTTGAGCTTGGCAAAAGCCTGCAAAACGATGGGAATCTCACGAAAAGACAGGAGCCCGGGAATGTAGGGAAACGGGCTGTTGCCGATCGCGCCTTGGGTCTCGACGATGCTCCAATCGCTGGTCCGTAGGACGACGACAGCGGCGTAAATCCTCGGCGACCCGCGACTGTATGAGCAATCAGCGCCCGCGATCAGTTCGCAATTCTTGAGCGGGCGAGCCACGTCGATTTGCTGGGCGAGGTCTTTTTGCAGAGCGATCGCTGTTGGGGGCGTGAGGTCCCACGAGTGCAAGGCCGAGAATTCCATTGGTTCACTGCCTCTCTCATGGCCGAGCCGCACACGGGGCGGTCCCGACCTCTTCAATCGCAGCGCATATTCTTTCGAGCGGACGCTCGGAGGCAAAGCGGCTGGCTACTTCCGCGCAGCGCCTGCGAACTTCTGGCTGCAGGAGTTTATGAAGCTTGCCGACAAGCTTGGACCCGGTGAAATACCGCACCGGCAATGCATCACCGACGCCCAGACGGACTAGCCGATCGGCGTTATCGGGTTGATCGAAGCCCATCGGCATGATGAGCTGCGGCACTCCCGCGGCCAATCCCTGCGCCGTCGTGCCAATCCCGCCGTGATGCACCACCGCCGCGGCCTGCGGAAAGACCTGGCTAAACGGGATATAGCTGAAATGACGTATGGTGGCGGGAAGATTCGCGGGGAGTTGACCCGGGTACATCGTCAGAAAAAGTGCGCGGCGTGATAATACCCGGCACGCTTCCATGGCGGCCTGGAAAAACGCCTGCCCATGCTGCATCGCCGAACCGGGCGTGAAAAGGATCGGGGCGTCGCCAGCCTGCAAAAAGGCCTCCAACTCCGCAGGCAACTCCGCTGCGCCGCGCTCGTCGAACATGGGAAATCCACACAAGCGCGTCTGCGCAGGCCAATCCGGTGCCGGCGCGCCAAACCAGTCGGGAAACAGGCCGAGAATACGCTGCGGCGAATTCCACCACTCCGCTAGCGGTCGCGCAATGGGGTGAAGGCCAAGCTCGGCACGAAACTCATTGAGCGGACCGTCCAGCACGGGGCTGACCACGTAGCGATCACCCAACCAGAATACCAGGCGATGCACAAAGGCAGGAGTCCACCGGGGCAACCGAATGTGTGGCATCACGACTGGACAGAGGGCACTACGCAATGCCGACGGCGCCAGATGCACCGTCACCAGGGGGACTCCAAGCTTCTCGTGCGCGAGCCGCCCACCAAGTCCCAGCGGCGAATGTACAACCACCGTCTGGCCTGGGACATGATGCTGAACGATCAGTTCATAAAGCGGCCGCATCGCCTGCAAGGTGAATCCCAGCAGCAATTGGAACCCCTTGACCGGATGCCAAACAAGCGGATTTTCGATTGCAGCGCGAAATTCCTCGGCCGTTCCTAGCGGAACGAAATTCAGCTTGGAACGTCCAATCATGGCCTCATACAAGGGGTTGGCGATGACGGTAACATCATGGCCACGACGGGCAAGCTCTACTCCCACGCCGACGAATGGGTGAACATCGCCGTGGGAACCAATGGGGGTGAGCAAGACCTTCATTGATTTCCCTTACCACGAACAGCACGCCCTGGTAGTCATGCATCCAGTCCTGGAAAAAAATGCTGGGTCTGTAAATCGCGATCTCTAGCGAGCCATGGCGGCCGGTCGGGCGATCAGCGACCGTAGCGCCTGGGCCGCTCGTTCGGCCTGCGCCTTGCTGACGTCCAGGTGCGTACACATGCGAATCTTCTGTGGGCCCGCAGTATGCACCAGGACGCCTTGCTGCTTCAAACGAGCGGCGATGTCCTTGGAACTGCCGAGAGTCGGCGCGATTCGGACCCACACCAGATTCGTGTCCACCTCGGTCGGATCGAGCGTCAACCCCGGCGTATCCGCGACGGCCTGGGCAAGTATTTGTGCGTTGCGATGATCGTCGGCCAGGCGGTCGACGTTATGGTCAAGTGCATAGAGGCATCCGGCCGCGATGATGCCGGCCTGGCGCATGCCGCCGCCGAAGAGTTTGCGCGCACGCCTCGCCTTGGTGATTGCCGCCTTGGGGCCGGCAAGAGCGGAACCGACGGGAGCGCCGAGCCCCTTGCTGAAGCAAACCGAGACGGTGTCGAAATGCTTGGCCCATTCGCGTGCCGATATACCCGTGGCGACGATGGCGTTCCACAAGCGAGCGCCGTCGAGGTGCATCATCAAGCCGTGCTTCCACGCCCATTGGCTGATCGCCTCGATTTTCTCAATCGGGTAGATGCGCCCGCCGCCGCGGTTGTGCGTGTTCTCCAGGCACACGAGCCGGGTCTTGACGAGATGCACATCATCCGGGTTGCGGATCTTATCTTCGAGCTGGCTCACGTCGAGAATGCCGCATTCGCCGTCAAACGTTCGGCAGGTGACGCCGGATAAAATCGCAGGCCCGCCCGCTTCGTTGTTGTAAATATGGCAATAGACATCGCAGAGCAACTCATCGCCCGGCTGGGTATGAATGTTGACGGCGAGCTGGTTCGACATGGTGCCCGAGGGAACATAGACAGCCGCCTCTTTGCCGAGCAGATCGGCGACGCGTTCTTCAAGCTTGTTGACCGTAGGGTCGTCGCCGAAAACGTCGTCGCCGACCGGCGCCTCGGCCATGGCCGCACGCATGCCGGCGCAGGGGCGGGTGACGGTGTCGCTGCGTAGATCGATCATAGGGGTCATGGCGGTTCCATTTCTTCCTCCCCTCTCCCCTCCGGGGGAGAGGGGGGACATTATTGTTGCTTATTTTCCAAAAACCAACGGTCGCCGATCTTCTTGAGGAAGACCTTGCGTGCGGGAATTGTCTCCACGGTCCCGATAGCAAAGCCGTCCTCTTCCTTCCACTCCGCCTGCTTGGCGAAAGCCCGCAAGTCCTTGACAATTAGCGGATCGTTTTGAAAGTAAACGGTCGTTTCGCGCGCCAGCCGATCGAATGCCAGCAGGCGTTTTGCTTCTTCCTTGCCGAGTGTGAAGTCGTCTTTATACTGGTCCACCCAGTAATCGACGTGGGCCGGGTCGGCTAGCTGGGCGAGCAGGTAGTCTACTTTCTTGCGTTCCAGGGCCTTGGCGATCGAAGTCATCGCTTCCTTCGGCGTTTGTTGGGGGAAGGTAATGTCATCGTAATCGAAGCCGAAACGCCGGGGAGATTTCTTCTTCCCTTCATCCTGTGCAGAGGAGGCTGAGCACAGAATAACGAATGCGAGGATTGTGCCGCTGCGTGCAAGTTGGCGCATGGTTCGTTCCCTCATCGCGTGGACATGCTCTCGCGTGAAACACGCCACCACGCTAGAATATCATCATAGGGGCAGGGTTGAAATAGCGTAATCTCGGTGAAAATCAGCATGCCAGGCAATACGTTCGGAAACCTGTTTCGCGTGACCACGGCCGGGGTCAGCCATGGTCCGGGGTACCTCGTCATCATCGACGGATGCCCGCCGGGCTTGCCTCTCGGCGTGGAGGATTTGCTTCCCGATTTACGCCGCAGAATGCCGGGGCAATCCAGTATCGTCACGCAGCGCAAGGAAGACGATGCTCCGGAGATCTGGTCGGGGGTCTTCGAGGGCAAGACCGACGGCACTTCCATCGGCATCGTCTTTCACAATAAAGACCAGCGTAGCAATGACTACAGCGACATCAAGGATAAATATCGGCCTGGCCATGCCGACTTCACCTTCGACGCCAAGTATGGCCTGCGCGATTATCGCGGCGGCGGGCGGTCCAGCGCACGCGAGACGCTATGCCGCGTCGCGGCGGGAGCGATTGCCAAGAAGATCCTTGGCCAACACGGCATACGCGTCCTCGGCTACGTCAAGCAAGTTGGATCCATTGTCGCAGCAATTGCCGATCCGACGCAGATCACGCTGGAACAAGTCGAGGCGAACGAGGTGCGCTGTCCTGATACCGCCAAGGCGGTCGAGATGAAGGCGCTGATCGAACAAGTCCGTAAGGATCGCGATTCGATTGGCGGCATTTGCGAGCTGGTCGCCGTTGGCGTACCGCCAGGCCTGGGCGAACCGGTCTTCGACAAGCTGAAGGCCGATTTGGCAAAAGGGCTGCTATCGCTCCCCGCGGTAACCGCCTTCGAATACGGCGTCGGTTTCGGCGTGGCGACCATGCGCGGCAGCCAGAACAACGACGCGATCATTCGCAAAGCCGATGGCAAGATCGGCACGGAGACCAATCGACACGGCGGCATGCTGGGGGGCATCTCCAGCGGCGAGCCGATCCTTTGCCGGGTAGCACTGAAGCCTACGAGCAGCTTGCCGCAGGCACAGCGCACGGTCACCACGAGCGGCGAACCGACCGAGATCGCGACCAAAGGAAGGCATGACCCGTGCTTGTTACCGCGGTTTGTGCCGATGGGGGAGGCGATGGTGGCGCTGGTGTTAGTCGATCATTGGCTGCGGTTCAAAGCGCAGTGTCTGAAGTGAAAGCGAAACCGAGGCATTTTGTTGCGGCAGATCAGGAAACACAGAGAGCACAGAGATCACGGAGAGGGAGGAGAGAGGATAGGGTTTTTAGACAATGAGACGCTTGATCCCCTCTTTGAGAAGCTTGACGTTGAAATTGAGGAGCAAGCCGACTTTGCAGCCGGAGAGGCTGAGGCAGGTAAGCAAGTGCGCTTCGTGAACCGGATGGAGCTTGTCGACTGATTTGACTCCACGATGACCTACCGCTCGACGAGCAAGTCGATCCGGTATCCCACCTCGATCAGAAGGTTCTTGTAGCGTACTGGCATTTCCTTTTCGGTCTCGACCACGAACCCCTGCGAACGAAGTTCATGAGCCAGGCACGCCTTGTAGGTCGATTCCAGCAGCCCTGGGCCAAGTTCTCGATGCACCTCGATCGCCGCCCCGATGACCTTCTCAGTCAAGACGTTGATTTCCTCCATCATGACAACCCTCTGTTTCGTTTTTCTCCTCCTCTTCCTATCCGTGCCCTCAGTGCCCTCTGTGTTTTCTAACCCGCATGACCAATGCGCGCTCGGATCACATTCTCTAGCTCGGCAATCGCCAGCCGTTCCTGCACCAAAGTGTCTCGGTCGCGAATCGTCACAGTCTGGTCCTGCAACGTTTGGCCATCGACCGTCAAGCAGTATGGCGTGCCGGCTTCGTCCATGCGGCGGTAGCGGCGGCCGACGGCGCCCGAATCGTCGTAGAAGACGTTGAAGCTCTTCTTCAAATCGCGATAGACCTTCTGCGCGATGTCCGGCATGCCGTCTTTGTTCACCAGCGGCAAGATGGCGGCCTTGTAGGGAGCGATGCGCGGGTGCAGCTTTAACACCACGCGCTGGTCCCCCTTCACTTCCTCTTCGCAATACGCCTCGCACAGAAAGGCCAGCGTCGCTCGGTCGGCGCCAGCGGACGGCTCGATGACGTGCGGAATGAAGCGTTCCTTCGACGCTTCTTCGAAGTAGGACAGGTCCTTGCCGCTTCCCTTGTATTTCGGCTTGCCATCGAGGCCTTGCTCAACAACGAGATTGTCGCCTTGCCGAACGAGCTTGCCTTCCTGATGGCTGCGCAGATCGAAGTCGCCTCGATGGGCGATGCCTTCGAGTTCGCCGAAATCGCCAGCTGCGAGGAACGGAAACGCGTATTCGATGTCGGCAGTTCCGCAAGAGTAATGGCTCAACTCTTCCTTGTGATGATCGCGCAGCCGAAGGCGCTCCTGGGCGAGACCGAGATTCAGGTACCATTGATAGCGGCGATCGCGCCAGAACTTGTACCAGTCTGGCGAAGTTGCCGGCTTGCAGAAGAATTCGATTTCCATCTGCTCGAACTCGCGCGAGCGGAAGGTAAAGTTGCGCGGCGTGATCTCGTTGCGAAAGCTCTTGCCGACCTGGGCGATGCCGAACGGGATCTTGACACGGCTTGAATCGACGACATTCTTGTAGTTGCAGAAGATGCCTTGAGCGGTCTCCGGGCGCAGGAATGCAGCGTCCTCCTCGCTGCCGAGCGCGCCGATGATCGTCTTCATCATGAGGTTGAATTCGCGCGGCTCGCCGAGCGTGCCGAGCGTCTTGGCATCGGGGCCGAGAACCTGCGTGAAGTCCATCACCGCATTCAGGCAAAGTACGTCACTGTCCCATTTCAACTCGTCCACATTCTTCGCGCGCAGATTGAAGAACTTGAGCGCCTTCTGCTCGGCCTCTTTCATTCCTTCTTCGCCAGGATCGGCTACGGCGACAAACACCCGTTGAGCCTTCGCCTCGACCCAGCGGCCCCACACCTGGTCGTAGCGATAACGCTTCTTCGATTCCCTGCACTCGACCTTATAGTCGTGAAACAGGTCGTAATGGCCCGAGCACTTCCAGACGTGCGGATGCATGATGATGCTGCAATCGAGCCCGACCATCTCGAACGGCGATGGGGCGCCGGGAAGCACGCCGATATCGTCATGGGCCTGGACCATGTCGCGCCACCACGCCTCCTTGATGTTGCGTTTCAATTCGACGCCCAGGGGGCCGTAGTCCCAGAAGCCGTTGAGGCCGCCGTAGATTTCGCTCGACTGGAAGATGAAGCCGCGGCGTTTGCAGAGGGAGACGAGCTTGTCCATTTTGGACATATCCATGACGGTGATCCTTTTGATGCGGACGCCCAGGGGTGAGGTACTCCGAACCCCTGGGATACGGAGTACCTCATCCCAGGGCTTGCCAAGTTTTTGTTTTACTTCACATCGCGCTGTTTGACGATGCCCAGGGGCTTGCGTTCTCGGAACTGGGACCGATAATATCAAGGACCTGAGTTCCAAGGCATCGGATCCCATGGCGAATACGATTCCCTGTCCGAATCCGGTCTGCACGCACGACTTCAGCCCCGCTGAGTTGCAGGCGGCCACACAAATCTCGTGTCCGAAGTGCGGCTTTCGCATGCAGGGGCGCGCCCCCGCGCCGGCCAAGCCCACGGTTTCGCCCAAACCGCCGGCGCCGACCAAGCCTGCGCCAGCGAAGGCGCCCGCACCCAAGCCCGCAGTTGCGAAACCTATCACGAAACCAGCCGACGCCAAGGTAGTCAAGGCGGCTACGGTCCCAGCGCCCACCAAGCCGGCGGTTGCCACTCCGGTTACTGACGTCAGCGTTGCGGCACCGCCGCCCAGCGCCGGACCGATCGTGGATGACGTGCCCTACGATCCCGGTGCAGGCGCCCTCACGGGACCGCTCGTTCGTACAATTGCCGCCCCAAAACGACCTACCAACTGGTTGCGGATCCTCTTGATCGTCCTCTCGGTCGGACTTGCGGCGAGCATCGTGATCGTGGCCATTGTCGGCATCACCTGGCTGGCATTTGGCACGGATGGCTTTGCGGGCTTCGGAAAGTTGGAGGGCGATATCTATACGGGCCTGCTGCGCGGACAGAAAGGCGAGAGCGAAAAGATCTACAAGCTTGCTCTGTCACGAAAAGACTGGACCACTGACAACGAGATACTCTCGCGCATTCAGGCCCCCGGCGCCAACGTGAAGGCGCACGCTGCGTACAAGCACAACGAGTACGATTTCTGGTTTGCGCTGGCCGTCAAGGATTATGGCATGCACAAGCCGCGCGATGCGGAAATGCTGCGCTACGGCATCGACATGCTCGAGAACTACTTCGGCGACGCTCTGGAGCTCGACAAGAATGCCCAGCCGACCAAATTCGGCGAGATTCCCGCGCTGAGCCTCACGTTTCGCGGCAAGCTCAAGGAAGTCTTCTGGCCGGGTGAATGCTACATGTTCTTCAACAACGGCATCGCCTACTGGCTTTTCACAGCCGGCCCCGAGCAGAGCGTAAGGGAGCACTTTGCCGAGGAACTGCCGGCGAAGAACATCTTTGTCGTTAGCGACCGCAAGGGCTGGCGCGAGCAACCATTGCCGACGGAGATGTTTGCGTCCTTGAATGGCAAATTCGATGTGACGGGGCTGAAAGGCGTATGGGAAAAACATCCTCCGAAAGATGAAGACGAGAACGGCGAGCTACTGTTGACAGGGACTTACCGCCGCGAGAAGGACAATCGGAAGAACGCGTTGATGCTCGTGTTTACTCAGGAAAAAAAGGATGATCTCAAGGTCGCCGTGAAATCGGTCCGGGATTATCTCGACGTCAAAGAGAAAAACAACAACGACAAAAGCAAGATTGCCCACGCCGGCGACGAGGCTGCGCCCGGACAAACGGAAGGGGGCGAGCTGGTCAACATCGGCAATCGCCGCGGACGGATCGTCGATCTCAAGCTGCTGATCGACGGGGAGCCCAAACGCTACTACCTGCTTGCGGTCGTCAATGAGCCTGACATTTGCTATGCGATCTTGAGCGAATGTTCCTGGGAAAGCCGGCAGATCTGGCGCCAGGACTTCCTTGACGTGCTGCGGACGTTCAACGTGAAGAAGAGTAACTGAGGGGCCGTCGACTACGGTAATGGATTCGCCTGTCGAGTCGGGATTGCTACGCCGCAGGCGGCTCATCCGCTACTGGATCGGCGGCAGCAACACGCTGGGAGGCGCGCCGACGGGGGGGTTGAGGTCCACGATTGGCGCGCCGATTGGCCTGGCGTAATTCCGCAATTCTTGCCCTTGCCGCAGAACGTCCTCCGGAGGGGTGACCTGGGCTGGTTTCAATTCGGGATAGAAAGTGCGCACGTCGCGGATGGTCCACGGGATCAGATTCTCGGCAATGAAATCGAGGCCCGGTTGCTCATACCAGGGTGCAGCCACGCGCTGTTCGAAGACAAGCGTCTCGTAACCGTCCTTGGCAATGCGAAAGCGATAATTCCCGTAGTACGTGAACGGCTTGTCCACAGGCCCCGCCCCGATGGGTTGATCTTTCTCGTCGTAGACGATGGCTCCAACGGGCCTCGGATCGATGATCATCCGCCGTTCAACGCAACCCGTGGCGGAGAGCAGGATCACCAGCACAAGCGTCCAACACTTCCAGGAACTGATCCGAGACTGCATGGCATCCATCCATTCACGAAAGACCATGGTGATTTTCTTGTGTATGGAGTAAGGGAGAAGGCATATAACGAGGAGTAAGCGAAGCGTCAAGACATGTCGGTGGGCGGTTAGGACAGGCCGTGGACGAAAGCAGGAAATTTGGGTGATTGGATTCAACGAGATTGAGTACGCAAGCCACACCGATGTGGGAATTCGGCGGAGCCACAACCAGGATGCCCATGTTGCCATGCCCGCCGCCGATGAAGAGCACTATCAGCAAGTCGGCCACGTCTTTCTCGTAGCGGACGGCATGGGTGGGCACGCTGTCGGCGAGCTCGCCAGCAAGCTAGCCGTTGATAATATCCCCCACATTTTTTCCAAGTACGCCCACGAGGGGGCCATTGCCGCCTTGCGGAGAGCCTTCAGCGAAGCGAATCTCATCATCCACACGCGCGGGTTGCAAAACCGCGAATTCAAGGGGCTTGGTACAACCGGCACCGCCATCGTCCTCCGTCCCGAAGGCGCCTGGATTGCTCATGTCGGTGACAGCCGCGCGTATCGCATCCGCGACGGCGTAATCGAGCAGCTCAGCTTCGATCACAGTCTACTCTGGGAACTGGCGCGCCGGCAGCGCAAGAGTCCGGAGGAACTGACCGGTATCCAGTCCAATATCATCAGCCGGTCACTCGGATCGATGGAAACCGTTCAGGTCGACGTCGAAGGGCCGCATCCACTCGAAAAGGGGGACATCTTCCTCCTGTGCAGCGATGGCCTCAGCGGGCAGGTCAATGACCGTGTCATCGGCTCCGTGGTCAGCGCGCTGCCTCCTGAAGAGGCGGTGCAGTTCTTGGTCCATCTCGCCAACCTGCAAGGAGGACCGGACAATACGACTGTCGTTGTGATCCGTGTCGGGGGCGATCATCCGACGGGCAAGACGGACAGCCAGTCGGACGTTGTTTTCCCGCCGTCATCCTCGGGTCAGCCTGGTGGGCCCCGTCTCAAGATTTTGCTGTATTACCTTGGCAAACTTCCCTGGCCGTTCTTGATGTTGTCGCTGGGCATTCTCCTCGAAGGAATTGCCGTCGTCCTGGCAGCGTTTGAGATCGGCGGCACCTCCATGTTCGCCGCCTTCATGCTGGGGGGCGTTGCTCTGCTGGCCGGCATCCTCACGTTGATGGTACAGAGCATACGCGAAACACGCAAAGCCGCGATTGAGCCCGAGGAAGTACGAACCCTGCAGGTCTATCGCCAGGCGCCGTGCCCGCTTGACACAGCCATTTATGAACGCCTGACGCAATCAGTCAAGACGCTCGAGGAAAGCATCAAGCAAAAAGGCTGGGACTACGACGCCAAGACCTACCAGGATCGGCTCAAGCAGGCTGCAAATCAATTCAAGCAGCATCAACTCCGCGATGCCTTCCGTACGCAGTGCCGGGCCATGCTCGTGCTGATGGAAGCTGTCCACAACTACCGTGGCAAGAATGAAGACTTTCAACCGCTGTGGGACAAACCGACGAGTTGAATGAGAAGGCGTCGTCAAGGGTTTCGTCACGGCGCGAGCCGCTCGACCTGCCAAACCTTGCCGACGAGGCGATAACGCAGGCGGTCGTGCAGCCGGTTCTCGCGTCCTTGCCAGAATTCGATCGTGTGGGCCACAACGCGGTAGCCGCCCCAATGCTCAGGGCGAGGCACGCTGTCGGCCTCGCTGTAGCGTGTCTGGATTGCCTGGAGCCGCTCTTCGAGAAACTCGCGATTCGGGATCACTTCGCTTTGCGGTGAGACAATCGCGCCAAGCCGGTGGCCAAACGGACGCGTGTTGAAGTAGGCATCGGATTCTACAGCAGAGAGCAATTCGACATTCCCCTCAACCCGAACCTGTCTGGCAAGCGGCGCCCAAAAGAATACCAGTGCTGCACGCGGATTGGCGCGCAGCTCAGCAGCCTTGCGGCTTTGGTAGTTGGTGTAAAAGGCGAACCCACGCTCATCGAATCCGCGCATCAACACCATGCGTGCATCGGGCGCCCCGTCCGGCGTGGTTGTTGCCAGAGTCATTGCCGAGGGCTCTGGTAGACTTATGGTCTCAGCATCGAGATACCAGCGCGCAAAAAGCGCAAACGGATCGCTTGGAGCAGTCGCCTCCAGGAGCGCGGCAGATGCAGTAGTCATGGAAGTTTGAGGGGGTGGAAAGGTGGGGACAGCGCATGAAAATGTCCCACTGTCAATTACCTCGGCGTCGCCCAGTCACCGAAGCCATCAATCAGCGGGACAATGTCATGATAGACCGTCTGCGCGAAGATGCAAGATAATTCTTGCAAATTCTTTCTTGTCGAAAAAAATTCCTGAAGGGCCAAGGACTTGTGAAACCACACCCCATGCGGAATTGCCGCTCCTGTTCGCAGGCCGGTTACAAAAGGCACGGCGCTAACGCCTAAAACCAGCGGAAAAACGGCGATCTGTAACGCGCACTAATGTACACTACCTGGCGTCCTTCGGAATTCAGCTAGGGAATCCGCCGTCGGTGCCTTTGGTTTTTTTTCGAAATTTGGCAACGAGCTCCAAAAAAACGCCAGCTGGAGATATCTTGCTTGACCAGTGACTATCCGGTAGGCCGGCTTGACACCGTGGGCGGAAGCGATTAATAACCGCTCCTTCGCTCCGAGCACTACGCGTTCGGCCGAATGGATCCACAAGAAGGGTGAGGGGGATCACCGAGGCGCCCACGAGGGCGCCTCGGTGGCATTTTTGCTTTCGCAATCTTCCGTAAGTTCTTTGCAATTCTAAAGCCCAGGCAACGAATAATGGTACAGACGGGAACGTCCTCGCGTCGCACCCCCTTGCGGGTTTATAATGCCCAAGGAAACAGGCGGAGCCTCGCGCACCGTTCTTTCGAGGAGAGGGCATGGGATTCTCGGTCAATCTGTGGCAAGCCTTCCTGGGGTTGGCGCTGCTTCTGACGTCGGCGCCGAGCGTTCGGGCGGAGGCAGAGCCTGCGCGGGTGAAGTCTGCCTTGACAATCTCCAGTGCGGAACCGGTCGCCCCCGCGCGCCCGGCGCCAACCCAATGGCTTGACCGCGTTGCCGAGTTCTTTCGACTGCCAATTGTCAACGTCGCGCTCATCGCCCTTGGCCTGATCGGTTTGATATTCGAAATCAAGTATCCTGGCACGACCCTGCCTGGGTCACTCGCGGCGGTATGTTTCGTTCTGTTTTTCTGGGCGTATTCCTTTGTGGGAGAATTCACGCTCTTGGCGATCCTGTTGTTCCTTCTGGGGCTGGTTTTCCTGGGAATCGAGGTATTCATTGTTCCGGGGCTTGGATTCAGCGGTGTGGCCGGCGCTGTCCTGATGTTCGTCGGGCTACTCCTGGTCACGCTCGAACATTGGCCAACCGACCAGAAGGAATGGGCGGACCTTGGCTCGACTTTTGGCACTCTCGCGATGGGTATGGCGCTCGCCATCGTTGGAGCGCTGGCGCTGACCTGGTCGTTGCCCGGCCTGCCGATCCTGAACCGGATGGTCCTGAAACCGCCCGGCGCGGAGGCCCCATCGGCGCTGTCGGCATCGCTATCGAACAGCGGCCAGGTCGAGTTGCTCGGTGCGATGGGTGTGGCCGTGACACCGTTGCGTCCGTCGGGCAAGGCGCAGTTCGGCGCCCAATTTCTTGACGTGATGGCCGACGGGGATTACATCCCCCCCGGCGGCCGCGTACAGGTCGTCGAGATCGAGGGGACCCGGATCGTTGTAAAGGAAGTCTAGTTGTTTAGCCGGCCCCCTCGTAGAGGGCCGCGGGTGTGAGCGTTTCTACGGCCCTCTGCGAGGACCGGGTGAACCTGAGGAAATCAACATGACGTCACTCTTCGCAAACGGTTGGACCGACCTACTCACCGATAGCCGCATCTGGCTGATCGGCTTCGGCATGCTCTTTGTTGTGCTGGGGATCATTTTCCTCTTCGTCTTCCTGAGCTTCTTGAATCTATGGGTTCAGTGCGTCTTGACCGGCGCGGACATCAGCATCTGGAGCCTGTTGTGGATGAAGCTGCGCAAAGTCAACTACGAGATGATCGTCAAACAGAAGATCGCGCTGGTGCAGGCAGGCGTGAAGATTGCAACCTCGGAGATGGAAGCGCATTACCTTTCGGGAGGCAACGTCGAAAAAACGGCTCTGGCCGTCATTGCCGCCCACAAGGCTAACATCGAACTAACATGGGGCACTGCCGCGGCCATCGACCTCGCCGGCCGCGATGTGCTCGATGCCGTGCGCACCAGCGTCAACCCGAAGGTCATCGATTGCCCCGATCCGCTCAAAGGCAAGGCCATGCTCGAAGGAGTGTGCAAGAACGGAATCCGCCTGAAAGCCCGCGCCCGCGTGACGGTGCGCACCAAGCTCGAACGCCTGATCGGCGGCGCCACCGAGGAAACCATCATCGCCCGTGTTGGCGAAGGGATCGTCGCCGCGATCGGAGCGGCGGAGTTTCATGCTGACATCCTGGCGAATCCGCATCGCATCTCCGAGGCGGTCTTGAAAAAAGGCCTCGATTCGCAGACCGCTTTCGAGATTGTCTCCATCGATATTGCGGAACTTGATGTCGGCGACAACGTCGGCGCTCGCCTTGCTGCCAAGAAAGCAGAATCCGATCTCCGGGTTGCGCAGGCGCAGGCGGAAGTGCGCCGTGCTGCTGCGGTCGCCAGGGAGCAAGAGATGAAGGCGCTGGTCGAGGAAAATCGCGCCAAGGTCGTCGAGGCCGAGGCCGAGATCCCGATGGCCATGTCGCAGGCCTTCCGCGCCGGCAACCTGGGCGTCGGGGAATACTACAACCTCAAAAATGTGCAGGCCGATACCGGTATGCGCAATGCCATTGCGAACGGCGGCAAGAATTCGGATGGCAAGGATTGCAGCGGCAAATAGGAGGCGCCTCGTGGAACACCTGAACCAACTGATTCCGTTTGTGTTGCTCGGCGTCGTCCTGGCGATCCTTGTCGCACTGCTGAGACGAACTACGACAGAGCCCCCCCTTGCGCCGGTTACCCCCGAGAGGGCTACCCCTACCGCGCCGGCGCCGATCATCATCACCGAGCCGAACGCTGCTGAGAAAGTCGAGGCAAATCCGCCGAGCACCAAATCGTCCGCGGTAAGAAACAAACCAAAAACGAAAAAGCCCGCGCCGACGCCAGTCGCGGTCACGGCGACGCCGATCGAAGCGGTGCTGAATTTGCTGAAGCGGAAGGATTCGCTTGCCGTGGCGTTTCTGTTGCGCGAGATTCTCGATCGGCCGGTGTCACAACGCCGTTAGCCGCTTGCGTAGTAGCATCCGTGGAACCCCGCGAACGCCAAACTGCAAACGGGTTTTACCGCGGCGACAACTCGACCTTCTTCAAGTCGGCCAGTGCGCCGGTGTGTTTTCCTTCACTGCGAAACAGGATTTCCTGTTTGCCTGCGCTCAGTTGCAGTTGCCCGATCTTGACGCCGCGATAGTCGTCCCAGGTGCCGGTGCCATCGATACGGTGCAAGATCCGTTCCTTGCCGCTCAGGACAGCCAGGGTATTGCCGGCGCTGTCGTTGGCGCAGGCGTAGTAAATCCACACGTCGAATCTCCCGGCCTTCGGTACTTCGATCGTCCAGATGGCGTGATCGTCCGGGCTATACCAGTAGCCGAGGTTGCCGTACAGTTTTTCGAGGGTGATCGCCTTGCCAAAAATCGCCGCCGACGCTGGCATCAAGCGAAAGATGCGGTCCTTTTCTGGACTCAATGTTTTCGGCTGATTGCCGGGGAACTCCTTGCGGTTGAGCGTCCACAGGGTCGAACGTACGTGGGCGATGATGTCCGCCATGTCTTGTGGCGTCAAGTCTTTCTCCAGCCCTTCAGGCATCAGCGATTTGCCAGTGCTCGACAGGTCTTCCAGTTCGTTGCGGAGGAGCTGCTGCGATTTCCCGTCCGGGCCGACGAGAGTGATGGACGCGCTGGTTTCACTCTGCAAGATGCCGGTGTGCGTGAGGCCCTTCTTGGTGGTCGCCTGGTAGTTGATGTAGCGCGATTCGACGGCCTTGTTGGGATCGAGGATCGCGGTCAACATGCCTTGCACCGACTTGTCGCCGACGGCCGCCAGGTCCGGGCCGACGTTTTGGCCGACGTCGCCGAGCTTGTGGCACGTCGCGCACGCCTTGGCGAAGAGCTTGGCGCCGCGGGCCGCTTCGCCCTTGTCCGGCATCTGGATCCAGTAGGTATCGATGACCTTGCCGCGATCCTTGTTGGATGCCGCCGCAAATATCTTCTCGGCGGACTGGCGGATGCCGGCGTCGTTGTGCTGCAACAGCCGCTGCCTACGAATTGCGTCGATCTCGTTGGCGGGGACACGCTTGGTGTTGATGGCTTCCAGCGTGAGCTTGGTCCAGATCGCTCGGCCAAACATGGCGTCGAGGACCTGGCCACGCAGCGCGGGCGTGTAGTTTTTCCACTTCTCCAGCAAGAGGCCCGGCACGCGCGGATCGTCGTTGCGCGCCAGATGCTGGATGACGGCCGCCTGCAAATCATCCGGCGACTGCGGCGTCAGCAGCGTAACCAGTGTCTTCTGATCTTCGCGATCATTGCCGAGCCCACGACCCAGAACGCGCATGGCGAGCAGCTTTTCGCTGATCGGCGACTTGGGAGTCTCGATGATCTCGACGGCGTCGAGGTAAATCTTGGCCAGGTGATCGAGCGTTTTGGCGCGGTCCGGGGCGGGGATGCTATCGAGCATATTTCTCAGCGACGTATCGCCATTTTCCAGCGATTCGATCAGTTCACCGACGGAATGCATTTGTTGAGCGGGGGACATTTTCTTCCGGACGCCGAGTTGGCGAAGGAACAGATGCGTTGATTGCTTGGAGTCGCCAAAAACTTTTGCCATGCGCAAGAGAGGCGCAATGAGCGGCACCGGGATTTCGTTCTTGGCCAATTCGTGGAATGTGTATTTCCAGTTCTCTTTGGTGATTGAGCTTATGGCTGCCGCGGAAAGATAAGGGTCATCGGCGTTGTTCCGAAGCAGGCGTGCAAGCTGGATTGGGAATTGGTCTTGTCGAACGCTGCTCTCTCCCAAAGAATATGCCAGCTGTTGACGAACCTGAGGGTTGGTGTCTTTTTCGAGAGCATCAAGAATCTGGTTCCCGACCTGCAGGGTTAAGCGATTACCTTCGAGTTGAACAATTGCGTGCTTGCGCACGGCCGGATGCGGATCTGAAGCGAATTGCCTAGTAAGCGACTCGGTATCCCACCAGCTGGCTTCTCCGCGGCCCATGTAGTAAAGAGCGTGCAAGCGGGCCTGCGGCACGTTGCTGGTCGCTGCCAAACGGTTCATCGACTTACCGACTTGATCCGCCGACTTTTCATCGTCGCGTGTCCGCAGGTTAATCAACTGCTGCGCTGTATCGCGTACCCAGCCGCTAGGGCTTTCGTATTGATCCGCCAACTCTCGGATCGTTATCCTGTCCATCCGCACAATCTCCCGTGGCTTCTTCCCCTCCGGATACACCCGATAGATGCGCCCCAGATCGTGTCCCGCGCGCAGGTCGAGCTTCTTCTGCCAGTCCTTCGGGATCCACTCGGGGTGCTCGATGACATAGCGGTACATGTCGGCGATCCACAGAGCGCCGTCGGGGCCGACCTGGATCATTGCGGGGCGGAACCAGTTGTCGCTGGAGGCCAGGAACTCCGAGGTCTGCTCGTCGTCGGCACGCTGGCTGGTGAAGGTCACCCCCTTGGGTTTCATGATTTCGCGATGGACGAGGTTATGCACCGGCTCCGAGACGAACGCGTTGCCTTCGAATTCTTTGCCGAAGAGGTTGTCGCGATAGATGATCGTCGAGCACGCGCTGGTGAAGTGATTGAGCCCTTGCGGCGTGTTGAACCTCGGCAAGGGCTTCGAGATCGGGTAGACGCGCACGGCGCCGGGGATCACCGGCACGCGGACGTCGGGGTAGAGGACGTGCGGATTGCGTTTGAGGTAGCGGTCTTCGAGAACGAAGTGAAACATCGGGTTGGAGTTGTTGCAGCCGAACCAGTTGCCCCAGTCATCCCGGCAGCGGCCGAACTGCGATTGGCCGGAGACGGCTTCGAACTCGCCGGTCTCGACCTTCAGGCGAAAGTCGCGGCCGGAGATGTTGACGGTCTTGCCCGTCTTGATCGATCTGACGATGCCGCCGGAATCGCCGTTGGCGCCGTAGATCCAGTTGTCGATGCCCCAGACAAGGCCGTTGACGCGGTGCTGCTGGTTGCCTTCCTTGAAGCCAGTGAAGAGGATTTCCTTCTTGGCCGCCTTGCCGTCCTTGCCGACTTCGGCGTAGAAAATGTCGGGAGCGCAGGTGACGAGGACGCCTTTGCCATAGGGGAAGACGCCGGTCGGATAGCCGACGTTGTCCATGAAGAGGGTCATCTTGTCATAGGGGCCGTCGGGTTTGGACTTCTCGAGATACTTGATCTTGCCGCCGGGTTTGTTTTTGCCATCGACACCGAGGGGGTAGTCGCCCATCTCAACTACCCAGAACTTGCCGTCGGGGCCCCAGGCGAAGGCGATGGGATCCATGACGAGCGGCTCGGCGACCATTAGTTCGACTTTGAAGCCTGGGCGTGCCTTGATGCACTTGAGGGAGTCTTGCGGCGACTTGGGGCCAGGCTCCATCTTGTAATCTTGGGGGAAGGCCGGCGACGAGAACGCCAGCAAGATGAAGAGGGGGATGGAGCGAAGCATGCGGAGACCTCCGAGGTGCAGATCGGTGACGGGTCCATCGTAATCGATGTTCGCGGCGGCGTAAAGGACTTGCGGCGACTGCGCATGAAAAAAACCACGGCCTTTCGGCCGTGGGCGTGAGTTGTGCCTATGCTTGTTTTGCTAATCGGGCCAAGCGAAGGTTTGGTTGTCGTTGATACTGCACATGCTGTAGAACGCTTGGGCGTTCACCGAATAGGTGATCTGGCGCACCGAGCCGTCGCAGAGGGCGAAGAGGCAGCCGCCGTCATGGGTCGAGCCGAACCAGCCGCCGCAGGTGCTGGAGGTCTTGTCGAATCGGACGGGGGGACGGGACGGGTAGGTGAGGCCCCAATTGCGATCGCCGCGGGCAAACACGATCATGTCATTGTCCCAGCCGTCGGTATAGCCCTGGTCGTTATTGCAATCGAAGGAGCCCCCCTGGGAGTTTCGGCTCAGGTATTTCTCACCGATGAGGAGCGTTTGGGAAGTGCCATCGACAATGTGAGCGATGGTCCGGTTCACGCCGCTGACGCTGGACGATGGAACAAGGGGGCCGTCGAAAGTATTGTTGCCCGCGTAGGGAGCGCCCGAGGTTCCGTCGCTGCCGCCGTTACCGGCGTAATCGATCTGAGAGCGGGTGTTGCAGTACCCGCCGTAGCCTGAGACGATGGGGGTGGCGCGTACGTCCGGGCAGAAGTAAGTTGAAATCGGCGTCTGCGCCACGATGTTGTCCTGGGCCGACGGTTGGTTGTAAACCGCGCTCTGCTCAATGAATGGCAGAATCTGGTAGCCCCATCCCCAGGCCTGCTGCTGGTAGTTGGCCGGAACATTGTTGACAAACACGCGGCGATCGATCCACCAGAAGGTGCCGCCCGAGGGAAACGCCCGGTAGTTGTCATGGTGGTTGTGGAATGCCAGGCCCATCTGTTTGAGATTGTTACGGCAAGTGGTCATGTTCGCCGCCGCACGTACCTTTTGCACGGCGGGGACCAGCAGTGCGATCAGGATCGCAATGATAGCGATCACGACCAGCAATTCGATCAGGGTAAAACCCTGACGCTGTCGGGAAAAGCGACCGTTCATGGGAAAGCCTCCAGAAAAAACGATAAGGAACAGTGATAAGAAAAACAAAAACTCAAGTGCTCGATTCAGGGCGCCTTCTTTCCGGGTGGAAACGGCGACGCCTGCAATTCTTCGTCGGTCATATGCATGACGCGGTTGGCGCGAAACACAAAGCGCTTGCCGCCGCGTCCGGTTTTTTCATACACCGTCACTGGGACGGGTTTCCCCTCGGAGGAATAGCTCCGATGATCGACGCCGTAAAGGATGACGAATTGTTCGCCATCATTCGGAGACTGGAGTAACTTGTCCGGGTCGCCCACCTTTTTCAGGAATGGCATCAACTCATCCAGGTTCGCGGGGGGCCTTTTCTTTTCGTCCAGATGCTGGGTGTACGCCAGGCCAACTGCCTTGATATTCTGTTGGACCGCGGGGGCTTCCACTGGGGTTTGGCTTGCACCGCACCCGGCGCAGCCGAGGAGGAGAGATCCAAAACACATCCATCGTGAAACAAGAAATCTGCTCACACGCGAGCCTTTCGGGGACTAACAACGGATTTTCAACACGCCATCAGGATGGGAGAATGATTGGAGTTCATAATACCCGATCCAGGCCGAAGGTAAAGCAAAAATATGAAGTTTGCGTGAGAAAAAACGGCAAGTCCAAACGCCTCGTGAAGACCGATTTGGCCGTGCTCGGTCCGGCGATTTCGACTTCGATGAGGAATTATCACGCCGCCCGGGCAACGATGGTGATACCGAGGCGGTCGGCCAGGGCGATCGTCTCTGCCTGGTCAATAACGATGGTGTGGTTGGCCTCGATCGCCAGGACACGGGCGCCTGCTTTTTTCATCGACTCAATCGTTTGGCACCCGATGGTCGGTACGTCAAAACGCCGGTCCTGCTGCGGCTTGGCGACCTTGACCACGACGATGCCCCCGCGAGGACACAGCGTGCCGGCACGCAGGATTGCCTGATCGGTCCCCTCGATCGCTTCGACGGCAAGCACCGCCTTCTCGCGAACGGCGACGCTTTGGCCGACGTCGAGCCGGCCCATCTCCTTGGCCAGCTCCCACCCGAACGCAATATCGGCCTCTTCACTTGCGGACGGGCCACGCTTGGTCAACAAACCGGTTTTCACGAGTAACTCCGGGCAATAGTCCAGGGCCGATGCGAACGACATTCCGTCCCGAGCAAATTCAGCGATGATGGCCAGGAGAACCGAATCGTCCTTGTTATCCTTGCGCGGTCGAAAGAACCACATGCGGAGACCGCGCCAGTCGGGGATATAACGGAGAAGACGGAAAGGTGTGTTCATCTTCACCTTGTGAATCTTCCCCGCCATCACGATCTGCCGGACTCCCTCGCGCTTGAAGCACCGGATCATGCGCCCAAGCCGCGTGATGCCTGCCCAGTAAAAGCGGTCAACGAGCGGCACCAACTCCGCCGGCGCCTCATCGTGGATGCCGACACAGACGACCGGCAAGCCGAGTTGCCTGGCCTTTTCAGCAAACAGGATTGGAAAACGCCCGCTCCCGGCAAGTAAACCGATGGGCGCTACGGGATTCTTCATGCCGCGGGCGCCTCCGCTGAACGAACCGGCTGGAGGGCTTCGGTTTCCTCAATGCCCATTTCCTTGAGCACGCGCAGCAGGTCCTTGCGCATGGCCGGTAGCTTCTTCAAACAGGCCATGATGCGGCCTGCCTCGCGCTCCGTATGGGCCGGGTAGAGGAACATCCGCTGGCCGGCTGGCACATCCTTGAAGACGCCGGTCTTGGCGCCCAGCTGGACGCCGTCGCCGATATTGTTGTGATCGGAAACCCCTGCCTGTCCCCCCATGAGGACATAGTTTCCCGTGTTGCACGACCCGGCGATGCCGACCTGGGCCGCCAGGATGTTGTGCTTGCCGATCCGGCAGTTGTGGGCGACCTGCACCAGGTTGTCAATCTTGGTCCCCTCGCCGATGGTCGTGGACCCAAAGGTCGCGCGATCGATCGTCGAATTGGCGCCGATCTCGACATCATTGCCCACGACCACATTGCCGAGCTGCGGTACTTTGACGTGGCGCCCTTTTTGAAAGCGGTAGCCGAACCCATCGGCGCCGATCACGGAATTGGCGTGAACCGTCACACGGTCGCCGAGGACTACATCGTCATAGATCACAACGTGGGGATACATCACCACATCGTCGCCGATCCGACAGTTCTGCCCGATCACGACTCCCGCATGCAGTTGACAGCGCTTGCCGATGCTCGTATTTGCTCCCACCACAACGGACCGATGGACAGTAGGTTCAGCGCCGAACGTCGCCGAGGCATGCACGTCGGCCTGCGGATCGATTCCGGCAGATACGGGGACTTTCTTGCCTTGCAAATGTTGCACGACGGCGACAAACGCCATCAACGGATCGGCGACCCGGATCAGTGTTTTGCCGATACCAGGCAGGTCGATCGGCACGAGCGCGGCACAGGCGCTACTCTCGGCTAGCTTGGGCGCAAGCTTGGGGTTATCGAGGAAGGTGACATCCCCCTGCTGCGCCTCATCGAGGATACGCGCAGCGTTGATGACCTGATCGCCGTTACCAAGAACGACGCCGCCCACGAGTTCCGCTAGTTGCTGAACGGTAACAGCCATGGGTGAGTCCTTTCATCCCTGAAAGACGCGAAAGAATCCCTTGAGAAGTAAGGATGATAAGAAACCTGCGAAATCGGGGCAAGCGGAGTTTGGGAAAAGGGTGTACCTTAGCACTAAAGCGCTGGTTTGCCCGAGAATAGTGCTCGAAGTCGGTTGGAAATCTCTCCCGCTCCAAGGATTTCATGCCGCTGGAAAACTCGTCATACTTTGCACTACGAGCGGTTCCTCTACCCCCCAATCTGTTGAGAAATCACCAAAACTGTTGTCATAACCGATTAATTTCAAACCAGTTAGGTTGATGGTGTGATTTCCACTTCGATGGCGGCCTGCGGATCGGCACAGATGCTGAGATGATGGACATTGCCTCGCACTTTCTTCGCCACTGGGCCATTGTTGTGCGCGAACAGGGGGAGATCCCTTCGGGGCTTGCTTGGCATGGCGGGTTTACGCGAACGTGCAAGCGCGGTAGGATGTCTCTCTGTCACGGTATGCGCTATTCAGAACATGCTCACCGTGCCACCGAGCTGCCTTTTGCATCAGGCAGCCCACTTTTTGTCGGCCAGGTTTTGATAGGTTGCCCGAAGGAGTCGAAAAAACCACGTAAAGCTGGAGAAAATCAGGATTCGCCCCCGTAGCTCAGGGGATAGAGCATCGGTTTCCTAAACCGAGGGTCGCAGGTTCGAATCCTGCCGGGGGTACTTGGGAGCACTACTTGCGCGCCGTCGCCAGGGGCGCCTCGTAGCGCCGACCCTCTCGCCCACCCGCACGTGGTCGGGATAGAATAGTTCTCATGGACTTCATCGAACTGCACGATGTTTGCAAGACCTATCGGCTCGGCGAGCTTGACGTGCCGGTACTGAAGTGCATGTCGCTGAGCGTCAAGCGTGGCGAAATGATCGCCCTGACTGGGGCGTCCGGGTCAGGCAAGTCTACCCTGATGAATATTCTTGGCTGTCTCGATCGACCCACGTCCGGACAATACTGGCTTGACAGTCAGGAAGTCTCCAAGCTAACCGCAGAAGAGCGTGCGCTCTTGCGCAATCGCAAGATCGGCTTCGTCTTTCAGAACTTCAACCTCCTGGCGCGCACCAGCGCGCTGGACAATGTGGCCATGCCGCTCGCTTACACCGCGGCGCACCTGAGCCAGCGTGATGCGCTGGCGCGGGCGACGACGATGCTCGAACGTGTCGGCCTCGGCGACCGGCTCCACCATCACCCGTCGCAGCTCTCTGGCGGCC
>SXGT01900363.1_pt1 | contig 30863 bp, 24 predicted proteins | sample 3176221 | NCBI WGS metagenome assembly SXGT01 (sample SAMN11356862, study PRJNA531348) | freshwater metagenome | isolation source: freshwater sample F1-120 | place: China: Fuxian Lake, Yuxi | collected 2017-12-25
CGCGCAGCGGAATTCGACGCCAACCTCGTCGGCTATGCGCAAGACGGCAACAGTCGGCTCTTCGAGGTTCTGGGCGAGCAATTGGCGCAGCTGAGCTAGCCCATCCTACGGAGGCGGCCCGAGGTCAACCAACTGGTGGGCTACCCACCCTTGCCCAGATCGCCATCCGCTCCTACACTTCGCGCCCATTTTGGCCCCACTTGGCCGCCGGAACCTGTATGTCTATCGAAGAAAACGCCACGCCAGACGCCGCGGTCACCCCCGACGCGGCACCCGCGGTCGCAGAGGTTGCGACGGTGGCCCCCAAGGACGATGGCGCGGATGACCGCGACGCCATCGCTGCCCTGCGAGGACTGTCACCGCGACTGTTCGCGCGCTTGTGCCGGCGGATTCCGCTGCGACCGTTCCTAGCGGAGCTCGACAAGCTCGACAAGGGCGTGTTTTTCCGTCACTTCAAGGGCGTGCGGCCGCAGAAGATCGACGGACCGTACCTCGAGCGCGTCATTCGCAAAGAGTCGTTCGAGCGCAACGACGGCATGCTTGCTCAACTGGCGATCTTCAACTGGGACGAAGCCGAGCATCGCCTGTACGCTGACCTGCAGACTGAGGTCAAGAAGATCAACGAAGACGTCGAAGCGATCACGGCCATCAGCGACGAGCAGGGCGACGCCATCTGTGACGCCCTGGCGGCGAGCCACGACCCGCGCGACATCTACATTGCGTTCGTGATCAACGGCGTTCGCGTCGAGCCGTCGTTCTACGGCCGGCGCTTCGCCACCCTGGTTGGCTAACTCGGCGTCCCCGCCGGCAACACCACCAAGAACGTCGACCCTTTGCCCACCGCGCTGTGCAACTGCAAGGTGCCGCCCATCCGGCGCACCAGGCCAGCGACGATGGCGAGGCCCAGGCCCGCGCCGCCGACATGACGCGCCCGGCCTTTGTCCACCCGGTAGAATCGCTCGAAAATCCGCGACTGGTGCTCTTCGGCAATGCCGATACCGCTGTCGGCGACGGCCAGCCGAACGCAGCGTGTCCCTGGTTGTGCGAGCGACTCGGCCCGCAATTCGACCCTGCCGCCGGTCGGAGTGTACTTGATGGCGTTTTGCAGCAAGTTGCCAACCACAAGATCCAGGCCTTGACGGTCGCAGCGCACCGGCGGCAACGTCTCGGGAACGGAAACCGTAACGCTCAGTCCAGCGGCTTCCGCCGCTTCGCGCTGCGCCAGGCACTGCGCATGACAAACCGCAGAAAGATCCACGGCATCGGTCGCAAGGTCCCACCGCTCGCCATCCAACTGGCTCACGTCTAGGAGTTGGTCTAGCAGCGTCCGCAGGCGCTGGGCGTGGCGGTAGATGGTCTGGTGCGCCGCCGCCAGCTTGCCGGGGTCCCTGGGCGGCGCCTCTGCGAGCGTCTCTGCCCAGCCAAGGATGCTGGCGACGGGTGTTCGCAATTCGTGGCTGGCATTGGCGATGAACTCGAGTTGGGTCCGCTCGGTCTGGCGGCGCTCGGTGACATCGCGCACGACGCCGAGCGCGCGATGCCCCCAGTAGTCGTGGTCCGGCAGCGGCACAACTGCCACGTCGAGCACCCGCGCGACAAAGGCCTTGTGATTGACCTCGACTTGCCGCGGACCCGCGCCTGCCAGCACGTCCGCAAAAGCCTGCAACAGCGCTGGGTGGTCGACCAGCGTGACCAACGCCTGGCCGTGGCAGTTGGGCGGCAAGACCAGCGTATCGCGCAGCACGCGGTTACTGACAACCAGGCGCATCCGGTCGTCGACGACCATCACGCCATCGGTCATAGCGTCGAGTACCGCCCCGAATAGATTGGCCTTAACCTGCTGGGGCAGCTCGCGGCGGCCCCGGGAGTCGGCGTGCGAGTCGGTCACGGCGAGACGGACGCCATGCGATACCCAATGCCGCGCACGGTCTCAATGGCGCCGCCAGCTTTGCCCAAGGTCTCGCGCAGGCGTTTGACATGGGTGTCCACGGTGCGCGTCTGCAAGTCGGGCCGCATCTGCCACACTTCTTCGAGCAGGCGCTGGCGCGTCAGCACCACGCCGGTGTTGGTCAGAAACATGTGAAGCAGCCGAAACTCCAGCGCTGTCAGCGCAATTGGCGCTCCGCCGACGCTGGCGACATGGGCGACGTCGTCTAGCGCGATGCCGTGCGCTTGCAGGGCTCGCGGTGGCTCCACGATCGGCTGCCGACGGCGCAGTACGGCGCGGCAGCGCAGCACCAACTCGCGCACGCTGAACGGCTTGACCACGTAGTCATCGGCGCCTGCCTCCAAGCCAGCGACGCGATCGGACTCGGCGCCGCGTGCAGTGAGCAGCAGTACCGCGGTCTGCGCGAGCGACGGTTCGGCGCGCAGGGCCTTGCAGGCCTCGATGCCGTTGCCGTCCGGCAACATGACGTCCAGGACTACCAGATCTGGGACATGCGCCCGCGCCAGCGCCAGGGCACTGCGGACTGAACCCGCCTCAAAAACCTGCCATTGGGCCATGTCCAGGTTGTGCACGACCAGCGCCCGCAGGTCGGGTTCATCCTCGACCACTAGCACCCGCGGCGCGTTCATGTCCCTTCTGCGGCCGGCGCGGCGCCCTGCATCAATTCGCGCAGCTTGGCCATGACCATGGGCGGATTGCCACCGGCCGACAGCTTGGCATCAAAGGTCGCATTGCCTGCCTCGCCGTCGCCCTCGTGCACGCGGGTAACCTCGCAGCGCACTTCGACAATGTCCTTGGGGCCGGCTTTGCCGGGCACATACACCGTGATGCGCTCGTAGAGCGACGGTAACGTCGGTGTTCTGATGCGAATTTTGCTCTCCGCGAGGCGCAGCAGGACACCGCCGAATTTCTTCTTGCGGGGACCGGCTTCGAACTGCACATTGAGGTCCACCCGGTGCGCGAACTCACCCACAAACAGCTGCGCGGCGCTGGCGACGGGACCGGTCTTGCGCGGCGCTTGCCCGTCTGTAGCTGCCCCGTCGTCTTTGCCGCGGCCCAGCAGCCGTGCCATGAAACCCGGCTTGTCGCTGCCTTTGACGTTGATCGGTGCAGCCTGCTGAACGCCATGTTCGACAGTAGCGACGACGATTTCTTCGGAGTCGTCGTGGTCGTCGAGGTCGACGCGCGGCAGGGTCACGTCGCGCAGCGACTCGGTTGCGGGGATCTGGCGCTCCGCCGGCGTCTCGGTGCCCAGGTAGCGGCGTGTGGTCTCGGTGTAGGGGTTGGCTGCGGCGGTTGCACCCGACCGCTTGCCCGCGGCCGCAGCTGCCGCGTCCTCAAGGGCGCTTAGCAGGTCGTCCGCGGAGAAGTTGTCGCCGTCGCCCATCGGAGCGCCGAATCCATCATCCGCTTGCGCCAGGCGAGGTGCAACCGCAGCCATCACCGCGGCCTGGCCAGCACTGGGGGCGCGGGCGGCGTTCGTCTGCGACGGTTCGGCATCTACAGCAGGCGCGATAGTGGGCATGCCAAACGCGGGCCTTGGCGTTCCGGCGACTGGCGTCGGCCCGGCACGGCTGGCTGCTGTCGGCGCGGTCGGTCCCGGCGGGATGAACGACGGCGGCCGAACGGCAGCGGGCGCCGAGACGACCATCGGGCCTGGCGTTGGCGAGGTACGCGGCACACTGACCGGCTCCGCTGCCGCTTCGCCCTCGGGCAGGGCGTAAACGAAGCGCTTGAGCTCGGGGTTATCGCGGTTACGCCCCACCGAAACCGTGCCGCCACGTTCAATGCCGTAGGTCTCGATGAATTCGCGCAGCGCCGCAGCGGAACTGGTGGTGCCGACGCGCTGCATCAGCACTTCAACCTGTTGCTCGCCCCACTCGCTGTCGTCCACTGTGCTGCACTCGCCATCGATGGCGATCGCATCCTGAGCGTCGCCGTCGCGCTCAATGCGCAGGTAGACAGTCGCGCCGGTGGGCGGCGCGCGCAGGGCAGTGACGACAATGCTTCTGCCGCCCAATTGGATGAGCGTCCCGATGGTGCGGGTCGACTCCCACTCCAGCGTGACCGTGGTGTCTAGCGAATCGAGCAGGCTTGGGCTGGCCATGGTCCGCTACCCCTGCGTGCGCATTGCCATGGTCGGCGCCATCCTGGCGATGGCGGAGCCGACGCGGATCGTTGGATGGGCGTTGCTCATTCTTCGCAATACCCGTAACCGCCGCCGAGACTACTGCACGGCGTGTTCGGGTCATCGCAACCCGTCGGTCCAGTCTTGCTGCACACCTTGCGGCACAGCCCCGTCGACGACGCCGTGCCGGCGTTGCCCGTACAGGTGAACCCGGGTGCGCAATCTGAATTGGTCTTGCACGCGTCGCCCTTGCCAGCCGTGCCGGCGCCTAGGCAGACAAACCCCTGACTGCCCTGCTGGTAGCAAGCCTGACCTTTGGGACAGGTGCTGCCGATTGGCTTGCAAGGTTGGTACTTGGCCACGTCGCAGACTTTGTATTTCTTGCCGGTAATCTGGTTGCAAGACTGCGAATCGCACTGGGCGTCTACCGTGCAAAACGGTGAGCACGCCTGGCTGCCATTTTGCGCCATAACGCAGATACCGATTTTGCAACCGGCGCCATCCGAGCAGTCTTTGGCCACCGCGTGTTTGCCATCGGCCACGCATGCGATAGCGTCGTCGTCGTTGTATCCGCAGTGCGTATCCGGCGGGCAGTTCCAATCCGACGGCAAATCCCAAGGCTTGCACGGGGCTTTGGTCGCCGCCGTGTCTGCTTTGGCCGTGTCGGTGACCGTGTCGCCAGTCGCGGCTGAGGTTTCACCCGCAGCCGCCGCGTCGGTCTTGGCATCGGCGCCGGCAGCGACATCGCCGCTCACCGTGCTGTCGCCAGCGGCCGCTGCAGTGGTACCACCGCTCGACCCGCAAGCGACCGCACTGGCCACCGCGACCGCGCCCAGTGGCCTGATAAACCACAATCGTTCCATGATGTTCAGCCAGTCAACGCCTGGGTTCAAGGCGGCGCCGCCCGCCGCGATTGTGGCATAGGGCGTGGCTTTGCGCCATCGGGACTGCGTGGGCACGAAAGTGTCACTGCAATCAGCCATCGCTGCCCGGCAACGCCGCGGTGGCTGCTGACTGTCGACGGCGTAACGACAGCGCGATCCAGACGCCGATGAGCGTCGCGGCCATGCCGTACCAAGTCGCACTGTACTCTACGTGCTTGCTAGGCAGCGGGTGCACCGGGTACTCGTAACCCTGCACGGGCCAGCGGGTTGGGTCCACGAACGCGCCGCTGGCCTGCTCTCCGGCCTCGATGAGCAGGTCCGGATCCAGTCCCGGAATGCGGCTGGCCATCGCGCGTGGATTCGGGAACATCCACACTGACCGCGGTCCGCGCTGGTTGACCGGCCTTTCCGCCGGGTTGAGCATGTTGACGAACTGTACGCGGCCGCGCACGTTGCGAGGCGGGTCACTGGCCAGTGTCGCCAGCCACACATCGACTTGGGCTTCAGGCACCCAGCCAAACAGCACCAGCACCTTGGGATGTGGACCGCTCGGCACTGCAAACGGCATCACAACCGAGTATCCGCGCTGGCCAAACTTATACCGCGCGGTCAGCAGTTGAGCGTTGGTGACGTCGGCCGTCCCCGCCAGCGTCACACGACGGAAGTGAAGCGCTGCATTGCGATCGCCGGCGACATCGAGCGATTGCAGCGGTGGCAGATCGTCGTGCTGCCGCCGGTAGTTGTCGACGCGCGCCGAACTCTCCTGGTATCGCCGCGCCTGCCAGGTGCCGAGGTACAGCAGCACGGGCAGCATCGCCAGCATGGCGAGTGTCGGAACTAGCTTGGGCGCAAAGTAGCGGCGTCCGCCGGAGTCAGATTCAGGCACGGTCGGTCACTCCTGTGCGGGGTGGTCGCGCAGCCAGCGCAGCGCCGCAGCGAGTTTGTGCTGCCCTGCGTCGTCTTTGTCGTAGTACGCGCGCACGTGCCCGCGCTGGTCGACAAGCACGAACCGCAGGCTGTGCGCGGTGTCGAGTGGCGTCGGCTGGGTCAGCGCCGTGGCGTCTTCGGCGCCGCCGACCGGTCGATCCGAGCGCAACAGCGGCTGCAGAAAGCCCCGCACTACTAAACGCTCCATGGTCTCGTAGTTGCCGGTCAAAAACGACCACAGCCTGGGCTCTGCGCCGTACTTGCGGCCAAACGCGGTCAACACATCGGGTGTATCGGTCATCGGGTCGACGCTAACGCTCACCAGCCGCACCGGCGCACCGTCAGATGCCCATGGCGCGATCTTGGCTTGCAGCTCTGCGGTCGCCTTGGCTAGCGGCGGACATGCCGTCGGGCACGACGTGAACAGGAAATTGGCGGCCCAAACCGTACCGCGCAGGGACTGATCGCTGACTGTGTGGCCCGCCTCGTCGACCAACACGAAGGGTGGCAGCGGACCCAAGTCGTCTAACTCAGCCGGCGGCTTGGCACAAGCGGACAGCGCCACCAGCGCCCACAGCAATCGGTGCATGTGTTTCACCCTCCTGGATCCAGCCAGCGCGGCTCAGGCAACGGCCCGGTCAGACTTTCCAAGAAAGCCACGAGGTCTTGCGCCTGCACGCTGCCAGGCAGCCGCTGCAGCGTCAGATCGCGGTGACCAACCTGGGCTCGACCCGGCAGGGTCTGGTAGAAGCCAACCACCTCGGCCAGGGTAGCGAACTGTCCTGCGTGCATGTAGGGCCCAGTGCGCGCCACGTTGCGCAGCGTGGGCGTGCGAAACGCACCCAGGAAATCCTCGAACTGCGGATTGAGGTAGTGCAGTTCCTGGCAAGCCCCAGCGGTCGGTGTGGCGTCGCTCCACTGGGTGCCGCAGCGGAACTCGTCGCGTCGAACCTGATCGGCTCCGACCGAGCGACCGCCGTCGACACCGATCACCCCTGCGGCCGGCGGCAAACCGAGGTTGTGAAACGCCATGTCCGTCAAAAGCGGGCCATTGTGGCAGTTGACGCAGCCACCCGCGCCAATGAAAGCCCGCAACCCCTGACGAGCCGGCGCGTCTAACATTCGCGCCGCATCGGCGTCGCCGCGACGAAGTGCCGAAGCGTAAGCATCGAACGGCGCCGGCCGCGGCAACAGCTTGCGCTCGTAGGCCTCGATCGCCTTGCCGATGTTGACGAAAGCGCGTGTTACGGCACTGCGCTGCGGCTCCGCCATCGCGGCCCACGCCCGGGCCTGTGGGTGTGTGCTGTCGAGCGGTCGGGGCCGCGCCTGCGCTGGCAGCGCTGCGATCTCGGCCTGGCTGGGCAGCGACCCGAAAATCGCTTCGTACTCTGTTCGGTAGCTTGCGGCCAGGTGGCGCGCCGCGGCCGTGCGATCAAAGGCGTGCTCCGCGTCGCTCTCCAAGGGGCCGAGCGCCTGCGCCCACAAGCTGTCCTTGCGCCCGTCATGGAAGACAAACGGCAGGTTCTGTGTGCCCATCACCGTGGGCGCGTTGCGGTTGGTCTCCGCCACGCCTTTCGCGCGGGCTCGGCCATCGGTGAAGAAGCGGGCAGGCTCGTGGCACGTTGCGCAAGCGATCTGGCCGCTGCGGCTTAGCCCCTTGTCAAAAAACAGCTTTTGCCCCAGCCGCGCCGCACGGTCGTCGTCGGCGAAGCGATTGCCGGCGCTGTAGGCGAGCGCCGGTGGCGGTGACAGCGATAGGATCAGCCGCAGTTCTGGAGCAGTCCACGGTGTATCGTTCGCCTGACCGCACGCCGCCGCGCTGAGCGACAGCAACACCAGTGCCGCTGTGGCCAACGGCGTGCGCGGCAAGGTCACGGCGGGGTCGCCTCAGGCGGTTGCTCGAACGGCAGCTCAAGGCGGTCGTCGCCGGCGGTGCTGCTCACGTCGACCGCAAACACCCAACGGCCCTGCATGTGCAGCTTCATGCCATCAGTGCGCCACAAGCCCGGACCCGCAACCGTAGTTGCCGGTTGCGTCATCATGCCGTGGCGGTGTTCTGGCATGGTCGCGTCAACAGTGACTGTGGCGCCGTCGGGCAGCGCGGCACCGCTCGCCAGGGTAACCCTGAGATTGGTGCTGAATAGTTCTCCGAGCTTTGGCACGGAGAAGCGTAGCGTCGCAGTGTACTTGCCGGCCTTGCTTCGTCCGCCCAACTCAACGGCGGTGCCCGGCAGCGCAGCAGAAGGTTGTGGGCTTGCCGCAGGCGCAGCGTCGGCGACGGCTGTTGCGCCTGGCGTGGCCGGCGTAGCAGTTGCCGTCGGCGAGGGCATTGGCGCAGCGCGCGTGCAAGCCAGCACCGCGCAAGCGCCGCAGGCGACCACCCCAACTCTCATGCTGATGTCCTGGCGACCGCAGTCGGCTGATCGTCGGGCGCCAGGTCGGGCGCATCCAGATCGGTGTCGGCGACGCCACTAATCGCCCGGCGCGCCTGGTCGAGGTGTGCAATGCCGGTCAGCCCGCGCCGCGGCGTCGCGCGGTTGACCCACAGCCAGAACACCCTGCCGACGCCAAACCACATCAGGCCACCGCCCGGCATCCACATAATCATGCCGCCGACCTGCTGGTCGCTGAGCACATCGATGCCGAATACCCGCGGTGCGCTGATGTAGAACGGGTAGATGATGAGGCTCGACATGGTCAGGATGAGCCCCAGCGTCTTCATCGCGGTCATGTTCAAAAAGATGAACGCCATGCGCTTGGGCAGCGAGCGCGCCAACTGCGGCAGCGGCGCGATTACGACGAACCAGAACACCACAGCGGTCGCCATGAAGCACAGATGCTCAACGATGTGCCAGGCGTGCACTTCCAGCGCCAGGTTGTACAGCCGCGGCAGGTGCCACACCCACATCGCCGCTTGAAAGGCCCAGAACGCCGGCCACGGACTCGCCAGGGTGCGCCCGAACCGCCCAGCGCCGGGCAACTCATACAGCGCCTGCCACAACCACGCCGGGATGCCCAGGACAAACAAAGGCGCCCACACCAGCTGCAATAGCATGTGCTGCAGCATGTGCGCAGAAAACAACAGCTCGTCTGCAAGGTGGTGTAGCGGACCGTCGAGCGACAGGTACATGACCACAAGGCCGCCGTAGTAGCAGGCTTGTTGTGTGCCCGTTGCCGCGACACCCTTGAGGCCGCGCCGCGGGAACCAGCGGCGCAACGCCCACCCATAAGCAACGGCCAGTAGCGCCGTGCCAATCACAATGCTCTCGTGAAAATCCCAGACGAACCACTGCCCGACCGGCGTCAGGTTAGGCGTCACCCGACCCTGGATGAGGTTGCCCGGGTGCGCCCATGCTGCGGTAGTGGCGCCGATCGCCCACGTCACGGCGGCAGTCAGTAGTGCCGCAGCGAAGACCAATGGGCGAGAAGGGCGTTGCATGGTTTGCCGACCGGGACGCCGGCTGCGCGGGTCGCTGTGCCGCGGCGTTAAGATTTATCTGAGAATAACTCGATCGCTATTTGAACCAGTGAAGCGGCGAGTCGGCTTGTAAAGACGCGCGCTTGCGACCCACCCGGCTGGCAAACGGAACCAGTACCAGAATGACTTATTCTGGGACAGTTCCTCAGTCCGCGACTTTGTCGCCGACGCAGGGCTGGCCACCGGGCGCGTTGGTGCCCTTGAGGCTGCGGATGTAGTACACGACCTGCCGGATCTCTTCAGATTTCAACGCGCCGGCCTGCGCAGGCATCTTGTTGCCCGCGCGGCCATCAGCCACGGTCACGTACAGATCCTTGAACGAGCCGCCATACTTGTAGCAGTCGTCCGTGAGGTTGAAGCCCAGCGCCGCTTTGCCTTCGCCCATGTCGCCGTGGCAAGCTTTGCAAACCTTGTCGTAGACAGTTTTGCCGGGGGCGAAGTTCTTGCCTTTGGCCTCTGCAAATGCCGCCTTGAACTTGTCCTCTGCCAGCGGCGGTTCCGCCCCCGAACTCTTGGTCGGGCGAACATAGCCACTTTTGACGTCCACCGCCGTGACCGCAACGCCCTCGCCGAACGGCAGGAACAGCGCCACAGCCAACGAGCCGAGCAGTAAGAAGATGATGACCGCGATGGCGAGCGGCGACAGGAACAGGAACTTGTAGATGTCGCGGTCGCCGCGCAAGTGCATAAACTCGCCAACCACGGCACCGAACTTGAACACCGACATCACCACTAGCAGCGGCGCCCACATCGGCTCGACCGGCATCCAGATGTCGGGGTAGTCCTTGAGAAAGGGCAATGCCAACTCGACGGCAGTCACGACCGTCAAGATGACACCCAGGCGGATATAGGCCTTCTTGTGCGAATGCGGCAAGCCGCCGGCGTCGGCGTGGTCGTGGTGCGCAGCGCTCATTGGATGAACTCCAACAGGTAGACAAAGGTAAAGATGACGATCCACACGATATCGACGAAGTGCCAGTACAACCCGGCGACTTCGACGTTGATCGGCAACTTGGTGGGGTTGAGCTTGCCCTTGTGGACCAGGAACGCGAGCATCGTCAGCCAAATGACGCCGACCGTGACGTGGCCACCGTGAAAGCCGGTCATCACGTAAAATGTCGAGCCAAATAGCGAAGTCGACAGCTTCAAGCCCAAGTGGACGAAGTGCGAGAACTCATAGACCTGAAAGCCAACGAAGGTGGCTCCGAGCAGCGCCGTCACCAGCAGGTAGTTGCGCGTGACCGTCGGCTTGCGCTGTTTCATGGCGTCCACGGCCAGCGCCATGGTCAGCGAGCTCATTAGCAGCAAAAACGTCGAAATCGAGGTGATGCCGATGGAAAAAATCGTCGCAGGCAGCGGACCGGCCAATGCCTTGCCGTGGTAGAAGAAGTAGGTGCCAATGAGCGAGCCGAAAAACATACATTCGGAGCCGAGGAATGCCCACATCGCCAGCTTGATGTTGGGCAGGCCCATGAAGTTGTTCTCGACGACGGCGTGATGGCCGTGATCGTGACCGCCACCTGCGTGATCGTGGCCTGCGTGATCGTGGCCTGCGTGATCGTGGCCTGCGTCGTGGGCGACCTCATGCGGGTCGGTGGCGGCCAGTTGTGCGCTCATGTGATTCCCCTTGACAATTCAGTGCTTTGCAAGGAACGGCCGCGACAGTCCGCGGCAAATGGCAAAGGCCGGGCTAGACCGGTTCAGTCACCCAGGCATAAAGGCTACCGATGATGGTCACAGCCCCCGCGACGCTCAGAAGCCAGCTAAACGGCACGGTGTTGAACAGCAGCAAGCCGACAAGGATCATCAGGATGCCGCCAGAAACCCACATCGGCTTCCAGGAGTACGACGGCATGTGAATTTCTTCGGCGGTTGTTGGCACCGGAATGGCCATGTCGGCCGAGTGCTTGTGGTCCCACAGCGGCCGCTCAGAGTACACGATTGGCGTAAAGTCGAAGTTGTGCGCCTTGGGCGGCGAGTCGCACAGCCACTCCAGGGTGCACGCGTCCCACGGGTCGCGGCCTGCCGGCTTGCCGTTCTTGAGGCTGGTGAAGATGTTGTACACGAACACCAGCGCGCCGGCGGCCATCAGGAATACGCCGCCCGTCGCGAGCAGATTGTCGAAATTCCAGCCGGCGTCGGCCGGGTAGGTGTAGATGCGGCGCGGCATGCCGCGGTTGCCCAAGTCGTGCATTGGCCAGAAAGTCAGGTTCAAGCCGATGGCGAACAGCCAGAAGTGCAACTTGCCCAGCGACTCTGACATCATCTTGCCCGTGATCTTGGGCATGTAGAAGTAGAATCCTGCAAACAGCCCCATTAGCGCGCCACCGACCAGCACATAGTGAAAGTGGGCGACCACGAAGTACGAGTCGTGCTGCTGCAGATCCAGCGGGGCGTTGGCGTGCATGATGCCCGACAGACCGCCGATGGTGAACAGCGGAATGAACGACAAGGCGAAAATCATCGGCGTGGGGTAGGTCATCTTGGCGCCCCACAGGGTGCCGAGCCAATTGAAGATCTTGACCGCGGTCGGAATCGCGATGATGGCCGTGGTGGACGCGAACACCGCATCGGCAATCGGGCCCATGCCGGAAGTGAACATGTGGTGGCCCCACACGCCAAACCCGACGAAGCCAATGAAGATGCCGGAAAAAATGACCGCGTGCTGGCCAAACAAGGGCTTGCGCGCAAACACGGGCAGAATCTCCGAGACGATGCCCATGGACGGCAGAATCAGGACGTACACCTCGGTGTGACCGAACACCCAGAACAGGTGCTGCCACAGGTGCGGGTCGCCGCCCATGGTGTACTCGTAGAACACCGTGCCAAAGGTGCGGTCGAACGACAGCAGGATGAGGCCCACCGCGACCGGCGGGACCGAGAACGCCAGGAGGAACTGGATGACCATCATCATCCAGGTCAGCACGGGCACCCGCATGAGCGTCATGCCCGGCGCGCGCATGGTCAAGATGGTGACCACGAAGTTGACGCCGGCGACCATCGACGAGATGGCGAGCATGGTCAGGCCGGCCCACCAGAAGTCGATGCCGGCCGAAGGCGACATGGCCTTGGTCGTCAGCGGCGCATAGCCGGTCCAGCCTGCGGCAGGGAACTCCGCGAAAATCAGCGATGAATTCAGCAGGATTGACCCAAAGCAGAAGGTCCACCAACTGAACGCATTCATGCGCGGAAATGCGACGTCGCGCGCACCGATCATCAGTGGCACGAAGTAGTTCGAGAACGCGGCGATGAGCGGCATGATCGCCATGAACACCATGGTGGTGGCGTGCATGGTCACAAGACCGTTGAAGGTGTCGCCGACAAAGATGTTCTGGTCCGGCTTGGCGATCTGGATGCGGAACAGCAGCGCCTCGAGGCCACCGACCAGCAAATAGAACAGACCGGCCGCGCCGTACAGCACGCCAATCTTCTTGTGGTCCACCGTGGTCAACCAGTCGACCAGGCCATACTTGACCTCGCGTTCCTGGTGGTAGACGGGCTCCAAGGCCTTGTCGAATTCGGTGATGGCTGCCATCCGGTTCTCCGAGCGCCCAGCGGCGCGGCGGTCTGCTTGCAGGTGTTGCGAGGTCGGGCGCAGGCGTTGGCCGCGACTACTTCAAGCTGGTCAAGAAGGCCGCGATTGCCTTGGCCTCGTCGGGAGACATCGCAATCTTGGTCATTTTGGCGCCAGGCTTGATGGCCTGCGGGTCAAGGATCCACTTGGCGACGTTGTCCGGCGTGTTCGGCAAGGTGTTGGCGCCGATCGTCATGCGCGAGCCGACGTGGGTCAGGTTTGGCCCGGTCGTCATGCTCGGGCTGGCCGATTCGGCGCCTTCGAGGCCTTTGACCAAGTGGCAGGTCGGGCAAGTCTTGTCCTTAAACAGCTTTGCACCGCGTTCCAATTCCGGACCCGTCGGCGCGGCGGCCGGCGCCAACTGTCCTTTGACCCAGGTCTCGTAGCTGTCGAGCGTCACTTTCTTGCCGGCGTACTCGACTTCGACTTCCTTGGCCGGCGGGTGCACGAACAGCTTGGTGCCCATCAAAGCGTGGCTCGCGCCGCACAACTCCGCGCATTGGCCGTCGTAGATGCCGGGCTCGCGAGCAGTGAAGTACAGCGGGTAGCTGCGGCCGGGCGTCGCATCGCGCTTGCCGGTCAGGCGCGGCACCCACCAGGCATGGATGACATCGCTGGACGTCATGTTCATGACAACCGCGGTGTTGGCTTGCACGTGCACTTCGTTGGCGGTATGCAGCCCATTGGCGCTGCCGCCCTTGTACTGGAACTCCCACCACCATTGCTTGCCGGTAACGTCGATTTCGATGATCTGCTGGTTCTGGTCGGGCCGCTTGGCCAGCCGGAATACGCCGACCAACATGGGCACGGTGATGGCGATAACGATGACGGTCGGAATTGCCGTCCAGATCATCTCCATCTTGGCGTCGCCATGGTTCTGTACAGGCAGCGTGTCATCGCCAGCCGCGCGCTTGAAGCGGACGAGCGCCCAGGCCCACACCGCTACGACCGCGACGCCAATGACGACGTCAAGCCACAGCAAAAGCTCGTAGAAGAACGAGCTAATGTCGCCCGAGTCGCTGATCGTGTTGTGGGTGTCGCGCGGCGCGGGCTCAGTGGAGCATCCAGCCACCGCCGCGACTGCGATCCAGGCGAGCAGGCCGACCGTCGGCAACCAGCGACGCGACGACGCGCGGCAGTTCGAGGCGGACGCGTGTTCGGCGGCTCGCTCGGGCAGGGCGACCGCATCCCTTGCGGGTACGGCAACTTGCGATCGCGGCTGGGCAACTTTGGCCATGACGAAATCCTGGTGAACTGAATGATTTTGCCGGATTGCGCGAGTTGCCCCGCCCGGACGCGGCGAATGGTACGCGATTGCGCGCAACGGGTCACGCCCCCCGCTACCCGTCCGGCGCGCTTTTTGGGCCCGCCCGACGGCGCGGAGCTTACATCAACGGATCAAAAGGTCCACTGTCATGGCCGCGAAGATGGCGTGCAGGTGCACCAGCGATGCAGCAAACACCTTGCGGGCGCGCGATTCGGTGCCGTCTTGCCACAGGCGCATACACCTCCAGATGAACCACAAGCTCACGACCAGCGCGAACGCGCCGTAGCCGATGGACAGGTGGCGGGTGACGGCAGGCAGGATTGCGAACGGGGTCATGCTGATCGCGTATTGCACGATGCGCAGCCGGGTGTGGGCCGAACCATGCGTCAGCGGCAACATGGGCAGGCCGGCGTTGGCGTAATCCGCGGCCCGAAAGAGCGAAATTGCCCAAAAATGCGGCGGGGTCCACAGAAAGACCAACGTGAACATCGACAGAGACTGCAATCCGATGCCGCCATGCAGTGCGGCGTCGACTATCAGCGGCGGAGCTGCCCCGGCAGCGCCACCAATCACGATGTTGAGCGGTGTCCTGGGCTTGAGCCAGATGGTGTAGACGAACACATAAAACGCAATCGTGGCGACGCCGGCCGTCATCCCGGCAAAGCCGCCAGACGCCCACAGCGTTGCGCCCCCGGCAAGCGTCAAAAGCCATGCCCAGATCAAGGCTTGCCGCGCAGTCACCAGGCCGGTGGGCAGTGGCCGATTGCGCGTGCGCTCCATCTTGGCGTCGAGATCGCGTTCAATCCAGGCGTTGAACACCGAACTTGCGGCCGCGCAAAGCGCCACGCCGGCCAGAATGGCCGCCGACAACCGCCACGGCGGAAAGCGCCCATTGTCGATTGCCAGCGCTGGCACGCCGGTAAAGAACACCAGCCCGACCACCGACGGCCGCGTCATCGCAAACAGACCGCGAGCGCGCGCGCGCCAAGTGGGCACTGGGCGCGCAGCGGCGAGCGGCAGTTCAGGTAGGACCGCGCTGGGGCTCATCGGCCTTGGACGCCGGCACGAACCAGCGCTCGACAAAGAGGCTTTTCGTTTGAAAGAGTTTTGTCGACCGCAATGGCGGTGACCGCTCTACTCCCACCAACGGCCGTCGCGGTCTTCGTCCGGCGTTTCGTCGGGGTCGACATCGTCGATGTCCAGATCCTCGTCGTCAAGATCGTCGCCGCCCTTGCGTCGAGTGGTGTCCTCTTCGCCGCCATCTTTGCTGGCAGGCTCGCCGGCTTCTTCTTCCTCGTCCTCGTCCTCGACCGCGTAGTCGTCGTCGTCGAAGTTCAGCTCGCGCTCGACTTCCTCGTCTTCTTCCTCGTCGACTTCGTCCTCGTCGGCTTCGTCGTCCAGTTCATCGTCATCGTCGTCGTCGTCGTCCTCGTCCTCGAGATCGTCGTCGTCGTCGTATGCGGCGCGGAATGCTGCGACCAGTGTATGCGCAAGCGCTTGCAGTTGCGCGTCTGGCGACTGCGATGCCGCGGCGTCCGCACGCGCGGAAGTCAGCGAATTTGTGGCGGTGTCGAGGTGCATCGCGGCTCCTTGCGCGGGTCGCCCACCGGGCGGCAATCAGGGACTGGTGGCGTGCGCCCAGTCAACGTACTGTCAATACAGCGGGTTGTCGTCAAAGGGACCGACGCCGGGCTGCTTTGCCCACCTCGGTTCTGGGCGCGCTTGTGCCTGCTTTTTGCGCCGCGTGCAAGGGGGGCGCGCCAAGACGCCGTGCCAGCGTCACAAACGCGACTGTGGCTCGCCCGGCCCGCGACATGCTGCAATACTGCCGACGCGGAGGCGACCATGGCAATGCAGCGAAGCAAGACTGAGGACCACTGGAAAGTATTCGACAAAGTCCGGCTTGATCGCGATTGTCCGCTGCTGCGTCAGGCCTTGGACGACTGGTGTGATCTGTTGCGCGACTGCGAGTTGGACGTTGCGACCGCTGTCGGCGCGTCCAGTGGCACCGCGCTGCTGCGGGCGCGGCCCGCGTTGCGCGACTGGTTTGAAGCACACTGGCTGCATGGCGATGATCTCGCCGCCGCCAACGATCAAATGGGGCTTCGCAGTTGGCTGGCTGCGGGTCATAGCCCTGCGGTGTGGATCGATTTGTTCTTGGTGCCGGAATGGCTGCTGGCCATGTCGCGGTTTTCGTTTGCTGGTCATGCGGTTCCGGCGACCGTGCGGCGGGGCCTCGCCGCAGTCACTGCCGTCGAGTGCGCACGTGGCCTCATCGACGCACAAGTGCCGCCCGAAGCCGTGCGCGAACGCGGTTGCTGGATCCGGCCTGCGATTGCCCGCGATTTGATCGCCGGCCGTTATGTCTGCAGCCGAGTTGGCGAGTCCGAGGCGATCGCCGCGCTGGCAGGCCAGGCGCCGATCGAGGGCGCGCTTGACGGCGACGACCTCGCGGAAATTGCTGCGCTCGCCGCCGGGCATCACGCTGCGAGCGCGTTGCGTGCCCCGCAACAAGCGGGCCTCGACGAGGTGCAGGCCGTTTGGGTCGAAGATGCGCTGCTGGCCCTGGTGCAGCGCCGCGTGCGTTCGGCCGGAACCGCGCGGGCGTTGGAGTTGCCCCCTGCCGGTGGTCTGCGCATCGACTTTTCGCAGGCGCTGCTGTGCACGGTGGAGCCGCCGCCGTCCGTGGTTCAGGCGGCGGCATTGGGTCTGATCGACCCGCAGGTGACCCAACTTCCGCTGCCGATCGGCCCTTGCGCTCGTGCCTTGGCGTTTGGCTGGCGGTCGCTAAGCATCGATCTGGCTCACCTTGATGACCTAGACGACCTAGTGTCAGCGCTCCTCGATGCCCTGGACGACCCACCGACTGGCACGGCCGAGGTGCTGACAGGCGAGGGGTTTGCGCTGCATTGGGTCAGATAGCGATGGCGAGGTCCGCGGAGGCGCTCGCCTGCGCAAATGCCCCTGCTTGCGCTAGGCAGGCCCCGCGATTTCGGCTACGTTCGGCTGCGCCTTGTGCGTCTGCCCGGCCGAGCTGACAAGCAACAGCCGTTTAGGCGTGCGCTCAGGCTGTGCTGGAGGCCGCCGTGATCGTTTTGCATTGCCGCGCGCCCGGATCTGCGCAACCGGTCGTGCACGTTTCTGCCGACGTCCCGACAGCGACCGGAGAGCTGGTCAAGGCCGCGATCGAGGCAACCGTACGCCGCCAGGGTCGTTGTCGCCTGGCGCTGTCTGGCGGTTCGACTCCGGGCCCGGTGTTTGCCTGGCTGCGCGAACATCTGCCGCCTTCAACGTATCCGCAGCTGCGCATCACCTGGGCCGACGAGCGCGTGTTGCCTTGTGCGCCGCGGTTCGATGGTGACTGGCAGGCCTTTGACGCACAGAGTAACCTGCGCCTTGCTTACGATCGCTGGCTGGCGCACGTGCCGATTTCTCCGAACCAGGTCCTGCCGCTTGCGCTTTCCGCCGACGCAAGGGCTGAGACGCTGCGCTTTGGCAGGTCTTTTCGTGACCAGTTCGACGGCGCTGTGGACGTCGCGCTGCTGGGCGTCGGGCCCGACGGCCACGTCGCGTCACTATTTCCGGACCATCCGGGTTGCGACGTGGACGATCTGTGCCTCGCGATCCACGACAGCCCCAAGCCGCCGTCAGAGCGCATTACGCTCGCGCTACCCGTGCTCGATCGCGCAAGGGTAGTGGTCGTCGCGGCGACTGGCGCCAACAAGGCCGCGGTGCTGCGGGCCGCTTGGACGGGCAAAGACGGCGGCGATCGCTTGCCAGTAGCGCGGGTGCGCAGTGGCGGTGACCTGCACTGGGTGATCGATCGCGCGGCGGCAACAGAACTACTGGCAGCGGCCACGACAGATTAACACGGGGGAAGCATGAGCAAGCAGGCAGATATCGGAGTCATCGGGCTCGGCGTTATGGGCGCTGCGCTGGCGCGCAATTTTCACTCGCGCGGCCTGGTCGTTGCGACCTGGAACCGCGAAACTGACATGGCCGAGGCCTTCACGGCCCGCCACGGCGATGATCGCTTCGTGTCGTCGCCGACGCTTGGCGAGTTCGTGCAGTCGTTGGAAACGCCGCGGCGCATCATCGTCATGGTCACAGCGGGCAGGCCCGTCGATCTCGTGCTCGAGGCGCTGGCGCCGCATCTGGGCGCCGACGACATCGTGGTCGATGGCGGCAACACCTTTTTTCGCGACACTGTTCGGCGCGACGAGTGGTGCCGCGCGCGCGGCTTTCGGTTCGTCGGCATGGGCGTCTCGGGCGGTGAGGAGGGCGCACTCAAGGGCCCTGCGATGATGCCGGGCGGTGATGTAGAGGCCTGGCAGCGCCTGCGGCCGGTGCTTGAGCTTGCGTGCGCACGGTCGGAGCACGGTCCTTGCGTGGACCACTGCGGTGCCGGCGGGGCCGGCCACGATGTCAAGATGGTGCACCACGGCAACGAGTACGCCGACATGCAGATCATTAGCGAGATCTGGACGCTGCTGGCGGGCGGCCTCGGCGTCACTGGCAAGGCAGCGGCTGATGTGTTTGCGGCCTGGAATGAGACGGAGCTGCGCTCGTACCTGGTTGAAGTCACCGCGCTGGTGCTGTCGGTCCAGGACCCGCAGACCGGCGGACCCTTGGTCGATCAGATCCTTGATGCCGCCGGCCAGAAGGGCACCGGGCGCTGGACCGTGGAGCAGGGGCTCGAGCTCGGCATTCCCGTCCCGACGCTTGCCGCCGCGGTGGACGCGCGCGGTGTCTCGTCCAACCTCGCTGCCCGCCGCCATGGCGCCAGCATTTTTGGTGCTCGCGGCGCCGCCGCCATTGCGGGGCTGGAAGTCGGCGACCTGCGCAAGGCCTTCTATGCCGCGCGCCTCGCAAGCTATTCGCAGGGTTTCCAGTTGCTGCAGGCTGCAAGCTCCGCGCACGGTTTTGGCGCCAACCTTGCCGCTGTGTCGCGCATCTGGACCGCGGGCTGCATCCTGCGTGCGGCGCTGCTGGACCGCCTGTACGCCGCGCTGGTTCGGGACGCCAAGCTTGAGTTGCTGCACCACGATCCGGATCTCGCCGCCAGCCTGGCCGAGACGCTGCCGGCGCTGCGCAAGACCGTGGCGCGCGCTACCGAGGCCGGGTACGCGATTCCGTGCTTGTCGTCGGCGCTCAACTGGCTGGACGGCATGGCAACTGCTCGCGGTTCGGCCGCGCTCATCCAGGCGCAACGCGACTGCTTTGGCGCGCACACCTACAAGCGCGTCGATGCGCCCGATGTCGCAGTGCACTCCTTGTGGGCTGAAATGCCCAAGCTGGTGGCGTAATGCCCCGGACCGCGGCTGGTGCGGCCGCGATCTTCGCAGTTCTGACCGTGCTTGGCTGCGCCGCGTCGCCGACCGGTTCTGCAGCAAACACGGGCGGCGGGGCCAATTTTGGCACGCCCGGCAGCGGGAGCGATGCGACTAGCAGCTTGGATGGTGCCAAAGCGGATGTAGCGACCCAAGCAGACGTCAAAGCCGACGCGGGTGCGCCTGCCGACGCGGCTGCTGACTTGGCAAGCGCAGAGGTTGCCGACGCCGGCAACGAGGACACCGCGGAACTGCCGGACACGCCGGAGGAAGACAGCGCCCCCGTTGCCGACGCAGTCGACGACGTCATCGCCAAGCCAGACGTGGTGCTGGCGGACACCAAGACCGACGCCAAGAGCGACGCTGGCAAGGACACGGCCACTGACGCGGCGACCGCGCTGACGTTTGGCACAGTGTTTGACGCTGTGGTCAAAAAGTACGCGTGCAACTCGCCGTATTGTCACGCCGAACAGATTGGTGCCAGTGCGACCGTGGCCTACGCCAAGGTGATGGCGTGGAAGGCCACCGGCAAGGCTTGCCAGGGCAAAGTCGTCGTCGTGCCAGGCGACCCTGCGGGCAGCCTGCTATGGGCCAAAATCGCGCCCGGCGTCGCCACTTGCGACGAAAAGATGCCGCCCGGCGGCGGTGCGGGTGTTTCGGCCGAAGACGCCAAGCTGGTTCAAGACTGGATCGCGGCAGGCGCCAAGCCCTAAGCTACCACGACTACTGACAACGCGGCCCGGTGGGCCCCATCGCGCAGCTCATACCTTTGGCCTTGCAATCGTAGGCCGCCGGTTGCTTGCCTTCGCAGAACCAGACTTCGCTACCATTACACTTGGCCTTGGCGCTGCACGATCCGCCTTCGGTGCACAGCGCCACCGTGCAGCCCTGGCCTTCGGGGCACGCCTTCTCGAAAAGAGCGAACTGATTCTCGACAGCGCAGCTCAGCCCGGGACCACAAGGCGTCTTGACGGTATCGCCATTGGCGCAGGTCAACGCCGCCCCATCTTGGCAACTCGCCACGAAGTCTTTGGCCGCACACGGCGTTTCCGCTTGGCCGCCGCACGCAGCTGCAATGGAGCCGGCGCCCTGCTGGCAACTGCCTGCGGCGGCCGCGCAGTCCGACTTTTCCAGCCACGTCTTGCCGTCGGCCAGAGTGGAGCACTTGCTGGCCACGCCGTCTTTGCAGGTCGCCGGACCGGCTGCGGAGCAGGGTTCTGATGCGGTGCACATGGCTGTGCCGCCGCCTGCAAGGCAGGCCATGTTCAGGCCTTTGCAGTGCACGGCCAATGCCGCGCCCGCCAGGCACTGCCACGCCACGTCGCCTGCGCAGCCAGCGCTTGCGCCCTGGCACTTGGGCTGCGCAAAGAAATACAGGCACTCGGCAAGTGCGGGGCAGGTCGTCGCCGCGGCCGCGCAAGCCAGATTGCTCGCAATACCCGTGAACGCCAGATCGGCAACGGCGACCGCCTTGGCCGTCGGCAGTCCCGCGGTAAAGTTGCTGGTCGACAACACGCCGCGCACGCAGGTCTCATGGCCAGGGCCACCGAAACACTTGCTGTAACGAGCGCATGCGTCGTTGACTGCCAGGTTTTTGGTGGGCGGCACGCCGCACACGGTCGCTACTGCGCCCCCTGGCGAGAGCGACGCGGCGCACAGCCCAAAGCCGCAGTGTTGCAGCGCCGTCCACGCGCCATTATTGCACTCAACACGGTACTTGCCGTCCGGCGAGCATGTCACCGTGCCGTCCTTGCCAAAGCAGCCCGACCCGGGCTGACCGCCGATCGGGGCCAGCCATGTGTCGGCTGCGCTGTCCGCGGGGTTGCTATCGGCAACGGTGACGTCCACCACGGGCAGTTCGATGTCGACAAGTTCCGCGCCCGCAAAATCGTCGCCGCCGCTGCCGTCGGCGTCGCCTGGCTCAGTGTCGACCGGTTCGGCATCAGATGGCTCGGTCTCCGCTTTGACCGTCTCAGCCTCCGCCTCACTGTCGTCGGCTACCGCGTCATCGACCTCGCCGGCCGCCGCTTCGACACTGGAAGCGTCGCCAGGCAGTTCGGCGGTCGATCCTGCGTCGCCCAGGAGCTCGCTGAAGGCGTCCAGGTTCGCGACCAACGCGTCTGGCGCAGAGTCTGTGAGACCCGCCGCGACGTCCGTCGACGGTTTGCTGGTTTCCAACCCTGATAAGCCTTGAAAATCAGGCGTATTGGTGGCAGTCGGCGGAGCAGACGCAGCACAAGCGGCTAGTGCGACGGTAAGCGCACCAACGAGCACACGGCGCATGGGCAAATTGGCTCTCAGAGAGTGAGCAAATACGCCACCAGGTCGTCGAGCTGCGCGTCGCTCAGGTGGTTGGTCTTGCCCATTGTGGTCGAGGTCTTTTGCAGCGCCTGCTTGAGCGTCGCCGCGCTGCCGTCGTGCAGGTACGGACCCGAGTACCACAACCCGCGCAGGCTCGGCGTGTTGTACAGGACCTTGGTCGGCTTGCCGTTGGCCGTCAGCACCTGGGTCTCGACCGTCGTCACCGTGCCCACATCGTGCTGGGCGCCATCCGTGAAGCTGCCGGGCACGTGGCACTTGGTGCACGCCGTCGCCGGGTCTTCAAACAGCTTCTTGCCGGCAAGCTGCTGTGGCGTCAGGCCTTCCGGCTTGATGTTCGGGTTGGGCGGGGCCTTGAGTCCCTCGACCAGGAATTTGACGAGACCTTCCATCTCGCCCGGCAGCAGGCCAGAGCCGCCCATGCGACCGGTGGTCGCGCTGATGTTGTCGTGCAGCGTGTACTTGGTGCCCAGCCAGTTGAATGGCGCCGTATCGACCAGACGTTCGGCCAGGGCCGGCGTTTGGCGCGGACCTTCAGACACGAACCAAACCTGCTTGTCCTCAGTGCCGTCAATATGGCACGTCGCGCACGCAAAGCGGTTCGAGGCCGATAGCCGCGAGTTGCTGGCGTAGTGGAATACTTTGCGACCCAGTTGAGCCTCAGGCGACAACGGGTCTTTGCCAAATGGCGCGGTCTTGCCGGCCTTAAGCAACATCGGTGCGACTTTGGGCAGCTTCGCCGGGTCGGTGTCTACCGCAACCGCTTTCTCTGCCAGGGCCACCAACGGCGTCAAGTCTACTTCGCTGACAGTAAATGCGTGGGCGTTGAGCACGTACAGCAACTTGCCGTTGCCTGCGATCGCCAGCGCCTTGGGTCCGTCGCCCACCTTGATGTCGGCGATCGGCCATGCCATCGGGTCCGGCGCCGCGCCGTTGAACACGGCAATGTTGTTGGTGCCTTTGGCCGCAACGAAAATCAGCGAAGCTGTCGGCGAGTACACCACGTCCATCGGTTGGTCGAACCGCGCCAAGAAGTTGCGACCCGACGCAACATCCAGGACTGAGCCGCCCATCGACGCAGTCGGCATCAGGGTGTTGTTGGTGGCTACCTTCGAGATGGCCAGTTCGTACGGCCGCACCGGCGTGCCCACGCACGGCGGATCGCCCGGCGGCGGCGGCACTGGCACCTTGCTGCACGTCGAGCCGTAGCCGCCTGAGCACTTGACCACGAACTGCTGGGGCGCCTCTGGCGGCTTGATTCCCACCGAGGACAGTACGTCTTGCGCTGAACCGGAAGCCACCAGTACGTGCGGCACGATCAGGCTGCCCGTCTCTGGCTCAAAGGTCATACATTGGGCTCGGTTGGCGACGCGGACCTTCTTGGTCACCAGATCCTGGCAAGCCGGCACTGGGTTGGCGACGCGCAAGTCGACCTGCGGCGCCTTGGTGTTGAGCTTGTAGGGCTTCTGCATGAACGAACTGGGGGCCGCCGCGCTGATCTTGCCGTCGCCGTGCACCGCATACACGGTGCCAGTTGGCGAAATGCCGATGGCCTTAGGTCGGCCTACGGTTGCGGCGCGCAGCTTTTCCTCACCACCGGCCGGATCAAGGGCCACGATGGCGTCCTCGCCTGCCAGGCTCACGTAGAGCATCTTCTCGTCGGCCGACAGTGCCAAACCCCACGGCTCCAGACCGACGTTCCACGTCACATCTGCCTTGGCAGCGCCCCACGGGATGCGGCTAACGGTACCCGCGTCGCGCGACGTGACAAATACCGTGCCCTTGCTGTCCACCACCAGTTGCTCGGGTCGGCCGCCGACCGCGATGGCGGTTTGGACCGCCAGAGTCAGCCGATCCAGCACCACCAGCGCGCCGTTTTCGGTGTCCACAGCGAACACGGTGTTGCCGTGCAATTTGAGCGCCTTGCCTTGCAGCCACGGCAGCAGCGCCGGCTTGGTCAACGGCCGCGGAGCGCCGGGCAGGATCGTCGGCGATCCCGGCGGCAGCTTATCGAAGTCCGGCGACAGCATGGTCACTGGCTTGCAGTCTTTGGCGCAGCTCGTGGCCTCGTCGCCGTCACACAAACCATCGCCGCACACCACCGTGGCCACGGCGCAAGCGCCCTGCTTGCAGACCTGCTTGGCGGTGCAAGCCAGTAGGACCGCGTGGCCGGTTCCAGTCGAGTTGCACTTGGCGACGCTGTTGCCGTCGCAGAATACCTCGTCCGCTACGCAGGTGACCGGCGCGCACGCACCCTCGAGGCACGCCTGGCTAGCCGGGCACGAGGTGATGGTCCAGTTGGTTCCCATCCCCTGGCACTGCGCGACGTTGACGCCATCGCAGCCCTTCTGACCGGGTTCACAGACGTAGTCCGCGCAGGCACCGTCGAGGCACGCCTGATTGGTGGCGGCACAGTCGGACTGCACCGACTCCTTGAGTCCCTTGCCGTCGCACGCGACCACCTTGCCGGCCTTGCACACCGTGGTGCCCGCAGCGCACACCTGCGCGACGCACGCTGGCAGCTTGGTTTGCGCATCGACGTCGCACGCCTGGTCGCTCGCGCACGGACTCTGCTGCCAGTCCAGACCGTCAGCGGAACAAGTGGCGAGGACGTTGCCAGCACACTGCCTCGCGCCAGGCTTGCACAGCTTGGCCACGCATTCGCCGCCAACGCAGGTTTCGGAAGCGCCGCACGCGCCAGCCTTGGTGTGGGAGACGCCGCGGGCGCTGCATTGAACGACGGTGTCGCCGTCGCAGCCGCGGCTGCCGGGCTGGCAAATCAGGCTGCGACACTGGCCGTCTTCGCAAGCAGCGCCGACCGCGCACTGCGTTTCCAGCCATGCACTGCCATCGGTCGCGCAGACCCGTGCTGCCCCGATGCCATTGCATGTCGCCAGGTTCGCCGTGCAGACCGCCGGTTGCAGCGCCGAGTGGTTGCCGGCCCGTTGCCCGGACTGGCCGCCGGTCGCGCCGGCAATCTGCCCGTTGCCGGCAAAGCCGCTGGTGTTCGGAGCTGCAACGCCCAGCGGCTGCGGTTCAGCCGCGCAAGCGGCAGTCGCGATGGCGAACCCAGCACAGACCAGCAGCCGCGATTCCGGCCAAAGTATTTTGATTTCAGTAGGATAGCCGACGCTGTCCGCGCCGACCCGGTTCCACAATGATCGCATAATGCCCCCCCGCCAAAGGCGCGCGCCCCAACAGCAGGTTGCGCGCGATCCGGCGCGAAGGCAAGGCGAAATTGCTCGACTGCCAATTGCTGCGCAGATTGGGGTGCGGCGACCCCACTGCCGCTGAGTTCCTAAGCACAATCAGGGTGTCAGGGCAGTCCGGCGCCGCCGCACGTGCCAAACGCTGAGCCTTTGTTCCAGCCGTAGGTGGTGGCACCCAGCGGCCAGGCCCCTTCGATTGCGTGTGGCCCGGCGCCCAATGACTTCCGCACCACTGACCAGCCGGATCCAACGATCGCGCTGCCGGCCCCGAGGCCGCCGCCGTCAAACTGCGCCGACGTTCCCGTGCGGAATGCGACGTTGACCCAATTGCTGCCGTATCCCGGTGGCACCACGAACGGAATCAGGGACGAGTAGCGCTGCACCGGCGCGATGATTTGCAGCGTCGGATCGCCCTGGTCGTTGCCAACTGCCTGCATCGTCTGCGCCGATGACATCGTCTGGACCACCAGCACCGGCTTGGAGGCGACAACCACCACATCTACTTTGGTCTCGATGTCGACGAATTGGCCGGCGGCCAGGGTCAAGGGTGGCGCGATTTGCGGCACCGTCGCAATGGTAGTCTGGTCCGCGCTGGCGACGACGCGCAGCAGATCCACCTCTTTGCTAGCCGAGTCGCGCAACTGCAAGGCCGGCACCACATAGACCGTGCCCCACTGGGCCAGCGATGGCAGTTGTTCGCCGGTATGGTCAGCGCAGCACACCTGGCCGCAGTCCACGTCAGCCACGCAAGGTGCGCCGGTCACCTTGCACTTACCCGTTGCGCCCGCCGGCGTGTTGGGCGCGAAAGCGCAGACTGTCGTCACTGGCGCGTGGACGCTGCGATTGCCTGCAAACACCGCCACCGGCTTGTCGGCCTCGACCAGCGTGCCCGTCACGTCGGCGCCGACGGCTCCGGTCGCCAGATGCAGCACCTGGCCTTGGTCCAGCGTGAACGAGGCGCTGGCACCCGACTTGATCGCCGCCACGCCGTCGCCTGGCATCAGCTTGTCTGCTGCCAGCACCGTGACTTTGGTTTTGCCCTTTGCCGTTGCTGTGACCACCACGAACGCGGGTTCGTCCAGTGCACTTTGCGGCAGTGCCACGGCGCGGTAAGCCGTGCCCAAGCCGTTGACAGGCCACAGCGTCGCCGCGCCCGTTGACGGTAGCGCACCCGGGTTGCCGGGCAGATGCTGCACCACGCCAATGGCCACGTCGCTCTGCACCGCGATCGCTTTGCTGGCGAGCCCTGAGCCTTCAAGCTTGAGCGCTGTCGCTCCCCACTCGGGCGGCGGCAGCGGCACCGTAGTCCACGACTTCGCGCCGACATCGACGGTCTTGGTCTTGATGGCGCCGTTGGCATCGGTCCAACTGAACTGCACTTTAGCCGCCTTGTTCGCGCCGGGGTTGTGCAGCGTCAGGGCAAACGGCAATTCCTGTGTAGGGTCGGGAGCGGTCGCGTTGTCGAGGCTGACCGCCCAGAACGAGCAACCAAGGTGGGTGCCGTTGGGCTGTTCCGGGTCACACACGTCGCGGCAGCCGCCGCCGCTGCAGAACTTGCCGTTGGCCGCGCAGTCTTCTAATACCTGCCAGCCGCTGCCGTCCGCCTTGCATTGCAGTGCCTTGGCGCCCAGGCAACGGACCGCGGTCGGCTTGCAGGGTTGACAGGCGCCGTTGTCACAGACGCCGTCGTCCGGGCACGGCTGCGTGATCGCGGCCTGGTCGCCCGCGGCATTGCAGGTCGCGACCTTGTGGCTGTCTGGCGTGCCGAATGCCGGCGGGGCACATGCTGCTTGACCCGGTGCGCAGACACACTCGCCCTGCAAGCACGGCAAGTTGACTGCCGCGCAAGAGGTCGCCGTTGCCCAACTGCCGCCGGCGTCCGCGCATTTGAGCACGACGTCGCCCAGACACGACTGGGCCTTGGGTGCGCACACTGCGCACTTTGCGCCCGCGCACACCAGGCTTCCGGTGCATACCTCGACGACACTGGCCTTGTCGCCGGCTCCATTGCACTTGAGCACCTTGGTCGACGGCGCGCCGTCTGCGCCGGGCGGGCCGCACAACGGCGCATTAGGCAGGCACAACAGGCACTGGCCCCAGGCACATGCGGGCGTCGCCTCCGGGCAGTCCGCCGCTGACCACGCTTGCCCGTCGTCGGCGCAAGTCTCGAGCTGGCCGGTCGCCGTGCAACGTGTCTCTGCAGGGTTGCAAGTGCGGCAGCCGCCAGCATAGCAGGCGTGCGGCGGCTTGCAGGTCTCTAGCGGTTCGGCATTGGCGCCCGCTGTGTCGCACTGTAGCACGATCGTGCTCGTGACCTGGCCGGGCTCAGGTTCGGCACAGAACGGCTGGCCAGGCGGGCACGCGAAACAGGTGCCCTTGTCGCAGATCGGCTGATCGGACGGGCACGGATTGACCACCCAGGCCTTCGCCGCATTATCGCAGGTCTCGCGCTGGCCTTTGGCGCAGCGGTTGCTGCCGGGCTTGCAGGGCGCACAGGCTGAGTCGAGGCACACGCCGCCCGCAGGACAGGTTTCGACCGCGGTCCATGTGGTGCCGGCTTTGTTGCATTGCTCGACCTTGGTGCTGACAGACGAGCCGCTTGGTGGCGCGAGACAGCGCTTCTTGCCGGGCAAGCAAGCAACGCAGGCGCCGTTGAGGCACACCGGCACTTTGCTGTCGCACGGCGTCGCTGCCCAGGCGCCTTTCTTGCAAGTCTCGCGGACGTCGCCGGTGCACCGCGTCGCACCGTCGGCGCAGGGCACAGCGTCGGCGATCGCAGCGTCAAGCGCAGACCCGGCACTTGTGTCCGACTTGGCAGTCGAGTCAAATGGTTGTGCGCCATCCTGCGCACCCAAACCGCCGAGGTCGGCAAAGCCCGTGCCCGCCACGGCGTCCTTGTCCGTCCCCGATTGGGCAGAGCAGGCCTGGGCAACCAGACCAAACGCCATGAGCAAGGCCAAGAGTGTTCGCCGGTTCGCCATCATCCATCGACAACCGGCGCCGGCCCCGACGCCACCGTGTTGTCCAGGGTCGCAAGCTTAGGCCTGCCACGGCCATGTGCAAGCGCCGCACCGGCTCGGGCATTGTGTCTGTCGAGTAGCGCTACTGCACAATCTCAAACCGCAGCGTGTCGGTGCCCCACAGCTTCTCGGGCGCGTAGCCAAAGGGCTCGCCGCGGGTCTTGCTGAAGACCTCGCCCATCAGCCGTTCCAACGGGCTCTTGGCGCCGCGCGTGGCGCCTTCGTTGCGGACCTTGAACTCCAGCGCTCGGAAGTCAACATCGTCTTCGCTGGCGATGACTTTGATGAATTCGCTGCCGGTGGGCGGCGTCATGCGGTACGGATACGGCAGCGCCCGTTTTTCGCCGGCGCCAAGCTTGTTGTCGCCCGGGACGTTCGGCAGTGGGTACAGAACGCTGATATTGCCGTCAGCGCTCAGCTCCAGCACGGTAAAGAAGCACGGTTTGGTGCCGCGGTTTTCGACCGTCAGCTGCAAGATCTGGCCCGCCTTGACCTTGGCGTCGCCGTTGCGGCCGATGGGCCCGTGGTCGGCGGTGATTTTGGGCCGGCGCTGACCGGTAGGCAGCGTTTCAACCGTCGCGTCGACACGGTTGGCGCTGACGGCGATGTCGAGGCGGCTACCGGCATCGTTGTTGTCCAGCGACAGCAAGCGCACGCGCCGAAACTGTGCCTCCAGTGCCTGACTCACCCGGCTGTCCAACTGCGGGTCGTCGCTCGCGATCGCAGCGTCCATCTGCTGGTTCTTGCCGCGCGGCACCGGCAATAGCGATCCGTCGGCGCGTTGGATGCGGATGCTGCCGTCTTCGCCCCTGGCGATGCGCATGTCCCAGTTCGGCACCGCGGCCGACGTCTTATTGTCGACCACCTCGGCAAAGCCCAGGTTCCTGACTACTGGCGCCAAGCGATCGCGCGCCACATCGATGGCGACCCGCAGTCGATTGGTCTGGACCTGAGTCAACACCTCCTGGGCCTGGGCGCCCTTGTCGAAGGCCTTGGCATCCAGCTTCTGGCCATCTTTGGCGGCAACCGCGTAGCTCACCCCAAGGTCAACCCGAGTGATTTTGACCCGCGCGAGCACCTGCTTGCCTTCGCCGTCTGCGCGCGCTCCAACCGCCAACACGTCAAGTTCCGAGCCGACCGCCATACCGTGCAGCGACCCGGCCTCGATCGGCAGCTCGCCTTCGGCATTGAGCGGCCGCACCCGAAAGAACTTGGACGGTGCCGACCACTCGCCCGAAAACAGCCGCTTGTCGGCGTCCCCTTCGACCTGCGGATTCTGGTCGCTCACGCGCACCACGATTTGCGCGCCGATGCGCTCGACGAGGTCGCGGTAGGTCGTTTTCGGTCCCGCGTCGTGCAGCGCTTGAACGAGCAGCAGCGAGTAGGCGCCCATCGGCGAACCGCTTGCGGGATCGCGGTCTTCGTTGGCCTCTTGATCCGCGCGGACCGCAGAAATGAATACGTAGCCCGCTCCCTGTGCCTCGCCCGCGGGCACCCAGCTCGCCGTTCCATCGGCGGCCGCGCCGCGCTCCGTCGCCGGTGGGTGCATCGGGCGGCTGCCGCGGGTCCGCAGCTTCTTGGGGTCGCCCGGAGCGCCGCGCGTCGCCGTGCCCGAATGGCACGAGTCAAACGAAATCACAATGTTCTGAGTCTTTTGCGCGGCCCGCGCCAACAGCCCGCCAATCTCGTCGTCACGGATGTGGTTGCCGTAGTCCTTGGTACCTTTGTTGTCGTAAGGCACCAGCGCTTCGTCGTAGCCGTCGGCCTCGTCCGGCTTGCCGTTGTCGTCCGGGATCTGCTGACCGTGGCCCGAGTAGTGAAAGAACACCACGTCATCGCGGCCTTTTTCCAGCTTGTCCACCAGTTGAGCGCCAAAGGCGTCGACGATGCCCTTGTGAGTAGCTTGCTCGTTCAGCAGCACCTTGACGTCAAAACCGCGGCGCTCCAGTTCTTGCCTAAGCAGCCGGACATCGTTGCCCGTCCCGTCCAGTGAAGACCACTGCTCGTGGGCTGCCACATCCTTGGTGTACTTAAGACCGTAATGGTCGATGCCCACCAGCAGGGCAAATTTGCGCGGTGCATCGGCAGCCTGGACGGGCAACGAGGCCAGCGTCCACTGCGCGAGGCAGGCGAGCGAGAGCAGGGTCTTGGCATAGCGATTGCGCATGGCGTCGGTGTCTTGGCGGCAAGTCGCCGCGGTCGGTACGGCGATGCTACGACGTTTGCCAACGTCGCGCGATCTGCTGGCGGCGATCGCGACCTTGACACCCTGCGACCCCATCCTAGCTTTGCCGCGCCGTTGGGGCTGGCGCAGCGTGCCAGTTCGCAGGCGGCGACGACAAGGTGAATAGCCGGGCTCAGTTGCCAACCATCGGACGCGATTGTCCGGCCTTTGGTTGCGAAGGACCCGCGCTCAGCCCGCGGGCCTACACCAAAACGGCAACCCCGTTGACCGAAAATGCCGCCGCTAGCGGCGCGACAGGAGTACAAAGACTATGGCAATCACACCACTTTTTGACCGTATCGTGGTCAAGCGCCTCGACGGCGAAGAGAAGACGGCGGGCGGCATCTTTCTGCCCGACGCGGCGCAGGAGAAGCGCCAGGAAGGCACAGTTATCGCCGCAGGCGGCGGTCGCCTGACCGACGAAGGTACCGTGCTGCCGCTCGAGCTCAAGGGCGGCGAGCGCGTGCTGTTCGGCAAGTACGCCGGCAGCGAGGTCAAGCTCGGCAGCGAGACCTACTTGGTGATGCGCGAAGACGAAATCCTGGCCGTCATCGA
>SXGT01291060.1_pt1 | contig 30853 bp, 25 predicted proteins | sample 3176221 | NCBI WGS metagenome assembly SXGT01 (sample SAMN11356862, study PRJNA531348) | freshwater metagenome | isolation source: freshwater sample F1-120 | place: China: Fuxian Lake, Yuxi | collected 2017-12-25
ATTCTGATTGTTGGCGGTTTCATTGTCAGTACGCTCTTATTCAGTCTGCGTGACCTGTGGACAGAGCAGAGCAACTATACGCCGCTTGAATATGTCGATGGAACGATGTTCGAGAACGAGTATCACCTTTTCAACTGGCCGATTTCTGTCTCCTTGTTTGTCATGATTTCCTTCTTGAGGGTGTATCGATTTACGACTTACCTCGATACTCGCATTCGACACGAAGGATGGGATGTTGAGCTGAAGCTGCGATCGTTAGGCCAGCACTATTCATGAAACTATTTATCTCAATCCTGACGGTCGTGTTGTGGCTGACATCAGGCTCACTGGTGTCCTCGGCTGACGTTCCGTCATCCAGTGAAAATGAGGTCGCGGAGAAGGCTCTGTCTGATTTTCCCTGGTACGACGCGAAAACAGAGAAATTCAAGCCTTTGACGATCCCTCGTGAGGAGCGTACTCGTACTAATTCCAGCGGGGATCTGAGCGCCGCGTCGCTGCTGTTACGGACAGTGATGTGGATCTTGATTTTCGGGGCCTTAGTCGTGCTGGCAGTTCTCATCTGGCGTGCCCTCTCGGATCTTCCCCCGCCCCCTGATTCTCAATCTGAACCGGAAGAGACATTCCGCAAAGAACGACTGGAACTTCTTCCCGAAGTCGCGCGCGGTGTCACTGATTTCCTCGGCGAAGCACAGGCCAAAGCCAATGCGGGTGATTTCAATCTCGCCATGATTTATTTCTTTGCCTGGCAGCTTCTGATGCTCGATTCGAATGAGGCGATCGAACTGGAATGCGGCAAAACGAATCGGCAGTATCTGCGCGAGGCGGCACGAGCGAATATCAATTCTTACTCAATCTTCGAGCAGAGCATGCGTCATTTCGAGGACGTCCTCTATGGCGGGCAGACTCTCGACCAACACCACTTTGACGCTGTCTGGCAGCTTCGAAATCAGTTTCGCACGGAGCCCACCTCGACAGCGAAGAATAAGCGTTCGGCCACTCCGACCAAAACCTCCGAACGAATGGCAGCAGGAGGAGTACGATGATGTGTCGCCTTCTCATGCTGATCATCGTGCTGGTCTCGACTACGGGATGCCAGATGCTCGATACGACGTATGGGTCTTATCGCGGTCCTAGTATTAACGGGATACGGGTTTTCGTAGAACTTCTGCGAGACAAAGGACACCGCGTCGATGTCTGGCCTTCCCTGAATGAAAGACTGTATGAGGATTACGAAGTCATCATCGTCTTTCACAATGAGTTCAGTGGACCTGAAACCAAATCGGTCGAAGAGATCTGGTCATTGGCTGAGTTAGGCGCGTGCACGAAGATTCTTTACATCGGCCGCGATCTGGATGTCGCGGCTGACTACTGGAACGCCGTCTCCAAGCAGTATCGCGAAAAGGGTGATCAGAAGAACGCCGATCTTGCAGCATCCACAGCAACCGACGTACGCAGCGAAACGACGTCAGATCTTTCCAGGAAGTTCAAAGACGAGCACAGCAATTGGTTCTTTGACATTGATGGTCCCTCCAACGGGATAAGAACCGTCAAGCATGTCACCCGTCTGAATGAAGACGGTGAGGTTGATTCAGAAATTCCCTGTGATTGGCAGTTGTATCGAAAGATGATTCCTCCCAAAGAGAGTATTGTCCTCTGGCAAACAGCTGAGGACGAAGAACCCGTCTTGCTTTGGAGTGAGTATGATTCGGTTGAGGTTTTCGCCTTGAGTTCCGGGTTCCCGTTACTCAACGGAGCATTGATCACTCCGGAGAATCGAAAACTGGTCGACGCACTGGAAAAAGAAATCGCGATCAGCGGGAAGGTTGCCGTCATCACCAGCAGTCACTTGGAGGAATTTGGCAAACGCCCCAGTTCCTGGCAGTTTCTGCAGGTCTTTCCTCATCCCTGGATCGTGGCACATTTCGTGATTTTCGTTGTCCTGTTTTGTCTGGCTCGATTTCCTATTTTCGGACGCCCCAAGCGGACTGTCTCTCGGGATGTCAAACGCTTTGGCGCGCACGTGGAAGCGATGGCGGATCTTTTGAGACGAACCAGACAGCGCGACTTTGCCCTTAAACAAATTCAGACATGGCACGATCAGCAAACAAAGCATCGCAAACGCGGAGTGAATAAATCATGAACGACATTGAGCCGACATCCGAGAACACACTACCTGTCGAAAAGCCAAAAGAGCGGATTCAGCAGGCTTATGAAGACATCATGCAGCAGGTCTCTAAAGTCTATGTCGGACAGGAAGACTTCGTCCGTCTGACGCTCGTCGCATTGATGGCTGGCGGACACGTTCTCATTGAGAGTGTGCCTGGCCTTGGTAAGACACTGCTCGTGCAGGTTCTGGGAAAAATCCTGGGCTGCCAGTTTCAGCGGATCCAATTTACCGCTGACCTGATGCCTTCCGATATCACTGGTCAGCCTGTGTATGACCAGCGCACCTCCGAATTCGTCTTCCGCCCAGGTCCGATCTTCACGCAGATTCTGCTGGCCGATGAGATCAATCGCTCTCCTGCCAAAACGCATGCGGCTTTGCTTGAGATCATGCAGGAAAAGCAGGTCACGGTGGATGGAAAATCTCGCCCGATCGCGCCGCCGTTTCTCGTTCTCGCGACGCAGAACCCGGTTGAATCTGAGGGAACTTATAATCTTCCGGAAGCCCAGTTGGATCGATTCCTGTTTAAGCTCGTTGTTGATTACCCCACTCAGGACGAAGAAGACCAGATCCTCAAACTGCATTGCCAGTCTGAGTCGATTCCTGAGAAGATCATGACCGCCGTGCAGGCGATCATGTCACCGGAACTGATTATCGAACTGCAGGAGGCTTGTCGCGAAATCCATGTGGATGATCGAGTCATCACGTACATCAACGCCATCGTCCGCAAGACTCGCGAATGGCCGGCGTTCTACATGGGAGCGAGCCCTCGCGCGGGGATCGCGTTACTGGCAAGCAGCCGGGTTCTGGCTGCGTTCGCGGGACGCTCTTATGTGATTCCTGATGATGTCGTCGAACTCGTCATTCCTGCACTTCGTCACCGCGTCATCCTCTCTCCCGAAGCAGAAGTGGAAGGCGTAACGGTCGAGAAGTCGCTGGCTGCCCTGCGCAGTTCGATCGAGGTTCCACGCCTATGATCGCCCCGACGCGTCAACTGTACCTGTTAAGCCTGATCCCCTTGATCATGACGTTTGCCCTTTATGCGGTGCCGTCGATGACCTGGGTCGTTTTGGCGATTGATGTCGCGCTGCTCTGCTTTGCACTCTATGATCTGCTATCGCTGCCTGGACGGAACCTGATTAACGTCCAGCGTGCGATGAAGTCAGTCGCGACGCGTGGCGAAAAGCATGAGTTGACGTTGATCGTCCAGAATCGCACGAACCGAACTTTGTCGGTTCAGATGCGTGACGACTTCGACCAGACGTTTCAGACAGAAAATAACGTCATCAATGCAACGCTCGAACCTCGATCACGCAACGCCTTCTCGATCGACCTGATCCCTGCGCGTCGCGGTGAGTTTACCCTCGGCCAGGCGCACGTCATGGTTGTCAGTCGTGCAAAGCTTTGGAAAAGCTATTTTCGCTCGGGGCAGACGCAGGTTCTTCGTGTTTATCCTGCGCTCAAACAGATCAGCAAATATGCTCTTCTGGCAAGACAGAATCGCATGTCCTTGCTGGGACTCAGAAAAACGCGAAGAGCTGGTTCGGAGAACGAATTCGAGCGCCTCCGCGACTACACCCCCGACGACCGCTACCGCGCGATCGACTGGCGTGCGACGTCACGCCGCCTCAAGCTGACCGTCCGTGATTTTCAGACAACGCAGAGCCAGCGTGTCATCTTCGCGATCGACTGCGGTCGCATGATGGTCAACGAGTCCAATGGCTTTTCCTTGTTTGACGCTGCCATCGACGCCGCTCTGACGCTCAGCTATGTCGCGTTGAACGGGCACGATCAGGTCGGGCTGATGTGCTTCAATAGCCAGGTTATTCGCTGGATTCCCCCCAAGGCTGGTCGAAGCCATTTGAATACGCTCGTCCACGCGGTCCACGATGTCGAACCGGGCTTTGTTGAAAGTCGCTTTGATGAAGCCTTCCTTCATCTTCATCGACATTGTCGAAAACGCTCGCTGGTGATTCTTATCTCGAACGTGATCGACGACCGCAACGCCTCGAGCATCGAGATGCACACCAGCAATCTTGTCGGTCAGCATCTTCCCTTAACAGTGCTGTTCCGAGACCCGGAGCTTTTCAAACCCGTCGAACATGCCTGGGAAGCAGGACCGGAAAACCTTACCAGTACCAACCTCTACCGAGCCGCTGCCGCTGCCGATATTCTGTCGTGGCGGGAAAAGACACTGACCGAAATGCGCCACGCTGGCGTCTTGACGCTCGATGTCTCCCCCGAAGACCTGACCGCACCGCTGATCAACGAATACTTCCAGATTAAGCAGAAGTTGCTGCTTTGACCTCAATGACGCGCTGACGCTTTTTCTGCCTGATCGATGGCTTCTTCCAGCCAGTGCTGGAATATCAACGCATCGCGTGGCTTATTGAACTGTCTGGCTCGAGCACGCCTCAGCCCTTCAATTGCCGCCTGAGAACAGATCGTGACCAGACCGTCCATTGCTTCCTGCCAGATTACTGGTTCGTCATCAACAAGTGCTTCAACAAGCACGGGAACCGCTGATTCTCGGCGACTCTGCCAAAGAATATTCAACAGAAAGACTCGCAACGATAGATCGTTCACTTCGTGATACTTTACTGACAGTTCCGGGATAATGTCCTGGGACGTTTCCAGAAGTCCAAAAAATGCGTTCTCAACGTCACCCTCTTCGTACATCGACAGATAGTATTCAATATGTGACTCGCGTCCTTCCATTGAACTCACCAAACTTTCGATCGGGTAAGACATTTTTCGTTTAAACTCGAAGCCATGACACTTTCGCTGGGGACATGTTCGCTGAGAAGCTCATTCAGACCGCTGGGACATGGGGGGAGTTGGTATCTGAATCGTAGGAACCCTAATCATTCTCTATTCCCCACGCTCGAATCAACAACCCATCGATCAAGGTTTAACCACGATTGGTTCTTCGCCCTCTGACTTATTTTCTGACTCCGATTGAATTTTCCACTTGCTCGCCAATGCTCCGCAGATGATCAACTGCAGCGGGTGGTAGATCATGATCGGCAGCAGAATCAGTCCCAGACTCGGGCTGGCACCGAACATGAGTTGAGCCATCGGGACACCCGTCGCCATCGATTTCTTCGAGCCGCAAAAGATTGCGGCGATCCGATCATCGGGCGTGAATTTGAGCATGTCGCAGATCATGCCGACCGTGTAGAGCATGATATAGAACAGGACGAGCGAAAGCACAAAGCTCGTCAGTAGCGCCACGGAGCCATGCTTCGTCCAGACTCCATACGCCATCGAATCGCAGAACGATGTGTAGACCAAGAGAAGAATGGTCAGTCGATCGATGACGCTCGTCGTGGCTTTGTTCCGCTTGGCCCAACCTGCCAGCCAGACGCGAGAGAACTGACCTAGGATTAACGGCAAGATAAGCCAGACCACCAAGTCCATCACGACACTTCCTATCGGGAAGCTCGCCCCGGTCCCATCCGCGACCAGCTTCAGCCACATCGGTGTCACGACGATCCCCAGCACGCTCGACAGCGTCGCATTGAAGACAGCCGCTGGGACGTTCCCACCAGCTGCGGCTGTTAATGCCACCGAGGAGGAAACCGTCGAGGGGAGTGCGCACAGATAGAAAATCCCCAATCGCAAGTCATCTGACAGCCACCCCTTCGTCGCGGGAAGTAACAGCAACCCGAGTAGCGGGAACACGAGAAAGACGCTTCCCTGGACGACCATATGCAGGCGCCAGTTCATTGCGCCCTGCTTCATCGCGTCAAATGACAATGCCATACCATGCAGGAAGAAGATCAGCGCAACACCTGCTTTCGTCAGCAGCTCGGGATGCAGCCAGCCCCCTTGTGCCCCCGGCCCGGGAAACATCCAGGCCAGCAGAATCGCCAAGCCCATTCCGATCAAAAACCAATCTCGTTTGAAGTTCATACAGGCATCATATCCAACGCCCTGCAGGGCGATAAGTGACCGTTACGACTTCATGCAGATGTGATAGAATGCTCCACTTATTCGTGCGTCATCACAACCTTTCGAGTGACCATTAGAAGACTTGGTCCCCATGTCATCAACGACCGATGAATCGCTTCCAACGCCGCGTGGCCTTCTGCGTCTGGCCCTTCTTTCCCTGATCGCAGGTCTGGCTGCCGGTCTCACGGGCGCCCTGTTTCGTCGATTCCTGGAAAGGGCTGACTCCGGACGCAACGCCTTCATCGACTGGGCACACGAAATCAACTGGCTCGGGATAAATCCACTCGATCACACGATCAGTCTTTGCCTCGTCATTGGACTGGCATCGGCTGCAACGACTTTCGCAGCCTGGCTAGTACGACGCTTCTCTCCCGAATCCTCGGGCAGCGGCATTCCTCACGTTGAGGCAGTTCTCAAAGGCGAAATCACGGCCGCGGGGGCAATTCTCATCCCGGTCAAATTCCTCGGCGGACTTCTTGCGATGGGATCCGGACTTGCCCTTGGGCGAGAAGGCCCGACTGTTCAAATGGGAGCAACCATCGCCCACTTGATCGGAAGATTCTCTCGACTCTCTCCCGTCGATGCTCGCATTCTTCTGGCGGCTGGTGCAGGGGCAGGCTTAGCAACAGCATTCAATGCACCGATCGCCGGGTCGATCTTCGTTCTCGAGGAATTGATGCGTCGTTTCGATACGAGAATCACCATCGCAACACTCGGCGCATCCGCAACATCCATTGCCATCTCGCAGTACTTCCTTGGCGTTCAGCCAGATTTCGTCGTCCCGGAATTATCCTATCCCGAGACGGGCTCACTCATTGCCTACCTCGTCCTGGGCCTATTCATCGGAGTAATCGGAGTCGCGTATAACTGGACGATCCTGACCATCTTCGCGATAGCAGGACGGCTCACTTCCATTCCCATCGAAGCCAAGGCAGGCGTGGTCGGTGGGCTCGTCGGACTATTGGCCTGGTTCGCACCGGACGTCGTGGGAGGTGGCGAACAGATCGTTCAGGACGTCCTGGATGGCAAGGTCGTCATGACATCGCTTGTCATGGTATTCGCGATCAGATTTCTCCTGGGGCCCATCTCCTATGCCGCTGGAACCCCTGGCGGACTCTTCGCACCCATGCTTGTTCTTGGCGCGATTGCAGGTCACTTCTACGGCTCATTCGCCAGCCAATGGTTGCCTCAGTTCGGCTCGCAGACAACGCCCTATATTGTCACTGGCATGGCTGCGTTTTTCACTGCCGTTGTTCGCTCTCCGGTGACTGGCATTATTCTCGCCATCGAACTGACATCGAGTGATACGCTGCTATTGCCGATGCTCGCAGCCTGTTTCACGTCGATGCTTGTCCCGACTCTGGTTCGCAATCCCCCGATTTATGATTCCCTGGGAGAAATTCAGCGTCGAAAGTAAATGTCAGGATCGTGGCAGTTTGTCAAAGTCGATCACTGGCTTAGCACTGTCGTTCGACTGACGCGTATAAACATCTCCGGGCTTGCCGGTCTCGTTGAAGAAGCCGCAGTTCTTCATGTAGAAGTGGCTCCCGTCCGCCCCGCCGGTGAAATCGAGACGATGCTTGCCGCCGCCGGTGGCATCGACTGAGAAGCGGGCCTTTGTGCATTCATGCCATTTCCCGTCAACGTCGCAAACCCAGGTGTTGCCGTACATTGCCTTGCGAGTCACGTTGCCGTAGGACGGATTGAAGTTTTCCAGGAATGAGTGGAAACGTCGCAGGTAGGTATTCGTTTTCGGACGTCGAAAACTCGCGATGAGACGCCAGTCGCCTGTTGCCTTGTCGCAGAACCACGATGTATAGGTCGTCGTCTCAGGACCGTCTGGCTTGACCTCGGTCAGGAAGCAATACGTTGCGTCAGCCTTCCAGGGATAGACCATGTAGCTCTGTCCGCCTGAGCCTTCGTTCCCAAATTCGCCGACGCGGACATCGGGGCCCGACGCCAGTTTGACGATCCGCTGATCTTCCGGGATCTCTTTGGGATTGTCTGTGCTGAATGGACTCCAGATCGAAAACAGCACCCGACGTTCCTGCGGACCATTGACCTGCATCCCGAAGTAACCTTCGCCGAAGCCGTTGGCCATAAAGTACGAGCCCTGGACGTCATCGCCTTTGGGAACGGTGATCTCACTGTAGGCATATTGGATCTTCTGATCCTTCGGCATCTCATAAGTCAGGTGGACTGACGGCCCACGACGTCCCCAATAGAACATGTTGCCGTCATTGGTCTTTACATAATCGAGCTTAAGCCCTTGATCGTCTGACGCGACGACGACGTCACGAATTTCTCCAAACGTGCGGCCTGCTTTCTTCTCGCCCTGAATGTCAATACGCACGTAACCAGCGTCTTTGAGTTCGACTTGTCCAACGGAAATCGTCGAGAACTCCGTCTTCGAGACACTGACGGGAAACTTCTGATCGCCCACGTGGACGATGAATTCCGACGTCCCTTCTGACACCCGAGCGTTGAGCGACAACGTGACTTTGGCCGGCTGATTGACATGAAAGTAGACCGAGTAAACGTCTTCAGAGTCACCCCACGCCAGCATGCCATCGCGTCGAATTCCGCGACCTTCTGAGGAGGGCGCACTCCGGAATGCATTCCCACCCACGGGAACCGACCACTCGGCAGCCTGCAAAGCCGAGGTCAAAAGCAGAAGAAAACAGAACACATTTGATCGAACGGAAAATCGTGACACCGTGCATCTCCCAACTGTCTCGCGATGGCAGGACGCCTGCGCTATGAGGCGTCGTCCCATTCAGTCTCAGCGAAACAATTTTTCGTCGCAACACGAAGTCAGGCAATCATCGAGCAATCTGGGCGACTCACTTGGCACATTTTACATTGGTTGATCAATAACGGTACTTCCTGTGCAAGCAAGTCTGCATCCATCGCGACTTTCGGCAAACGGGGCATTATCACGACTTAAAAGCGTGAAGCAGCACGAGTCGACTTGGAATTGATCTTTATGTCATTTGTATTTCCTCGCCCCATGACACGGACAGGCAGCGCGACAACTTCTCCCACCTTGGGCAGCGGCGTTCCCCGGTAGTGCATCCGTCGGACCGTATTGCCATAGAAGTGTAACGGGCGATAAGGACGACTCTCGATCGGCGTCGCCTCAATCTGCTTTTCCAGTTCCCCGGTGGCAACGACGACTGGCAACCAACCTGGTTCGCGAGTTCGTGGTTCAGCTGCGTACGATCCGCCAACATGTCCGAGAAGACAAACTCCGATCACTGCCAGGATGCGTTGCCAACGCGAGTGTAGGCGTCCATTTGTCATGCGTGCTATCTGAATCATATATTCCGATTCTACCGTCTCGATGAGTTGTTCATTTCGTTACGGGGCAAACGAGGTCTCGCCTGGCCACGACTTCATTCTCAAGCATCGGCAGCCTTCGAAAGACTCGTTGAAATCAATTCGCATGGGCGCAGATGATCCGCAGGAAACAATATGGACAACTCCCCAATCCCGAACATTGCGCACAATCTGACCCGTTGGTTGACTGCTGACGGGCCAAGGCATCAATCTGTTACAGACCAAAAATCGTATGATCAATCTCCAGGATTGTGAGTACTGCTTTCACAATCCCCATCAAGCCCTCGCCAGCAATCAAACCTGATGACAGAGCAAAGTTATATCGCTCGACTTGCTTCGGAGCGACTGCCAACCAGATCAACCAGATCAGCATCCCGTAGAACATCACGAGGGAAAAGTGAGCAGGGATGATAAAGGCAATGCCGAGCGCCAGTCCGCTGGGAACGAAGGATTTGATCGACTTGATTCGTCCCAGGCAGGCGAGTAAAAAACCGATGACTGCCGCAATGACAATTGCTTGCGGTGCCATGGCAGGCAAAGCACTAAATCCTTCGTTGAGGACTTCAGCCATCGCTTTCCATGCCATTGCAGCTGGTGCTGGCATTTGTTCGCTGCCGAGCTTATAGGCTTTTGTAAAAACGTAGTAGACCGGCAAGCAAAAGATAATTCCAAAAACGATCCCGCATAGCTGCGCAATGAGCTGCTTTTTGGGACTCGCCCCTAAAAGATGTCCCGTCTTCAAATCGGTAATCATATCGCCCGCCTGGGAGGCGCCAGCCGAGGTAATCGCAGCGGTCATCAAATTGGTCGTCAGAGAACCAGGTGCCAGACCTCCAAAAACCAATTGTGTAACTTTCCCCATTCCGCCAATTGGATTGATGTCTGTTTCTCCGACAGAACGGCATGCAACGATCGAGAGGATCGCAGAAAGGAAAATTGCGATGAGAACCAGATACCACGCAATTCCGAACATTGTCGACGTGATCACAGTTGTCAGAATCGTCCCCAGAGTCAGTCCACCAATGCACCAGGACAAAGGGACATTTTCCGAGCGATTCGGTTCTGTATCTAAATCGTTCTTGGCTTCAAAGATCATCTTGAAGGCGTTGAAAAATGTCTTCCAAGATAGCAGAAGCGCGCCCAGCGCTTCAGAGACCATCAACGCGACACCTGGCCATAAGAGCCAGCCGCGTGGCCCGTCAGCATAGGACATGACTTTTCCCGGAGCCCAGCCTTGCTCCTGGGCGATTGGTCCGAGAATTCCCCAAGAGATAATTGCTCCTGCCAACAGCGAGAGAACAACTCGCGGTCCAATCAGAAATCCTGCTCCGAGCAGCGAAGGTCCCAGGTAAACGGTAAAACCCCATGTCGCGAGAACACCCAACCATGCGATGCCTGGAAACCATTCATGCAGCGGCGGCGACTCGAAGGCAGGAATGAAGTGGGCCGCGAGTGATAAGGCTCCCGCGATGACTCCGAAGATTAGCAGTACCCACGCCTTTGAAGTGGCTTCACCTGCGTTGCTGTTCATCGCCAGGATTGTCTCAGCGGTGGCAGTTCCTGATGGAAATCGCAGTTTTTCCGTGACGACCATTTGATGACGCAACGGGATTGCGAAGAATACGCCGAGAAATGCTGCGGAGATCGTCCACAACAAAAGATGAAACCAGTGGAACTCAATCCCCAGCAACATCAAGGCTGGGATCGGAGCCACAAGTCCAGCTGCCGACGACATATACCCGGCAGCTGATCCGGCCGTTTGAACGGTGTTTGTCTCCAGAACCGAAAGTTTGCTTTTAAACACAGAAAACAATGCGTAGGCGATGACGGCTGATGTGATCGATGCTCCGAACGTCCAGCCGATTTTCAAACCAATGTAGATGTTCGTGCAAGCAACAACTCCGCCCACAACACTCCCCGCCAGGATGGACCGAATGGTCAGCTGAAGTTCACCTGATTCCGGGAAGTAAAGTTGATCGCTTGTTGCGGAAGTTTCCAGTACATCTGCATTGTCGCCTTCGATACTCATCGGTACGTCGTCAGCTTTCGTTTGTCGGAGAAGGTGTGAGCGGTTCGCGGTTCTATCATAAAAGAATTCATGAAAGATCAATACTACAGCTGGGCCTCATGAGTCATTGTTTCTCGACTTAAAATGGCCAGATCATGCAACGATTGAACAAACTCCAACATGTCACTGGCCGGTCGTTGTCTTCAACGACTGCAGATACACGTCCGCCAGTTCTTCTGGCAGAACCCACTCGACTTCGCCTTCGATTCCGTCCATTAGCTTTTTCATCTTCTCCATGTCGAATTCCCAGTTCTGGATGAAGACGATGCCGAATTTCGGGTCGCGTCGGCGGATCATCCGCGTGACTTGTTCCTCGGTCTGCTTTTCCGGAACCGCGTCATTCAAGAAGTGAAACGTCGGGATGCCATCGGTCAGGTAAGGTTCATCGCGCCACCACTGGCGTCCATAGCCTTCCATCAGGCAGGTCATCCCTTTGAGTTCGCGGGCGACGTCTGCAAACTGCGTCCCTCCACGCTCGCCGACGATTGTTCCCCAGTACCAGCGAAGGTTCAGCTTCTCATTAAACTGATTGGTGAGCTGATGATACTGCTTCAAGATCTCCTGCTGATGCGAGCCATACGCTTCCCCATAGTGCAGAGGATACATGTAGCCGATGCCGCTGACAGCACAGCCGAAGGAATCCATCGGAGTCAGCGAGTCGTAATAGTAGTCGAGCAGCGGAGCATGCAGCTGCAGCATCGCGGGCCCCATGGTCCACGCAACCGGGAACTTGCCACGCAGCGGGCTGCGCCAGTATTTCTCGGTCGGCATGAAGTCCAGCCAGAGATTCATGTTGTCCCCGTCACTGACGAGGATGCACAGGTAGCGTTTTGCAGGATCGTAAGTCAGCTTGCGGGTTTCAAGATGCTTCAGTGGCTGTGTTTTGTGATCCCATCCTGTCCAGACAGAGAGGTTCGTATGCCAGTCTGTAGGCACCAGGAACTTGCCATGATCGGAGAGCAGTTTGACCCCTAAGCCCTCGCCAATTCCCGAGTCTTTGCCCCCACTGTTTGGATAGCCAAGCACCGGGATATTCACCGGCATCTGCTTGAGCATTTTCTTGAAGTCTTCGAGATCATGATCAGTGGTGAAGTCGTCCTGATAATCTTTGTTCGAGATCCAGAACGTAAAGATCTTGTGCTCGACGAGATAGTCTCGCAGATGCCCATTGATGTTCGGCGAGAAGATCGCGATCGCAGTCTGATTCATCTGCGGCCAGAGGTTTTCCCACGCCCACTGGTAGGCTTCGATGTTTGTTTTCCAACGGCCACGTGTATCTTCAACGGGATTCAATCCATACTTCTCGACATCGGATGGATAGGCCATCGGGATTCCGCGTACCGAGGAAATCATGGTTGCAATATTGATGCTCGCCGGGAAAGCAGGATCGATGACGACCACGTCGCGAATTTTGTATTGAGCAATCAGCTCCTCGATCGACTCGATGGGAGTATACGACTCGACGTAATCTTTCTCTGTCAGCCAGTCGAGCCAGACTTGATCGATCGGGTCGCGCCGTCCTTCTTCAACAATCGGATTGATCCGATTCCGACTGAGAATCAGATACAGCTCCGGTTTCTCGCGGTTGACCAGCCCCTGAATGGAAGCAATGAAAGCCTGCGTCTCACGTGGCAGCGACAGGGCATTGAAGACGAACAGTTTGTCAGCAGGTTTTGCAGAGCGAGGAAAAACAGCCGGCAGCTTGTCTCCACTGGCATCGACTGGCCGCGAGGGGTAGACAGGAGCATTAAACGTGTCCTGTCCACGAGCACAATCGGCAGATGCCATCAGCATGAGCGTCATAAAGCCAGCGTAATACAAACGAACGAAGCAGTTTGATGTCATCGACAAATTTATTCCCATGAGGATCGCGTATTGATCTCATGAGATTAGAGGACGACCTGGCCACCAACAAGACACGAGAGGCATTTTTCCCGATGCCTCTCGGTCGACATGCCGGATGAACTCACCAGTTACTGTTGCCCGTACACTGCAGGCGCTTTCCAGTCTGCGGGCTTCTCATCTCGTTCATTGTGAGGCTTGGCAGCCGACGCAGCGATCTCTTCGTAACGGGCGATCAATTCTTTGAGTTTCTCCGGCTGCTTCTCAGCGAGATCCGTTTTCTCATTGATGTCTTCCCGAATGTTGTAGAGTTCATAATTGCCTGCGACCTCTTCACCTTGATTGCGGGCGCGACGTCCCTGTTGACCGTTTCCTTTCTTGACGAGTTTGTAGTCGCCGACGCGGATGGCTCCGTTATTTGGTGTGATGTTGTGAACTGTCTCTGTTCGTGGCGACTTCGCGCCATGGGCGATCACATCCCAGACATCATGACCATCAAGTGGTTTTGATTTCGCCGTTGAACCGCCGGCGAGTTTGATCAGGGTCGGGAACAGGTCCACGATATGAATCGGCTCATCGACGACTGATCCTGACTTGATCTTGCCTTTCCAGTTCGCAAACGCGACGACACGGACGCCTCCTTCGTAGACAGTCCCCTTGCCCGCTCGAAGTTCACCATTATCGGTCAGCTGACCAGGATTAGGACCACCGTTGTCGCTGGAAAACAAAAACAGTGTGTTCTCGATTTCACCCTGCTCTTCCAAGGCGGCGACCACATCACCTACCGCCTCATCCAAGATGTGGAGCATCGCTGCGTATTTCTGGCGATTTCCTGTGAGATCGGGGTACTGATCAATCACTGCCTTAGGTGCCTGAAATGGCGAGTGAACGGCATTAAAAGGAATGTACAAGAAGAGCGGCTTGTTGCGATTTCGATCCTTGACGATCCGCGTTGCTTCCTTGCCGATGAGCGTCGTTGAGTAGCCATCATCGTGATTCGCCTGATCGTCTTTGTGCCAATCGTGCCCACCGTCGCGGTCATGGGAGTTGTAATCAAGGGCACCATTGTAATGTCCATACTGATGATCAAAGCCGCGGCTTGTTGGCAGATATTCACGCTTGGCATGCCCCAGATGCCACTTGCCGACGATCGCTGTTTCGTAGCCCGCCTCTTTGAGTGCCTGCGGCAGAGTGTATTCATCAGTATTGAGTCCATAGTCAGCCCAGGGACGCACCACACCAACCTGGAGCCCATAACGGAGCGGATAACGCCCGGTCATCAACGAAGCCCGAGTCGGCGAACAGACCGGCTGGACATAAAACTGAGTTAATTCCGCACCACCTTTGGCAAGCTTATCAAGGTTCGGAGTCTTGATTGGACCGCCACGCCAGCCAACGTCATCACGTCCCAAGTCGTCTGCCAGGAAGTAAACGATATTTGGCTGCTTCGCCGCAGCTTGCCCAGCAGTACAAATGCTGGAGAACAACCCCATCGCAACGACAAGAGTCATCGCACATCGTAATGAAACCAGCGAACGCAACGAAAAGCAAGAATCCATGGAGAACTCCAAATATGAAACCAACTGGCGGAATGTATTGAGACGGACGCCAGACAATGATCTGCCGATACCGTGAAATAGGACAGTTCCGCGAGAAGCCACGGCGAAGTCAGTCTTTCAGGGGGGCGATGTCATCCATCTCAATGAGTTTGGCAACATTTATGCCTCACGCAAGAAAACGATGTAAAACCTTCGCTTCCCGCTGACGCAATGAAAGCATGATTCCGTGGGCGACAAAATCGCTGGAAATCATTTCCGAATTTGGTGATCGTTCATTTATGCTAAGACAAAGTCGAATCACGCAGGATCTGGATTCCACACTGGAAAGAGCTCGATGCACACCAAGACTCTCCGAAAGCTGACCGCGTTCCTGCTGTTACTCATCCTGACGACCGAAATGAAATCGCAGGAACCTCTCGCGGGTAAGAGCAAGGAAGTGATTTACGGTCACAAAGACGGACTCGCGATGACGTTCGATGTCTTCGAACCAGATGGCGAGCCCAATGGAGCTGCCGTCGTCTTCATCGTCAGTGGGGGCTGGTTTTCCAAATGGACACCACCCGCTCAAACTCGAATCATGATGGGGCCGTTTCTCGCCGCTGGCTACAAAGGCTTCGCCGTCCGTCACGGCAGCAGTCCACGTTACTCCATCGCGGATGCCGTTGCCGATGTGAAGCTGGCGATTCGTACAATCCGTCGTGATGCCAAAGACTATGCCATCGACCCACAACGAATCGGCGTCTACGGCATGAGTGCAGGCGGCCATCTGACTCTCATGCTCGCGACCACAGGCGACGACGGAAATCCCAAAGCCAATAACCCTCTCGAAAAGGTGAGCAGTCGTATTAAGACCGGTGTTGCCTTCGTCCCCCCCAGCGACATCACCAACTACGTCTGGAGTACACCAGGACTGGAAGATCAGTACCGTCAGTTCCCCGGGCTGAATATCACGCGCGAACAAGCAGAGGCTGTCTCGCCTTTGTATTTCGTGACTAAGGATGATGCCCCCTGCCTGATTATGTCCGGCGGCAAAGATACGCTCGTCCTTCCTGAACAGGGACGCTGGATCCACGAGAAGATGGACGAGATCGGCGTCGAGAACAAGTTTGTCCTGTACGAGAACGCGGGACATACTCTCGGAAGTGATCTCCCCGCCGCTGTCAGCGAGGCGTTGAAATGGTTCAACGAACATCTGAAGTAGATCGTAGCGCAATCATTCTGATGCAAGGATTCAACGGATGCCGGTAAAGAAGACATCAGGCAAAACAGCGACTCAGTCCTCCGACTGGCGCGATGAAATGCTCGACCACATTCGAGCACTCATCCTTGAAGCAGATCCAGAGATCACTGAGGAACGTAAATGGGCCAAGGCGAGCAATCCGTCCGGCGTTCCTGTGTGGTCGCGAAGCGGGATCGTCTGCACGGGTGAGACCTACAAAGAAGTCGTCAAACTCACCTTCGCCAAAGGTGCTTCGCTGCCCGATCCTCATAAGCTTTTTAACTCCAGTCTCGAAGGCAACGCACGCCGGGCGATCGACATCCGGCAAGGCGAGAAACTCAACGCGAAAGCTTTCAAAACCCTGATCCAGTCCGCAGTCGCATCCAATCTTCAGGCGACCTCCATGAAAGGAAAACCCGCGAAGAAGCCAGACGCCCCGATCACGACCACTAACAAAGTCGTCCTGCTCTCCGGCGGTAATCCTCAAATTGCCAAAGCTGACGGCGATGCTCCGGTTCAAGCCTACATCAATGCCATGCCCGGCTGGAAACAGCACGTCGGAAAACTCGTCGACGAACTCATCATGCAAACACTCCCCGACGTTCAAAAGGCAGTCCGCTGGAACTCGCCGTTCTACGGCGTCGAAGGTAAGGGCTGGTTCCTCAACGTGCATTGCCTGACCAAGTACGTCAAAGTCACCTTCTTCGACGGCATGTCCCTGAATCCAATCCCCCCTGGCGGAACTGCAAAGAGTAAAGAAGCCCGCTGGATCGACATCTACGAAGCGGACACTCTCGACGAAGCGCAGTTCACCAGCTGGATCAAACAGGCGGCGAAGTTGCCGGGCTGGAAGCCTTGAATGCGGTCGACAGGTTTGAGAACTCGATCCAACAAGAATCTCACACATTGACGTTGCGAAAGACAACCTGGAGACAATCATGAGAAGCATAATTTTGTGCGGCAGGTATTGTCTGTTCTGGTTACTGCTCCTCGCGCCCACTCAGACGACTGCTCTCGCTGCTGCCTCGAAGTGGGGCGCGTCTTTCGAGAACACCGACATCGTTTATCCACCCTGCTCTGCTGTTGTCGATGTCACGCAGGCCCCCTATTTCGCAAAGGGGGACGGCACTTCAGATGACACGCTCGCCATCCAGCGAGCCCTTTCCGATGTGATGGGGCAGCACAAACTTCTTTATTTCCCGAACGGGATCTACCTCGTCTCGAAAACTCTCAACTGGTCGAAACGCAACTCGGATGGCAAGGATGCATGGGGCAAAAACTTCCTGCAGGGACAAAACGTCCAGAAAACCATCATCCGTCTGAAGGATGGCACGTTCGCCGATCCTAAACTGCCCGCGAGCATCATGTGGTGCGGAGGCTTTGGTTCGGCAGACTGGTTTCACAACTACGTTCAGGACCTGACTTTTGACATCGGAAAAGACAACCCGGGCGCGATAGGCCTGCAATTCTATTCCAACAACTCCGGAGCCGTGAGGAACTGTCGGTTTATTTCTGGAGACGGAAGTGGTCTGATCGGCTTGGACCTCGGTCATCGCGATATGAACGGCCCACTGCTGGTCAGGAATTGTGAAGTCATCGGCTTCCGCAAAGGGGTCTATACTGCCCTCGCAGTCAACAGCCAGACCTTCGAGCACATCACGCTTCGTGGGCAGACGGAGTTTGGATTCGACAATGAAGGTCAGACGATCAGCCTGCGAGGACTACACAGCGAAAATGCAGTTCCAACAATTCGGAGCTACGGGGTGTTTTCCATGATTGATTCGCAGCTCGTGGGACTGCCAAAAGCTGATCAATGGCCCGCGATCATCAATTATAACGGCGGACGGCTTTTTGTTCGGAATGTGGAAACAACAGGCTATTCGCGAGCCCTCGCCGATGTCATCACACCCGACTGGTACACCGCCGTTCGAATGTCCGGTACCGACAAGCCTGGGAGCGAAGGGCCGGTGATTGCTGAGTATTGCTCCCACGAGACGACCAGTCCATTTTCCTCGAAGAGCGGTTCGCTTCGCTTGCCCATCAAAGAGCCACCCAATGTTCCCGCAGATCGGCCTGAGACTTGGGCGAATGTCGATCACTATGGAGCTGATCCGACAGGAAACAACGATTCGGCCGGCGCGATCCAAAGAGCAGTCGATTCAGGCGCCAGCTCTCTGTTTCTTCCGGGTTCTTATTCACTCGAGTCCACTGTGATTATTCGTGGAAAGGTCCGTCGCATCACTGGCGTAGGCGGGATGGTCGACTACTTCAGTAAAGTCAGGCCTGACTTCCGGGTAGTCGACGGAGAATCGTCCGTCGTTTCATTCGAGCATTTCGCGTATGTCCATGGGGGGATTGAAATCGATACACCCCGGACGATCATTTTCCGCAGTGTCTCTGATTGTGACCTCACTTTCACAGACAAAGCCGAGGCCAGTGAGCTCTTCTTCGAGGATTTCGTCACCCACAACCTGACATTGAAACGAAACAAACTCTGGGCTCGGCAATTGAACGTCGAGAATGAGGGAACGCACATTGCTAATCACGGCGGCGACCTATGGATTCTCGGATACAAAACGGAACGCGGCGGCACATTGCTAGCCACCAGCGAATCTGGACACAGCGAAGTCCTCGGCGGCTTAAGTTACACGACGACCGCAGGAAAGCTCGCACCGATGTTCGTGGTTGATCAGTCGACGGTATTCACCTTCTTCCATGAGGTCTGCTACAACGGAGACCCGTTCGAAACATTGATTCAAGAGAATCAAAACAAAACCCTCCGAACCGTCCGACGCGGTGCAGGAGCCACGTCGCCGTATGCCTCAGGACGTGTTGACTAATTCAGATCGGAGTCATCATTTGATCGGGGCCACAGCCTGAAAAGTTTTTCCAAACCGGAGTTCGTCGATGTCTGTCGAGAAGTTGGCATTGATCGTGACTCCGTCGAAGCGAAAATCCGGTACCGACAGACGCAGTGTCGCATCTTCCAGTTTCGGCTCGTCGCCCAGGGCAGGATTGATCCAGACCGCGGCATCTTCTGCCCCCGGTCGAAACTCCAGTCGCGTCACCAGAAAGGTCATCTCTCCCGATGGCACGGCGCTCGAGCGCAGATTCACTTGAGCCCCGGTTAAGAGTCCCGTCGCCGTCCAGTTCCCGGAGGGTGCAGCCCCGACTTTTCCAATGCGAAATCCTGAAACTTCACGCGAGCCAACCTGCAGATACGTGAACCGATTGTTCGATGCCGTGCTATTATAAGACTGCGCGAGAAAGCTGAACCAGATCACTGCCCCATCTTTCCCGAGTCCGTTTTCATCTTTCATCTCGTTCGAAAAAGCAGTCAGATCGAATTTGCGAGACGTCAGTGATCGCGACCCCATTGCTGTTCTCATCTGCAAGCCTGACGTTTGCAGGACATGTCCCTGAGCATCAGTATGCCCCAAAGGACTGAACTTTCGCATGTCCTTGGGATCCCAGTTCTCCTGATCGGCATGATCGACAATCACAGCGACTTTAGGACCGGTTTCCTGCCATGGTTCTGACCATCCCGTCCCGCCCGCCAGCCCCTGTAACCCTCCCGTAGTAGGCCATGATTCACCGTCAGGAGTTGTCGCCGGGATCGATGTCGCAGGATATGCGAACCCATCGTAGGCGTCTGCGTTCACTACGGGTGGCGGGACCGTGGGACGACGCATCACCCACACACAGGCGACGATCACTCCCATGATGATGACCCCGCCTGCAACCAAAACAGCTCTCTTCCTTCGAATAGGACCCGGGATTAAAGCAGTGTGTGGTCGACTCAGCTCTGTGAAGGATTCAACATCGGCCGCTCCATTAATGACCAGCTCAGTACGCTCACCGCTGACCGGCAGTCGCTGGGCATGCAGACGTCGACGTAAAAATGAGTGCAGGAAAATCCGATGAAAAGCACGCTCGGCGTGCTGCGGATGATCTTGAAGCCATGCTCTCAGCCCTTCAATCTGCTCATCGGTCAGATGAAGATCATCCAGATGAGCATCAAGCAGTTCGAAGGCTTCCTGGTCTTGCATGGCTGCTCACGCCTCTAACGCTGACTGAGTGGTCACTGCCGCCTGAGCACATTCCGTCAATGTCGACCGAATCCTCGTCAGCGCAACGCGCACATACTGAACCGACATCCCAAGACGGGCACTGATTTCTGCAGAACTCATCCCATCCGCGTAGCGGAGATTCAACATTTCACGCGAGCGGTCCGTCAACTTGTCTAAACATTTTTCGATCGCAACCTGTTCATCCGACAGGCCTTCATGGATCTTGACACACGCCTCTGCGAGGGCATCCATCGAGTCCCCCACCAGGACGACCTGACGTCGCTGTTGTTTTCGGTAGAACTCTGCGATCTTGATTTTCGCGATCCAAAGTGCCCACGGCAGAAATGGACGCGATGGATCATAGTCGTCAAATCGTTCTGCAACTTCGACCGCGACTTCCTGAAGCAAGTCCTCCGCGTCTGAAAACTGCGGGACCGATGCCGTCAGGAACGCCAGTAGCGAAGCTTGCACAGTCCCCCAATTCCTCGCGAGAAACGCGCGAGAACTCGCTGCAGACATTGCCTGCCTGGGGACCGATGCGTCTTCAGATGTCACTGTTCAATCCCCCCGCATGGCAATCCGAGTTCACCGGCCAGTTGGGAAATCATGGTAATTGCCGGAAAACCGGACGTTTAAGACTTTGCGCCATGAAAGCCACACGACCAACACCTTCGAATGTATCAAGCCTCCACCTGACAAAAACAGGCTGACTGTTAATTTGATGTGAAGATAATGATTTCGATGATAACAAATTCTGCCCGTAAGACGACATTCACGCGTCGACCACGCAACACAATGCAGTGGCATCCGCAATGAACAATTTCACCCATATCATTTTGAACCAAAGTCCCCTCTCGCGAGAAAAACGCTGACCAGTGTTGAAACTGTTTTGTTGCGTCTGGCTGACAGTCTGCCACTTTGTGAATTCACGACAGGAAAAAATGAATGAGTTCCCGATCTCAATCTGTTCAGTCTCACCTGACACCAATCAATTCTAGCAATAGGACAAAAGCAGTGAGTCGCACTCATGGTTTTACCCTGATTGAACTGTTGGTCGTGATCGCGATTATTGCCACCTTAGTGGCTATTCTGCTGCCTGCTGTGCAACAAGCCCGCGAAGCCGCACGGCGTTCGTCCTGCAAGAACAATCTCAAACAGATTGGCATCGCCATTCACAACTATCACGACATCTTCAACTGCATTCCGATCGGGTACATCGACACGAACGGATCAACGACATCCAACGCCGCCACTCAGGACGGCGGATGGAGCTGGGCAGCGCAGCTCCTGCCACAACTGGAACAGTCAAGTCTCTTCGAGCAGTTCGATTTTCGCTTTCACCCACACGGAACACAGGCCAACGAAGCACGCAATACTGCAGCATCTGCCAATCCTCTCACGGTATTCTCCTGTCCGTCGGACACCAAGCCGCCGACACGAAAGTCAGGCAGCACGGATCCCGCAGCAACCAGCACCGCGAATGGGATTGTCGATGCGATCGCAACCAGCAGCTATGTCGGAAATAGTGGTCCATTCAACGCCCAGTTCTGCAACACAGCCAATCCAGGACTGCAAAGCGATCGCTCGGTCGGCGCGTTTCGAGTCAATAAAGGACTCAACTTCAGAGACTTTACAGATGGCCTTTCGAACTCCATGCTGGTCGGTGAAACGTATTGGGAGCAGACACGAAACACATCCATCTATGGCGCCTTAGCAAACGCAGGTGGTGCCGACTGCACCGATCTTACGGAGTACCGAACCAGTCCTTACAATCACTTGCGTTCAACGAACACATTCATGAACGCAACGAAGGCCCAGTACCCGGACAAGTATCACACCGCCTTCGCTAGTCCACACAAGGGGGGATGCCAGTTTCTGCTGGGTGATGGTGGCGTTCGATTCATCGGCATGAGCATCGAAAACACCTCCTCGAATTTCAACGATCCCGGCGTCTCTGCAAGCGGTCCATACGGACTGTATCAGCGTCTCTCAGCGATCGCTGATGGACAAGTCATGGGTGAGTTCTAAATTGTCGCTTCGTACATCCGTCTTCCTTCATCGTCATCACGGAAATCGTTGTCCATGCAGAATTCCAATATCAGACGTTTCTCTGTCATGCTTTTCGCCCTGCTTGCCAGCCTGGCGTGTCTTGGTCCGGGACAGCTGAGTGCAGAAGAATCCAAGCCCAATTTCCTGCTGATTCTGGCCGATGATTGCGGTTGGGGCGAATTCGGTTTTCAGGGAGCATCGGACGTCCCGACGCCTCATATCGATTCCATCGCCGCCCAAGGCGTGAAATTCACCCAAGGCTATGTTTCCTGCCCGGTCTGCAGCCCGACACGCGCCGGCCTGATGACTGGACGTTACCAGACTCGATTTGGCCACGAATCCAACAGCGGGATGAAAAAGCTTGGACTCAACGTCGATGAAAAAACAATCGCTGATCGACTCAAGCCGCTGGGATACTCCACCTGTGCCGTCGGGAAATGGCACTTGGGAGAAGTCAAGAAATATCACCCGCTCAAACGCGGTTACGATGAGTTCTACGGCACACTCGCCAACACGTCTTACTTTCATCCCAAGTTGTTCGTCGATTCAAGACAGTCTCCCGATGTGATTTCCATTGAAGACGATCAATTCTACACCACCGAACAATACGGCCTTCGGGTGACCGACTGGATCGACAAGCATCGCGATAAGCCCTGGTTCATCTATCTGCCTTTCAATGCTCAGCACAATCCACTGGAGGCTCCACCGGCCTATCTGGACCGGTTCTCACACATCAAAGATGAGAAACGACGGACCTTCGCCGCGATGATGTCCTGCATGGACGATAGCGTCGGCCGCATTCTCGATAAAATCCATGAACTGGGACAGGACGAAAACACCTTCATCGTCTTCTTGTCAGACAATGGTGGCCCCACCAAGTCAACAACGTCTAGCAACCTGCCGCTGCGAGGCTTGAAGCAAATGGTCTGGGAAGGAGGCATCCGCGTTCCCTTCTGTATGAAGTGGCCGGGGCATCTGCCGGAGGGGAAAGTTTACCAGGAACCCGTGATTCAGCTCGACGTCCTCCCCACCCTCATCGCCGCGGCCGGTGGCAAGGTCGATCCAGACTGGAAGCTCGATGGCGTCGACCTGTTACCCTACATAACCGGTAAAAAGACCACTCCACCGCATGAATCGCTGTTCTGGCGATACGGCGAGCAATGGGCCGTGCGTCATGGGGATTACAAACTCGTCGTCGGAGATGAAGGCAGTGGCCGTCCTGAGCTTTACAACCTCACCCAGGACATTTCAGAAAAGCATGATCTAGCCACCGAGCAACTCGACAAGGTCAAAGAACTGCAATCCCTCTACGACACCTGGAACGCAGAACAAGCCGAACCCCAGGCAGAGATGGGTTCAAATGACAAGAAACCCAAAAAGGCCAAGAAAAAGGCTCTTCGTGACAACGATGAAGATTAATCTCAGCGACAGTGATAAAGTATTTGAGATCAAGTATTGAAAACCAATGCCTCAATAACTTTGTGGGATTCAGTGCCCGGTATGAAACTTTTCATCCTGATCGCAACGCTGTTGGCTGTCCCGGTAGATCTTTTCGCCGACGAGTTATCGACGTCAGCCGGGAAGCCAAACATCCTGTTCATCCTGACCGATGACCAGTCGCCACTGGATTTGAAGGTTTATAATCCTCAGACAACGCTGGAAACTCCCCACATCGACCGTCTGGCTGCGGAGGGGATGGTTCTCGACAGAGCCTATCACATGGGCTCGTTCAGCGGCGCAGTGTGCACTCCTTCTCGCCACATGATCATGAGCGGCCGCACTGTCTGGCATTTACCGATCGGCCCGACCGGAAAGCTGAACTGCCCAAAGAACCTGGACGAAAACACGATCCCGGCCGTCTTCAACCGCGCCGGGTATGACACGGTCCGAACTTGCAAAAAAGGCAATAGCTACGAAGCTGCCAACAAGCATTTCAAGATTCGTCATGACGACACGAAACGCGGGGAGACTCCCGAAAGCGGGAGTGCCTGGCACGCCGAACGAGTGCTCGATTATCTCAGCCAGCGCGCCTCACAAACTGACCGCGCCCCCTTTCTCATCCAGTTTGGGTTCTCGCACCCTCACGATATCCGCGACGGCACGCCGGAACTGCTGGCAAAATATGGAGCCATTAATCACACCGACCAAAACAGCTTGCCACCTCTCCATCCCAGCCAGCCACCCCTTCCGTTGAACTACTTGCCGGAACATCCCTTTCCAAACGGTCACGCTGACGTCCGCGATGAAATCGACGTCCCCGGCGTCTGGAAAAACCGAGATCAACAGACCATTCGCAACGAACAAGGTCGGCTGTTTGCCTGCAGCGAGAACATCGACATTCAAATCGGACGCGTGTTGAAAAAGCTCGAAGAGCTGGGAGAACTCGACAACACCTACATCATCTACACGTCCGATCATGGCATCGCCGTCGGTCGTCATGGTCTCCAGGGAAAGCAAAACCTTTACGAACACAGCTGGCGCGTCCCGTACATCGTGAAAGGCCCAGGCATTCCCCCTGGCACTCGAGCAGCGGGAAATATTTACCTGCTCGACACCTTGGCAACTTTATGTGATCTCGCCGGTATCCCATCACCAGACAGCAACGAAGGCATCAGCTTCAAGCCCGTACTGGAAGGAAAGGCCCAGACCGTCCGTGATGTCCTCTACGGCGTCTACAGCGGCGGCGACAAACCCGGCATGCGCAGCGTCCGTCAAGATGACTGGAAACTCGTCAAATACGATGTCGATAACGGACGCGTCCACAAAACCCAGCTCTTCAATCTCGCGGACAATCCACACGAATTGCTCCCTCAACACCATGATCCCGTCGTGATCGCTTTGACTGGCTACACACCGACTGCCCAACAAACCAATCTTGCAGACAATCCCCTATACGCCGGGAAACTTGCAGAAATGGAAGCCCTGCTCCTCTCGGAAATGCGTCGCCTGCACGATCCTTATCGACTCTGGAATCAGCCGACCGACGACCTGCCTGCTCCGAATCCCAAAGAGAAACCCACCAGGAAATAAGAGCCGCGATCATTCTTCAGAAGCCATTTGAATGACAGAATCGCAGTCTGCAAATTGTCGATCCAATACCGGGAGGGCGAGGCTCCGTCCGAGCCGTTTCTTTGCTTCGCGAAACGCCAGCCATGTACAAAACGAAGATGGCCTCGACGGTTTCTATTTCCCCAAACTCGTTCGAGCTTCAACGCAGCACAGCGGCTCAGACGAAACCTTGCTCTCCCTGTGGCAGTCTGCAACACAATTCAAGCCGCTACGCTTCCATCCGCGTCATCCACAGCTTCGCCCTCTTCTTCAGCCGCCTCTTCCTTCACTGGCCTCAAGACATCCTTCATCGGCAGTTCATTCAGCGAACGCAGTCCATAAATCTCCAGGAACTTCTTCGTCGTTCCATACAGATAAGGTCGCCCCAGCGTGTCGGCCTGCCCAGCGATTTTAACGAGCCCCTTCTCCATCAACACTTTGACGAGCTCAATACACTGCACGCCGCGGATCGACTCAATCTCCGCCCGCGTCAACGGCTGTCGATAAGCAATGATCACCAGCGTCTCCATGGCGGAGTCTGAAATCGACTGTTCCTGCTTGCGATCATGCATGCGGGAAAGCCAAAACGCGTACTCGGATCGCGTCATCAACTGATAACCAGCCGCCAGTTTTTCCACGCGGAACGGCGTCGCCACTTCGTCATAAAGCGCATTCAACTCGTCAATCAGATGACGGGTCTCTTCGTTGCTGGCCAGCAAGGCATGCTGTGTCAATTTGCCCAGCGAAATCGCCTTTTCGCTGATAATCAGAACTGCTTCCAAACGTGCCTGCTTGGGCGTCCGACGCCCGACAACACGTCCAGCATGAGACGATTCGTCAAGGGGCCCTCGTCGACGCCAGCTCTGCAGCCACTCACCACCTGGTGTTAACGCTTGACCGCGCGAAGGCGTCGATGATCTCAGCAGATTTCCCGCTTGATGCCACATGAATCGCCTGCCTCGTTCTCAAGTTGCAGGACGACGTGTCTGGTGATTGGCGACCTGAATCTGCTGCAGAACATTCTCCACAGCCTTCAAGGGATCATCTGCTTCCGCTTCATAGCGAATCGTCACTTGCGGCCGATTGGGCGGCGTGAAGAAGCAGAAGAAATAAAACTCTCCCGGCCGACGACCTGGCTTGAGGTGATACTCACGAATCCCCATTGAGTTCAGCTGACCGACAGCCTGTTGCCAGGTAATTTGAGGCCCCTGAGGTTGTTGGGGAACCTGCTGCTGACTGATCGGATAATTGTTCCACGAGGAACCCGGAGCCGCCGCCGTCGCAACGACTGGTTGTCCTTGTTGCCAGGACATATTCGTAACGCCGCTGGTCTGAGTGACGGGTGGAATCGATGAGCCAGGAGTATGGCCCCAACCAGTCGTACTCATCGGATCATTCGCCATCCCTGTCGATGAGGCGACCTGAGCAGTATTTTTATCGCCCCAGGCGGGAGCTTCCGGCAGCTCATCCCGCTCTTCAGCTTCTTTTGTCTCAGTCGACTCAGGAGACGACAGCAGGTGAGTGACAAACTGTCCAAGCTTCGTCTTACCAAACGAGCCATTGGCCAATTGATCAGCGGATGGCATCCCAACAATGGCGATCAGCGGCACTAGCGCGAGTGGTATTGCGAGCAGAAACGTGAAAATCGGGCCGAAAATCTTCGACATGCCAGTCCTTCCCTGGAGGCGCTCAACGAGACGTTCCCGCGTCTCGGCCTGTTTAGGCAACGGCATGGTATGTTCCAATCCATTTCACGACAATGTCAGTTTCAAAATTCAACGGTCACGCAAACATGCCGGATCGCAGAGACTTTGACGATTGGCCACTCTCCGTAAGATACGTTCACCGGGCTGCTCTTCCATCAGACAACTCTTTTACGTCTTCGGAGCAATCCAACCCAAGCCATTCTTTATGGATGCCCTCGACGAAAGTCTCCTCTGGCCACAGGTCACCGGAACTCCGATAATTTGGATAGCGGGCCAGGGCCAATCGGGCAGACCAGTGATGACTCCTGTCAAACGATGATTCAGGTCAAATGTTGACAGACGGAAATCACGGATTGCCAAATTCATGTTCAAATAATACAGTCCCCCCTTCCGGCATGCACCACGATTGAGCCGTGCAGCCAGGCGTTCGATCCGCGACGCAATGAGCGTTTTCCTTGACCGACTCGAAACCGCACAGTCAGAAATGAACTCTTCTGTCTCGCGGATACCGGCGAGGGAACCCAGCCCAACGTGATCGCGGGCAGAAAAAAACTTCGATTGGTGAGATATGACGATGCGCACAGGACGAATCTACTCAAATGCTGCCCGTTTGACTGTCTGCGTCGGCATGGCGTTCGCGACCAGCCAGGCTTCCGCACAGCAACAGCCTCCACAGTCAACACAGCAGGCTGCAGCCACGCCAAATGCAGAAGCAAGTCCAGAACACCCTCTCGCACCGGCTTTGAAATACGCTCGCTCGTCAGCTGACCTGCTCTCGAACGTCAAGGATTTCACCGCGTCGTTCAGCAAACAGGAACTCATCAACGGCAAAATGGTCGTCCAGCAGATGGACATTAAACAGCGAAAAGAGCCGTACTCCGTCTACATCAAATACAAAACTCCTGCGACCGGTCGAGAAGTCCTTTACGTTCATGGCCAAAACAACAACCAGATGCTGGCCCATGAAACGGCTGGCCTCAAGGCCATGATCGGCACTGTGTCCCTGGCGACAAACAGCCCCATGGTCATGGAAGAAAATCGCTACCCGATCACCATGCTCGGCATGTCTCCCCTGCTCAATAATGTGATCCGACAGTGGGAAGAAGAAACCAAATTCGGCGAAGTCGACGTCAAGTTTTATCCTGACGCAAAACTCGGCCAGATCGCCTGTGAAGTCATCGAAGCCACTCACCCACAACCGCGTCGCCAGTTCCGATTCCACATCACACGACTCTACTTTGACAAAACCACCCACTACCCCATCCGCTTAGAACAATACGCCTTTCCTCAAGTCCAGGGCCAACAACCGATCCTGGTCGAAGAATACACCTTCACCAACATCCAAACCAACGTGAACCTCACCGAGAGAGATTTCAATCCCAAGAACCCTGCATACGGCTTCTGATCTTGGGGCCTTCGCCTCTAATTGAAAGTCACCAAGGTGATCTCCGTTCGCAACAAATAGACAAGGCAAGCCCGCTGGCTAAGGTCTTGATCTCATGAGTATCTTTCCCGTTTTCTCCGCGTCCTCTGCTCTCCGCCGCGCTCTCTGCGTTCCAGTCTCTCCCCTTCGTTAGCCTTCTGTCTTGTCTCCCTCCCCGATCTGTGCAATCATCCGCAGATGAAAATCGGACAAGGCTACGACCGTCATCGCCTCGCCCCTGACCGCGACCTCATCCTCGGCGGCGTGAAGATCGACTATCACCTCGGACTCGACGGCCATTCAGACGCCGACGTCCTGCTCCACGCCATCACCGATGCCCTCCTCGGCGCCATCGGCCAAGGCGATATCGGCGAGCTTTTCCCCGATACCGACCCGCAATACAAAGGCGCCGATTCCGCCAAACTGCTTTCGGTCGTCGTCGAAAAAGTCCGCAGCGCCGGCTACCAGATCGCCAACATCGACTGCACCATCTTCGCCCAGAAGCCCAAACTCGTCCCCCATAAACCCCAGATCAAATCCCGCGTCGCCCAGCTTCTCGGCATCAACGAAAACTTCGTCAACATCAAAGCCAAAACCGGCGAATCCCGCGGCGCCGTCGGCCGAGAAGAAGTCATCGACGCCGCCGCGACGGTCTTGTTAACCTAGTTCCAATTCTTACCTAGCGCCCAGCGCCTAATACCTAGCGCCCTCCCATGCTCATCCTCGGCATCGATCCTGGTCTCAAACGCACCGGCTACGCCATCCTGAAAATGGGCAGCCGCAAGCCAATCGTCGTCGAAGGCGGTATCATCCGCACAAAGACTGAGACGTCCCTTGCAGACCGCGTCCACGAAATCGGCCGCAACCTGCACGAGATTCTTGAGTCGCACAAAATCGACACCCTCGCCATCGAGCAAGTCTTCTCCCTGCCCAAAAATCCGAAGTCCGCTCTCTTAATGGCCCACGCCCGCGGCACCATCCTGTACGTCGCCCGTACTCACAACCTCAACGTCACCCACTACACCCCCACCCAGGTCAAACGCATCCTGACCGGTTCAGGACAAGCCCCCAAAGACCAGGTCGAACTCGCCGTCCGCCAGGAACTCGGCTTCAAGACACAATTAGAACCCCACGACCTCGCCGACGCCTTCGCCATCGCCATCTGCCACTTCTACCACCACCAACAAAACCTGCTCGCCTCATAGATCATCCCTTCTCCCCCGGGGAGAAGGTGGCAGCGCTTCGCTGACGGATGAGGGAAATCTGCGGAGTTCGCCACGCCCACATCTCGTCCCTTCTCTCTTGAGGTGGAACCAAATTGCCCGCTCGCCGAGAAGGCGAGATTAAGGGCAATGCGGTAGTCTTCTCAGGAGAAGGTGCCCGAAGGGCGGATGAGGGTGAGCGATAGGCAAGTATAGACCTACATTCGCTAATATCCATCAGGCATATTCATCCTTAGGCCATAACCAAACCTACTATCACTTCACCTCCAACGCCACCACCGTCTTCTCCTTCAACCGCAACTGCCCACACGCCGCATCAATATCCTCGCCCTTCCGCTTCCGAATCGTCGCCGGCACTCCCGCTCGTTCGAGGATCGAAACAAACGCATCCTTCCTCACCTGACTCGGCTCCGCAAACTCCAACGGCTCGACCGAATTCATGGGAATCAGATTCACATGCGCCATGCGACCCGAGAGCAATTGCGCCAGCTCCCTCGCATTCTCCGCTGAGTCATTCACCCCCGACAGCATGACATACTCAAACGTCACCCGACGCCCGGTCTTCTCAAAGAACTCATCAGCAGCAGACAGGATCTCCTCGATCCCAATGTTTTTATTCGTCGGCACGATCTTCGTCCGCAACGGATCGTTAGGGGCATGCAGAGAAATCGCCAGATTGTACTGAATCCCCAACTGCGCCAACTCGCGAATCTTCTTGGGCAACCCGACGGTCGAAATCGTAATGCGACGAGCCCCTAGGCCCAACGACTCCTCCGACTGCACCGCTTTGAGAGCAGGCAACAACCCCGGCAAATTCGCCAACGGCTCCCCGATTCCCATGACGACGATGTTGGTAATCTTCTCATCGGCGTCCTGAAGACGATCCGCCAGGAGCAACTGTTGCAGAATCTCAGCCGTCGACAGATTCCGCTTCAACCCCTGCATCCCGCTGGCACAAAAGACGCAGCCCATCGCGCAACCAACCTGCGTACTGATGCAGACCGTATTCCGAGACGTCTCCCGCATGAGCACACACTCGACATGCTCCCCATCGTTCAGCCGAATCAGAATCTTCTCCGTCCGGTCCTTAGCGATCTGATGTCGCACAACTTCACCAGGAAACAGACGAAACGCAGCCGTGAGCTTGGCACGCAGCGATTTGGGCAGATCATTCATCTCATCAAACGAC
>SXGT01721856.1_pt1 | contig 30817 bp, 31 predicted proteins | sample 3176221 | NCBI WGS metagenome assembly SXGT01 (sample SAMN11356862, study PRJNA531348) | freshwater metagenome | isolation source: freshwater sample F1-120 | place: China: Fuxian Lake, Yuxi | collected 2017-12-25
ACAGAAAAACGCGGTAGTTTTAAAGCCTGGACGGTGTTGTTGGCCATTTGTGCTTTTTCATTGAGTTTATTGGGCACGTTTTTAGTCCGTTCCGGCGTGCTTACTTCCGTGCATGCCTTTGCCACCGACCCTAGACGCGGGGTGTTTATCCTGGCCTTTTTGGTGGTGGTGATAGGCGGCTCCTTGCTGCTGTTCGCTTGGCGCGCCAGCACAGTGGGGCGCGGCGGTAAATTTGATGTGGTGTCGCGCGAGAGCTTCTTGTTAGCCAACAACGTGTTGCTGGCGGTGGCCGCATTGTCTGTGTTGCTGGGCACGCTTTACCCCTTATTTTTAGACGCATTGAATTTAGGCAAAATCTCCGTCGGCCCTCCTTACTTTGACGCGGTGTTTGCGCCACTGATGGCGCCGGCTGTGTTCTTGATGGGCGTTGGGCCCATCGCCAGATGGAAAGACGCGGCCTTGCCAGAACTGGTCGTGCGTCTGCGTTGGGCCTTGGCGATTAGCGCTATCACGGCCATTGTGCTGCCACTGCTATTAGGCAACTTAACGCCCATGATAGGTTTGGGTTTGTTCTTGGCTTTTTGGGTGTTTGCCAGCAGCGCTGAATTGGTTTACCAACGCTTACGTAAATCCGAGGCTGGCTTGTTAGCGGGCATCGCTGCCAGCTCACGCTCATGGTGGGGCATGGTGATTGCACACTTAGGGATAGCCGTGTTTGTTTTAGGCGTGACCGTGGTTAAAGGCTTTGAATCGGAAATTGCCGTGAAAATGCACCCGGGTGACGTGGCGCATTTAGCCGGATACGACTTTAGATTTGATGGCGTGGAAAGCCGTAATGGCGCAAATTACACGGCCAGTCATGGGCAAATTCATGTCAGCAAAAACGGCGTGTTGCGCACCGTGCTCGAGCCAGAAAAAAGGCTGTACACCGTCACCAACATGCCCATGAGTGAAGCCGGCATCAGCCCGCATTTAATACACGATTTGTATGCCTCCTTGGGCGAGCCATTGGACGGCGGGGCATGGAGCGTGCGCATCTACCACAAGCCCATGGTCGAGTGGATTTGGTTCGGTTGTTTGATGATGGCTTTTGGCGGCTTGCTGGCCATGTCAGACAAACGCTACCGTTTGAATAAACAGGCTAAATCAGCCACCGCTGGCCAAGGTCAACGCGCATGAAAAAAGCATTAATCCCTTTCGTGCTGTTCCTCATTATGACCGGCTTCCTTTTTAAGGGCTTGTTTTTAAACCCACGCGAAGTGCCGTCGCCATTGGTGGGCAAGCCGGCCCCGGCATTCAGTCTGCCGCGCCTGGATCAGCCAGCTAAAACCTTCTCGCCTAAAGACATGCTAGGCCAAGTTTGGTTGTTTAACGTTTGGGCATCCTGGTGCGGGGCGTGCCGTGACGAACACCCGCTATTGGTCGAGTTGGCCAAAACCGGTTTGGTGCCGGTGGTGGGCATGGATTACAAAGACACCGCGACCGACGCTGAGCAATGGCTGACTGAGCGCGGTAACCCCTACTTGTTAAGCGCGGTGGATGCCGATGGCCGAGTGGGCATAGATTACGGGGTTTACGGCGTGCCGGAAACCTATGTGATTGATAAAGCCGGGGTGATTGCCTACAAACAAATAGGCCCGGTGACGCTAGAATCCTTGCGTGACGATATCTTGCCCTTAGTGAAACGGTTACAAGCACAATGATTAAAAAATATTTATTAGGCCTAACATCAATCCTGCTATTGGCATTCACGCTGCAGGGCATGACTCATGAAGCTGAACCCTTGCAATCCGATGCGGCGGTAGAAGCGCAAGTGCAAAGGTTGGCCACGCAATTGCGCTGCTTGGTTTGCCAAAACCAAACCTTGGCCGACTCGCATGCCGAGCTGGCACAAGATCTACTGCAAGAGGTGCGTGAGATGGCAGCCAGGGGCATGTCGGACCAAGCCATTATCGATTACCTGGTGGCGCGCTACGGTGATTTTGTGCGCTATAAACCGCCATTAAACAAAACCACGTCTTTGCTTTGGTTAGGGCCGTTCGCCCTGCTGTTTATAGGCGGCATAGGCTTGTTCGTGATGCTGCGCCGTCGCCAAGCCATGCAAGCGGAGTTGCCCTTGACGGCGGCCGAGACTCGCCAAATCAACGAATTGTTAAAGTAAGTTATCGGAATCATTTTAAGGAATAAGCATGTTGGCATTTTTGCTCTTGGTGGTGTTGTTGCTTGTGGTGGTAGTTGGCGTTATGGTGCGGCCATTGTTTTGGCCAGATGCCAGCGTGAACGCGGATGCCAGCCAAGAAAAGCGGGCGGTTTACCGTCAACAGTTTGATGAATTAATCCAAGACAAAAACAATGGCATGTTGGATGCTCAGCAATACGAGTTAGCCAAAACCGAATTAGAACGACGCATGCTAAGCGAATTGGCCGAGACCAAGACCGTGGCAATCAAACCTAAAGCCGACCGTAAGTTGGCCTTCTCGTTAATGCTGATTTTGCCTATCGCCGCCATCTACTTGTATTTGGTCATAGGCCGGCCGTTTGCCATCGTATTCCCTGAGATGCAAGCGGCCATGATTCAGGCTTCGGCCATCAGAGGCACCGTCAGTTTGGCACCGGCTTTGTTAAAAAAATCCGATCCGGGCGCCAGCGTGTTTATCTACGCGCGTGCTAAACAAGGCCCGGTTATGCCTTTAGCCATCGTGCGCACCACAGTCAGCGCCTTGCCGTATGCTTACCAGTTGGACGACAGTGTCAGCGTCATGGCCGATTTAAAATTGTCGCAAGCCAGTGAGGTGGTGGTCGTGGCGCGCATTTCTAAAACGGGCGATGCCAAACCGCAAAAAGGCGACTTGCAAGGTTTATCGGGTGCGGTGACGCCGGGCAGCGATAAAGTCGATGTCGAGCTAAACACGGTCTTGCCCTAATAGGCTAGGCGATAAAAAGGCTGACAGCTCACGCTGCCAGCCTTTTGTTTTTGTGGCTATAAACCTTGCTTAGTTGTTCAAAAACACCCGCACATTGCGTGGGTAAATAAACACATTTTGCCCTTGGCTGATGGCCAGTTCGCGGAACCGCTCTTGGGTTAATTCGGCCTCGATTAAATCTTTTTCACCGCTGCGCTGCAACTCCACGCGCACCAAGGGGCCGATTGCATGCACGTAGCTCACCACGGCGGCAAAGCCAGCCTGATTTTTACGCGCCTGTTTGTCTATCTCGATGTCGTGCGGGCGAACAAAAGCCAGTCCTGCACTGTTTTGCGTGGTTTGATGGTTGGCAAGCTTAAGTTCTAAGTCGCCAATTTTGGCCTCGCCCTCGTGCACATGGCTGTTAAATTGATTCACGTTACCTAAGAACTGGTAAACAAAAGGCGACACCGGGTTTTCGTAAACGTCTTGCGGCGAACCCACTTGCTCAATCTTACCTTTGTTAATCACGACTACTCGGTCTGCCACTTCCAAGGCTTCTTCTTGATCGTGTGTCACGAAGATGCTGGTGATGTGCAGTTCGTCATGCAGGCGGCGTAACCAACGGCGTAATTCTTTACGCACTTTGGCATCCAGTGCGCCAAACGGCTCATCCAATAACAACACCTTAGGTTCCACTGCCAATGCGCGCGCCAAGGCTATGCGTTGACGTTGTCCGCCAGACAATTGCGGTGGGTAGCGGTCTGCCAACCAATCCAACTGCACCAATTCCAATAAGTCGTGCACGCGGCGTTTGATTTCCGCGTCCGATGGCCGCGTGTCTTTTGGGCGCACCCTTAAGCCAAAGGCGACATTTTCAAATACCGTCATGTGCCTAAATAAGGCGTAATGCTGGAACACGAAGCCCACTTCGCGTTCACGCACTTCGCGTGCGGTGGCATCCGCACCGTAAAAAAGTATGCTGCCAGCATCCGGCGTTTCTAGGCCGGCAATGATGCGCAGCAAGGTGGTTTTGCCGCAACCGGATGGGCCAAGCAAGGCAACCAATTCGCCACTTGGTACATCCAGGCTAACGTCGTTTAATGCGCTAAAGCTGCCAAAGTTTTTTCGGATATTTCTGACTTCTATGCTCATGGGTTTATTCCAATTAATGAATGAGTATCTAGCTAAAATTTTGTTCGTTTTGTATTGCGCTGCGTGCCGATTGCCATTCGACTAAGGATTTTAAGACCAAGGTCACCAAGGCTAATATGGCCAATAGCGAGGCCACGGCGAAGGCTGCTGCGTAGTTGTATTCGTTGTATAAAATTTCCACATGCAAGGGCATGGTGTTGGTCATGCCGCGGATGTGGCCAGACACCACCGACACGGCGCCAAACTCTCCCATGGCGCGGGCATTGGTTAATATCACGCCGTAGAGCAAGCCCCATTTCACATTGGGTAAGGTGATGCGCCATAGTATTTGCCAGCCCGATGCGCCCAATACCAAGCCGGCTTCCTCCTCTTCTTTGCCTTGCGCCTGCATCAATGGGATGAGTTCGCGTGCCACAAACGGGAAGGTAACAAAGATGGTGGCCAAGACGATGCCGGGAATGGCGAAGATGACCTTGATATCGTTGTCGATTAATGACGAGCCTACCCACCCTTGCAAGCCGAATATCAATACGTAAATTAAGCCGGCAATCACTGGCGATACAGCAAAGGGTAGATCAATCAAGGTAATCAGTATGCTTTTGCCTCTAAATTCAAATTTGGCAATGGCCCAAGCGGCGGCTACGCCAAAGACTAAGTTAAGTGGCACGGCGATGCTGGCGGCAATCAGGGTCAGCTTAATCGATGACAGGGCGTCGGGGTCGATTAAGGCGGCCAAGTAGGCATCGAAGCCTTTGCGCAGGCCTTCGGTAAACACCGCCACTAAGGGCACGATCAAAAATAGGGTTAAAAATGCCAACATGATGGCAATAAACGACCAGCGTACCCAAAGCGATTCTGATGTGGCGCGACTGCGGGCCACTTTTGCTTGGTAACTGCTGTATTGAGATGGGACTTTAATGGACATAAATTTACCTAGTGAATTGAGCGGGTAAGCCTACAGGGCTGAACCGTTGCGTCGACTTAACCACCATTGCAGGCCATTGATGGCAAACAGCAGAATGAATGAGATAACCAGCATGACCACCGCCACTGCAGTGGCGCCGGCGTAGTCGTATTGTTCTAATTTAGTGATGATGATTAAGGGGGTGATTTCTGACACCATGGGCATGTTGCCGGCAATGAAAATCACAGAGCCGTATTCGCCTATCGCCCGCGCAAAAGCCAAGGCAAAGCCAGTAAGCAGGGCTGGCCAAACAGCCGGGAAGATGATTTTGTAAAAAGTTTGCCAGCGGTTTGCACCCAGGCTGGCGGCAGCCTCTTCGGTTTCCGCTTCCAAATCCTCTAGCACCGGTTGCACAGTGCGCACCACAAAAGGCAGACCAATAAAGGTTAAGGCCACCACCACGCCCAGCGGGGTAAAAGCCACTTTTATGCCGTGTGGCTCTAACCATGAACCTATCCAACCGTTGTTGGAATACACCGCTGTTAAAGCGATGCCGGCCACCGCCGTGGGCAGGGCAAACGGTAAATCGACTAAGGCATCAATGATTTTCTTGCCAGGGAAAGTGTAACGCACCAATACCCAAGCGGTGAGCAAGCCAAACACCGCGTTGATTAGCGCCGCAATAAAAGAAGCGCCAAAGGTTAGCTTGTAAGAAGCCACCACACGTGGTGTGCTGACCACTGCCCAAAATTCATGCAAGCTTAATTCCGTGGTTTTGATAAAGGCCGCCGATAGCGGGATCAGCACGATTAAGCTGAGATAAAAGATCGTGTAACCAAGAGATAAATTAAATCCTGGCAGTACATTTTTCCTTGTAGTCATGCTGTTTCCTATTTGAAGTGGCTGCCGTAATGAATAAAAACGACAGCCCCCATAGCTTTAATGAATGGTTTATAAATTGTTACTTTTGGTAGATCTGATCAAATGTACCGCCATCAGAGAAGTGGGTTTTTTGGGCTTTCTGCCAACCACCAAACTCTTGATCAATTTGCACTAATTTCACTTTAGGGAATTGTGTTTCGTATTTTTTGGCCACCGATGCTAAGGTTGGGCGGTAGTAATTTTTTGCCGCTATTTCCTGGCCCTCTTCGGTGTATAAATAATCCAGGTAAGCTTTGGCCACCGCTTCATTGCCGTGTTTTTTAGCAAATTTATCCACGACCGTAACTGGCGGTTCAGCCAAGATGGATAGGGAAGGCACAACAATTTCAAATTTGCCTACGCCTAATTCTTTTTGCGCTAGGAAGGCTTCGTTTTCCCAAGCCAGCAGTACGTCACCAATGCCACGCTCCACAAAAGTGGTGGTTGATCCACGCGCGCCAGTGTCCAATACGGGTACATTTTTAAAGAGTTTGCCAACGAATTCTTTGGTTTTTGCTTCATCGCCGCCGTTTTGTTTTTTGGCATAAGCCCAAGCTGCTAGGTAGTTCCAGCGTGCGCCGCCGGAGGTTTTTGGGTTGGGGGTAATGACGGATACGCCGGATTTGGTTAAATCGGTCCAATCCTTGATGCCTTTTGGGTTGCCTTTTCTCACTAAAAATACAATGGTCGAGGTGTAAGGCGAACTGTTGTTTTGCAAACGGGATTGCCAATCTTTAGGGATTAATTTGGCTTTTTCTTGCAATTGGTCTACATCGTATGCCAACGCTAAAGTGGCTACGTCGGCATCCAAACCATCAATAATGGCACGGGCTTGTTTGCCTGAGCCGCCGTGCGAGGTTTTAACAATCACGTTATCACCGGTTTTTGTTTTCCAAAATGCGGCAAAAGCTTTGTTGAAATCTTGGTAGAACTCACGGGTTGGATCGTAAGAGACATTCAGTAAATTAATGTCTTTTGCGTATGCTGCCGGGGCAGTGATGCCGTAAATGGCTGATAAAAGGGCGAGAGCCAATAGTGATTTTTTCATGTGTAATCCTTAGGGTATGTTTATTTAGTTAGAAGGCAACCTGGAAACGCGCTAGGATGGCTTTTTCGTCTTCGCGATCTTGTGTTGTTCTCTGGGTTGTAAGGTTGGCACTTTCAGTTGCTGAGGTGCTGACTAGCGTTCCACCACCGCCATCAAATTTGGTTTGCTCATAATTCAAGGCAAATTTCACATCTGGATTTAAATACCAATTAATTCCGGCAGTCCAAGTTTTGGCTGATTTAGCTGATACATTAGGATCGGCATATAAATAATGGCTGGTTCCTTTTAATGTGCCTGAAGCTGCTGTGGAATCTAACTTATCGTAGGTGAAAGCATCGCCATCAATGTTTAACTCACTGTAACGTGCCACCACTTCCCAGGCGCCCCAGGTCTTTTTATCGAAGTCAAAGTTATTTTTAGGTTTGACTCCTTTAAATGAGGCATCTTCACCAGTAAGCAACCAAGATCCAGCAACTTGCCATGCATCATTGTGTAGGGTGATTTTTTTCAAATTTTCAGCGCCTACACTTATGCCTTGGGATTCGCGCACGTATTCTCCGATTAAGCCAAATGGACCATAGTAATAACTGGCTTGTGGTGCAATGCGAGAACGTTTGCCATCGGCATGCACTAACCAAGTAGGGCCAGCACCTGCTGTGATTATTGTTGATGTGCTGCTTGGAGCCGCTGTCGTTGTTTCGCCAACGCCGGTTCGCAAGACTGTGCTATCGTTGTATTTAAAGAATGTTTGCTGGCCTTCTGTTTTGTAGCCAGATGTTAATTCTGTTGTAGATCCACTAACCGTGTCTTTAGTGGTTCCCGAGACTTTGCTGGTTGTGCCGCCGATACCAAAACTTAATCCTGCCAAGGCATTGTCTGCATCTTTAAATGGGCTCGCAAAAATACGGGCAGCAAAATCTTTATCGCTGTTGGCATCACTGGCAGTGGTGTTGTCGCCACCATCGGCTACGCCATTATGTACACCGATGGCATAGCTAAATTTGCCATCTAAAACATCACCGTATGCAGATATACCCACGTCGCGGTTAGGTAAAATGTTGCTAACATAACTACGTTCTAAGAATTTAATATCTGAACCGCTTTGTAAGCGCTCTAAACCGACAAAGGGTTTGTATTTACCCGCGCGTATTTTGAATGCGGGGTCAAATCGTGCGTCAGTGTAGGCATCTACTACTTGTGATTTTCCATCACCAAATTCTGGAGTGAAACGGAAATCATATTTGCCGTAGACGGTGCCTTCTAGTGTTGGTCTAATACGTCTTAACAAAGCCGTATCTTTAGCGCTTTCCGTGTTATCAAGGTAGCCAGCAGTTGAAGCGCCAGAAGCTGCTTTGGAAGTTAAGTTTTTGCCATTGGTAAATACGCGACCATCCGTTTGGATTAGGCCGCGAAATTTAATGGCATTTTTACCGTCGGCCGACTCTAAACCAAATCCGCTGGCGCTGGCTTTAACCACGGGTGTGGTTTTCTTCGCCGCTGCCGTTTCTTCTTCAGTAATTTCGCCTTTGCGGGCCAATACTTTGACTTGTTGGCTTAGTTCTTGCACCAAGCCGCGTAGTTCTTCTAGTTCGCTGCTGTCGTTAGCATGCGCCGCTAAGGGTAATGAAATGATGCCGCTAGCAAGCAATGCCGTGGCGAATTTTGTAAATTTAAATTGCATGATGGTCTCCTGTTTCAAGCATCCAGTTATCTGGTCGGCCGGTGTTTTAAATAAAAGTTACGGTGTTTATTTGGCCGCTGCTGTAGCAGTAGGACTAATTTTTTTGCTGTCTTGTGTAAATCTGACTTTTTCTCGCTTTTCAATTTGAGTGACGCGTCCTTCGTGCAAGACGATTTCTATCGAGCCAAAACCCGAGCCATTTTTTAGCTCGTCGACCGCACGCAAAATCTCCTGCGACACGTCGCGTGATGTGGCTGTGCTGGCTATAGTTTGGTTGATTACTGTCATGGTTTAACCTCAAATCAAGTTCATAAATTGCGAATGCATGCACTATATAAACTTTGTTAAACAATTAAAAAGAATATTTTTTTATAAAGTTATAAACAAATCGAATATAAGAATGAGGGATGCGCGCTGAATTCTGGCAAACGCGATGAGGGGGAGCTTGAAGCTTGAACGTAAAAAAGGCCGACTCGTGCATGCAGTCGACCTTTCGTTTTTTTGGCGCGCCCGGCGGGATTCGAACCCACTACCCTCGGCTTCGGAAACCGATACTCTATCCAAATGAGCTACGGGCGCAAAAGAGCTTGCCATTATAGCAAAGCATTGCCTATCGGGGCGGCTTGGCTTGGTTTTTAAGTCCTTTTACCTGGCGATAAAGTGCAGGTATAATCACCCACCTCTTTAATTTATGTGTAGAAATGGACTGATATGAGTAACGAATACAAAGGCTCGAGTTTATGGCAATTAATCTTGGTGATACCGGGCGCTATTTTAGCCTTCACCTTAATTATTTCCTTGATTGCTAAATCTTTTGGTGTGGCTAATGAGCCAGCTGCTGCGGTAGCGGAACCGGCTGCAGCCGTGGCCGCATCTGATGCAAATATCAAACCAGAAGCCACAGTAGAAGTAGCGGTTGCGGATGCCGGCCCTCACGTCGACAAAAGCGGCGAAGAAGTGGTTAAAGCCGTTTGCGGCATGTGCCACACAGCCGGTCTAATGAATGCACCTAAAATCGGTGACAACGGCCAATGGGCGCCTCGTATTGCACAAGGTTACGACGTATTGGTGTCACACGCTATCAACGGCATCCGTTCTATGCCAGCGCGTGGCGGCAACCCAGCCTTAACCGACGGTGAAATTGCCAACGCAGTAGCCAATATGGCCAATGCCAGTGGTGCCAGCTTCAAAGCGCCTGCTGCCAAAGCGGCCCCGGCGGCCGATGCTAAAGCCGCTGACGCGGCCGCTGCGCCAGCGAAATAAACGACCCATGCGGCTGGTGCTTGCGCTGGCTTGCATGGACAGTTGTTATGCAATGGCTAACCCACATCAAACCACTTAACTTGTTAAGTGGTTTTTTATTTTCTCAGAGCTAAACATGGCCCAATATGCGATAGGCGACATACAGGGTTGTTACCAGGCCTTTTTGGCTTTGTTAGCGCGTATAGAGTTTGATCCCGAGCAAGACCGGCTTTGGTTAGTCGGCGATTTAATCAATCGCGGCAGTGGCTCGCTGGAGGTCTTGCGTTGGTGTTACGCGCACCAATCTTCCATCCATGTGGTGCTGGGTAATCACGATTTGCATGCCTTGGTAGTGGCCGCTGGCTTTGTTAATGCACACAAAGGCGACACCTTAGACGCCTTGTTGGCCGCCCCAGATAAAGACGCCTTGCTAAATTGGCTGCGCCATCAAGCGCTGGCCTACCATGCCGAAGTGGCCCCCGGGCAGGCCTATCTGATGGTGCACGCCGGGCTCTTGCCAGACTGGACGCTGGCGCAAACCCTGGACTATGCCGCTGAGGTGGAAGCGGCTTTGCAGGGGCCTAAATATCTGGAATTTTTAGCGCACATGTACGGCAATTTACCCAACCGTTGGCAATCCGATTTAACCGGCATAGACCGCTTGCGGGCGATTACCAATGCCTTGACCCGCTTGCGCGTTTGCACCCTAGAGGGTGAAATGGAATTTCAGTTTAAGGGCGAGTTGGCCGACGTGCCGGCGCCGTATAGGCCATGGTTTTCCCTAAAAAATCGAGCCACGCAAGGCACTCAAGTGATTTTTGGTCATTGGTCGGCGCTGGGACTGCAACAACAAGGCGACGTCTATGCGCTGGATACCGGCTGTTTGTGGGGCGGACAGCTGACGGCCATGAACTTGCAGACTAAGGCGATCAGCCAGGTGCCGTCCGATCCGCGTGACAACCCTAAACGCTTAAAGCTTTAATTTCTTTGTAATTAGCTGTTGTATGTACTCAGTCAAATCGCGGCGATGCTGCTGCGCGGCTTGCTGCCCAAGCGAAATCGGCGCTAGAAAATGCAACTCCAAGCTGACCTGCTGTAAACCTACGACACTCAGGATGGATTCCACTAGCGTGGTGTCGCCGGCATAGGCCACCTCGGTATTGATGCTGCCGTCCGCGCGTGAGTAACGGATGGCGATGGGCCAAACCGTCGAATTGGCTTGCAAGGCCGATTGCATGACGCTGCCTTTAAAGGGGGCGATGCAAGTGCCGTCGGTGGTGGTCCCTTCAGGAAAAAGGCAAACGTTGTCGCCGGCTTTTAAGCTCTGCGTGGTCAGGTCGACGATGCGTGTGGCATGCTGGCGTTTACCGCGCTCGATAAATAAGACCTGACTTTTTTTAGCCAAATAGCCAAACACCGGCCAAGATTTTATGTCGGATTTGGCGATAAAACGCACCGGTAATAAGCTGTTAATGGCGTGGATGTCTAGCCAGGAAATGTGGTTGGCCACCAATAGGTTGTTGCGGGCGCTTGCGTAAGTGGGCGGGGTTTGCCCGTAGACCTTTACGTGCACGTTTAAAATGCGCAACAGCGTTTTACACCACCACAAGATGATGGCCAAACGGCCATTTTTGCTGGAAAGCGGCATGATCATCGCCGCCATCGCCACACCGCTTAAGGTGTGTAGGGCGATGCGGGTCAGTCGGTAGTAGCGAGTAAGGCGCTTAGAGGTCGCTTCTTGAGTGATGGGCAAATGGTGGTTTGATAGCGCGCTACTGGTCAAAAGCAAACTGCTTATTTTAAAAAGTGCGCAGCGTATCTGGGGTTGATTTTAGATAGCGGTAACATTACCAGCATATCGGCTGTGTTGAAATAGGGATCCCATGCCGGTTCACCACAAATGTAAGCACCTAAGCGTAAATAGCCTTTGATTAACGGTGGGCAAGCCACTTGCATGTCAGTGCGCAAGGCCGGGTTAAGCAAAGGGTTGCGCGGGAACACACGGTATTCCAATGGCGATAAGTAATCGTCAGCCAATTTGGTGTACAAGCTGGCCGCCGCATGGCCGCCGTCATACATGCTGACGCTGCCACAACCTATCATGTATTCGTAATTGTGGATTTGCATGTACTTGGCTAAGCCAGCCCAGAGCATGGTGATAGTGCCGCCGTTACGGTAGTTTTGGTGCACGCAGGCACGGCCGACTTCGACGGTGCGGTCAAACAAGTGGCTGAGTCGGCTTAAATCGAATTCGCCGGCTGAATAGTACCCGCCGGCTTCGTTGGCTGCGGATGGACTTAAAATACGGTAAGTGCCGATGACTTGATTGGTGTCGCTGTCGCGCACGATTAAGTGGTCGCAATATTGATCAAAGCCGTCCACGTCTAAGCCGCCAGTGCCCAATAGTTGGGCGCCCATTTCCTCGGCAAACACTTTGTAGCGTAAGCGTTGGGCTTCTTCTATTTCCACTTGGGTGCGCGCAAGGCTAATGCTCAGGCGGCGTTGATTGGGCACCGCTAAATCGATGTGCTTAGCGTTTTCGCTATGGCTTAACGGGCGTATTCTTTGTTTGGCTAACATTAAAGTCTCCTTTTGAATTGGGGAGACTTTAATGCTTATAGATTAAGAACTCGTGACAGTATTGTGACGGTTTATTGACAGCCTATTGCTAGGCCTTTTGGCTTAATGCGAAACGCGTGTGGCGCCACCGCTATCAATCAAACGCACTTTATCGCCGGCTTTAAATTGTTCGTCGGCTTCTTGAACGATGGCAATTAAAGTGCCGTTATCCAGTTTCACGGTGATTTCAAAGGCATCCTTACGGGTGATGCCTTCTTCTATGGCAGCACCGGCTAAGCCGCCAACCACGGCGCCGATGACGGCGCCTATGATGTTGTCGTCACCCTTGCCTATGCTGTTGCCGGCCACACCACCCACCGCGGCGCCAGCGGCTGCGCCTATTGGTGTTTTGGTTCCTTCTAATTTCACCGAGCGCACGCTTTCCACCACACCCATGCGCACGGTTTGCACTTTGCGCGCTTCTTCGCGTGAGTAAACGCCGCCGGAATTGGAGCTGGCGCAGGCGCCTAAGATTAAGCTTAATAGCGTGATGCCTATTAGTTTGGTTTTGTTCATGATGCGTCTCCTGTTGTTGGCCCGGTTAGTTAGCCTGGCTGGTTCAAATCCAGTTTAAGCCTCGTCCAATTTGGTTTCGTTAACCAATGCTTGGGTGTAGATGGCTTCAATTTCCGCACGGCTGGGCTTGTGGTTTTGTCCACCGCGACTTTCAATTTTAATGGCACCCATGGTTGATGCCAAGCGGCCGCAGGTGGGCCAATCCCAGCCGCGGGCCATGCCGTAAAGCAAGCCGGCTCGGTAAGCGTCACCGCAACCGGTGGGGTCGACGATATTCATGGCTTTAACGCAAGGAATCTCATGGCATACGCCATCCGCGTAAATTTGCGAACCCTGGCCACCCAAGGTCACCACCAAGGCTTTAACTTTGGCTGCCAGTTGCTGCAAATTTAAGCCAGTTTTATCTTGGATGATTTGCGACTCGTAATCGTTAACCGCTAAGTAATCGGCCATCTCGATAAACTGCAACAATTCTTCGCCGCTAAACATGGGCAAGCCTTGACCGGGGTCGAATAAAAATGGGATGCCGGCATCAAAGCACTCGCGCGCGTGTTGGAACATGCCGTCGCGGCCATCCGGTGCGATGATGGCGAGCGTCACGCCTTGCGCGTCGTTCACGCTGTTTTCATGCGAGGCCACCATGGCGCCTGGGTGAAAGGCGGTAATTTGGTTGTCGTCGGTATCGGTGGTAATAAACGCTTGCGCGGTGAAGGTGCCGGCCACGGTTTTGATGTGCGTGCTGGCTAATTTGTTCTGCGTGAGCCAATTTTGGTAAGGTGCAAAATCGTCGCCCACGGTCGCCATGATGAGTGGATTGCCATCGAGCAATTGCAGGTTATAGGCAATGTTACCGGCGGTGCCACCAAATTCGCGGCGCATTTCCGGCACGTAAAATGCCACGCTGAGGGCGTGAATTTTGTCGGGCAAAATGTGGTTTTTGAATTTATCTTGAAACACCATGATGGTGTCATAGGCTAGTGAGCCGCAAATAAGGGTGTGCATGGGGTGTGGGGCTTAGGTTAAAAGGCCATTATCTTATTTTTTGCGGCCAGCAAGCAAGCGCTAAGATCGGGCTTATTCGGCTAGGCTGCCGTCGATGAGAATTTTGGCGGCTTTTTTGGCGTACTGCATGGCGCCTGAACCGCGTTGCATTTGTTCGGCTTGCACGGCACCTTCAAACAGCAAAGACAATTGCAGGGCGAGGCCGTCGGCGTCCTTAATGTTAGCTTGCGCGGCTAGGCTGCGTATGTACAGTCTAAATTGCTTGGATTGCTCGGCGGACAATTGGTGAACCGGGTTGGCTTCACTGGGAAATTCGGCCGCGGCCTTAATGAAGCCCATGCCATTGAAGTCGGGTGAGCTAACCCATTCTTCTATGCAATCGAACAGCTTTTGTATTTTTTCTGCCGGTTGCTGGGTTTGGCTGTCGAGCTTGCCGTTGAGCCAAGATTGAAATTGCAGTTGGCTGTGCGTGAGCACTTCCAGGATCAACAACTCTTTGCTGCGGAAGTATTTATACAAAGTCATTTTAGTGGTGCCCGCCGCGGCCACGATGTTGTCTACCCCAGTGGAATTAATGCCTTGGGTTTGGAATAGATTGGTGGCGGTGGCCAGTATTTTATCGCGTAGCGTGGACATAAATGGATTATACTAACCTGTATATAAAGCCTGCAACGATTATTTGCCCTTAGCTGGTGGAGTTGGCCATCAGCATGGGCGTGAAATTGCAGCGCACTTTTTCTAAATAGCGGTTGGCGATCGCCAAATCTTTTAAATTGGTAGGCAGTTTGCCACCCACCACATTTTCTAAATAGACCGCTCTATCTTGATCTGGAATTTGCAATGCTTCTGGGTATTGGCATGTGCCCTGGCGCATTTGTTCGTACTTTGCGTAGAGCAGACTGGCATCTTTGGCACTTAAACTGACTTCGGTTTGTTCGCTGATGCTTAGCGGGTGCTTGGCTACATCAAGGCCAAAGCCGATTGTGACGGCTAACAGGCAGCCGACCGATAAGCCATAAAAAGCCGGCTTGGACCATAGCCAATGTAATCGACTGGGCTGATTTTGCGTCTGCGCCAATATCAATGCCAGGGCAGCTTTTTTGCCGTGCTTCAAGCAATCCAAACGGGCTTGTTGATCGCTCTGCAGGTTGGCATTCATGGCAATCAGCAGGATGTGCTCGGCCAGCATGCGCGGTTGGCTGGCGCCCAATGCGCTGGCTTGCTTGGTGCAAAAAGCCAGCAGGGCGGTGTTGTCCGCTATCGAATTGGCCATGCCAATCGAACTTGGCGTATCGCGTAAGGCATCAAACAAGCTGAGCAATCGCTCGCTGGGCGTTTTGCCCAGTTGCGTTAGCTTGGTTAATTGCGCGGCAGAGTTGAAGTCGTCCATGGTGCTCAAGGCTAGCGTGGCATTAGAACGGTTTAACCACAACCAAAATGACGATCAAGGTCAGCACGATGACCGGCACTTCATTAAACCAGCGGTACCAAATATGGCTGCGGGTGTTGCGATCGTGCTTAAAGTCGTTGATTAATTGTCCGCAATACCAGTGGTAGGCTATTAGTACGATCACCAAGCTTAATTTTGGGTGCATCCAACGACCACTGATGCCGTAGCCTAGCCATAACCATAAGCCAAAGCCTAGGGCTAAGACGGCCAGGGGCAACATGAAGCGATAGAGCTTTTGTTCCATCATTTTCAATCTGTCTGAACTGGTGCTGTCTTGCACCATGGCGTGATTGACCAATAGCCTAGGTAGGTAAAATAAGCCAGCAAACCAACTGGTGACAAAAATGATGTGAAACGCTTTAACCCATAACATCGTTAATCCCTCTTCCTTGTTTAATCTGGCTTGGCTAATTCACGGCTTAATAGTTTAGCCAAAGCATTTAAATCCAATGGCCCTATTGTACTTTGTAAACGCTGGCCTTGCTTACCGTAGATAAAATGACTGGGCGTGACGTTCACTTGCCCAAAGGCGGTACTCATTTCGCCATAGCCATCGTGCATAACCGGGAAGGGCAGCTTTTTTTGATTCGCGTAGTGCAGCACTTGAGCCGGTGGGTCGTAGGCCATGGCGACCGCAATCAATTCAAAACCTTGGCCATGGTGGCGCTGGTAAAAGTCGATTAATGCCGGCATTTCTTTGAGGCAACTTAGGCAGTTGATGGACCAAAAATGCACCAGTACTACGCGGCCCTCTAAGTTGGCCATGGCGATTTTTTCGCCGCTTAAGGTGGTGAAGCTAACGGCAGGGGCAGATTGGTTCTGATCACTTTGCCAGATGCCCCAGCCAATTAGCAGGGTGGCAATCAGGGCAAGGCTGATTTTTTTTAAATAGGCAGGCATGTGCTTAGTCTAACGGATTTTTATTTAATGTGGCCTGTCTATGCAAGTTACAGCTAAGCAGACAAATGGCCAATACCCATGTAACGCTTACGCTTATTTGCCGTGATTCAACATGTTATAATGCATTTTTTAATAGCCAAGCTATTTATCTAAAAGCCAATGAACGCACCCCTACCTAGCCATATTGAGCATCTCGAACCGCAAGCAACCCAACGCTTACGTGAAATTCCCTACAACTACACGTCTTTTTCTGACCGCGAAATCGTCATACGCTTTCTCGGGGAAGAGATATGGGACACCTTAAACGACTTGCGCAGTCAGCGCAAAACCGGTCGCAGTGCGCGCATGCTGTTTGAGGTTTTGGGTGATTTGTGGGTGGTGTCACGCAACCCGTATTTGCAAGACGATTTGTTGGAAAACCCCAAGCGCCGTAAGGCCTTGATTGATGCGCTTAAACACCGTATTGCTGCCATAGAAGAACGCAATGCTGGCGGCAAAGCCAATGCCAGCGTGCAAAAAATGGTGCAGGCCGCGCAAAAAGCCATTGCCAAATTTGCCGAAGACTTCCGCCAAACCTACGATTTGCGTAAAAAAGCCTTAAGCAAATTAAGCAAAATTACCCGGAAAGACAACGTGCAGTTTGATGGCTTGGCACGCGTGTCGCACGTGACCGATGCCACCGACTGGCGCGTGGAATACCCGTTTGTGGTGTTAAGCCCAGACAGTGAAAAAGAAATCGCCGCCTTGGTGCGCGCTTGCATAGAGTTAGGCTTAACCGTGATTCCGCGCGGCGGTGGTACCGGCTATACCGGTGGCGCCATTCCATTGACGCCCATGTCGGCAGTGATTAATACCGAAAAATTAGACCAACACGGCGGCGTGCAAATGCGCACCTTGCCGGGTGTGGCCAGACAGGTTGCGACCATAGAATGCGGCGCCGGGGTGGTGACGCGCCGTGCCATGGAAGCGGCAAGCGATGCCGGCCTTGAGTTTGCCTGCGACCCAACCAGTGCCGACGCCAGTTGCATAGGCGGTAACGTGGCGATGAACGCCGGCGGTAAAAAAGCCGTGTTATGGGGCACGGCCTTGGATAACTTGGCCTCATGGCGCATGGTGACGCCCGACGCGCAGTGGATGGAAGTGCAGCGTTTGGATCACAATTTGGGCAAGATACACGATGTGGCGGTGGCGCGATTTAAAGTCAGCCGTTATGCCGAAGACATGAAGACCTTGTTAGGCGAGCCAGAAATACTGGAAATCGCTGGCCCTAGTTTCCGTAAAACCGGCTTGGGTAAAGACGTGACCGATAAATTTTTATCCGGTTTGCCTGGCATTCAAAAAGAGGGCTGCGATGGCTTGATTACCAGCGCCACTTTTATCTTGCATCGCATGCCTAAACACGTGCGCACGGTGGCCTTGGAGTTTTTTGGCAACGTCTCCAATGCCGTGCCGGCCATCGTGGAAATTAAAGATTACCTGGATGCCACCGCGAAAAAAGACCCTTTGGTCTTGATGGCCGGTTTAGAGCACATGGACGAGCGTTACATCAAAGCGGTGGGTTACGCGACCAAAGCGGCCCGTCAGCAACGCCCAAAAATGGTCTTGATTGCCGACATCGCTTCCGACGATGAAAATGCCGTTGGTGAAGCCGCCTCGCACATCGTGCGTTTGTGTAATGCACGCAAAGGTGAAGGCTTTGTTGCCGTGTCGCCGGAAGCCCGCAAAAAATTCTGGTTAGATAGGGCGCGCACTGCTGCCATTGCCAAACACACCAATGCCTTCAAGATTAACGAAGACGTGGTCATTCCCTTGCCACGTTTGGGCGATTACTCGGATGGCATAGAGCGCATTAACATCGAACTGTCGATTAACAATAAGCTGCAATTGTTGGATGCCTTGGAAGAATTTATGCAAGGCGATTTGCCTTTGCAGGCCGACGAAGACGGCAATGCCGATGGCCAGATGGTCTTGGCTAAACAAGGCATCGCCTTGCAGTTGTTGCGTGAATTGCGTGCCCATTGGCGCTTGATATTGCAAAGTTTAGATCAGCCCGTGAGCGTGCTAGGCAGCCTAGGCGATACGCTTAATCAATACGATAATGTCTTCCGTGCCGTGCAATCGTATGATTTGCGCATTTCATGGAAACGTGACATTAAGCGACCCATGGCCGACATTTTTGCTGGACGTGAATACCAAAAAATACTCAACCGTTGCGATGAAATCCATAAAAGCGTGTTGAAATCACGGGTGTTTATTGCTCTGCACATGCATGCCGGCGACGGTAACGTGCACACCAACATCCCGGTTAACTCCGACGATTACCAAATGATGCGCGTGGCCCATGAAGCGGTGGCCCGCGTGATGGCTTTAGCCAAAGGCTTGGACGGCGTTATCTCTGGTGAGCATGGCATAGGCATCACCAAAATGGAGTTTTTGGAAGACTCCACCATCAGTGCTTTTGGCGCCTACAAACAAAAAGTCGACCCCAATGGCCACTTTAATAAAGGTAAGTTGATGGCCGGTTCTGGCTTGGACAATGCCTACACGCCAAGCTTTGGTCTGCTGGAGCAAGAATCCATCATTATGGAGCAGTCGGCCATAGGTGAGATTGCCGATTCCATCAGCGATTGCTTACGCTGTGGCAAATGCAAGCCGGTGTGCAGCACGCACGTGCCACGCGCTAATCTCTTGTATAGCCCACGCAATAAGATTTTAGGCACCTCCTTGTTGATCGAAGCCTTTTTATACGAAGAGCAAACGCGGCGCGGCATTTCGCTTAAGCATTTCGATGAATTTAATGACGTGGCCGACCATTGCACGGTATGCCATCGCTGCTTAAACCCATGCCCGGTCGACATCGATTTCGGTGACGTCTCGGTGGCCATGCGTAACTTCTTGCGCGAGCAAGGCAAAAAACAATTTAACCCAGGCACGGCATTGGGCATGGCATTTTTGAATGCCAAAGACCCGGCCACCATTAAATTGATGCGCACCTTCATGGTAACCATAGGTTACCGCGCGCAGAGTTTTGCCCACAGCTTGGCCAAGAAATTCCATTTGTTGAAAGATAAAGTCAGGCCGCCTGCCACCGTTGGTAAGCCGGAAATAAAAGCGCAAGTGGTGCATTTCATCAACCGGCCCATGCCTAAGAAAATGCCGACTAAGACCTCGCGTGCCTTGTTGGGCATAGAAGACGACCGCATGATACCGGTCATACGCAACCCAGCCAAAGTGACTGAAGACTCCGAAGCAGTCTTCTATTTCCCTGGTTGCGGCTCAGAGCGCTTGTTTTCCAACGTCGGTTTGGCTACCCAAGCGATGTTGTACGAAGTCGGTGCCATCACCGTGTTGCCACCTGGCTACTTGTGTTGCGGTTACCCGCAAACCGCCAGCGGCAATCACGATAAAGGCCAAGCCATCACCACGGAAAACCGGGTGTTATTCCACCGCTTAGCCAACACGCTGAATTACTTGGACATTAAAACCGTGATCGTGTCCTGCGGTACCTGCATGGACCAATTGCAAAAATACCAGTTTGAAAGCATATTCCCTGGTTGCCGCTTATTGGACATCCACGAGTATTTGATGGAGAAAGACCTGAAATTAAGCGGCATCACCGGCACCAAATACATGTACCACGATCCCTGCCACACGCCGATGAAAACCTATAAGCCATTGGAAGTGACGAATGCCTTAATGGGCACGGATGTAGCCTTGAATGACCGATGCTGTGGCGAGAGCGGTACCTTTGCCGTGGCTAGACCGGACATCGCCACCCAAGTCAAAATGCGTAAGCAAGAGGAGTTGGAAAAAGGCATGGGCAAGCTGGGCTTGACCGTGGGTGCGCCTGAGCAAAAAGTAAAAATTCTGACTTCTTGCCCAAGTTGCTTGCAGGGTTTATCGCGTTACGGTGAGGATACCGGCATAGAAGCCGATTACATCGTGGTGGAGATGGCCAAGCATTTGCTAGGGCCGGATTGGATGCAGGAGTATGTGGCGAAGGTGAACCAAGGCGGCATAGAAAAAGTATTGCTTTAAGGCTAGCCGCCTTAAGTTTAAGGCAGGAAGGGCAAGAATATTGCCGTGGCTAAATTTTGCATGACGCGCGATATCATGCGTTCGGATTTTTCCGATAAGGCCACGGCATATAAATCCGTGCGGCCTATCATCTTGCCAAACTCGCGCTCAAAACTTAAGTTTTTGTCTTTGTCGTTAATCTCATTGCTCAGCAAATACAGTTTGCCTTTTTCGTCTCTGGCATTGGCCAACTTCCAAGCAGCGATTTCTATGTTGCGGGCGACGTTGTAAATAAACTGTGGGTTGAGCGTGTCGTTGATGTAAAAATCGCGTTTGCCACCGTGCGCTTGCAAGAGCATGGTCTGCAGGCCGACGATAAAGGGCAGGACCCGGTCGCCAGCGTAATCAGCTTGGAAGGCCAAAAAGATAGCGTCCGTGCCTTGTTTGTTGTCTATTTCTTTGAATTGGTAATGGTGCTGTTGCTCGCCGTCTATCACCCAAGTCGCCATTTTTTCCGCATTGTCCGAGGTGCTTTTCGCCAATTCGTGTGGGTTGCGCTTGTACAGCTTAATCATCAAGGTGCGCAGGCTTTGAATGTTTTCCGATATTTCCACGTCCGCCATGCGATCAAAATCCGTTTTAGCTAACTGACTGCCTGAGCTGCGGTCGCTACGCTCCGGTATGGCTTTACGGTCGACTGGGCTATTGAGCGTGCAAGCACTAAGCTCGGCCAGCATGCAGCCCAATAGCAGTATGCGGCCGAACTGCGGGCTCACGTTTTTTGCACCCCACGGGATTTAGGGAAGATGACGCTAAAGGTGCTGCCCACGCCAAATTCGCTGCTGATGTCCAATTTGGCTTGATGGCGTATCAAAATGTGCTTGACGATGGATAGGCCCAAGCCGGTGCCGCCGGTTTCGCGACTGCGACTCTTGTCCACTCGGTAGAAACGTTCGGTCAGGCGTTCTATGTGCTGGGGCTCTATGCCTATGCCGGTGTCGCGCACGGCAAACACCGGTTGCTTGTTCTGCATTTGCCAAGTAATGGTAATGTCGCCGTGGCCTTTGGCCGGGTCAACCGGTGTGTAGCGTATGGCATTGCTGACTAAATTGCTAAATACGCTGCGCAATTCGTCTATGGAGCCCTTTAGGTTAAGCGTGGCATCAGCCTCTAACAGGATGCGATGGCTGGCTTTGTTTAAGCCTTGGCTTAAGCCTATGGCGTCGTTTTGCACGGATTTTAACAAGCTGGCCATGTCGATTTCACTGTTGTCTGGGCTGCCGGTGTTGCTCTCTATGGTGGACAAGGTTAGCAAGTCTTCTATGATGCGGCGCATGCGCACGGTTTGTTCTTCCATCATGGCAAAATAGCCTTGCAAGCTGGGCGGTACCGCTCCTTCCATGTCGCCTAGCGTTTCTAAAAAGCCGCCCACCACAGTCAGTGGGGTGCGCAATTCGTGGGAGACGTTGGCAATAAAATCCCGCCGCATGACGTCCACTTTTTCCAGTTGGGTCATGTCGCGGCTGATTAATAATTTTTGATTATTGGCCATGGCAATCAGCTGGATATCCAGTACCACCTCAGGGTTGCGCCAAGATTTGAGTTTAAATGGCTCGTCGTATTTTTCGTTGTATAAGTAGGCAATGAAGCCGCTGTCGCGAATCAAATTGACTACTGGTAGGTTTTTATCGGTGCTTAAATCCAAGCCCAATTGTTTTTCTGCGTTGGCGGTACACCACTCAATTTCGTTGCTGGCACCTAAAATAACCAGGCCATCCGGCATGGCGCTGGTGGCCAAATTGAAGCGCTCTAAAGAGGCGTTTAGTTGCGTTTGGTTGTACTTGTTGGTGCGTTCGTACTTGAGTAAAAGATTGAACAAGCCTTCCCATAAGCCGTAGCCATCGGGGATGGTTTTTAAGTCGGGTTTTTTAAACCAGGTTTGCAGCTGGTTGAGCCAAAAAATGTGGTTGGCCAGGTAGAGCAGTAAGCCGCCAGAAAAGACCAATAAAGCCGTGGTGGCGCTGCTGATCAACCATACAAAAAGGCTGATAAATAACAGTGCAAAAATAAATGAGCCGGCTTTCCTTCGAATATTTTGCACAAGTGATTTTTCAGTAAATAGACTTAAGCGATTATAGCGAGGAAATGCAGCGACGAAAAATGTTTTATCGGCCCGCTGGCTGCAGGCGGGCCGTTAGTGGAATTAGTCGTTGTTGATGGAAAAGCGGTAGCCGGCGCCGCGCACCGTTTGGATTAGGTCTTCGTGGCCGGACACGGCCAAGGCATTGCGTAAGCGTCGTATGTGCACGTCAACGGTACGGTCTTCAACAAACACGCGATCACCCCAGACTTTATCCAAGAGTTGGCTGCGGGTATGCACGCGTTCGGCATTGGTCATAAAGAAATGCAGCAGCCGGAATTCGGTTGGGCCCAAATCGATATTCTTTTGATTGCCACTGACCCGGTGCGTGCTTGGGTCTAAATGCAAGCCGCTGACTTCTATAGGGTCATCAGTCATTTGCGGGGCACGGCGGCGTAACACCGCTTTAATTCTGGCATTCAATTCACGCGGGCTAAAGGGTTTGGTGACGTAGTCGTCGGCACCCACTTCTAGACCGCGCACTTTATCGTACTCGTCGCCCCTGGCGGTGAGCATGATGATGGGTATGGATTTTGTTTGCGGATCGAATTTTAATTTACGCGCAAACTCCAAGCCGTTCATGCCGGGTAACATCCAGTCCAATAATATTAAATCCGGGATGGTTTCACGCATTAAATTTTGCGCAATCTCAACGCTGAGTGCGCGTATAGCATTGTGCCCGGCTTGGGTAATGTTAAGCGCTAGTAATTCTTGTATGGCCGGTTCGTCTTCAACGACTAATATATTGGCTGGCATAGTGCATCCTTAGCTAAGCGGTATGGGTTTAGGCTAGTATTCATGACCGCCAGTTTATGACTTATATATGAACTATTTATGACAGATATTAAATGTTAGCCCAAGTAAATGGGCAAATTTTTTGATTTGCTGGCGTATTTGTTACACTATGTTACATATTGCTGTTTTTATAACATATAAAAAATAAACGAAGAGGACTGTATGGCCAACTTTTTATCCAAAGAAAACACCGTAGCCAAAGCCGATTTTAATCGTTGGTTGGTGCCGCCGGCTGCCTTAGCGGTGCATTTATCCATAGGCATGGGCTACGGTTTTAGTGTGTTTTGGAAGCCATTGGGCAGTGCCTTAAAAGGCGCAGATGGTTCACCGGTTGCCGCTTGTGCGGCGGGTGCGGCGACTTTCGCGGATAAACTAGCCGGCACGGCTAAGGCTTTGTTTGCAACTGATTGCAACTGGACACAGTTTGATTTGGGTTGGATGTTCACCTTGTTCTTTGTCTTGCTTGGATGCTCGGCGGCCCTTTGGGGCGGTTGGCTAGAACGGGCCGGACCACGCAAAGCTGGCTTGGTGTCCATGCTGCTTTGGTGCGGCGGTTTGCTGATTTCGGCTTACGGCATCTACATCCACCAACTGTGGTTGATGTGGTTAGGCAGCGGTGTGATAGGCGGCATAGGCTTAGGTCTGGGCTACATTTCCCCGGTCTCAACCTTGATTAAATGGTTCCCGGATAGACGCGGCATGGCAACCGGCTTGGCCATCATGGGCTTTGGCGGCGGCGCCATGATAGGCTCGCCCTTGGCGACCAAATTGATGGCGTATTTTGCCGCGGATGGCAGCGTTGGCGTGTGGCAAACCTTTGTCGCCTTGGCCGGCATTTACTTTGTCTTTATGCTGTGGGGCGCATTGGGTTACCGCGTACCGCCTAGCGGTTGGCAGCCAGCTAATTGGCAGCCAGCCACCAACAAAAAAGCCAATGCCATGATTGCAAGTGGCCACGTGCACTTAAAAAATGCGCATAAAACCCCGCAGTTTTGGTTGCTGTGGTTGGTGTTGTGCATGAATGTGTCAGCCGGTATCGGCTTGATAGGCGCAGCGGCGCCGATGTTGCAAGAAACCTTTGGTGGCGCGCTAGTGGGGGCGCCGCATTTAAGCTACGCCGACATCAAGCTGGATGCCGACTTAACCGCTGCAGCTGCCGCGGTAGGGGCAGGCTTCGTTGGTTTAATTTCCTTGTTTAATATTTTTGGCCGTTTTGCTTGGGCAACGTCTTCGGATAAATTGGGTAGAAAGCGCACTTACACGATCTTCTTTGTGCTGGGCGCCATCATGTATTGCACCGCCAGTTACGTGGCTGGCTTTAAATCCTTGGCCATGTTTGCTGCTATCTTTTGCGTGATTGCCTCCATGTATGGCGGTGGGTTCGCTACCATCCCCGCCTATTTGGCCGACCTGTTCGGCACGCAGTTTGTTGGCGCCATACACGGTCGCTTGCTAACGGCCTGGTCCACTGCTGGTATTTTGGGTCCGGTGGTGGTGAATTACCTGCATGACACGCGCTTGGAAGCGAACGTGCCGTTTGATCAAATCTACGCGCCCATCTTTATGGTGTTGGCCGGCATGATGGTGGTGGGCTTCGTCGCTAATTTATTGGTAACGCCGGTGGCTGCCAAATACACCATGAGCGAGGCCGAGTTAGCGGCCGAGCGGCAATTGGCCCATGAAAAACCGGCGCCAGCCAAAGCCACTAAGGCTAAGGCGGTCACGGCTAAGGCCGGCCCTTCGTATAAGGTAGCCATCGCTTGGGCCTTGGTGTTGGTGCCTATCAGTTACGGCGTATGGAGCACGGTGCAGAAAGCCTGGATCTTATTTCATTAAAGTCAGTGGCCAATATGCGGTAAAATAGCGGCCTATTTAATAAGTCTTGTGATTAAAGGGTATGCCGTGAGGGAAATTGAAAAAAATTTAGATGGTAGCGGTCTGCAAATAGGCGTGGTGCTGTCTCGATTCAACAGTGATATAGGCGATGGCTTGCTGAGCGCGTGCACAACCGAGTTGCAGAAATTGGGTGTGGCCAGCGATGCCATTACCGTGATCACGGTGCCTGGTGCGCTGGAGACGCCATTGGCCTTGCAGCACATGGCCATCAGTGAAAAATTCGATGCCTTGGTCGCTCTAGGGGCGATTATCCGTGGCGAAACCTACCATTTTGAAGTCGTATCCAATGAATCGGCACGCGGCATTTTAGAAGTGCAATTCAACACTGGCATTCCCGTTGCCAATGCCGTGTTAACCACGGAAGACGACGATCAGGCCATTGCCCGCATGCATGTCAAAGGCGCGGAAGCCGCACAAGTGGCGGTTGAGATGGCTAATTTGATTCGAGCACTGTGATGACCAGCAGCATAAATGACAACAGCAAGGCCCCATTAACCACGTTGGCGGTGGGCAAAGCCGCTGGCAAAAAAACAGCAGTCAAAACCACGCTTAGATCGACTGGCTCTAAATCCAGCAGCGCTAAATCCGGTGGCAGTAGAAATCGACGCAAATCCCGTGAATTGGTCCTTAAAGCCGTCTATCGCGGCATGTTGAATGCCTCAACGGCCAGCGCGGTTTACAAAGACATGGCGGAAGACCCGGATTACAACAAAGCCGATGAGACCTATTTTAAATCCTTGTTGGAATCGGTTAACGAACACATGGCTGAGTTGGACGCCAAGATGGCCGATTTTGTTGACAGAAAAATCAGCGAATTAAGCCCGATCGAACACGCTATTTTGCGTATCTCCGCGTGCGAATTGATGTTTGATCTGAGCATTCCTTACCGCGTGGTGATTAACGAAGGCGTGGAATTAGCCAAGCTATACGGTGGCATCGATGGCCACAAATACATCAACGGCGTGTTGGATAAATTGGCCGCCAGTGTTCGTGCGGCAGAAATGCGCGCTTAAGTTTGGCTGATGGTTTGGTAGTGGCAGCCGCTAGCATCGCTAATTAAGTAGCTGCCTTGTTCGTACCAATCGGCTAACACCCAACGTGTGATGGCATGACCGTCTAAGCTTAAATCGTGCTGCATGGGTCGGTGGGTGTGGCCATGTATAACCCGTTCTGGGTAATCGTGGTCTCGCAATAAATGATTGAGCGTCTGCGGGTTGATGTCCATGATGTCGCTGGCTTTATGCGACTTTTCTTGTTCACTGCGCGCACGCATGGCGGCGATCTGTTCTTTTCTGTCTGTTAAGCTACGCTGTAAAAAAGCCGTTTGCCAATTTTTATCCCGCACTTTTAATCTAAACGCTTGGTAGTCTAGGTCGTTACTGCACAGGGCATCACCGTGGCTAACCAGCGTGCGCACGCCATGCAGGTCTATCACGCACGGGTCGGGCAACAACTTCAATTTGGCCGCAGCACAAAAGGCCTCGCCGATTAAAAAATCGCGGTTGCCGTGCATTAAATAGACTGCCACGCCGGAGTCGGCTAAGTCGCGCAGGCCGTCAACCACGTCTTGGTGGCTGATCAGGTCGTCATCGCCAGCCCAATATTCAAAAACGTCACCCAGCAGGTATAAAGCACGCGCTTGCTTGGCTGTGCTGTTGAGAAACTCAATAAAAGCTTGGGTGATGTGCGGGCGGCTGGCGCATAAATGCAAATCGGAGATAAATAGCTCTGCTAGATTTGCAGCGTATGGATCCCCGGTCCGGTTCATTTAGGCCAGCTTGCGATTAACAGCGTGTCGCACTTTCAATGATGACGTTTTCTACTGGCACGTCTTGGTGACCGTTGCGGGTGGTGGTGGCCACTTTCTTGATTTTATCCACGACGTCCATGCCGGCCGTCACTTTACCAAACACGCAATAGCCCCAGCCGCTGCTGTTAGGTGCGGTGTAGTTCAAGAAGTCGTTGTTGCCGACGTTAATGAAGAATTGGTTGCTGGCAGAGTGTGGCGCTGAGGTGCGCGCCATGGCAATGGTGTAAATGTCGTTGGCCAAGCCGTTGTCGGCTTCATTTTTAATTTCATCGGCCGAGGCTTTTTGTTGCATTTTGCCGTCAAAACCGCCGCCTTGTATCATGAAGCCGTTGATGACGCGGTGAAAAATAGTACCGTTATAAAAACCGCTGTCTACGTATTGCAAAAAGTTAGCCACGGTAATCGGGGCTTTCTCTGCGTTAAGTTCTAAGGTAATTTCGCCAAAATTGGTAAGTAGTTTAACCACAATGTGTCCTTAATAAAGTGTCGTAAAAAAAGTGTAGTCGTGCCAGTTTAGCTTACAGCGGTTTGCTGTTGCGTTTGATGGCCAGTATGCGTACCGTGGATTTCGGTACGTCGTAATAGGGCCCAACGTTCATGGTCGGTGAGGCGCCAATGTCACGCACCACGTCCATGCCTTTTAGCACGCGGCCGAACACGCAGTAGCCGATGAGTTCGGCATCGTTGCCTTGGTAATTAAGCGGCACGTTGTTTTCTAAGTTGATGAAGAATTGCGAGGTGGCGGAGTCGGGGTCGCTGGTCCTAGCCATGGCTAGGGTGCCCGGCTCGTTTTTAAGGCCGTTTGCTGCTTCGTTGACGATGGGGGCTAGGCTGGGTTTTTCCGTCATGTCGGCGTTAAAGCCACCACCTTGTATCATGAAACGATTAATCACGCGGTGAAAAATGGTTTCTTTGTAATAGCCTGAGTCTACGTATTGCATGAAATTGGCCACGGTTTTAGGGGCTTTTTCTGGGTAGAGTTCCACCACAAAATCGCCACGGTTGGTTTCTATGGTGACCAGCGGGTTGGCGGCCAATAGGGGTGTGCTTAGGCTTAGGCAAGAGCCTAGAAAAGCAGCTAACAAGAAAAAACGCAGTTGAGGCATGGTCATCCTTAAAAATGAAATCACTGGAGCAAGGTGTGGTTTAGAAAGGGGCTAAAAAAGCAGGCAAAGCCAGTATTAGGCAGCGCCTTCGGAAATAATTTTCCAATGGCCGTCTTCCAATAGCCAATATTGGCGTTTTTGCATTTTGTTGCTTAGGTGTGGGCTTTTAAAATCTTGGGTGAAATCCACCACGACTAATTTTTGCGTGCTGTCCGGGTAAGCAAACATACTGACGTTGGAGAGGGTAATGCTGATCTCGGGTTTGTTGGCCTGCACGCGGTATTTGTGCGCTGCCCATTGTTGATAATTGATGCCGTTGTTGTTAAACGCGCTGGAGTAGTGGCTTAAGTATTGATTGGTGTCTTGTGAACGCCAGTCATTGAGCCAAGCGTCCATGGCGGCTTGCAAGCTTTGTTTTTCTGTGTCGTCGCTGTCGTTAGCAGACCAGCTTAAATTGTTGGCAATGATGATGGGCGTTTTGCCGGTTTGCAGTATGGGCGCCAAACTTTTTAGATCTTGATTGTTTAACACCACGCAGCCGTCGCTGGAGCGCGGTGGCCGGCTGTAGGTGTCGCTAGGGGTGCCGTGCAGCCAAATGCCAGAGCCACTGCGGTTATGGCGTTGGTCCCACTCATTCGGGTAGTTTAGCGGGTAGGCACCATCGCCGTACATGTCGGCTAGCGGTTGGGTTAGTTTGGCTTTGGCAAAATACACGCCTATGGGCGTGCGTTTGTCGCCCTCGGTTTTTTTATCGACGCCATTTTTACCTATGGTGACGTAGTAGTCTTTGACGTAACTTAAGCTGTTGCCGTTGTTTTTGTATAGGTATAAGCGCGATTTGTCGGTGTCGACCACGATGACGTGGCCTTGCTGCTCATTGGGCGCCAGCAGCAAATTTGGCATGCTGTCGGTGTTTTGTTTGGACAAGTAGTGCTCGATACGCACGCGGGCTTCGTCTTGCAAGTCCTTGATGGCTTCGGTTTGGTTGCTGTCGCTACCACCAAAGCCTTGCAATTGCTGCGCTTGTGCCATGAGTAAATCGCCGCGCAGCAAGTAAGCCAATTTAAAATTCGGGATGGTTTTAATCAGCTCGTCGACGGTGTTGAGCGCTTGATCATTTTTACCTTGGGTGATTTCCAACAAGCTCTTGGCGAGCAGGGTTTCGGCTAAATTGCCTAAGCCATTTTGTTTGGCTTGAAACAAATTGCCTAGGCTGTCGCTATTGATTGCCGTGGCATTCCATGGCATCAAGGTAATCGCCGTTAACAGTGCGTAGGTTAAACTTTTATTCAAATGCATCTATGAATACCTAGCCCTAAAAAGTGACATCAAGCCTTACTGATCCGCGTCGCTGTGCCGTCAGCTAGTTGCTGGCATTCTCTTGCTGGATATACCAGTTGTCGCCTTCTTTTTTCATGATCAGTGTTTTGGTCGTGTGTATGGGTTTGCCATCGGCACGGTAGCTTTGCTTGAAACGCACTCTAGCGTTGTTGCTGTCGGCTACACTGATGTTGATTTTAGATAGGCTGACGCTGATTTTAGACGGTTTGTTAATGCGCTCTTTACGTTGCTCTTCCCAGGCTTTGCGGCTTTGGCCTTTAGCCGGTTGGAAGCTGGCGCCGTAGCTGGCAAAGTAACGATCCAAATCTTTGGCTGACCAGGCTTGCGCCCAGCTATTCACCGCGGCGCTTAATTCTTCTTCGGCGCTTTTAGCTGGCGTGCTGCTAGTAGTTGCACTGTTAGCCACTTCGCTGACGGCTTTTTTGCTCACGCTGTCGGATTTTTTGGCATCGGCGACGGCTTTAGCCGGTTCTTTCGCGGCAACAGTGGTTTTGTTGCCGGTGCCGAATAAATCTTTGATCAAGGACAATTTGCCTTGGGCGCGGGTGTTGCTGGTGTCCAATTGCAAGGCTTTGTCGTACGCTTCGGAGGCCATGCGGGCATAAATGTCGCCTAAGTTTTCATGGGCAGTAGCGTAGCTAGGATGGGTTTTAATGGCGGTTTCCAAGGATTTTCTGGCCTTATCAAACTGACCTTGATCCGCATACAACACCGCTAGGTTGTTGTAGGGTTCAGGTAAGTTAGGGAATTTTTCCGTCACATCTGTAAACACTTTAATGGCTTCATCACGGCGACCTTGCTCAGCCAACATCACGCCTTTCATGAACAGGGCTTGGGCGTTTTTTGGGTTGTTGTTGATGTAGGCGTTGAGCTTATCAATAGCCGCTGCTGTTTGACCTTGATCGGCCATTTGTGAAATGTCTTTTAGCTCATCCGCTTGTGCGTATGCGCTGCCTAAGCTGAGTGATAAAATCACGGCAAGCTTAGCAATGGAAGCATTTAGCAAGGAAATAAATTTGTTCATTGTGATATACTTTTTAAGTCAACTAACAAAGTGTAATTCTATCAACAGCCTAGCTAACATCCAATAGCTCTATCGGCTTTATTGCTATATATTTCGTTCAATTTACCTAATCCAGTCCCACTCACCACTGTTTATGCTGAAAATCTACAACACCCTGGCTCGTGAAAAGCAAGTTTTTACCCCTATCGTGGCGGGCAAAGTGAGCATGTATGTTTGTGGGATGACGGTTTACGATTACTGCCACCTTGGCCACGCAAGGGTGATGGTGGTGTTTGACATGGTCGGCCGTTGGCTGCGGGCTAGCGGGTATGAGCTTAAGTACGTGCGTAATATCACCGATATCGATG
>SXGT01907799.1_pt1 | contig 30808 bp, 29 predicted proteins | sample 3176221 | NCBI WGS metagenome assembly SXGT01 (sample SAMN11356862, study PRJNA531348) | freshwater metagenome | isolation source: freshwater sample F1-120 | place: China: Fuxian Lake, Yuxi | collected 2017-12-25
AGGGAGAGGGAGGCCGGGAGGGTGAGGTCTGCGCGGCGCTCCCGGAACCTCTTCGTCTCCCCCTGAGCGCGCGTAGCGCGCGATTTGGGCGAGACCGACGCGCGCAGCGCGGCGAGTGGGGGCACCCCTTCTCGCTGGATCGCGCCTAACCGATCGGCATTGGGTCTAGTCCCTGGTGCCGCCCGATCGAAGCGCGGCTTGACCGCCGGCGCGGCTCCCGCCCGCTCGCGTCCCGCTCGCGAGGATGACCTCAGCAGCGCTCGCGCTCTGCGGCGACCAGGCCGAGAAGCTCGGACTTCTCCACCAGGCCCGTCTCGAGCAGAGCGCGCATGTAGCCATCCACGTAGCCGTGCGCGCGCGCGAGGCGTCCGTACGTCTCGCCCGCGGCCCTCGCCGCGAACACATCCGATAGCATCGTCCTGAGATCGTTCATCAACTCGGCCTTGGATCGCATGGGTCACCTCCGTCAAAGCGGCCACCCATCCCATAAGGAGCGGGTGGGCACGGGGCCAAGTTTGTGGAGCTCTGCCTCGGCCCCGGGGCGCGCGAATACTGGAGTCTTACCCGGCGTTCCTGTATGCAAGGCGCGCGGACACATGGCATCCATCGACGGGGCACCGCCCGAGCTCGCCGCCTTCGAGGCGCTCACCAAGGTGCCGCGCCTCAGCGATCTCGTGGCGATCGTGAAGGGCGTGGTGATGCCGGTCGCGGAGGCTCGGCGGGTCGACTGGATGGACCCGGAGCGCGTGCGCGCGCTCGCAGCCGAGCTCGGCCTCGAGGAGAAGGACGCCGAGACTCCGCTCGGGAACGCGCTCTCGGTCGTCGAGCGTGGACCGGAGTCCGAAGGGGAGCGCGCGCTCGCTCGGGCGCTCGTCGCGCACGTCGTCGCGGAGCACCGGGAGAAGGACGGCGAGGAGCGGCTCGCCGGCGACACCCTGTGGCTCGCGGCGATGACGCCCTTCGACTGCACGCTCCTCATCGACCGCGCGCTCGGCGATCGCGCGACGGACCTCTTCCGTGCCATCGCCGATCGGGTGAGGGCGATCGACGCGCGACCCACGCACGGGCGCGCGGAGGCCATCATCGGCGTGACCGCCCTGGCGAGCAGCCCGACGGCGCGGGAGATCCTCCTCGAACTCCGGGGGACGCTCACGGACGCGACCCTGAAGCGGATGGCGCCAGAGGGCGCGCCAGGCGATCCCCCCGAGCAGCGGCTCGAGGGCGAGATGGTACCTCCGCCACGCGGCCCGCTGGCCACGGCGGCGCTCGCCTTCTCGGGCCTCCTGTTCCTGCTGGCGGCCGTACGCCTCCTGCTCCGGCTGGCCCTGGGGTGGCGGAACCCGGCCGAGATCCTGGTGAAAGGCGAGAGCATCCGCATCCGCGCGCGCACGACGGTGCTGGGGCGGACCGTCCGCGAGCGCGAGATCGTCTTCGGCAGCGGCGGCCTCGTCCGCGCGACGCGGGAGGTGCGCTACCCGCTGGCTGGCTTCTACGCCGGTCTGATGGCCCTCGCGCTGGGGAGCCTCGTCGGCGTGTCGCTGTTCGTCGATGGCGTCCGCGCCGCCTCGCCGTCGCTGCTCGTGTGGGGGCTGCTGGTCGTCGCGCTCGGGATCGCGGCGGACTTCGCGCTGTCGAGCCTGGTGCCCGGCGGGCTCGGGGAGTGCCGCATCGCCTTCGCGCCGCGGTCGGGCGGGACCGTCTGCGTGGGCGGGGTCGACATCGCGCGCGCGGACGAGATCCTCGCGCGCGTGCGCTGAGCTCCGCGCATCAGAGCGCGCGCATGGCGACGACCACGTCGGATCTGCCAGCGGACAGCGACACCTCCACCTTGACGCGCCGCGCCTTGACGGCCGCGCAAGCTCGAACGGCCGTCGCGCGAACGCCGCTCCCGCGGTCCAGCTCTTCCCAGTCGTCCGCGTCGAAGACGCGGAGATCCACGCCGGTCCCCTCGCCCTCCGAGCCCGCGGCGAACCTGACGCAGCGACCGGCTGGAATGTTCTCGTCGAAGGAGGCGACCTTGCCGGCCTCCACGGCGAGCGCGCGCACCTGGCCTGGCGTGCCCTCGAGTAGCTGCGCGGGACCGGAGAGCAGCCGGGTGAGCATGCGAGAGGTGGCGAGCGGTCGCGCCACGAACGCCGCGTCCTGCCAGGGCTCCTTCCGCGTCGCGAGGGAGAACGGTCCCGGACTCCCGCGGACGTCCAGGTCGACGAAGACGCGTGGCCTGCCGCAGACCAGGAGAGCCAGACGATCCGCCCCCTCTGCCGTTCCGACCACGACGCCCGTCTCGTCGGCCGCGCGCGCAGAGAACATCGCGAGCGGCGCGCCCGCGACGACATCCACGCGGGTGCACCCGGAGGCCGACGCCTCCACGACGAGACGCGTCCGGCGCCCGATCGCGAGGGTGCCCCGGGCCGGCTTCGAGCCGCCGCCGTAGCCGGCCTTCGCGAGCGCAGCCTCCTGGGTTGCGCCGGTCCTCTCGAGGGGCAGGGTCGTCGCACCCCAGGCGACCTCCGCCGTCGACATATCCTTCAGGGCGTCACCGCGTGCGCGGCTCAGCACGACCGCGGCGTTGCCCCGGCCGATGTGGGGGCGGACCACCAGCGTAGCGGCGATCTGCGCGGCGGAGCATAGCGTGAGGCCCTTCGAAGAAGTGGTATCGCGCGCCCGGGAGAGGCTCCGGTTCTCCGCGTCGACGATCTCGAGGTCCAGCGAGCCCACGTCGTCGTCGGGAACGACGACGACGTCGGTGCACTGATCGGCGTCGATCGGGAGCGGCATCATCGACGGAGCGCGCATGTCGAGGGCGAGCGTGACGCGGTGGATCTCCTCCCAGCGCCCCCCGAGGGCGGCGCGCCGTTGCGCGACGAGCTCGCTGAGCCCGGGCCATTCGTCGGATCGGCGCGGCGTCCCCCCGAGCGCGCCGCGGGCGCCCACCGCCTTCGCGACCTCCTGCGCCCGGTCCTTCGGCACGAGCTGCGCGCCCAGCGTGGCGAGCCCCTCACCGTGGGCCGCGTGCATGGCCAGGTAGAGACGGTCGGGATGCGGCGGGCAGACGAGGAGCGTCGGCCTGGGATCGCGTCCCCCGTCGACCGCGACAGGGTTGCCTTCGTCCGAGAACGCGGCGAGGTCGAGATCCTCGAGAGAGGATGATCCTCGCGCGTAGGCGAGGAGGCACATCTCGGGCGGCGGCTCCACGAACGCCCCGAGACGCTCGTCGTCGACCATCTGCCCGGACGCGACCACCGCGAGCGGCCCCGCGCCCGCCCCCTGGGCTCGCTCCGGCACGTCCCCGAGGACCCTCCTCGCGTCGAGCGCTCCCGGGACGACCCTTGGCGCCGACAGACCCCGCGGCTCCGGCTTCGCGGGCGGCTTCGGCGTGGGCCCGCAGGCGAATACGAGCAGCGCAGCGGCCACGGTGCGCCGCCTCATCGTGAGCTCTCCCAGACGCGATCGGCCACCCGGAACACCGCGAGGCCCCACGTGACGCCCACGCCCCGCGCCTGGATCTCGACCCGTGCCCCCGACGCCGGGCCGGCGCAGAACGTGGCGACGCCGCCATCGTCGCCCGCACCACGCTCGTCCGCGATCTCGCGGGGACCGACGCTCGCGCGGACACCCACACCCCGCCCCGGCCCTTCCACGATGGCGGTCACGGCCACATAACAGGCGCCTGGCTGGACCGCGAGGGGGACCACCGTCGTGAACGACGTCCCCTGCGCGAGAAACACGGGCGGAGACAGGGGCGGCAGCAGGTGGCGCGCACGCATGGCGCGCGCCATCCGTGCCCGGGCGAGCGGGCCCCAGAGGGTGGGCAGCCGCGCGGGAAGCTTGTAGAATGCATGCGTCACGACGACGTCGGTCCGCGCGGGAGCGCCGCCGAAGACGAGGCTCGTCCGTGTGCCTTCACCGAGGCAGACGTCGATGTGCACGTCGGCCGCGTCGGTCTTGTCCTTTCCGACGAGCGTGCCGTCCTCGTCGCGGAGCTCGGCATCGAGATCGAGGCGCGGGCGTCGGCGCGCTCCGGAGGCCGCCTCGTGAGCAAACGCCTCGACGCGATGACACCCCTCCACGAGATCGAGCTCCACCTCACCCGCGCCGTCGCCGTTCGCAGGCACCGTCAGCCGCGGCTCGATCTCTCCGCGCTCGGCGCGCGCCCTCGACTCGGCCAGATCGGCGCGTCGATCGGGACCCACCAGCGGCCCGAGCGGCCCTGGATCGAGCGGCGCGGGCAAGGTCCCGCCGACACGCTCCAGCAGGATCGTCCGCACGTGCGCGAGCGGGAGCCGGGAGCGCGCGATCACCACCTCGATCGCGCCGTGCCCCGCGTCGTTGGTGACCTGGACCGAGGCGGGTCGGTCGTCCGGGTCGCACGAGGAGAGCTCGAGCACGCCCGCCACGCTCGACGCGCGAAGCGGCGAGTCGAGCAGCGGGTCGTCCGAGGCGCCGGCCACCTTGGCGTGGAAGCTGAGGCCCCGAGCGCCCACCAGCGCGATCGTGGTGCAGGGCAGGTCGCCCCCGCCCTCGGGGACGGTGAGGCGCGCGGTCTCGTTGTCGTACACGAACCGCGTCGGCTGGACGGCGACGTCCGCACCCGCGCGACGCCACTCCGCCTCGACGCGGCGAGCCGCGGTCTGCACCTCGCCGGCCTGCACCTCGCCGGCCCACGTCCCGAGCGCGAAGGGGATCACGAGGCCGAGGCGCACGCGTCGGCGCGACGTGGGATCCATGCGCGAACGCAGCCTAGCCACTGTCCGTCAAAATGTCCTGGATTTGAGCCAGCGCCGCGAAGGCGCCGAGCGCGACCTCGCGCGCGCCCGGGGAGAGAGCCGTGAGCGCGGCGGGCGCGCCGGGGACGGGCGCCCGACCCGGGCGCGCGGCCTCGACGAGGCCCACGCCTGCGCCGCGGAGGTAGCGAGCCTCGACCTCCCGCTCGAGGTCGCCTTCGCTGGAGAGCGACCTGCGCGCCGCCAGGAGGGCGCGTTGACCGCGCTCGCCCACGCCCGGAAGGCGCGCCTGCCGAATGTACTTGTATTCTGCATTCATATGGACGCGCACCCCGGCCCCCCGTACCGCTCTGCGTCGATGGCCGTGATCGCCGGCGTCGGTCCGCAGAGCGGACATCCAGGCCGGGCCGGCAACTGCCGCTCGCGCAGGGCCCCGACGCGACCGTCGAACGTGGTCAAGGATCCGCGCCCCTCGCCGCGGAGGAGCCGGATGGCGCGGTCCGCGACGAGGGCCCCGACGACCCCGACCACCGGCCCCATCACCCCCGCGTCGTCGCAACTCGGCGCCCGCTCGTCGGGGATGTCCTCGAAGAGACACCGGTAGCAGGGGCCACCGTCCGCTCCTACAGCCAGCACGGTGCCGCGCCAGGCGACCGCCGCGCCGTGCACGACGGGACGGGCCGAGAGCCGGGCGACGTCGGCCGCCAGGAACTTGGTCGGGAGGTTGTCCGCGCCCTCGACCACGATGTCGTAGGCGCGGACGATCTCCCACGTCGATGGCAGCAAGCGCGTCGCGTGGACTTCTATGCGCGCGCAGGCCTGCCGGAGGGCGCGCGCGCCCGCGTCGACCTTGGGCTTGCCGCGATCCGCCTCGGAGAAGAGGATCTGGCGGTGCAGGTTCGTCTCGTCGACCTCGTCGTCGTCGAGCAGCCCGAGCGTGCCGACGCCGGCGTGGGCGAGCGCGAGCGCGGCCGGGCAGCCGATGCCGCCGAGGCCCACCACGAGCACGCGCGCCGACGCGATCTCCACGCGCGGAGCAGATCAGATCGCCTCGCGAAGTCAAGCGCCGCCCCCGGCCGAGCCGTTGGTGCTATGTAGACCTCGATGCTTGGCTCGGACGAAGCGAAGGCCCTCCACGCCGAGCACCCCGCCATCGACCTGCACGCGGACTCGCTCATGTGGACGCGCTGGATCGGCTACGATCTCCACAAGCGGCACACGCCGCCCCTCCCACGCGCGGCGCTCGGCGGACACGTGGACGTCCCTCGGATGCGCGACGGCGGTATGTGCGCGCAGTTCTTCGGGCTCGTGTCGCTGCCGCTCGCCTACGGCCAGCGGGGCATGGCGAGAGTGATCGACGAGCAGATCGACGCCCTGGAGGAGACGATCCTTCGGGGCCCCGCCGATCTGGTCCTCGTGCGGACCCCCGCGGACCTGGCGGCGGCGCGGGCAGCGGGCCAGATGGCGGCGCTCCTGGGGATCGAGGGAGCCCACGCCCTCGAGGGCGATCTCGATCGGCTCGACGCGTTCGCGCGGCGCGGCGTTCGCTACCTCGGCATCTCTCACTTCAGCGCCAACGAGGCGGCGTTTCCGGCCTACGGGCGCGGCAGGGACGACACCAAGGGGCTCACCGCCTTCGGCTTCGACCTCGTCCGTCGGTGCGAGGCAGCGGGGGTCGTCGTGGACCTGGCGCACATCAACAAGCGCGGGTTCCTCGACGCGTGCGGCGTCGCGACGAGGCCGCCGATCGTGAGCCACACGGGCGTCCTCGGCGCGTTCGATCACTGGCGCAACATCGACGACGAGCAACTCCGTGCCGTGGCCGATCTGGGCGGTGTGGTCGGCGTCATCTTCTGTCCCCGCTTCGTCGGCGGCGACGGCCTCGACCCCGTCGTCGCCCACTTCATGCACATCCTCGACGTGGTCGGCGAGGAGGCGTGCGCACTCGGGAGCGACTGGGACGGCTTCATCGTACCCACCGCGCCGCTCGCGGATCCCACCGGGCTCCCCCTCCTGACGGATGCCCTCCTCCGCAAGGGCGTGTCGCGCGCCGCCATCGGGAAGCTCCTCCACGGGAACGTCGTGCGCGTCCTCGGGGACTGCCAGGCTCCCGGATGACGTCGGACGGTGCCACCGCCACGAGTCGCCCGAGCCGCCCGCCCCAGGGTGCCGGCGGCCACGTGTACGGCGCCGTCTTCGGGCCCGGCACGGCCTGGTTCTCGATGGTCGCGCTCGCGCTGTCGTTCGTGTTGCCCAAGGCCGGCATGGGGGTCACGCTCTGCGTGTTCAAGCTCTGGACGAGCCTCCCCTGCCCCGGGTGCGGCCTGACCCGAAGCATCACGTGCATCTCCCACCTCTCCATCCACGAGGCGATCCACCATCACCCTTTCGGCCCCGTGTTCTACGTGATCGGGCTCACGTCGATCGCAGGAAGGCTCGCGGGCGCCGAACGGCGGGCGCGGATCGCGCGCTGGTTCGATCGACACGCGCGTCCCGCGCGCGTGGTCTATCTTGCCTTCATGGTGAGCTTCATCGGTTACGGACTCGCGCGCCTCGGGCTCTCCCTCCACGATCCGACCCGGTACGCGCACCTCTGAGGCGACGGTGGAGACCTTCCTGCTCGCGGTCGGTGGCATTCTCTCGTTGATCGGGCTCGGCGCGTGGCTCGCGATCCTCGTGGAGGCCTTCAAGGACAGCCTCGTCCAGGGCCTCCTCTGCCTGTTCGTCCCGTGTTACGGCCTCTACTACGCGTTCGCCAGGCTCGATCACGCTCGCAAGGCGCTCGTCCTCGTCCTCTGGTTGGGTGGCGGCCTCCTCGGTCAGGTCTGCCTCCACGCGAGCCGCGGCTTCGCGCGGAGCCCGGCGATCTCTGCGGTTCGGGGGGGCTGAGAGGCCTCCTCGAGGTGCCCCGCTGAACCGCGCGTCGAACCGTGATAGCCTGCGGGGTCATGGCAGAGTCGCGGAAGGCGCGGACCCAGCGAATCGGATCCGTTCGCGAAGAGGATGTCTCTCCGCGCGAGCCATCGCCTCCCCCGCCGCGGGAGCAGGCGGAGCTCCCGCCCGAGCTCGTCGGCATCCGCGAGCTCATCCCGCGCGCCAGCTCTCGCGAGACCGGCATCGAGGTCGTGGTCGTCACCGGCGCCGAGGCGAGCGGACGCCGGCCGTGGCGCGCCGCCGAGGTGTGGACGAAAAACCGCGTCTACGGCCTCGACGCGGCCATGACCTGCTTCGATGTGCTCGAGCGCTTGACGGGCAAGCCGGAACTCACGCACACCATGCTCAACAGCCGGCTCGGCGGCGGCCGCCTGCGGACCGCCGAGCAGGTGCGATTTTCTTATCCTTTCCCGTTGCCCGGGATGGAGGCGATGTTCACGCAGGGCAAGAAGTACGGGTACACGTCCATGGTCGAGCGCTTCGTCCTGCGCATCCGCGTCCTCAACGCGGACTCCGACGACCACCTCCCGACATGGGAGGAGATCGCCGGGCGGTGGCACGGCGCGCGAGGCAAGCGCTGATCCCGCGCGCGGTTCGCCCCGGCGTCCTCGCGATCGTCCTGGCGCTGCTCGGCTGCTCCAAGGCAGAGCCGGAGCGGATCACCGCGAGGCCATGGAACACGGCCACGCCCACGACCAGGACCGCCCAGGGGACGGCGACGGCTGGAGCCTCGGGCGCCGCGCCGCTGGCAGCGGGTATCCCCCCGCCGGCCGCGGCCTCCTTTTCACCCCTCCTCCCCGCGCGCCAGCTCCGCCTCGTGCGCGCAGCCGACGGCGAGGTCGCGGCGCTCGTGCGCGGCGAAGCGGAGCGGCAGAAGGCGATCGGCCGCACGACCCTCGTGTACGTCGGTGCGAAGTGGTGCGAGCCCTGCCGGAACTTCCACCGCGCCGCCGCCGCGGGCGAGCTCGACAAGGCCTTGCCGGACGTGACGATGATCGAGTTCGACCTGGACGACGACAAGACGCGCCTCGAGGTGGCGGGCTACGCGTCGACGTACATCCCGCTCTTCGCGCTCCCCTCGTCCGACGGGAAGGCGTCGGGCAAGCAGATCGAGGGCGCGGTCAAGGGCGCGGGCTCGGTGGGCGATCTCGTCCCGCGCCTGCGCGCGCTCCTCGGGCGCTGACGATTTCGGAAATTGTCTCTTGATCGTTTGCGCCATGGACCGTACAGAGCGCCCCCTCTTCGCGGACGGGGCGACGCCTCGACCGCCATCACAGCTCGGATCAGGGAGATCGATGGCACACGGACGTCACATCAAGGTTCTGGGTCGCGGCTCCGCGTCCCTCCTCGGCAACGCAAGCACGATCGAGGACATGCTCCGGACGCTGATCGACGTCCTCGGCATGCGGATCCTCGACCGGCCGCACATGTACGAGGTCGAGACGGAGATCGCGAAGCTGGGCGCGGAGCCCTTCGAGGACGAGGGCGGCGTCACCGGCGTGTGCGTGCTCTCGACCTCGCACTGCTCGATCCACACGTGGCCCCTTCGCCCGTTTTTCGTGATGGACGTGTACTCCTGCCGCGACTTCGACGCTCTGAGCGTGCGGACGCACCTCGAGCGGCACCTCCGCGCGTACGACCTTCAGATCACCGACGTCTCCGCGTCGCTCGTCTACAAGTTCGACGCCGTGCCCCCTCGCGTCGAGGCGGGCCTGAGCTGACGTCACGCGGCGGCGTCGACGAGGCCGTACGCCGCGATTCCCCGCGCCCGGAGCTCCCGTCGGAGCGCGTGCGCCTTCGCGTCCTTCTGGCACAGCCGCCCGAGCAGGGCCGCGGACCACTCGTCGAGCGGGAGCGGGCCGCATGGCGCGAGGTCGTCGCTCTCGCCGCGCAGGATGCGACGCCAGCCACGTAGCTCGTCGAGCGCACCCTCGGCGAGGCACGCGGGGAGGATCTCGCGAAAGAAGAGGTCCGGGATCTCGGCGGCGGCGACGAGCTCGTCGGCGGCGATGCACGCGTCCGCGAGCGTCGCCACGAAGACGTTGAACGGATCGAGCGGCGGCGGCAGCTCGCTGGTGACCACGGGCGCGACCGCCCGCTCGTCCTGGATCTCGTCTTCGTGCTCGGCTTCGACCGCGAGCCGGACGCCGCTCACGTCGGCCTCGGGCACCTCGCGCTGGACCTCGCGCTCCGCGCCGACCGGTCGGGGTCGCTCGAAGCGCCAGCCGTCAAACGCGAACCAGCCGATGGTCCCAGCGTGCAACATGTTGTTGTCATTAGGAAATTCAGAGCACGACGTTCGCATTCCTGCAGCCTCTCCCGGGTTTATACTACCTTTACCTACATACACCAAACAATCGTGCTTCCCGCCGGGCTGCACGCGCGGCGCCGACTCAAGTACGCTTCGAGCGCACCCACGAAAGGCCGCCCTTGCCGAACGCGTACATCTCCGGAACCGGCTTCCACGTCCCCCCGCGCGTGGTGACGAACGAGGACCTTCGAAGCCAGTACGGCATCGACACGACCCACGAGTGGATCCTCCAGCGCACCGGCATCGAGTCCCGCAGGTTCGCGGACGAGGGCGTGGGCAGCGCCGACCTTGCGCTTCCGGCGAGCGAGGCCGCCATCGCGAACGCCGGCCTCCGCAAGGAGGACCTCGACATGATCATCTTCGCGACGCTGTCGCCCGAGCACTGCTTCCCGGGCTCGGGCGTCTACCTCCAGCACAAGCTCGGACTGTGCGACGGGCCCGACGCGAAGTTCGTCCCCGCGCTCGACGTGCGCAACCAGTGCTCTGGCTTCCTGTACGGACTCGCGACGGCCACGTCGATGGTGAAGTCGGGCGCCTCCAGGCACGTCCTCGTGGTCGGCGCGGAGACACACTCCGCCGCGCTCGACCTGACGACACGGGGCCGCAACGTGGCGTCCCTGTTCGGTGATGGGGCGGGGGCCGTTGTCGTGAGCGCCACGGACGAGGATCGGGGCGTCCGCGCGTGGCGGCTGGGCGCCGACGGCCGGTTCGCGGACACCCTCTCGCAGCGCGTCTGGGACATCAAGAAGCGGCCCTTCATCACCCAGGACGCGAACGGGGTGGGCCAGGTGTCACCGGAGATGATGTGGGCGCGGATGGACGGCAAGCTCGTCTTCAAGAACGCCGTCGAGCGCATGATGCGCGTGCTCATGGAGGTCTGCCTCGCCGAGAGCATCAGCGGCCAGGACATCGACCTGTTCGTCTTCCACCAGGCGAACCTGCGGATCAACCAGTACCTGCAGCAGCACCTCGGCATCCCGGACGACAAGGTCGTCCACAACATCCAGCGCTATGGCAACACCACCGCCGCCACGATCCCCATCCTGCTGGCCGAGGCCGTCGAGTCCGGCAAGCTGCGCCGCGGCATGAAGGTCGCGTGCGTCGCGTTCGGCTCCGGCTTCACCTGGGGAGCCGCGCTGATCGACTGGTGACGGACCGGGCGCCCGTTCGGGTCAGGTCCCGCCGCAGAACACGGTGGCGATCTGCTGGAACGCGGCGCTGCCCGACGAGGCGAAGCACACCGCGGTGGGCTTCCCGCTCGAGGTGAGGTCACCACACGTCCCCTTCTGCGTGCGCGCGAGGGTGTCGCACACGGTCGTCTTGCCCGCCTCCTTCTGACACGCCGAGTACGACTCGAAGGTGGCTGGCTGATCCCCCGCGAGGCAGGCGTCGCACGACTGCCTGCGGCACTCGATCGCGGCATCGTAGGCCGCCCCGCAGCCCTTCGTGGATGTGTCGTTCTGCGTGAGCGCGATGCAGCCCGCGACGTTGATCGTGTACGCGTTCCGGGCGCGCCACTGGATCACGCCCTGGTTCGCGTCGGTGGCCTGCGTCTGGAGGCAAGTGGCGCACACGGCGTGCTCTCGGGTGTACGTGTCGCAGCGCGCCTTGTCGTGAGGGAGCGCGAGGCAGGCGTCCGAGTACGCGGCGATGTCCGCCTTCGAGCACGCCGTCTTCTGGGCGGCGTGGGGCGCGCGCCACGTCGGGGTGAACGACGGTAGCTCCTTGAGCTTGCAGACCGCGCCGGTCCCGCCTGGATCGTTGTTCGTGATGTCGCCCGTGGAGGGAGGGAACGTCCCCGGGTCGACACCAGGACCGTTGTCGGGCGCGGGTGGGTTCTCGAAGGTGCTGGGGGGATCGTTCGTGCAGCCGCCCATGAAGGACAGGACGGAGACCAAGGCGGCGAGGTGGGCGAGCGTGCATGTCGTCGTCATGCAGCCTCGCAGTGCAAGGCTGACGCCAGGCGAGAGCCGGCGATCTCGAGAGGAAGCAGCGGGCGCGCGTGGTGAGAAACACCGAGGATCACAGCCCTCAGTTGCGTGTACTTTACCCGCTCTGGATTTTTCGTGGCGCGCCCGGGTCCATGGGCGATCCCCGGGGATGGTCGACACCCGGTGCGACCCGGATCCACGTGAGGCGCCGCGCCCGCACGCGCCTACATCGTTCTTTTCTGCGCACGACGGACGATTCCAGCCAAGCGCCGCATTTCCTGCCTCGCGTGCCCCCTCGACGTCGAATCTGCGCGTTGGCCCCAACCGTGCAATGCGTCACCACGTCGCGCCGAAACCGCGCGGCCACCCCACGGAGGATTTCATGATCGCAAAGCGCTACCTCTTCGCTGCCGTCGGAGTCTCGGGCTCGCTCGCGACGCTGATCGCGTGTGGCGACAGCCTCGAGGCCAGCCGCGAGGTCTCCGGGCCCGCCGCTTCGGTCCAGGCCGCGAGCGTCCGCATCGAGGTCTCGGACCTCAACGGAAAGAAGATGGGCTCGTGCGCGGGCGTCCTCATCGCGCCGCGGCTCGCGCTCACCGCCGCGCACTGCGTCGCGGGCAAGTCGAAGTGGTCGGTCTCCACGAACGCCGGCTCTCGCGTCGATGGGCTTCGCGGCTACACCTACGACTTCAAGGCCACGAACAACTGCCAGATCGACCCGCGCAAGCACGACGTCGGCGTCGTCCACCTCGACAAGCCGATCAACTTGCCGTCGTACCCTGCCCTGGCTTCGCAGACGGAGCTCGGCCAGTCCGTGCAGCGCATCGCCACGCAGAACCTCGACCTCCGCCCCGGGAACGTCCACAAGATCGCGGGCTGGCCACTCTCGTACGGGGTGCAGATCGGTGAGTCCGAAGCGCTCTTCACGGGCGGCGCGGTCTTCAACCGCGACGGGCGCATCGTCGGCGTGGTCTCCGGCCGGGGCATGCGTACCGGCAACCTCTACGTCGCGCGCGTCGACGGCATGCTCAACTGGCTCTCCCGCAAGCTCACCTGCGGAGGCAAGGTCTCGACGCAGGACCTGGGCATCCTGTGCGCAGGCTCGGGTGCGAAGGGCGGCAAGTGCACGAAGACGGACGCGGGCTCCGGATCGGGCACCAGCTCCTCGAGCTCGGGCTCGGGCGGGACCGGCGGCGGCGGCGCGGACGGCGGCACCGGCTCGTCGGGCAGCTCGGGTGGCTCGTCGGGCAGCTCGGGTGGTTCGTCGGGCAGCTCGGGCGGCTCGTCGGGCGGCTCGTCGGGCGGTAGCTCCGGCAGCTCCGGCAGCTCGGGCGGAGGCGCGGGCGACGACTGCTCGGGCGGAGGCGGCCCCTGCGCTGGCGACTGCCCGGGCGGCGCCGGTGGCGACGGCGACTCGAGCTCCTACCCCGGCGGTGCGGGCGGCACGGGCGGCTCCACCACCTCGAGCGGTGGCACCGTCGGCTCGAGCTCCGGGAGCTCTGGCGCGGGTGGCACGGGCGGCTCCACGACCTCGAGCGGCGGCACCGTCGGCTCGAGCTCGGGCAGCTCCGGCGCCGGATCGGGATCGACGCCTGCAGGCGGCGGGGCGAAGGGCAGCTCGGGCACGGTCACCTCCTCCGGCGGCACCGTGGGCTCGACACCAGGCCCCGTCGGGGGCGGCGCGGGCGGCGTCGACGAGAATTGCTCGGCGCCTTCCTCGTGCATCGACGACGGCGACGATCTGATCGACTTCGGCGACAGCGCGGGCTGCAAGCCGGAGAAGGGCGGCCCCGCTCCGGTCCTCCGCTGAGCGCGGGCTACCGCATCTCGGGGTAGAGACACTCGACAAGCGCGGCGGTGAGGTCCTCGTAGGCCTCGCCGCCGCCCTCCATCTTGCGGAAGTGATCCTTCCCCTCGTCGTACACGTACCTCGCGAGCCCCTTCGGCTCTCCGTGGCGCTCGCGTGTGATCACGAGCGCGCAGATGTCACGCTGCCACTCGACCGTGACGTCCCCGTTCTGGCCGCGACGCTCGAGGCGGAACTTGTGCGCGCCATCCGGGATCACCTTCAGCCCCGGCATCTGCGCGTCGCCGGTGAGATCCTTCACCATCGACGCCACGAGCTCCAGGCCCCGTTGGTTGAGCGCGGCGTCGCCCTTCGGCGTGACCTTCGCCTTCACCTTCTGCGCGAGCTCCAGGAGCTTGCTCTTCCCGTCGGACCTTCCGTCGCTCATGCGTCCATCATCGCCGGACGCCGATGCCGAAGTCGAGCCCCGAGCGGCACTGATCGGTCACCCTGATGGCGCTGGCCTCGTCGCGCGTGAGGTACGGCGCCGCGGCGGTCCCGGGGTAGTAGCCGTCGAGATCACCCAGCTCGCCCACCGCGCTCGATCCGGCCGCGTCGGCCTGCGCGCTGAGGAGATACGCGCCGGGCGGCAACCCGCGCAGGCGGTACGTGAACCTCGACGCGGGCTGCGTCAGGATGACGGTGAACTGCGTGACGGTCGACGCGGTACTCGGCTGGATCTCCATCAGCACCGTGCGGTTGATCGCGACGATCGACGCGAACTCCACCTTGCCGGTCACGGCGAGCGCGCCGCCGTACCCCGTGTCCACGTCCACGTCGTACACCCCCGGCAGGCAGCCCGCGGCGGCATCGGAGGACGCATCGCCCGCGTCCGCCACGCTCCCGTCCCTGGACGCCGAGGTCAGCGCGCTCGGCCGCTCGCCGCCCGGCACGACGACGTTCTCCTTCGTCGTGTCGCGCTGCTGTGCGACGCACGCCGCGGCCGACGCGAGCGCCGCAAGGAGCGTGACCGATACGAGGTGCCTCATGGCGCGGATACTAGACCTCCCTCGGGGACATGGAAATTTTCTGATGTAGGAAAGTGTGCGACATTATCGGCACCCTCTACAATCTCCTCATGGCCACGTTTCTCTACAAGAACGAACGCAAGCACGTGCGGCGCGCCGTCCGGCTCCGCTGTCAGGTGATCCGCGAAGTCGACTTCCGGCTCGTCGGAGACACCGCCCTCGACGTCTCACCCGACGGGCTCCTGGTCCGCACCTACCGGCGCGACATCGTTCTGGGCGACGCGCTGCTGGTGTCCTTCCAGGCGACCGATCTGGGCATCTGGTTCGACACCGACGCAGAGGTGACCCGCATCGTGAAGGGCCGTCGCGGCTCCGATCGGTGGCTCGGCGTCGGCGTGCGGTTCGGCGCGCTCGACGGCGTGAAGCGTCACATCCTCCGCGGCGCGTTCCGGAACCGCCCGCCGCCCTTGCCGCAGCGCGCCCCGCGAATCGCGTACGCTGCGTCCGTCGCGCGCTTCTGACGGCGATGCCTCGCGAACGGGTCGTGGGTTCCAGCGTCGACGCTTGGATCGACGCGACCCTCCGGGTAGACTCGAAGGGCTTTCCTTCACCGGAGGTCCCCATGCCCCTTCGTAGCGCGCGCGCCGCCCTGGCCTTGACGATCGTCGCCGTGACGAGCGGGCTCGCCTTCGCCGCGTGCAGCGGTGGAGACGCGTTACCCCCCGCGAAGGACGCCTCCGCCGAGGCCGCGTCGCCTACGCCCGAGCAGATCTTCCGCGCGATCGAGCCCCAGCTCGTTGCGCAGTGCGGGGGCACCGGTGGTCAGTGCCACGTCAACGGCACGTTCGCGAGCGCGCCCAAGTGGCTCGGCCCGCCGGACAAGTACGCGTCCGCAAAGGCGTATCGCGGCATCCTGCCGGCGACCGGCGATCCCGACGACAGCATCTTGCTCACGCAGATCGAGCACACGGGGCCGTCGTTGCAGAGCAACAAGGACCTCTTCGGAAGGGTCCGCACGTGGATCGGCGCCGAGCTTGCGAGCTCCACGGCGAAGCTCCCTTCGAGCGCGCTCGTGCAGGTGAACGACGGGCTGAACACGATCGACCTGCCGTCCGTGGGCGCCAAGGTGACCTTCAGCGCCCAGACCAACAACGATGTCATCACGCTCAGCGCCATCCGGCTGACCGCCGGCAAGACGGCCGTGCGCTTCAAGGATCCGTTCTTCGTCGTCGTCCCCCAGAAGGGCAAGATCGTCACGGATCCCACGGTCAACGGCTTCGAGACGGGCCTGGTCACCCTGAACGCAGCAGCGTCCGCCGACATCGGCACGCTGATCCTCATCCGCTGGCAGGCGGGCAACAAGGTCAAGATCGTCTTCAAGGTCCTCGAGGCTGCGCAGCCCAACGCCGACGCTGGACCGACCGGCGAGTGCACGGCGCTCGACGTCTTCAAGCAGAAGGCATCGCCGGCCTTCCAGACGGACGTGCCGCTCGTCGACGGGGGGACGCGCTCCTGCTTCTTCTGCCACTCGGGCGGGGACGACGTGGCCAAGAACGCCCTCGACCTGTCCCAGCTCACGACGAACCCGGGCGCGGCGTGCGCCCAGGCGCGCAACTACGTCAACTTCGCGGATCGGGGCAAGAGCATCATCATCCTGAACCCGACCGGGCAGGCCAACCCGTCCCACCCCGTGCAAGCGCTCCAGGCGAGTGGCCCCGTCGTCACCGCCATCCGTGCCTGGGTGGACGCGGAGAAGTGAAGGCCGGCCGCGCCGCGCGCGCCACCCCGTAGGTGCGGCCTCGGTAACTCAGGGTGGCTCGCGCCGGATCCATCGCGGTCGCCACAAACCTGGACGAACGAACCCTCGTGTCCAGCGGACCTTCAAAAAAGCGACGACGACGGTGGCTCGCGCCTTGCTGAGCCTGAGGTCGTGCTCACCCGATCCCCGCTCGTCAAGGGCGCCGTGCCCCTCCCCTCGACGCTGCAGCAGCGGACGGACACCCCGCTCCCCTCCTCCGCGCCATCCGGCCTGCCATCCTCGCCGCCCCGGCCCGAGTTGCGGACGGACCCCTCGCCCGCGTTCACGGCCTGGGAGACCGAGCGCCCGCCCGCGCCGTCGACGCGAGCCCGGGGCACGCAGCCCATGTTGCCCGCACACGACGCCGCCGCGCTGGCCACTCCCACGATGCCTGCGTCGGCGCGGGTGCCAGCCGTTCTCTTCACGCCGATGCCACCGCGTCCGGCGCCGAGCTCGAACGGACCGCTCATCAAGCGGCATGCGGTGAGCACGCCGCCACCGGGCTTCGATCCATCCAAGATCTTCACGCCCACCGCCCCGGCGCTCCCGTTCATTCCCGCGTCACCCATCGTCACGCCCACCGCCCCGGCGTTCGCGCCGCCCGCGAGCGCGGCCCGCTCGGCCCAGGGAGCCCTCCACGCGCCCGTGCGCGTTCGCGAGACGATCAGGTCGGTCGAGATCGCGGTCGAGGATCCCATCGTCGACGCCTACGCCCCCGCACCCGACACCACTCCCACCGTCGCCCCGGTGGCGTTCTCCGTGATCCCCACGCCGATTCCGGGCAGCTACCGCCCGTCGTTGTCCGAGGTCGATCCCATTCTGCTTGCCAAGATGGGTCCCCACGTGGCCGAGCGCCGCGCTCGCTTCACGCGCATGGTCAAGGGGGCCGTCGCGGCCTGCGGGGCCGTGTGCGTCATCGCGGCGGTGTGTCTCGCCGCGAGCACGGACGACGGGTTCTCGTCGGCCGCCCCGAAGCGGAAGCCCCGCTCGCTCGTCATGGAGCGGGAATCGCTCGTGGTCGCGACCGCCGCGAAGCTCCTCGTCCGGAAGCCGGACAAGGCCGAGCGGCCCGCCCAGAGGGTCGTCGCGAGGCAGGTCCCGTCGAGAGGCACCGAGGCCGCGAGCCCGAAGGGCCCGACGCGTGTTCCGCCGCCGCGCAGGAAGTGATCAGCGCCGTGCGAGCGGCCACTGCGCGCTCACGGCGTCGTCCGGGTTGGCCGACTCGATGAGCTGGAGCCAGGCGTCGATCTTGGGCAGCGCGGGCCCGAGCCAGGTCATCCGCGAGAAGCGCGACAGGAGCTGCGGCGTGTGATCACCGCACCGCGCGCGATCGCCAAACGCGGTACGCGCACGATCGATCTCCTGCGCGGCCTCCGCCCAGCGGCCCTCGGTCTGCGCCAGCCACGCGAGCACGAGGTGCCTGTGCTGCCGAGGCTCGGCCTCGTCGACGGAGATCTCCTCGCACGCCGCCACCATCTCGCGCGCGCCCTCGTCGCCCCGTGCGAGCGCCACCTGCGCCAGGAGGAGCCGAGACTCGAGACCACCCCATGGATCCTGCATCCGCTCGTAGATCCTCATCGCGACGGTCGCGTGCGCGCTCGCCGCGGTGTAGTCGTCCGTGTCGATCGCGATCATCGCGAGCAACCGCTCGCACGCGGCCTCCCCGCGCGGGTTCTGGAGCTCCCGGAACGCGATGCGAGCCGCCAGGGTGCGCGCGCGGGCGTCGTCGTTCTGTCCGCCGCGGTGGTCGGCGTGGCCCAGGACGACGTCGCACTGCGCCATGCCCAGCCGGTAGCCGATCGCGTCGAAGGCCGCGCGCGCGTCGACGAGCAGGTTCCTCGCCCGGCCATAGCCGCCGACCGCCGTCTCGATCATCGCGCGCAAGATGAAGCACTGCGCGCGTGAGAGCGCGTCGCCGACGGCCTCGCAGCGCCGCTCGGCCTCGGTGAGCCCGCTACGCGCCTGCGCGTGCGCCCCGAGGAGGTAGTCGATCTCCCCCAGCACGACGAGCGCCTGCGCATGCCATGCGGCCTCCTTCAGCTCGTCGAGCTCCCGGATCGCGTCGAGGACCAGCTGGCGGCCCTGCGCGGGCGAGCCCATGTCCGAGGCCAGGTGGCCGAGCAGCCGCGTCACGTTGGCCGCCCTTGCCTGATCGCCGGCCACCTCCCACGCAGCGCGCGCGGCCTCGGCCTGCTCTTTCGCCTCCTCCAGCTTGCCGATGTGGCGGAGCGCCTCCGCCCGCCAGTAGGCGTATTCGGCCCTCGTCGCGCCCGCCACCTTGCCGTCGAGCATCTGCAGGTCCTTGAGCGTCGCCGCCGAGTCACGGCCGCGCGCCCAGGCACCCTCGATGAAGCGGAACATCAGGCGGGCCCCGACGTCGTCGTCCCCGGCGCGTAGCAGGTTGCGGACGCGGTGCTTCATGATGCGGCGCGAACCCACGTCGGGGTGCTTCGCGAGCGCATCGGCCGCAAGCCGGAAGATGGCAGGGGCGTCGCTTCGCTCGTGCAGGCGATTGAGGAGGTGCTCCTGGAGGAGCGCGTGCGCCCAGCGGAACTGGTCGTTTCCTGTCGCGATGAGGATCTGGGCTCGCGTCAGGGCCACGAGCGCGTCCCTGGGATTGAGGCCGAGCGCCGACACGAGCGTCCGGAGGACAACCCCGCGGACGTCGTCGCCGATCGCCGCCGCCGCGTAGGCGGCCAGCCGGAGATCCGTCGGGACCCCGCGCAGGCGATCGTCCCACAGCTCGGCCGTCGTGATGGCGCGGCCCTGCAGCGCCTCGCGGGGGACCTGGTACCTTCCGCCCTCCAGCGTGAGGTAGCCGCCGCCCGACCACGCGTGCAGCAGCTGGAGCGCGAAGAGCGGGTTGCCGCGGCTCTGCATCGTCGCCGTCGAGACGGCGTCGTCGTGGAGGGGCAGGGTCGCGCGCAGGAGGGCGTGCGTCTCCTCGGTCGCGAGCGCCTTGAGCTCGATCACCTTCCCCTTCCAGTCGGCGCGCAACGCCTCCATGCGGAGCGCCGCGTCCAGATCGGTCTCGAGGGCCTCGCTCCGCGCCGTCGTGACGATCAGGATCCGGAGCTTCGGCGCGTCGCGGTGGAGGCGGCTCAGCGTCTCGAAGGTGTTCGCGCTCGTGAGGTGCAGGTCGTCGAACCAGATCAAGATGGGTCGCTCCCGCCCGATGCGCTGGAGGACACGGCGCATGACCGCGAAGCGGATCTCGGGCGTGTCGAGGACGAAGCGCTTCCCCGTGGGCCCGAGCGGCGGGATCGCACCCGGCGGCGTGGGCCTCAGCCACTCGGCCGTGGCCGCGACCCACGAGAGGGCCTCGTCGTCGTCTTGCGCGACCTCCCAGCGGTTGAGGAGCGTCTGTTCGACGAGATCCCGGTCCGCGCCCTCGAGGTTGAAGTACTTGTTCACGGCGCCGGTGAGGCCGTCGAGTGGCGAAGGCGTCTTTCCATAGCGGGCGCGGAGTGGCCACATGAGCCCCCGCTCGTGAACCTGCTCGGTGAGCCACTCCGCGAGGCGACTCTTTCCCACGCCTGCCGCGCCCAGGAGAGCGAGCATCCGGTGCGGCGGCCCGATACCGGAGCACACGGCACCCACGACGTCGAGCAGCTCCCGCCGCTCCTCGTCGCGCGCGACCATGGGGGACGGCCTGAGCGAGAGGAGGCCCGGGGCCAGCGCCCGCGCCTGGGCCATCGCGCGCCCGATGTCGGGCGTCGACGAGGGCAACGAGGAGGGCAACGAGGGCGAGCTCGCCACGGTCTCCTCCATCGTGGGTGCCTCTGCTGGCCGGAGCTGGCCCCACGCGCGGCGCGCGTCGGCGGCGAGCTCGTACCGATGCCACGGGCGCTTCGCGAGGAGACGCTGGATGAACGGCCCCACGGCCGCGGGGACCGACGCCCCGAGCTGTGGTGCCGGCACGCTCGTGCGCTTGTGCGCGCGGAGGACCTCCTGCGCTGTGCCCTCGAAGACCTCCTTTCCCGTGAGCACGCGGTACATGATGCAGCCGAGCGCGTAGAGGTCCGTGGCAGGCCCGACGTGCGTCGCGGCCTTCCGGATCTGCTCGGGCGCCACCCACCCGACCGTGCCCGCGCCCGAGTGGACGGCGAGCTCGGGCAGCGGCGCGCCATCGAGTCTGGGATCATGTCGCGTCTCGCGCAGCCAGGCCAGCCCGAGATCGAGCACGAACGCTCGCGGTCCCCGCCCCGAGGCGGCCATGTCGAGCATGATGTTCGATGGCTTGAGGTCGCCATGGATGACACCGCGCGCGTGCGCGTGCGCGAGGCCCGCGAGGACCTGATCGACGAGCGCCCAGATCACCGGCCACGGGATCGTCGTCGTGTGCATCCACTCGTGGATGCTCCGGCCGGGGAGCGCGTCCATCACGAGGTAGGGTGAGCCGTCGTGGAGCGTGCCGAAGTCCCTCGCCCGTACGATCGCCGGGTGATCGAGGGAGGCGACCGCGCGCGCCTCCTGCTGGAACCACCAGCTCTCTTCGGCTCGCGTCGACTTCGACTCCTCGGGCGGCCTGAGCCGCTTCAGTGCGACGCGGTCGTGGGTCACCGTGTCGCGGCACAGGTACACGACGCCCATGCCCCCGCGACCGAGCTCGCGGAGGACTTCGTAGCGTTGCGCGAGCACCGCACCGATCTCCGACTTCGGCCGAGAGGGTGGGTCCAGGGCGGGGCGAGCCGCGCTCGCATCCCTCGGCGTTCCTTCGTCGCGCTTGGGTGCTTTGTCACCGGCTGACATGGTGTTCGCGAGAGAAAGCCTAACGTGCGGTCCCGCACGATGCACGCGAATTGCCGCAGACGCGAGCGCGGTGGCGCGCTCTCACGTACGTGCAATCGATTTTTTTTCCGTGGAATTTCGCGGCGCCGATCGGAAAGTGTGTTTCGGGTCTTGACGCCGCCAACGAAGTTGTAGAGTACAGGTCTCCTGATGGCAGACCAAGACAGGTTCGCGCGCGTGGTGGTGACGGTGGCTCGTGGCCTGGGCCGTGTGGGGCGCGAGCGCGCGCGAGCGGGGGAAGTCACGCCGCAGCAGGCGGAGGCGCTTCAGATCATCTCGGACCGCGGCGCCGTCTCCACGTCGACCCTGGCGCAGCTCCTCGGGATCGATCCCTCCACGGCGAGCCGCAACCTGTCGGGCCTCGAGCGCGCTGGGTTCATCACGCGGAAGAAGGGCGCCGACGACGGCCGCCAGACGGACGTCCGCCTCTCCCCGCGGGGCAAGCGCACGGCCGATACGATCGCGGCCGAGTCGGCGAAGGCGTTCACGGATCTCTTCGAGACGATCCCGCGTGCGGATCGCGCGAAGGTCCTCGACGGCCTCGAGGTGCTCGCCCGCTGCCTCGACGTGGAACGCGGCGGCTGACCCCCGCTTCGCTCGGCACGCCACTCCGGGGAGCGGGAGGGGGTTTCCCCAGCCCCTACGTTCCCCCGAGGATCTTCAGAAGGGCGACGTGGAGGCGTCGGCCGGGACGGAGAAGCTCTTGCCGACCGTCACGGGCGGTCCCTGAAATGCCGGGATCGAGACGCGCCGGAACATCGAGAGGACGCAGGCTCCGACGCCGCTTCCCGCGAACGGCCCGGCCCCGAGCGAGGCGTTCTGGACGAACCCGTTCCCCGCAAACGTGACGTTGACGCTCCCGTTGCCCGAAGGTCCGTCGGGGCGCGCACACTGGGACACCGAGACCCGGGACACGGCGCGGACCGCGGCGGCGCGATCGAAGGGCGGCAGCTGCCTCTCCTCGACGGCCTCGTCGTCGCGGAGGGGGACGAGCTCCTGATCGTAACGGACCGCCACGCGGGCGACCTGCACGCGATCGCCGGACAGGACGAAGGGGACGGTCGCCTGCTCCCCGGCTGCCTGGATCAGGACCTTGCCGCTCGCCGGCTGCCCTCCCTTGCCGGCCCGGACCAGCTCGACGGCGAACGTTCCCGCGGCGCCGTTCGAGATGGCGAGGGTCTCGTGATCCCGCGCCGTCGGGTCCTGGACCCGGACGCCGCGCTGGCGGCCCGACCAGGAGGCGCGGTTGCCGCTCGGGTCGACGACGACGACGTCCAGGTCTGCGCCGCCCTCCCAGGTGGCGCGTACGATGACATCGCCGAAGGACGCGTTCTCCGCCGAGCCGAGCTTCGCCACGGCCGCCTGTACCTGGGCCGCGTTCTTGAGACCGGCGAGCCACACGTCGGCCGCAAACGCCCGGCCGCGGGCACGCTCGCAGTGGACGGCGCGCGCGACCGCGTCGACGTCCTCGTGGCGCGACTCGGCGGCCGCGACACGGAAGGCGCAGGCCTCCGACCGACCCGCGCGCTCGAACGCCAGCGCGACCTGCGACGACCAAAGGAAGGCGTCCTGCGCGGACATAGAGGGCGACGAGAGCGCACCCGAGAGCATCTTGAGCGCACCGTCCCGATCACCGCGTCGCGCGAGGAGATCGGCGCGCATGGAGAGGAGATCCGCGTCCATCGGATCGCGTGCCGACCACTTCGACAGCGTGTCGTCCAGCTCGTCGAGCCGCCCGGACAGGGCGAGGAGCCTCACCAGCTCCTTGTGCTTGCCACGCTCGTCCGGCGCCGCGACGAGTGCCGCGCGCGCCGCGGCGAGCTTGTCGTCCGCGACGATCGGCGTCGCGTCCTGCGCGATCTGCGCGTGCCGGACGAAGATCTTCTTCATGAACTGCCCGCCGCGGCGTCGCCCGCCGTTCCAGTCGGGCGCAGGGGCGCGACGCGCCGGAGGAGGCGTCGTCGCCGCAGGGCCCATCGTCGCCGCCGCGGTGCCGGTCGCGAGGGGCGCCGCGCTCGACCTCCGCTCGTCGGCCTCCGCGGCGGCCTTCGCCATCGGCTTCTTGTCGGCAAAGCCATCGTCCTTCGAGCCCAGGGACGCGCCCAGGGCCCCGAGCCCTCCTCCACCGCCGAACCCCGACACGTCCGCTCCGAGCGCCGCCGAGGGATCCGCCACCGTCACGTCCAGCGCCTTCCCTCCCGATTCTCCCGTCCACGAGACGGCGCGATCCGCACGATCGATGCCGAACGCCTTGAACATTCCCTCACTCTCCAGCACGAGGAGCGACGTGAAGCGCGACGGCACCGCGTACCGGCGAGAGAGCGACACGAGCTCCGCTTTCGCCGGGCCGTCGGAGAGGTTCTCGCGCTCTCGGTCCGCGATCCGACGGGCCGCGAAGAGACGGGGCACGAAGGCGTTGCCAGGGTCGTCGCCCGACCGGACGTCGATGGGGTACTTCACCTCGAACGGATCCCCGCCGACCTTCCCGCGGAGGACGACGTCACCGTGCACGCGGTCGCCCTTCATCCTTGCGGTGACGAACGTCTCCGACCCTGGTCGAATGGGCGCGAGCGTCGCGGGCGCCACGTCGGTCAGCCCGTCCGGCAGCACCACCTCGACGTCGCGGAGCGCGGTCCCGTACGTCGCGTTGAGGACCTGCAACGCCGTGGCCTCGAGCCCCTCGCCGGGCTGGTACGAGACCGTGACGCCACCCCCGCCCCGCGCGATCTCGCCGAGGAGATGCGTGTCGGCGTCCGCGCCGATGGGCACCGCCGTCACCGTGGTCGTCGCCTCGCCGAGGACGGCTCTCACCTCACGCGCGACCCGCGCAGGCGTACGGTACCCCGCGCTCGCGACGCCGTCGCTGAGGAGCACCACGCGAAGATCGCGAGCCTTCTCGTGCCCCGCGACGTGCCCGGCCGCGTCGACGGCGCCCACGAGATCGCTGGCCCCATCTGGCGTGATCCCCGAGAGGAAGGCCTCGGCGTCGTGGGCAGCCGCAGCGCCGCCGAACGAGAAGCCCTGGGGGAGCGCGCGGCACCCGATGTCGCACGCGAGCACCGTGACGCGATCACGACGGTCCATCTCGTGGATGGTCTGGACCGCGAGGCGGCGCGCCCGCAGGAAGCGCTCGCCGAACATCGCGCGCCCCGAGTCCACGACGAGGACGTGGTCACGTGGCCGGGTGTCGGCCCAGCGCGGCAGCTTCGGCCTCAGCGCGATGGCGACGAACGACTCCTTCTCGGGCGACACCGCCTTCGCCTTGTCGGCCCTGTCGGGACGGTCGCGCGTGTCGGTGTAGGCCCACGCTACGGCGTCCGCGCGCGCGTTCCGGGGCGTGTATTCGAGCGTCAGATCGCCCGACGGCGTGAACGAAGTGAACGTGTGCGAGAAGCGGTCGCTCTCCTTCTCCGCACCCACCTCGTGGCTCAGCTCGTACCCGCGCGCACGCGCCGGCCTCGTCGGATCGCGTCCGAGGATCTGAGCGTCGACGTGGAACGAGTCGACGACCAGCTTGCTCGAGGTCGCGTGAGGCAAGGGGTACGTGTAGCGGCGCACGTCGCCGGACAGGGCCACCGTCTCGGTGTAGGCGAGCACCACCCGCCGGCTGCCGTGCTTGGGGATCGGGAAGATCCTCAGCTCGAAGCGCCCGCCGCGCTGCCACTCGAGCAAGGCCGGATCATGCCAGGGCCCGGGTACCCAGATGATCTCTTCCCTCGGCCGCGCCGCCTTGGGCGCCGCGTTCTGGATCGCGCCTCGCCAGATTGCGCTCGCCTTGCTCCGATCGACGAACTCGCCCTCGACGAGCTTGCCGTCGACGTCGAGCGCGAGCCGCTCGATGGACGCGGTGCTCGGCAGGGGAAACCGATAGATGCCCTCGAGCTCGTCGTCGGTGTCGTTCTGGAAGGTCTCCTCGATCTCCGTGCGGGCGACGCCACCGACGATGCGGATCTTGACGTCATGCTTCGACAGGCGCACCGCCCGGTCCTTCTCGTCGGCCTTGCCAGGGCGACGCGCGCGCAGCTCCCCGAGACCGCTCACCGAGGGATCCGTGTCCTCGTTGTGCCGCGACGCGGTCTCTCCAAACGCGCTGCGCTGGGCGAGATCGTTCGCGGGCAGGACCTCGATCGATCCCGCGCTCAGGATGGCCTCCTGGCCCGCCTTCACCTCCTCCGAGCGCTGAGGCGTCGTGACGCGCACCTCGCCACGGAGCACCTCGACGCTCGTTCGATCCTCGGTCGCCGCCACCTGCAGCTTCGTCCCCGTGATCTCGACCTCGCCACCTCGCGTCGACACGCGGCCGTTCGGCGCGCCTTCCACGTGCGCCACCTCGAGGAGGATGACCCCGTCCTTGACCGTGAGCGTCCGGGCCGATTCACCGAAGGCCACCGTCGTGCCGCGGTCGAGCACGAGGATCGATCCGTCATCCAGCTCGACCCGGGCGCGGCTGCGCGGATCCGTGACGAGATCGCCGCCCGCCCGGACCTCCGCCCCCACGTCGATCGGGCCCGGCGCGCCCCCGGTGGAGAGCGTCAGGCCCCCCGTCTTTTCCGCCCCGGAGCGGACCACCTGGACCACGCGTCCACGCCAGGCACGCGACGCCACGACCTCCGGGCTCCTGGCGCGATTCGCGAGGTGAAGCCCCGCGGCGATGCTGCCCGAGACACCGACGAGCCCGAGCACGAGGAGCAGCAGCGCCTTTCGCGGTACAGACGTGGACCCGAGAGGCCTCGGCGCCGCCGTCGCCTTGGTGTCCTCGGGGGGGCTCTCCGCGGGAGGGGCTGTGTCTTGTTTGCCTACATCTTCGTCGGACACCAGGGGTTGCGTCATGTTGGCTCGCCCCGTGACGCTTTGCACCGTGAAAAGTTCTTCGCCTTTCGCCTCCCGCGAGCGAAAAGCGGGCCTACCGTCGCCTGCTCTTGTCGAAGGGCAGGTCCTGCTGCGACATCTTGCCGGGGACGTCGTCGGCCTGCGGGCCGACGAGGTTGCGTTCGCGCTCCAGATCGGCCTCGATAAGGTCGAGGTGATCGTAGGCGAACGAGAGCGCGTCGAGGACGCACGCCGCGCCGAGCGCCGGGTAGCGCTTCAGCAGCGTCTCCACTGTGATCCCGCGCCGGTGCCAGGAGAACAGGCGGCGCACCGGGATGCGCGTCCCTCGGACAACCGGGCTACCCTCGAGCACGTCCGCGTGGGCCTCGACGTGCGGGTGGGGGACGCGGACGGCCGGTAGATCGCTCACGCCCGAAGAGTGAGCCCTTCTCGCGCGGTGCGCAACTTACCGGCGCCCTCGGGACACCACGACCGTGTCGCTGGAGCGCCCGTCCACCTCGGTCGGCGAGAGCGGCGCGAGGCGGGCGTCCAGGCGAACGGCCCGCGGAAGTCCGGCCGGACGGCACCCGCTAGCTGAGGACCTTGTGCGACAGGTGCTTCACGGCATCGGCGCAGGCGCGCTCGATCTGGTCCTGGATGTCGGCCTCGGACCCGTCCTCCACCACGATGCCGAGCTCGCCCGTCTGGGCGGCGAAGAAGCCGCCCGCCGCGTGGACGCCATCCGACGCGGGTGCCCCGCCCTGGCCACGCTCGAACGGCAAGGCCTGCACGGGGACCATGAACGTTCGCCCGCAGATGTCGAGCTTCACGACACCCAGGAAGCGACCCGCACGCTGTTCGAGCGACCCTTGCATGACGGCAACGTTAAGCATCGCGTCCCGGGACGCAACGTTGGTGTATCCTCGACGCGCGACCGACCCAGGACCGCGCGCACGAGATCAGGAGAATCCCCATGAATCCGCTTCGCAACGGGCTCGTCGAGGACCGCACGGGCGACGCGTGCGCGGTCGTCATCTTCGGCGCGAGCGGCGACCTCACGAAGCGCAAGCTCGTGCCCGCGTTCTACAACCTGGGCGTCAGCCGCTCCCTCCCGAGCGGCTTCGCGATCGTCGGCGTCGCGCGACGCGAGAAGACCCACGAGCAGTTCCGCGCCGAGATGAAGGAGGGCGTGTCGACCTTCTCCCGCCGGAAGCCCATCGATCCGGCGTTCTGGTCGGACTTCGAGCGGGGCATCACGTACGTGGCAGGCACCTTCGACGCGCAGAAGACCTACGAAGACCTCCGCCTGCACCTCGATCAGCTCGATCGCGACCGCGGCACGGCCAAGAACCGGCTCTTCTACCTCGCGGTGCCCCCGAGCGAGTTCGGCCAGATCGTCGCCGGCCTGAAGAGCGCGGGCCTCGTCCAGCCACCCAACGTGCACAGGGAGGGCGGCGCGTGGACGCGCGTGGTCGTCGAGAAGCCATTCGGCCACGACCTCGCCAGCGCGCAGGTCCTCAACGACACGATCGCGAGCACGTTCGACGAGAGCCAGGTCTTCCGCATCGATCACTACCTCGGAAAGGAGACGGTCCAGAACCTGCTCGTCTTCCGCTTCGCGAACAGCCTCTTCGAACCGATCTGGCATCGCGAGCACGTGGACCACGTGCAGATCACGGTGGCCGAGGACATCGGCGTCGAGGGACGCGGGAAGTTCTACGAGCAGATCGGCGTCACGAAGGACATCGTGGAGAACCACCTGATGCAGCTCCTGTGCCTCACGGCCATGGAGCCGCCGATCTCGCTCGCGGCCGACGCCGTGCGCGACGAGAAGGTGAAGGTCCTTCGATCGCTCCGCCCGATGGAACGGTCCCTCGTCCAGGAGAACGTGATCCGCGGGCAGTACGACCGGGGAGCGGTGCGGGGGGACGAGGTGCCCGCGTACCGAGAGGAGCCGGATGTCGCGAGGGACTCGCGGGTGGAGACCTTCGTGGCGATGCGCGTCTTCGTCGACAACTGGCGCTGGGGGGGTGTCCCCTTCTACGTCCGCGCGGGCAAGCGCCTGGCGCGGCGCGTCACCGAGATCGCGGTCCAGTTCAAGCGGGTGCCCCACGGTCTGTTCCGCGCGCCGGACGGGGGGATCACCCAGAACGTCCTCGCGATGCGCATCCAGCCGGACGAGGGGATCGCGCTCCGCTTCACGACCAAGGAACCGGGGCAGCACACCGTGCTCCGCGACGTGGCCATGGACTTCCGCTACGGCGCGGCTTTTGGATCGAACACGCCCGAGGCCTACGAGCGGCTCCTCCTCGACTCGATGCGCGGCGAGGCGACGCTGTTCACACGTCGCGACGAGGTCGAAGAGCAGTGGGCCTACATCGATCGTGTCTTCGACGCCTGGCGAGCGGAGGCGAACGCGCCACCGCCGCTGTACGCAGCCGGATCGTGGGGCCCCGAGCAGGCCGACGACCTCGTCGCGCGCGACGGCCGACGCTGGAGGAAGCCGTGACCGAGAGTTCGAGCAAGGTCCTCGCGCGCATCGAGCGAGAGCTCCGCGACGTGTGGCTCGCGCCGGAGCCCGCGGGGGGCTCCCTGCCCCCGAAGTCGAGGGTGTGCACGATGAACCTCCTCGTCGCCGGACCGCGCGATCTCATGGACGGTTACACCCACGTCGTCGACGAGGTGACCGCGAGCATCCCCGCGCGCGCGATCCTGATCGCGCTCGACCCGGACGCCGAGGACAGCGAGCTCAGTGGAGACGCGACGGCCGTCTGCTCGCTCCTCGGCGGGAAGAACATCTGCTCCGAGCGCGTCCGCCTCGTGGCCCAGGGCGCCGTCTGCACCCGCGTCGCGAGCGCCGTCGACTCGATCCTCGTCCCGGAGATCCCGACCGCCCTCGTGTGGCTCGGGCGCGTCCACGTCACGGATCCCGTGTTCCTCTCGCTCTCCGCATCCGCCCAGCGCATCATCACGGACAGCGAGTACTCCTCCCTCTCGAGCCTCCTCCACCTCAGCGCCTGGGCCCGGCGCGGGTCGTCCCAGGCCTCCATCGCGGATCTCGCGTGGACGCGCCTCGCTCCCTGGCAGGAGCTCTTCGCTCGCTTCTTCGACGACCCCAGGCTCCACGACCACGCGAGCCGGATCACCCGCCTCGCCTTCCGTCAGGCCTCGGAGGCGGGAGCGCGCCTCGGCAGCGAGGGGGCGCTCCTCCTCGGGTGGGTCGCCACCCGGCTCGGCTGGCGCACGTCGCGGATGGGCGGTGCGCTCCGCTTCCACAGGCGAGACGGGAAGAACCTGCCGATCGATTTCGGCGTCACACCCCGCCCGGAGGGGACCGCCCCGTCCTCCCTCGCTTCCGTCCGCCTGGAGGCAGATCACGGGGACGTGCACGTCGAGGGAGCGATCGAGCGCGAGCTGGCGAGCGGCCTGTCGTCCGACGCCGTGGACGCCGACATGGTCAACTGGACGCTGCGGGTCGGCGGCGCCCCGCCCATCGAGCAACGCGTCAGGTTCGGCGCGAACAAGGCCGCGAAGTGGCTCGAGCGCACCCTCCACCGACCCGCCCGGGATCCGGCCCTCGCCGAGTCGGTAGCTTTCGCGGAAGAAGTGCTCGAAGATGGAGTGGTATGCGGAGCTCCCAGCCACCCGCGATGACGACCAAGATCGTGCCGGGCAGCCTCGTCGCCGTGAGGACCCCGGGCGACGTGGCCGCGGAGGCGTCCGCTCGCGCCGCGCGCGTCCTCCGCGAGGCCGTCACCGAACGCGGAGCCGCGACCGTGGCGCTCTCGGGCGGCTTCACGCCAAGGGAGGCGTACACGCGCCTGGCCGCCGAGGCGATCGACTGGATGAAGGTGCAGGTCTTTCTCGTCGACGATCGCGCGGTGCCCCCCGACCGCGAGCGCAGCAATTACCGCATGATCAAGGAGACCTTGGTCGACCCGGCAAGGATCCCGGCCGCCAATGTCCACCGGATGGCGTCGGAGAGCAGCGATCTCGAGGCTGCCGCCCGTGCGTACGAGGACCTCATCCGCGAGCACGTGCGCCTCCGTCGGGAGGACGTGCCGAGCCTCGACCTCGTCATCCTCGGCATCGGCGACGACGGCCACACCGCGTCGCTCTTTCCCGGCCAACCCGAGATCTCGGTCACGGACACGCTCGTCTGCGTCGTGCCCGCGAAGGGCGACCGCGAGGCGCGCCTCACGATGACGGTGCCCATGCTCGAGAACGCGCGGTCCGCCTTGGTGCTCGCGGTCGGTTCCCCCAAGCACGAGCCGCTCGAGCGCGTGTGGCGCGTGGCGGGGACCGTGGAGGAGACGCCGGCGCGGATCATGCGGAGCTTCCGCGGATCGGTGACCTGGATCATCGATCGGCAGGCCGGCGGGATGTGACGCCCCCGCCTAGCCCCAATGCCGATCGGATAAGGCATTCGTTCGAGCGAGGGTGCCCCCACCCGTCGCGCTTCGCGCGCGAAGAGGTTCCGTGGAGGCGGTGGGGCGCGCGCGCAGACCTCACCCCCCGTCCCCCTCTCCCTGAAGGGAGAGGGGGCATGTGAACCGGAGAATCGCCTCTCGCAGGGTCTCCCGGTTCAGTCGTGCGTTCTCGAGGCGAACGACGCGGACGCCACGGCGCGCGAGGATCGTCGTGCGCCTCGCATCCCGTTCGGCCCGCTCCGCGTCGTCGTGGACGGCGCCGTCGA
>SXGT01420798.1_pt1 | contig 30805 bp, 30 predicted proteins | sample 3176221 | NCBI WGS metagenome assembly SXGT01 (sample SAMN11356862, study PRJNA531348) | freshwater metagenome | isolation source: freshwater sample F1-120 | place: China: Fuxian Lake, Yuxi | collected 2017-12-25
GACGAGCTGGTGCATGCTACGCTGGCGTTGCTCCTGGCGTGGCGGCAGCAGGCGCCGGCCGAAGGTGAAGGCTTTGAGGAAGACGCGATGAATCCCCACCTCCAGCAGGTTTACAACCGCCTCGAGAAGAAGCTTCGGGCCGAGGGTAAAGCCGAGGGCAAGGCCGAGGGCAAGGCCGAAGGCGAAGCCAAGGGCAAGGCCGAAGCGCTGCTGATGTTGCTGTCGGGAAGAGGGCTGCGAGTGACGATGGCACAGGAGGCTCGTATCCGTGCCTGCACCGACCTGGGGCAGCTGGACGCATGGTTCCGGGCCGCCCTCACGGCCACGTCCGTCACGGCCTTGCTCGCGGTACCCGGGCGCCGCCAAAGCTCCCCACGGCGCTGAACGCTAGCCCCCTGTCCCGTGGACGCCGAGGTCCTCCGCATGGACGCGGAGGCCAGGCGCGATCCCCGTGAAGCCTTCCGCCGCCGTCGGGAAGGTCTCCGCCACCGTCAGGAAACCTTCCGCCACGGGCATGAAGGTGCGCTCCCCTGGAAAAATAGCCTCCGCCGCGGCCCCTCCGGCTCCATGGCCGAAGCGGAGGGTCAAATCAGGCGCCTTTTTGCCTTCCCGGCCGTGGCGGAAACCTTCGTGGCCGTGGCGGAAAGCTTCGAGCGTGCGGCGGAGACGTTCGGGGGGCCAGACGAGCGCCCTACAGCGGTTCTCTCTTCTTCGGAGACTTGCGCGACGCGAGCCCCAGCCGGATGAGAGAGCCCCGCTTCTTGATCTTGGCCTTGGCCGTGGTGGCCACCTCGTCGTACCACTCCTTGAGCGCCACGAGGCGCTCGCGCCTGGCATGGTCGGCCGTGGGCGCGGGCGCGTCGGGGAGGGCCGAGGTCGGCCCGAGCGCGATCTTGACCAGCTTGCCGAGCCGCTCGCGCTCCTTCTTGTCGAAGCCCTTCTTCTTGGCAAGAAACTCGACAGCCTCCTTGTCTTGCTTGCGGCTCTGCTGGCGATGCTCGTCGGTGCCCTTCTCGAGCGTGTCGAGCCGAGCGAGGAGGGTCGCGACGCCTGTCACCGCTCGGCTCCCCGTGGAGGCCTTGAGGCCATCGAACACGTATTTTTCCTGCTCCGGAAAGCGACGCCGGAGCGCGGCCTCGTGGATGGCGAAGTTGGGCTCGTCCCATTCGTCGAGCTCCGCCACGGCGTCGCGCTGGGTCTTGGCCTCCTCGGTGTCCATCGTCGCCTCGGGCGACTTGGGGGCGCCTAGGACCGCGAGCAGGAGAGCGCGCCCCTCGGCGAGATCGTCGTCGTCGATGCCGCCTTGGGCGAGGAGCGTGCGGATGGTGGGGACCGCGCCGATGCCGTTCAAGAGCTTGGCCACGCGCTCCGGAGTCTCTTCCAGTACCTCATCCGAATACTCGGTCATGTACCCTCCCTCGTGGGTAGGCGTTCACAGGCTTCGGGGCTGCATTGGGCTACTGTGACCGGTCCCCTGGAATTTACAGGGCTGCCGTGGGTTACCGTGACCGGTCTCCTTGAACTGGGACCTGGCCCCTGGAATGTACGGGGCCAAAGCAGGCCGAAGAGATCGCTCTCTGTCCCTTAGGAGGCTTTCCAGAATAACTTTTCAGTTTATATCACACTGACAATAGGGCTGATGGTGTAATTCAAGTATCCATGAAATGTCGACCGTCGAATGCGAACACGGGCCAGTTTCTCCTTCCGTTAGGCCATCTCGCAAGGCCTCGCACTTCTGGCGGAGCAGTTCGGCATTATCCATGTACGCATATCTAGCACATGGATATAAACTGAAAAGTTATTTTGGACTGACGCCTTGCCAGGCCAAAGCAAGCCTAGGAGACCAAGTCTCTGTCCCTTACCAGGTGAAAGCGAGCCAAGGAGACCGACTCTCTATCCCTTGTACCCCTTCACGCGATCGTCGAATGAGGTGGGCTCAAGCCGCGACGAGGAGCGGCGGACGCGATTCCAGATACCCGTCGCTCGATGGAGGCTCGGACGAGTTTCAGGAGGACTTCGCCAGCTTCTCTTTCAGCGCGGCGTTCTCGGCCTCCAGTACGGCGATTCGCGCCTCGAACGGCTCAAAAGTGCTGAAATCGCGGGGCGGGACGCGGGCCTTGGCTTGCTCTTCGGGGCGGCGAGGCGCGTGGTGCTCAGGAGGCGGCGGGATCGGCGAGCCACGCCGAGAGGGTGGCGGTGTCCAGGTCGAGCACCACGTCGCCGAGTCGGTCGGCCCCGAGCGTCGCGAGGCGTTGGTGTAGGAGGGCCTGCTCCGAGGGGGTGAGCGGGCGGCTCAGCCGCCGCTCGAACTGATGCTGCAGCGGTTGAAGGCCCCGCTGGACGGCCTCGTCGGCCGCCTCGGGGACCAACTCGAGCCAGCGGCGGAGCACCTTGAGGTGGATGCGCCGTTGCTCCTCGGGGTCCGTTGGGACGTGCAGCTCTTCGTACAGCTCGGCAGCCATGGGCAGAAGTTGTAGCACGCTGGCGACCCACTCGATCCCCTTGACCGTCGCCGCCCACGTCAGGAGCTCGACCAGCGGCCGGCCGGACCGCACGAACAGGAAGGGGAGGAGCTCGATGCGGAGCGGAAGCTCGTTGGCGGCGATCCAGAGCACGTCGTGGTCGTGTGGCCCGATCCGCCGACAGCCCGGGCCCACGTCCTCGACCGTGAGCACGCCGCGGCGCACGTCGGCCTCGAGCCAACGCGGCCAGTGCGAGCTCACCACCCACGTGGCGAAGTCGCGCGGATCGAGCAAGGCCGTGGCGTCGGGGATGCGGGAGCCCTGCGCCTCCTCGAGGAGGGTGACCCAGCGCACAGCTCGACGAAGATCGGCCCGCGCGAGCGAGGCGCGGCCGACTCCTTCGTGGCAGTGCGATGGTCGCGTTCGAGAGGGGAGCGGAGCCCCAATCGCCCGGAATGTACAGGGATGCTGTGGGCTACAGTGAGCGCTCCCCTTGAACTGGGACCTGGCCCCTGGAATGTACAGGGCCAAAGCAGGCCGAAGAGGCCGCTCTCTGTCCCTTACCAGGCCAAAGCAAGCCTAATCGAGCCCTGTCACCTTGCCTCGAGCGCCGCCTGGATGCTCTCCCCGAAGATCGAGAGCAGGAGCTCGAGATCCGCCTCGCCGATGGTGAGCGGAGGGCAGACGTACACCGTGGAGCCGAGAGGCCTGAGGTAGGCGCCTCGCCGCTTGGCCTCCTGGTAGACGCGCCACCCCAGGTCGCCCAGGTAGCCCTCCTCGCCCCCCGCCAGATCCACCGCGCCCGTGAGCCCGAGGCTCCTCGTACGCAGGACCCCCGGGAGAGCCCCCAGCGCCCCCATGGCCCTCGAGATCATGGGGGCCTTGGAGGCCACCTGGGCGAGGATGGCCTCGTCCCGGTAGATGGCCAGGACCTCCCGGGCCAGCGCCGCGCCCATCGGGTTGCCGCAGAAGGTGTGGCCGTACATGAGGGCCCGGTCCCGAGGGCCCCGGAAGGCGTCGTAGAGCTCCTCGGTGGCCAGGGTCGCCCCCATCGGGACGATCTGCGAGAAGCCCTTGCCCACGCACATGAGGTCCGGGGCCACGCCCGCGTGCTCCACCGCCCACATCGGGCCGGTGCGCCCGTAGCCCGTGAACACCTCGTCGGCCACGAGGAGCACGGCGCTCTCCGTGCAGAGCGCGCGCAGGTGCTGGAGGAACGAGGCGGGGTAGGTGCGCATGCCGGCGGCCCCCTGGAGCATGGGCTCCACGACCACCGCCGCGATGCGGTGCGCCTCCCTGCGGACCAGCGCCTCGATGCCGGCGAACGCGCGCGCATACCCCGCCTCGCCAGGTAGATCGGCGTGGAAGCATTCGAAGAGGACCCCGGCGAAGGGGCGCCTGAAGACCTCGACCCCGCCCAGGCTCGCGGCTCCCACCGTGTCGCCGTGGAAGGCTCCCTCGAGGGCGACGAACCGGGTCTTTTCGGGGCGGCCCCTCTGCCGCCACGACTGGATCGCGATCTTGACGGCGACCTCCACGGCGGTCGATCCGTTGTCCGTGAAGAAGACCCGGCGTAGCCCCGGAGGCGCCAGGGCGCAGAGCTCCTCGGCGAGCAGGGCCGCGGCCTCGTGGGTTATCCCTGCGAGCGCCACGTGATCGAGGCGCGCGACCTGATCGGCGAGCGCCCTCGCCAGGCGGGGGTGCGCGTGCCCCAGCGACGCCACCCACCAGGACGCGTTGCCGTCAAGGTAGCGGCGTCCGTCGATGTCCTCGAGCCAGGACCCCTGGGCGCGAGCGACCACGATCGGATCCTCGAGCTCCCACGCGTCGGCCGCGGTGTAAGGGTGCCAGACATGAGCGCGATCGGCGGCCAGGATGCGGTCACGGACGATCAACGGACGGCTCTTCGCTGGAGGGGGGAGGGCTGGGGATCCGCCTCAGCAGCGCGAGCATCCCCTCCGGGATATGGGCCTGCTCGGGGAGGAAGACCGTGGCCGTCGTGCCCTCTCCCGCCTTGCTGGCCAGTTCGAACTGGCCGCCGTGGGCCTGGACGATACGCTCCACGATGGCGAGGCCCAGGCCGGTGCCGCTGGGCCTGGTGGTGAAGAAGGCGTCCTTGGCGCGGCGCCGCACGGCGGTGTTCATGCCGTGCCCCGTGTCGACGATGGCCACCGTGATGCCCGGCTTGTCGTCCCGGGTCTCGCGGTGCACCCGCACGGTGATGAAGCCGCCGTCGCGTATCGCCTGCATCGCGTTGTCTATCAGGTTGTCGAAGATCATGCACAGGAGGTCGCTGTCCGCCGAGGCGAGCTCCGCTTCGGGGCAGAGGTCGACCCTGATGTTGGTCGGCTCCTCGGCCCGGACCCTCGCCACGCTGCGCTCGAGGAGCTCCCCCAGGTTGACGTTGGCGAGCGCCAGCTTGACGGGCCTCGCGTAGTGAAGAAGATCCGAGACCAGGCGATTGAGGCGGACCGTCTCCTCCTGGACGATGTCCAGGAGGATGAGCTGGTCGACCCTCGAGATCTCGCTCTTCCTCAGCCCCGAGACCGCGTTCGAGATGACGGCGAGCGGGTTCCTCACCTCGTGAGCCACGACGGCCGCGAGCTCGCCCACGGCCGCGAGCCGCTCGTTCTGGGCGAGGGCCGCCTGGGTCGTGCGCAGCTCCTCGCCAGCCCGCTCCAGCTCACCGGTGCGCTCCCGGAGGCTGCGGCTCCTGGCTTCGAGCTCGCCGATGAGGTGGCGGTGCCGCATCACGAGCGCCGCCGCGACGGCGCAGAAGAAAAGCGAGACGACGAGGATGATCCATTGTTGCATCGTCCCCGGTGGGCTCTATTTCTTGGGGGCGGGTTTGGGCGCAGGTTTGGGCGCAGGTTTGGGTGTGGGCTTTGGCGTGGGCGCGCCAGCGTCTCCCATGGGGTGGCCCATCGGCTCGGTGGGCGCGTCGTGATCGACCTGGATCGTCCGGGTGGTCGCGTTCCAGGGACCGGGGAGCACCTTGTCGTCGGCTCCCTCGAGCTCCAGCTTCAGCTCGTAGGTGCCGTTCCTGAGGTTGTCCAGGTAGAGAGGGGGGCCGAATTTGGTGACGTGGGCCGTGAGCTCCTTGTCGATCCCCGGGCCGGTCACCAGCACGTGCACGTGCTCCTTGCCCTCCGCCAGGGCCACGTTGGCCAGCTGGAAATCGATGAGGACATGGTTGGCCATGTCGCCCTTGGAGTCGCCCTTGGGGCGGCTGTAGATGAGCATGGGCTTCTTGATGTCGGTCTTGAGCTCGCCCTTCTTGCCGACGAAAAACGAGAGAATGGCCACGGAGTCCTTGGCCTTCACCGACTCGTGGTTGGCCCGGCTCGGGAAGGCGACGAGGACGTGCTGACCCTCATCGAGGGGACCGCCGGAGAGCTCCGACAGCTTGACGCCGGCCTTGGTGTCGTAGATGGCCTTGTAGGGCTTGTTGTCGAGGATGAGGTGGACATGCTGGCTGCCCGGGGCGGTCTGCCAGTTCTTGACGTCGAGCTTGACGTTGAAATCGCTCGCCTTGTCCTGGGCGATGATCTCGTCGCTCCGGGGCGCCGCGATCTTCACGACGGGGAGCGGGGCCGCGGGATCGGGGCTGGGGGTGCCCGGTCCCAGCAAGACCGCGGGGAGGGCAGGGGCCGCCGGGGCCGCGTCGGCGAGCGCGCTCGGAGCGACCGGGGCCGGCGTGGCGGAGACCTCCGGAGGGGGAGGGGGGGGGGGAGGGGGAGGGGGCAAGTTGTCGTTGCCTCCTCCGCAGGCCAGGATGACGGCGAGGAGCGGGGGTATGGCAAGGACGAGGCGCTTCATGGACGTAGCCTTTCGCTTGGATCTTCGACTCGCGGGTTACAACATCTGGCAGCGCCAGCATAGAGGCCCTTCGGTCCGGCGTCGCCTGCTCTGCATCTGCTCTTTCGTGGGCCGTGCAGCTTGACGGCGGGGCCGGCCCTTTGGTCGAGTGGCGGGGTGCCGCACCGCAAGCGTTACCTGTTCATATGCACCAACCGCCGGCAGGCAGGTCACCCCAAGGGCTCCTGTGCGGCCTCCGGGAGCGAGGAGCTGGTGAAGCGCTTCAAGGCGGCCCTGAACGCTCGGGGGCTGGCGTCCGCGCTCCGCGCCTGCGGGACGACCTGCCTCGATCTTTGCGAGATCGGCGCCACCGTCCTCCAGGAGCCCGACCACGTGGCCTACGGGCACGTCACCGCGGACGACGTGGACGAGCTGGTCGACGCGGCGGCCAGGGGCGCTGTCGTCGAGCGGCTGGTGGTCCACCGCCCCGAGGGAGATCCGGTGTGCTGAGCCTCGGACTCTTCTGCCGCGGCAAGCTGAGAGGGAGCTACTACCTTCTCGACGCTCCGCTCGAGGATCGGGCGCTGTCCGTGGAGCTGGCCGCAGACATCGTCGGGCTCAGGGGGCTCGTCCTCGCCAAGCAGGCTCGCCTGCTTGGCCGGATCCACGCCGAGGGGCTGGCCCCCGACGCCGTGGCGGAGGGGACGCTGGGCCTTCGCCTCATCGACGAGGGGCGGCTGCCCCTGAGCCTGTCCTTCCGGGGCGACGATGGCGGGGCCTACCGCCTGCGAGGCCAGTCCGAGCTGGTGGTGGCCGCGCCCGTCGAGACCGTCACCGAGCTGCCGCTGAGCCTCTACGACGGCCAGGATCGCGAGATCGGGCGCGGTCTGCTTCGCTTCGACGTCCGGGGCGATCTCGGGAAATTGCTCAGGTCCTTCCGTGTCCGCGCTCACCTTGGAGATCCACCCGCATGACCTTGCCAGGCCTGGCCCGAATCGTCCCCGAACGCTGCCTCCTGCTCGTGGTCGACGCGCAGGAGCGCCTCCTGCCCGCGATGGCGGAGCCCTCGAGAGAGCGGCTCGTGACCAGCACCGAGCTCCTCCTGGACGCGGCGGCCCAGCTGGGCGTCGCCGTGAGCGCCACCGAGCAGTACCCCAAGGGCCTTGGGCCGACCGTCCCCTCCCTCCGCTCGAGGCTCGAGGGGCAGCGGGCGGTGATCCACCCCAAGCTCACCTTCGACGCGTGCCTCGAGCCGTCCTTCCTGGAGGCCCTGGAGGCGCTCGCTCCCCGGGCGATCGTGGTCTGCGGGATGGAGGCTCACGTGTGCGTCTTCCAGACGGTGCGCTCGCTCGCGGCCAGGGGCCACACGACCTACGTGGTGGCCGACGCGGTCGCCTCCCGGCGCGAGGAGCACAAGGTGGTGGGCCTGCGCCTGGCCGAGCGGGCGGGCGCGATCGTCACGGTGGCCGAGACCGTGATCTTCGACTGGCTGGAGCGCGCTGGCACGGAGGCCTTCAAGTCCCTCTCGAAGAGGTTACGCTAGCATGGTCGAGCAGGATCGCGACGCGATCACCGTCCTGGTGGTCGACGACGAGCGCTCGAACGTCGAGTCCCTGGAGAAGATCTTTGCCAGGGAGGGCATGAGGGTCAAGACCGCGCACGACGCCAGGCACGCCCTGGAGGTGCTCCGCGCCCACCGCGTCCACGTGGTCCTCACCGACCTGATGATGCCGGGGACGACGGGGCTCGAGCTGCTGCGGGCGATCAAGCAGGTGAGCCCGGAGGTCGAGGTCGTCCTGATGACGGCCTATGGCTCGGTCGAGGCTGCGGTGTCCGCGATGCGCGACGGAGCCTATGACTTCGTCGAGAAGCCGCTGCGCCGGCTGACCATCGTCAAGAGCATACGCAAGGCCGCCGAGCGCCAGCGCCTGGTCGCCGAGAACCGCTCGCTCAAGAACGAGATCAAGCTGCTCACCAAGCGCGAGATCGTGGGGAACGCGCCTGCCTTCCGGAGGGTCATGGAGGTTGCCACCCAGGCCGCGCCCAGCATGGCGACGGTCCTGGTGCTGGGCGAGAGCGGCACCGGCAAGGAGCTCATCTCTCGCTATATCCACGATCGCTCGAGCCGCGCCAGGGGCCCCTTCGTGGCCGTCAACTGCGCCGCCATCCCCGAGACCATCCTGGAGAGCGAGCTCTTCGGCCACGAGCGAGGGGCCTTCACCGGCGCGATCGCCCGCAAGGACGGGCGCTTTGCTCGGGCCGCGGGCGGCACCCTCTTCCACGACGAGATCGGCGAGCTGTCCCCGCACGTCCAGGTGAAGCTCCTGCGCGTGCTCCAGGAGGGCGAGTACGAGCCCGTCGGAGGCGAGCCGCTCAAGGCCGACGTGAGGGTGGTCGCGGCCACCAACCGCGATCTGCTCTCCGAGGTCGGCGCGGGGCGCTTCCGCGAGGATCTCTATTACCGCCTCAACGTCATCGCCGTGACGGCGCCTCCGCTCAGGGCGCGCCGCGAGGACATCCCGCTCCTCGTCGATCACTTCCTCCTGACGTACTGTGCCAAGAACGGCAAGGCGAGGATGACCGTCTCGAGGGGAGCGCTGGATCGTATGCTCGAGTACCCCTGGCCGGGAAATGTGCGAGAGCTGGAGAACGTCGTCGAGCGCGCCGTCGTGCTCTCCCGGGGCGATACGCTGACCGAGCAGGATCTCCCGGAGAGCATCGCCTCGGCGTCCCCCGCCGGGCCGAGGGCCCTGGAGTTCTCCCTGGGCACCCCGCTCTCCGAGATCGAGCTCAGGGTCATCCGCGAGACCTTGCGCCACACCAAGGGCGACAAGTCCCTCGCCGCGCAGCTCCTCGGGATCTCCACACGAACGATCTATCGAAAGCTCGACGGCGTGGACGACGAGGGCTGACGCGCTCACCGCGCGTCCTCTGCCCGCCGATCCGGTGGCGATGACACTTTGTCACGCCCCTCGGGTCTGCTCCTCCCGGGACCGCCAAGCTGGCGAAACGCTCCCAGGTCAGAAGGATATAGTCTTGGAATCGCTTGGATTTTTTCTGTGGCACAGGACCTGCTAAGGAGGTGCTTCGATGGCAGTCGATCAGCTCATCAGACGGAATTTCTGGGCCGTCGTGCTCTTGCCCGTGGCGCTTCTGGCCTACGTGAGCGCCCGCACCCTCACCGCGCTGGGCGGCGCGCTCTTCCTGTCGCCGGACGAGAAGCAGCTCACGACCCCGCCGCTCGTCGCCCGCACCGCGCCAGCTTCCAGCGCGGTGGCCAGGGTGACCAGCGCCGAGGCGATCCTCTCGCGCAACCCCTTCGATCACGTGACGGGGCCGCTGAACGCGCCTCCTCCTGCGGAGCTCGCCCCGTCCGCGCCGGACACCTCGGATCCCATGAGCGCCCCCCAGTGCGAGGGGATCAAGGTCCTGGTCATCACCGCCTCCTCGGATCCCGACTGGTCCTTCGCGGCGATGACGTCAGGCAGCGACGCGAAGAGCATGCTCCGCCGGCGAGGCGGAGAGGTCGGAGGCAAGAAGGTGCATTTCGTCGGCTGGGATCGGGTGTGGCTGGAGAGCGGCTCCTCGCTCTGCCAGGCGGGCCTGTGGAAGCCCGGCGTCGAGGTCAAGCCCCCTCCACCGCCTCCCATGGCTGCTCCGGCGGGAGGGGGCGCGCCGGGCGTCGATCCCTCGATCTCCAAGGGCATCGTCCGGGTGAGCGCGACCGAGTTCAACGTGGACCGGGGGGTCGTCGACAAGATCCTGGAGAACCAGGCTGATCTCATGCGGCAGGCGCGCATCGTCCCCGAGCAGGAGAACGGCAAGATCGTGGGTATCCGGCTCTTCGGCGTCCGCTCGGACACCCTCCTGGGCGTCCTGGGAATGGAGAACGGTGACCGCCTCCAGACCATCAACGGCTTCGACATCGCGAGCCCCGAGAAGGCCCTCGAGGCCTACGCGCGCCTGCGCACGGCGGACAAGCTGAACATCACCCTGAACCGCCGAGGTCAGAACATGAACCTCGACTACAACATCAAGTGACCGGGAGCCCCATGCCTCAGGACTCGTCCATCGCCCGGCAGACGCTCCGCGCCTGCCTGCTCATCGGGGGCTCGTCCCTCGGGTTTGTCCTCGCGGTCGCCCTGGCGCTCGTGCTCTTGTCGCTCCGCTTCGGGAGCGGCTCGGGGGCGGCGCCCGACGACACGAGGACGAGCGTGCAGCCCCCCTCGGCTCCGGACAGCCTCCCCGCGCCCAGACCGCACCCGCAGGCGAGGAAGCCTGGCACCACCATCTGAGGTTCGCCTCGCTCCTCTGCGTCCCGTTCGCCGCCCTCGTCTGCTCGCCGAGACCATGAAACGCAAAATCCTCTTCTCGCTCTCCCTCCTCACCCTCACGGGTCCGCTCCTCGCCCAGGATCGGCCCCACCGCGTGCTCGCGCCTCCCAGGGTCGGCGTGCCCATCGCTCCTGTCGGGCCGGCGCCCACGGCGGCGCCCACGGCGGCTCCCACGGCGGCTCCACCCGGCGGCCCCGGAGTCGCTCCAGGACCGGGGATGGCGCCCCCCGGAGGAGCCCCGGGAGCAGGAGCGGCGGGGGGAGCCACGGGAAAGCCCTCGGGGGACACCAGCGTGCTGTCCCAGTTCGAGCAGGGGGTCCAGTACGAGCCCCGCAGCCCCAACTACATGGTCTCGTTCTCCCTGGAGGACGCGGACCTCTCGGAGCTGGTCAGGGTCGTCGCCCAGCTCACCGGGAAGCGCTTCATCTTCGGCGGCAAGATCAAGAACATCAAGGCGAGCGTCTACTCGCCCCAGAAGGTCACCGTCGCCGAGGCCTACCAGGCCTTCCTCTCGATCCTGGAGACCAACGGCCTCACCGTGGTCCCCCACGGGCGGTTCCTGAAGATCGTGGACACCCAGGGCTCCACCGCCCAGGGCACCCCCATCTACGGGACCGGCCAGGGAGCCCCCACCGAGGACCGCTACATCACCCGTATCCACCGCCTGTCGCACGTGAGCGCGGACGACGCGGCCAACGTCCTCGGCAAGTTCAAATCCAAGGACGCGGACATCACCGTGCACGCGCCTGGCAACCTGCTCATCCTCACGGACACCGGCTCCAACATCCGCCGGATGATGCACCTGCTCGAGGAGATCGACGTGGGGGGCGCGGGGGAGCAGGTCTTTGTCGAGCCCATCAACTACGCCTCGGCGGCCGACGTCGCCGCGCGCGTGAACGAGCTCTTCGACGTGAAGGCCGGGGGAGGCCCCTCCCTGGCGACGCCCAAGGGAGGCCAGGCGCAGGCCGGCGCAGGAGGAGCCGAGCGCGGAGGAGACCGCATCGCCAAGGTCGTGGCCGACGAGCGGACCAACGCCATCATCATCGTGGCGACCGAGAAGGCCTACCTCCGCGTCCTGGAGCTGATCAAGCGCCTCGACGTCCCCCAGTCGGGCGAGGGCGAGATCCATGTCCTCCCGCTGCAGCACGCCGACGCCACCGAGCTCTCCAGGACCCTGGGCGAGATCATCACCGGCTCCAAGACCGCGGGGGCCGCGGCCGAGGGTAGGGGCAAGGGACCGCCCTCCACCGTGTTCGAGGGCGGCATCAAGGTCAGCGCCGACAAATCCACCAACGCCCTGGTCATCGTCTCGTCGCTCCGGGACTACGCGTCGCTCCGCGCCGTCATCGATCGCCTGGACAGGCCACGCCGCCAGGTGTTCATCGAGGCGGTCATCATGGATCTCCAGCTGAAGCGCTCCGACGCGCTTGGCCTGAGCTTCCACGGGGGCGCCCCTTTCACCGCGGCCGGCGAGTCGGGCGGCCTGGTCTATGGCGGCAACAAGGTCCTGAACACCATAAGCCCGATCCCGGATCCATCCGAGCTCCAGGGGTTCGCGCTCGGGGTGCGAGGGCCGGGGATCACGGGCTCGTCCAACTTGCTGGGGACGGGCATCTCCATCCCTGCCTTCGGCACCTTGATCTCGGCTCTGGCTCGCACCGGGGACTCCGATCTCCTCTCCACGCCTCATATCCTTGCGCTCGACAACGAGAAGGCCGAGATATCGGTGGGCGACAACATCCCGCTCCAGACCAACGCCGTGTCGGCCTTCCCCGGCCTGGGCGGAGCGGCGGGCGGAGCGGGCGCGCTGGGGGCGCTGGGCGGCCTGGGCGGCCTGGGAGGCTCGTTCGGCTCGCCCCGCCAGGACGTGGGCACCAAGATCACGATCACGCCCCACCTGAACGAGTCCAACGACGTCAGGCTCGACGTGGTGGAGGAGATCAGCGAGCAGGGGGCGCCGCTGGGGGGCACCCTGGGCGCCATCCCCATCTCCAAGCGCACAGCCAACACCAAGCTGGTGGTCCGCGATCAGCAGACGGTGGTCATAGGAGGCCTGATCCGGAACGTGGTGTCCCGCGCCGAGGAGAAGGTCCCCGTGCTCGGCGATATCCCGGTGCTCGGCGCTCTCTTCCGCAAGCGCCAAAATACGCTGGAGAAGCGCAACCTGGTGCTCATCCTCACCCCCTACATCATCCGTAGCCAGGACGATCTCCGCACCGTCTTCGAGCGCAAGATGCAGGAGCGCCAGGAGTTTTTGGATCGCTATTTCGTATTCAGCGACAACGAGTACAATCCCCCTCGCGACTACTCGCGCCTCAACGGGCTGGTCGAGGATATCCGGCAGTCGTATTTCCAGGTCGACGAGCGGAGGAAGCTCGACGAGATCACCCGCCCCAAGGAGCTCAAGGGCCACGAGCCCCAGCGGCCGCTGGAGATGCCGACGGGGCCCCGCGTGGGCAGCTCATCCCCGGCCAGCAAGCAAGCCTCGCCCGCGTCGCCGACCCCTGCTCCGGCCCAGCCTCCTGCCGCTGCGCCCAACCCTGCGGAGCGCGGCCTCCCGACCTTTCCTTCCAGGATCCGCCGCATCGAGAAGATCGAGAAGTAGCCATGCAAGAGCAGCGCTTCCTGGGTGACATCCTGGTGCGGAGGGCGCAAGTCCCCCCCGAGCGGCTCGAGGCGCTCTACGCGATACAGCGGGAGAAGGGGCTCGATCTGGTCGATCTGCTCGTGAACGGGAACGTGCTGGACGAGGGGAGCATCGCCAGCGCCCTGGCGGCCGAGTCCGAGCTCCCCTACGTGAGGCAGGTGGAGCCCGAGCATATCTCGACCCAGCTCGCCACTCGCCTCCCGATCGGCTTCGCCAAGAACCACAAGCTCCTCGTCATCAACGAGGACGACCACGCCGTCTACGTGGTGTGCGCCGATCCCTTCGACACCAGCGCGATCGACGCCGTGCGCGTGCTCTTCGGGAAGCCGGTCGAGGCGAGCGTCGCCACGGGCGAGGGGATAGAGAACGCCATCAACCGGGTCTACGAGCGGGAGGCCGGCGGGGGCGAGCTCGAGGGGGATCAGGGCAGCGCCGAGGACGAGCAGTTCGTCGGCGGCGATATCCTCGATTCGGACGACGAGGCGCCGGTCCTCCGCGGGGTAAACTCGCTCTTTTTGCAGGCCATGCAGGAGCGGGCGAGCGATAGCCACATCGAGCCGGAAGAGAAGGAGGTGCTGGTGCGCTACCGCATCGACGGGGAGCTCTACGTCGCCCGTCGCGCGCCGAGGCCCTTCATGAACAGCATCGTCTCGCGAATCAAGATAGAGAGCGCCCTCAACATCGCCGAGAAGCGCCTCCCCCAGGACGGCCGTATCTCCAAGAAGATCGCCGGGAAGTCCTTCGATATCCGGGTGAGCACCATCCCGACGAGCCGCGGATACGAGCGGATCGTCATGCGCCTCCTCAACAAATCGAGCGTCCTGCTCGATCTGCCCGATCTCGGGTTCTCCCCTCGCGATTATGCCTTGATGGACGGGCTGGTCCACAGGCCCGACGGGATCATCCTGGTCACGGGGCCGACGGGCTCTGGCAAGACCACCACGCTCTACGCCTGCCTCAACCGCATCAACAAGCCCAACATCAACATCCTCACCGCCGAGGATCCCGTGGAGTACGAGCTCTCGGGCATCCACCAGGTCCACGTCCAGCCCAAGATAGGGCTCACCTTCGCCAGCGCGCTCCGCGCCTTCCTCCGCCAGGATCCGGACGTGGTCATGGTGGGAGAGATCCGCGACAAGGAGACCGTCGAGATCGCCGTCAACGCCTCGCTCACCGGCCACCTCGTCCTCTCCACGATCCACACCAACGACGCCGCCGGCGCCATCACCCGCATGGTGGACATGGGCGTCGAGCCCTTCCTGCTCCGATCCAGCATCATCGGCATCCTGGCCCAGCGCCTGGTGCGCGTCCTCTGCCCGCACTGCAAGGAGCCTCACGGGGCCTCCGAGAACGATCTCGAGGAGCTCGGCATCACCCGCGACAGGACCACGGCGCGCCTCAAGAGGATGGAGCTCCCCAACAGCCGCTACTTCCCCAAGACGGTCAGCGAGAGCGACGTCCTCGACGCCGTGCCAAGGGACGTGATCCTCTACCGCCCGAAGGGCTGCGAGCGCTGCGCCCAGACGGGCTTCTCCGGGCGTCGGGGCATCTACGAGCTCCTGCTCATGGACGACGTGGTGGGGCCTCTGGTGCTCAGGAACGCGGACGCCCAGACCATCAAGCGCGCGGCGATGGAGCAGGGGATGGACAGCCTGCGCGACGACGGCGCGCGCAAGGTCCTCCGGGGGCTGACCTCGCTCGAGGAGGTGCTCCTGGCCACCCAGGAGGATACGGTCGCCGACGTCGTCCCGCCCGCCTCCATGCGCAACGTGAGGGTATGAGCCGTGGCTGTCTACCAGTACCGCGGGCTCCTGGTGGCGACGGGCAAGCACGTCCACGACGTGCGCGACGCGGACAACCCCAAGGCCCTGCGCTCCCAGCTCAAGCGCGAAGGGATCCTCCTGACGGAGGCCAAGGAGGTCAACCGCACCAAGAACGCGGCCCACTCCTCGGGCGGTCCCCTGGCCTTCTTCCGCCGGGTGACGGCGGCCGACGTCTCCATGACCACCCGGCAGCTGGCGACCCTGGTGGGCGCCGGGATCCCTCTGGTCGAGTCGGTGTCGGCGCTGACCGAGCAGGTGGAGAAGGACGAGCTGAAGCGGGTCCTCGCCCTGGTGCGCGACCGGCTGAACGAGGGCAGCTCCCTGGCCAAGGCCCTGGAGGCGCACCCCAAGATCTTCCCTCCGCTCTACGTGAACATGGTGGCCGCGGGGGAGGCCTCGGGCACGCTGGAGCTGGTGCTGGATCGCCTCTCGGACTTCATGGAGAACCAGGCCAGGCTCCGGGGGAAGGTGAGCGCGGCGCTGGCTTACCCCATCCTGATGCTCATCATCGGGACCTCGCTCATCACCATCATGATGATCGTGGTCGTCCCCAAGGTCACCAGCATCTTCGCCAGCCTGGACCGGGCGCTGCCCTGGTACACCGCGGTGCTCATCGGGGTGTCGGCCGCGGTCTCCTCCAACATCACGCTGGGCTCCGTGCTCGCCCTGTCGGGCGTGACCTTCGTCCGCCGGGCCGCCGCGCCGGGGCCCAGCCGCAGCAGCTGGGTCGTCGCGGCCTGCGTGGCCGGGGGCCTGGCGATCCTCTCGGCGTTCCTCGTCGAGTCCGTGGGCCTCTTCGCGGGGGGGCTGGTCCTGGGGACCGTGATGGGCCTGGCCCTGGGGCAGTTCCTGAACTTCGTCGCGACGCCCAAGGGCCAGCTCTGGAAGGACGGGGTGGCGCTCAGGCTCCCCATCTTCGGGGTGGTGTTCAAGATGCTGGCCGTGTCGCGCTTCTCCCGCACCCTGGCCACCCTGCTAAAGAGCGGGGTGCCGCTGCTCAAGGCCATGGACATCGTGAAGAACGTGCTCGACAACGCCAAGCTGTCCAAGGTCGTCGAGGAGGCCATAGGCAGCATCCGGGAAGGCGAGTCCATCGCCGGCCCTCTCCGGAGGAGCGGGCAGTTCCCTCCGATGGTCACCCACATGATCGCGGTCGGCGAGAAGAGCGGGCAACTTGAGCAGATGCTCGAGAACGTGTCCAAGGCCTACGACGTCCAGGTCGAGACCCGCATCCAGGCGATGACCTCGCTGCTCGAGCCTCTCATCATCGTGATGATGGGAGGAGGCGTGGGCTTCATCGCGTTCTCCATCCTCATGCCCCTCATCCAGATGAACGATTTCGTCCAGTGAGCCCCCATGTCCACCCGAAGGAGACGCGAGGCCAGCCGTGTGTTCTTCCCCTGGGAGCGCAGGGGCGGGGTGCTGGGCGCGCTGGGCCGAGCCCGGCTCAAGCTGGCGTTGATCGCGCTCTCCTTCTTGCTCCTGGCCGCGCTGCTTCGCTCCAGAGAGGAGCGGGCGGCCAGCGCCAGGGCCACCCGGGCTGCGATCACCAACGCCGCCCGGAAGGTGTCGAATTACAGGGCGGATCACGGGGGCAAATGCCCGGAGGCGCTCGCCGATCTGGTCAAGAGTGGTTATGCGAGGGACGTCCCGATGGACGCCTGGGGCCGCCCGCTCCGCCTCTCGTGCCCAGGCCGCCGCGACCCGCTCGGCTTCGACATCTCGAGCGACGGCCCGGATGGCTTGCCAGGGGGGCTCGATCGGGTGGAGTAAGATGTTTGGTGGTGCCAAAAGGCTCGACAAGGAGAGACAGACGATGATCCCCACGGTCCTCTACAAGACACGCGCTCCCCGGCGCCGCCGGGAGGCGCTCCGCCTCGCCCTCGCTCGCGGCGTCACCCTGGTCGAGATCCTGATCGTGCTCGCGATCGTGGGGCTCATCGCCGGTGGCATCGCGGTCTTCGCCATTCCCAAGTTCAAGCAGGCGCAGGTCGATACGACCCGGCAGAGCGCCGTGCAGCTCCACACCGTGGCCGAGGCCTGGCACGCGCAGCACCCCACCGAGTGTCCCACCGCGGAGAGGCTCAAGGCCGAGCGGGAGATCTCCAGCACCTCGAACATCAACGACGCCTGGGGCAAGGGCTTCAAGCTGACCTGCGACGACGAGAGCGGCGACATCACCGTGATCAGCCTTGGCCCTGACGGCAAGGAGAACACGGCCGACGACATCAAGGTCCCCGACCTCACCCCCAAGCCGCGCTGACGCCAATGAGCTCCCCGGGCCACGACGATGCGAGCCTCGGAGGCCCCCCCTGGAGGAGGAGGCGGCGAGGCATGACCCTCGTCGAGATCCTCATCGTCATGGCCATCATCGCGCTGGTGATCGGGGGGGTGATGGCCGGCTCGGGGCAGCTGGCGTCGTCCAGGCTCCGCCACTCGTCGACCACCCTGGCCGGGGCGATACGTGTGGGATACACCCATGCCACCGCCACCTCCAAGAGCGTGCGCCTGGTGTTCGACATGGACGAGCAGGCGATCTGGCTGGAGGCCGCCGATCGGCCCATGCTCGTCCAGTCCAAAGACACCTCGCCCGCCGGGGGGGCGGAGGCCGCCACGGCCGCGGAGAAGGCCGCGGCTGCGGAGGGCGAGCGCATCGTCAAGGGCCCCGTGGCGCCCAAGGCGCAGTTCACCGCGGTGGATCCTGCCGGGGTGGCCACCAGCGCGAAGAAGAAGGGGCCGAAGCCCCTCGACAGGGGCATCGCCTTCCGCTCGGTCCAGACCGGGCACGACGAGGCTCCTCGCACCACCGGCCGCGCCTACCTCTATTTCTGGCCGGGCGGGCAGACCGAGCGGGCCTCCATCCAGCTCTTCGCGTGTGGCAAGAGCGCGGAGGAGCGAGAGAGGTGTGTCAGGGAGCAGGCCGGGACGATCACCTTGGTCGTCTCCCCGCTCACCGGGAAGGTCACGGCCAGGGACGGCGCGGTGGAGCTGGCCAAGGCCCCCGGCACGGACGAAGAGGCCTCCGAGCGCTCGGACAACGGGGGTGGCCTATGACGCGGCCTGTGAAGCAGCCCGCGAAGCAGCCCGCGAAGCGGCCTGCCGGGTCAGGGGCGAGCCGGGGGTTCTCGCTCCTCGAGGTCATGGTCGCCGTGGCGATCCTCGGCCTGCTCCTCAGCGTGATCCTGTCCGCTCAGGGCGGGCTGGCGGCGAGCAACCGGAGCTCGGCCAACCTGGGCGTGGCCGCGAACCTGGGCCGCTGCAAGATGACCGAGATCGAGGAGAAGATGCTGAAGGACGGCTACCCGGAGCTCGAGCTGATCGAGACCGAGGCCCCCTGCTGCATCGACGGAGATCGGGACGGGTTCAAGTGCGATTTTCGCGTCGAGAAGGTGGAGCTCCCCAATCCGCCTCAGAACTCCCTCGACGACGGCGGAGGCCTGCTCGGCTCCGCGGGCGGGGGCGACGGAGGCCTGCTCAGCGTCCTCAGCAACCCCGCGGGTGGGGGGCAGCTCAACCTCGAGGCGGGGGTCCCGAACATCCAGAACATCCAGAGCCAGCTGGGCCCCGGGGGGGCGCAGGGAATGCTCACCACGGTGATGGGCATGGTCTATCCAAGCCTCAAGCCCCTGATGGAGGCCTCCATCCGCCGGGTCACCGTGATCGTGAAATGGAAGGAAGGGCCGAAGGCCAGGGAGCTGGAGCTCGTCCAGTTTCTGACCAATCCCCAGCGAGGTGGCCTGGGCATAGGGATGATGCCCGAGGGCGGCCTCCCCGAGGGAGGCCTCAAATGAGCCGGATCGCGCCTCGGCGCCGCGCTCGCGCCATGACCCTGCTCGAGATCCTGGTCTCGCTCGCCATACTGGCCATGATCTCGATTCTCATCTATGGCGCCTTCGACTCCATGTCCCGGGGCAAGAGGGGCGAGGGCATGCGGGTCGACCGGGCCAGGCAGGGCAGGGAGGCCGTCCAGCGCATCGCCCGGGAGATCCAGGGCTCGTTCCTCACCCAGCACCAGCCCCAGAACCCTGGCCTTGGCACCCGGATCACCGCGTTCGTCGGGCAGTCGAGCCGCGATTTCGATCGCGTGGATTTCGCCGCCTTCGTCCACAAGCGGGTGGACAAGGAAGCGAAGGAATCGGACCAGTGCGAAGTCGGTTATTTCGTGGTGAAGGATCCCAACGTGGCGGACAAGATGGACCTCGTCCGCAGGGAGCAGACCCCCATCGATCTCGATCCCAAGCGGGGCGGGGTGGTCAACGTCGTCGCCGAGAACGTGGAGGAGTTCGATCTCCGCTACCTCGATCCGATGACGGGCCAGTGGGTGGAGAGCTGGGACACCACCCAGATCTCGGGCCAGCCCATGCGCGTCCCGCTCGAGGTGCGCATCTCGCTCACCATGAAGGAGCTCAAGAACGAGCCGGCCTACGTCTACACGACCAAGGTCACGATCCCCATCCGAGAGCCCCTCACCTTCGGGGTCCCCAGGTGAGCCGCGTCGCGCGCAGAGCCAGGGCGAAGGCCAGGGAGCGAGGGATCGCCCTGGTGATGGTGCTCGGCGCCATCGCCGTGCTCACCGTGATGCTGGCCGAGTTCCAGGACGAGACCAGCGCAGAGGCCGCGAGCGCGACGGCCGACCGCGACGCGGTGCAGGCCGAGTACATGGCCCGGAGCGCGGTGAACCTCTCACGGCTCCTGATCGCCACCGAGCCCACGATCCGCGCCGCGATCGCCCCGCTCTTCATGCTGATGAAGAAGACCCCTCCCCAGCTCCCGGTGTGGGAGTTCTCGGACCGGATCCTGGGCGCCTTCAACGACGACGAGGGGAACAAGGATTTTGGCGCCACGATAGGCGTCGACGTGAAGAGCGGAAAGAACCTGGGTATCAAGGACGGAAAATTCGAGCTCGTGATCATCGACGAGGACGCCAAGATCAACGCCAACCTGGGCGCCGCCAACGAGATCGCCCATATCCGCCTCGCCCAGGAGCTCATGGGCCTCATGGCCCCCCCCCAGAACAACCCGCTCTTCGAGCAGCGCGACGGGACAGGGCAGTTCCACGATCGCATCAGCATATGCGGCGCGATCATCGACTGGGGCGATCAGGACGAGCAGGCGTTCAACTGCGATCTCAGGCAGATCTCCGGGGCGTCGAGCAGCGGGGGGGTCGAGGACTCGTATTACCAGGTGCTCCCCAGGCCCTACCGCCGCAAGAACGCTCCCTACGACTCCCTCGAGGAGCTGCGCATGGTGCGGGGCGTGGGGGACGACTTCTGGGCCACCTTCGTGGATCCGGATCCAAGCAACCCGAGGAAGCGCCCCCTCACCGTGTGGGGCACCGGGCGGGTGAACGTGAACACCGCCAACGCCCAGACGCTCCTCGGGGTGGTCTGCGCCGGGGCGCCCCAGGCCGAGATCTGCACCGACACCCTGCAGGCGCAGACCTTCCTCACCGGAGTGACGATGGCGCGGGGCCTGACCATGGGCGCTCCTCTCTTCGGCTCTCCCAACGATTTCGTGCAGACGATGACCGGCAAGGGGCCGCTGGGCCCGGTGCTCGCGGGCTTCGGGATGAAGCCCGTGGTCTTCAAGAGCGAGGCGGAGTTTGCCAAGAGCATCGCGACCGAGAGCAAGGTGTTCTCGATCTACGCCGTGGGGGTGAAGAAGGGATACAAGCGGGAGACCCGGAGCGCCATCCACGCGGTGGTCGACTTCCAGCGATCGCCGACCCTGGGAGGCCCGCTCCCTGGAGGTCTGCCCCTTCCGGGCTTGCCTCAGCCGGCCGCTCCCTTGCCTCAGCCAGGGATCTCGTCTCTGCCTGGCGGGCAGGCGCCCGCCTTCCCGCAAATGCCCACCACCGCGGGGCAGGTCGTCTATTACCGAATCGACTGAATCCGGTCGGAGAAGCTCATGAGCATTTATGTTGGAATCGATATAGGAGCGTCTGCCGTGAAGGTCGCGGCGGTGCGGGCCTCCTACCGGAAGGTGGCGCTGGTCGGGCTGGCGAGCGTGGATCTCTTGCCCGGGGTGACCGTGGTGCAGGCCGTCCGCGACGCGGTGAGGCAGGTCCTCGGCGAGAAGGGCGGCGCGGGCGACGGGGTGGCCGTGGCGCTCGAGGGATCGAAGGCCGCGATCCGCACGGTCTCCCTGCCGTCGAGCGCCCACAAGTCCATCGCGGACGTGCTCCCCTTCGAGCTGGAGCCGGAGCTCCCCTTCGAGGTCGCCGACTCCGTCTTCGACTATCGCCTGCTCTCCTCCAGGGACGCCGAGAAGACCGCCCCTATCTCGGTGCTCGCGGTCGTGGCGCGCATCTCGGACGTGAGGGGGCGCATCGATCTCGTGAAGGAGGCGCTGGCCGTGGAGCCGGAGCGGGTAGGGGTGGGGGCCTTCTCGCTCACCAACCTGTTGCCCTGGGTGCCGGCGCTGGCGGGCGCCGACCCTGTGATGGTGGTCGATCTGGGCACCGAGTCCAGCGACGTGCTGGTGCTCGAGGGCGGAGAGCCCGTCTTTGCCAGGACCCTGTCGATCGGCACCCGGGGCCTGCCGGCCACCGCGCCCAAGCTGGCCCGTGAGCTGCGCACGACGGCGCTCGCCCACCGATCCCAGGGAGGGACCCCGCCGAGGAAGCTCTTTCTCACCGGGGGAGGAGCCTTTGTCTCGGGCGCCGAGGCCTTCCTGGGCGGTGAACTGGAGCTCGAGGTCGCCCGGCTCCCGGCCCCCGCGCTCGAGGCCGAGCGGCCCCAGGCGCCGGAGCTCGAGGCGATGCCCAAGTTCGCCAAGGCCGTGGCGCTGGCCCTGGGGCTGGGGCCCCGCCCCATGGGCTTCAACCTTCGCAGGGGGCCTCTGGCCTACGAGAGGGGCTTTGGCTGGGTGAAGGAGAAGATCCCGCTCCTGGCCGGGCTGGGGCTGGCGATCTTCGTCATCTCGATCCTGTCGGCCGGGGCCCAGCTCTTCTCGCTGTCGCGCGAGCACAAGGCGCTCGAGGGCGCCCTCGCCTCGGTCACCAAGGAGGTGCTGGGCGAGGAGACCCTGAGCCCGGGGCGGGCGGCCGAGCTCGTCGCCCTCCAGACGCAGCTCTCCGACGAGGATCCTCTGCCCCACGCCGACGCCTTCGACGTCATGGTCAAGCTCTCGGAGGACGTGCCCCCGAGCATGGTCCACGACGTGGAGGAGCTCGACGTCCAGAAGGGCCATGTCATCCTCCACGGCGTCGTCGGCTCCATCCCGGACGCCCAGGCGATCCTGACCGCGCTGAAGAGCGAGCGCTGCTTCTCGGACGCCAAGATCACGCGCACCAACCAGGTGGTGGGCGGAGAGCGGCAAAAATACGTGATGGAGTTTGACGTGAAGTGCCCCGAGGACGTGAAGACCCCCAAGAAGAAGGACGGGGCCGCGGCCGGCTCGGCGGCGGCCTCCAGCAGCGCGGGAGGCAAGTGATGGCCATCGCACTCTCTGCCAGGGATCAGCGCGCGGCCGGCATAGGCCTGGTCGTCCTCGGGATCCTGGTCGTCCTGGGCGTCCCGCTCTTCCTCCAGGGGCTTATCTCCTCCAGGAAGACGGAGAACGACGAGATCAGGGCCGCCCTCGCTCAGGTCCAGAGCGCCAGGGCGCAGGTGCGCGATCGCAACGCGCGCCGAGACTCCATCGCGGCGCGCTACGCCAGGCGCACCCCGGCGCTGGCCGGCTTCCTGGAGCAGTCCGCCCGCGCCCAGAAGCTGGACGTGAGCGACTCGGTCCCCCGCCCCGACGTGCCCTATGGCAAGCGCTACGTCGAGCACAACACGGTCATCCACTTCAAGAAGGCCGGTATGCGCCCGATAGCCAAGTTCCTGGAGGGGCTCGAGCAGAGCGGCCACCCGGTGGCGGTCACCCGGCTGAACGTCCGCCGGCGCACCGGGGAGCCCGACTCCTACGACGTCGAGGTCGGGGTCTCGGCCTTCGACAGGAACGAGATCGTCGCGGCCAAGCCGGACGAGAAGAAGGAGCCAGGCAAATGAGGCGTTCTGGCCCGGAGCGATGGATGGAGATCACGCCATGAAGGAGCGCCTCACAAAGATCGGCAAGTGGGCCGGAAAATGGCTTGGATATCCCCTCTTCTTCATCTTCTGCTTTGCCGTGTTCGTGTCGTGGACCTTCCCGTACGACAAGCTAAAAGAGCGGATCGTCTCCACGTTCAACGCGCAGCAGCGCCTGTCGTCCTCCCAGCAGGAGCTCCAGATCGACGGCCTGGATTCGTGGTGGGTCACGGGGGTCAAGGCCACGGGGGTCCACCTCTTCATGCCCCCCACGGAGCCTGGCAAGCCGCCTGTCGAGCTCAAGCTCGACGAGGCCAAGGCCAGGGTCTCGCTCCTCGGGCTCCTCATCGGAAACAAGGACGTGAGCTTCAAGCTCAAGGCCTTCGACGGCGACGTGGCGGGGGAGTTCGAGGACAAGGGAAAGGAGCGGCACATCAAGGTCGATTTCGAGAACGTCGACGTGGGAAAATTCGACATGCTCTCCCAGCAGCTGGGCGTCCCCCTGGAGGGCCGGCTCTTCGGAGGGGTCGATCTTCGCCTGCCGGAGGGCAAGGCGTCCAAGGGTAACGGGGTGGTCAACCTGGAGATCAGGGATATGGCCGTGGGCGACGGGAAGGCCAAGATCAAGGGGCTCCTCGAGCTCCCCAAGCTCCAGGTGGGCGCGTTCCGCTTCGACGCGGAGGCGAAGGACGGGGCCCTCAAGGTGTCCAAGTTCGGCGCCTCCGGCAAGGACGTGGAGCTCTCCGGCGACGGCCGCATCCAGATGCGCGAGCTCGCCAATGACTCCGGCATGGATCTCGCGGTAAAGTTCAAGGTGAACGACGGGTACCGCGGCAAGAACGAAAAGACCAAGAGCCTCTTCGGCGCGCCGGGCTCCAACATCCCTCCGCTCTTCGAGCTCGATCCCACGATCAAGCGCGCCAAGACTCCCGATGGCTTCTATGCATTCCAGGTCCGGGGCCAGCTCGGTCGGCCGGTGTTCGCGCCGGCGAGCGGCGGCCTCGGCGGCCTCCCGAAGGGGATCCCTTGATGGTCAACGCTCGTCTGGTCGGTGTCATCCACCTCCCTGCCCTCCCCGGGAGCCCCCTCTCGCGGAGGAAGGTCTCCGACATCGCAAGGGAGGCTGTTTCGTCGGCGGGGGCGCTCGCCCTCGCGGGCTTCGATCTCTGCATGATCGAGAACTACGGCGACGTCCCGTTCTTTCGAGGCGCGGTCCCTGCCGTCACCGTGGCCGCGATGACCGCCTGCGCGGTGGCCGTCAGGGAGGCTCACCCTGACCTTCCTCTCGGCGTGAACGTCCTCCGCAACGACGCGGCGGCGGCCCTCTCGATCGCGGCCGTGGTGGGCGCCGGGTGCGTGAGGGTCAACGTGCTCACCGGGGCCCGGGTGACCGATCAGGGCATCATCGAGGGGGGCGCGGCCGAGCTCCTCCGGACGCGCAGGCTGCTGGGGGCCGAGGACATCGCCATCTGGGGCGACGTCGATGTCAAGCACTCGGCCCCCCTGGCGCCTGGCGCCATCGAGCAGGAGACCAGCGACCTGGTGGTGCGCGCCCTGGCCGACGCGGTGCTGGTCACCGGGGAGGGTACGGGCCGCTCGGTGGACGTCGAGAAGCTGGCCCGCGTCCGGTCGGCCATCCGCAAGAGCGGCGCCCGGATCCCGGTGCTGGTCGCGAGCGGGGCCACGCTTGACACGCTCGCCTCGCTCTCGGCCCACGCCGACGGGGTGGTGGTGGGGAGCGCCCTCCGCGCGGACGGGCGGGCAGGCGGCCCCGTCGATCCCGAGGCCGCCAGGCGCTTCGCGGACGGGTTTCGCTCGGCCTTCGGCTGATCGCGCGATACTCCCCCAGACCTCACCCCGCCACTGGACTTCGCTGGGTCCGCTGCACATCGAACACGACGCCACGGGATGGATAACGGGGGCATAGCTTGCGCTTCTGCCGCGTGTTCTCGTTGCCAATCGAGGGGACGCGGGCGTCACTTCTTGACGAGGACGCGCTGCTCGCCGATGCCGAGCGCCTGGACCGAGCCCTCGGGGAGCTTCTTCTCCCTGGCCTCGGCGAGGAAGCGCCGGAGCGCGTCGCCCTGGAGATCCGTGGAGTTGACGAAGGTGCTGTGGTGGATAGGCATCATGCGCCTGGCGCCAAGATCGAGGAACACCTGCACCGCCTCCTCGGGGCTGACGTGGGTCCTGCGCATGAGTTCCCTTGGCTCGGCAGGGGCGATGGGCAAGAGCGCCAGATCGGCCCCAGGAAAGCGAAACCCGGTCTCGACGAACATCCGATCATCGTAGGCCGTGTCGCCTCCGAAGTAGACCCGTAGCCCGTGATATTCGATCACGTAGCCGGTAAACGAGTCCACCATCCACTCCTGGTCTATTCCGTAGCGGAAGCCCGGGTGACGTACGGGCGTCGCGGTGATGCGGAGCCCGTCCCTCTCCCAGCGCTCCCAGGTCCCGAGCTCGAAGGCGTCGAAGGGAAAGTCGGTCAGATAGACGAGGCCGCCGCTGGGGAGGGCCAGGTGCCTGATCTTGCTTTCCAGCATCTCGAGCGAGCCCAGCGAGAGGTGATCCGGGTGCATGTGCGAGATGAGCACCGCGTCGATGGGGGGGAGCTCGCTCGCCTCGAGCCCGGGCTCCACCAGGCGGCGAGAGAGCTGGCCGACGGTCTCGGTGAAGACCGGATCGGTCAGGATGAACTTGTCGTCCATCTGGACGAGGACGGTCGCGTGTCCGATCCAGAGCACGGCGAGGCGCGCGTCCCTGCGGACCGGATCCTTGATCTTGTGCTTTACGGGGGTGGGCGCTCTCGCGATCACGGCGAGGTTGCGCCCGGCGATGGTGCTGACGGCGGCGCCCAGCGTGCAGCCGGAGGCCGCGGAGGTGGCGAGCGCCAGGGCGAGCGCGCGGAGGAGCGTACGGCGCATCAGAAGTACCTCACTCGGAGGGTGAAGGTCGTGGCCACCGGCGAGTGCGACGGGGTGGGGGAGACCGAGGTGACGAGCCCGAGGAGCCCGAAGAGCACGTAAGCGCCCGCCTCGTAGCTCACCCCGGGCCTGCCGTCGAAGAGCGAGTACGCCGCGCCCACCGAGAAGCTCAGGTACTCGCCCCGATGCAGGACAGGGACATAAACCCGAGCGCCCGTGTGGAGCCGAGCGGCGCCGCCCTGGTAGGCCACCCACTCTGGCGAGAAGAAGAGCTCCACCGAGCCCGAGTGGCGGACCAGAGGCTCGACGACGAAGGAGCGCAGCGGGGAGAGCCGCCTGTGGATACCGAAGGAGTAAAGAAGGGGGGTCAGCTGCCAGCGCATGCCGAAGCGCGCTCCCTCGTCGCCGACCACCAGCTCGGGGCTGGGGATCGCCTGGGTGGCCAGCCAGATCCACGTGGGGCGGACCGCGGGGTTACGAGCGACGTAGGGGCCCTCCGCGGGCGGCGCCAGCCCAGGGGCCTTGCTGGGAGGGTTGACCTCGGGGGCTTCCTCGTCCGTCGCCTGGGCCCGGGCAGGCGCGGCGAACAGCGCCAGGGGCGCGACCAGGACGAGCGTCGAGAGCGGCTTCATAGGGCGAGGACGTGCCTTAGCCCGGGTCCGCCCGGAGCTTCGAGGGCTTCGAGGGCCGCGAGCCTCGCCAGGAACCGGCGGTAGTCCTTCCCGACGCGGATCGTGTCGTCGGTGATGCGCGTGACGGTGAAGCGGAGGCAGGCAAAGCAGGCCTCGGCAAGGAGCCCCCTCCGCTCGACCTCGCCGAGAGGGCGGACAAGGTCGTACCCGGAGACCATCGCTCGAGCCAGCGGCCAGACAAACGCGCCTCCGTAGCACCACGAGAGGAGCGAGACCGCCAGATCGAAGACGAAGGGCGCGTCGTGGGCGCTCTCGAAATCCAGCAGCGCTCCGATGCGCCCCTCGTGCCAGAGCACGTTGTCGCGGAAGAGATCGCCGTGGACAAGGCCGCGGGGGAGCGCAGGCTCACGGGCCGAATCCCAGGCGCAGAGCCGCCCCTCGAGCTCGGGAGCCAGCCGTCGGACGTCCGGCGAGGGGTGCGTCGCCATGCCACGGACGTGCGGGAGGAGCGCGGCGGCGCCGAACCGACCCGTCCCTCGGGAGAGCCCGCTCGACGCCAGGTGGAGGTTGGCCAGGGCCCGCCCCACGGCCTCGGTGTGCTCTTCCGTCACGCTCGACTGAGGGAGGGTCCTGCCCTCCAGGAAGGGAAAGAGGACGCAGGCCTTGCCGTGGAGCTCCGTCACCACCCCTCCATCGAGGCGGCGGAGGGGTGAAGGCGTCATCACGCCTCGCGAGGCGAGGAGCTCGAGCATCCTGGCCTCCTCGCCGGCGCCCTCGATCCCTTGCTGCTCGTAGAGCCGCAAGAACACACGGCCGCCGCCCACGAGGTCGACGGAGTAGCTCGTGTTCACCGTGCCGGCCTCGATTCCCTGGAGCGAGCGCACCCCGGCGAACCCGTGGGCCTCGAGGAGCGGGGCTAGGTCGCCGGGAGACAAGGGCGTTCGAATGGCCACGCGATGCTATGTCCTCCCTGGGCGCCCCTTGGCAAGAGCCACCTGAGCCCGACCCTCCCGTTCGCGCTCCCTCGGAGAACTCGCTTCTTTACGTCCTGCCGAGAACGGTGCTAAAGGCAAATTTCAAAGGCGCTCCTTGATCCGGGCTCCCGGTGCGGGGCGCTCTATCGGTTGGTCCATCCAACCAAAACCGGACTTGGGGGCCGCTAGGTCCTTCGGTCGCGTAGGTGGATCCATGGTCCATCATTCGCATCAAGTGAGCGCACATCCAAGATGGCGACGACGAAGAAGCCGACGAAGGGCAAAGCCGCAGACGCAAAGCCCGCGAAGGGCGGAAAATCCACGAAGGCAGAGAAGGCCGAGCCCAAGCGCAAACTGGGGCTCCGGGGGGCTGCCCCCTGGGCGGCCCGCCACGCCGCCAAGCACGCCGCCGAGGCCCGAGCCCGCGCGGCGGAGCCCCCCCTTCCCGGGAGCGCCCGCGCCACGATCCGCACGCCCCAGGGCGCCGAGGACATCAAGCAGCGCATATCCGATCTTCATAACCAGCTGGTGGCCGTCAAGGGCTTCCGTAAGAACCTCGCGAAAGGCTTCTATGACGTCGGGCTCATCCTCCGGGAGATCCAGACGCGGAAGCTCTACGAGGCCAAGGGCTTCGGCTCCTTCGAGACCTTCCTCGAGCGCGAGATCGACCTGGGGAAGACCCAGTCGCTGCGCCTGATCCGGCTGGTGCAGATCTTCCACCGCGAGGCGGCCCTGGAGCTGGGGATGGACAGGCTCTTCGTGGTGCTCAACACCATCGAGGCGGGGGATGTGGCGCCCGACGCTCGGCCCTCCGGGAAGCTCCCTCCTCCCCCTCTCTCCTCCTCCGTGCTGCCGCTCAAACCACCCGGTCGCTAGAGCACCACGCGGGGGATCGAGACGACGGCGGAGGTCCCTCGACCCTGCTCCGTCTCGATCCTCACCTCGCCGCCGTGCTGATCGACGATCTTGCGTACGATGGACAGGCCAAGGCCCGTACCTGCCTCCTTGGTCGTGAAGAAGGCATCGAAGACGCTGGCCAGGACGTCGGGCGAGATGCCGGGGCCGGTGTCGCGGAGCACCATCTCGACGCGATCGCCCAGGGATCGAACGCGCGCCGTGAGGGTGCCGCCCGTCTTCATGGCATCCAGCGCGTTCACCACCAGGTTGATCAGCACCTGCTTGAGCTTCTCGGCGTCACCCAGCGCCACACAGCCCTCCTGGGCCAGCTCGCGTACGAACGTCACGCCCCGGGCCTCCGCGGTCTCGCTCTCGAGCTCGAGGACCTCCTCCATCAGCCTCGGGACATGAACCGGTTCCCGGGCGATGCCCCTTGGGCGAGCCAGCTCCAGGAACTCGGTGAGCAGCCGGTTGAGGCGAGCGATCTCGTCGCCGACGATCGCGGCGCGGGACTTGAGTGAGCTCTTGGTCGCGTCGTCCGCGGTCAGCTTGGCCACATCGCGGCTGAGCAGGTGGAGCTGGAGCACCGCGGCGTTCAGCGGGTTCCTGATCTCGTGGGCGAGGTTCAGGGCGAGGGTGCCCATGGCCGAGAGGGCCTCGGCGTCGGCGGCGCGCTTCTCGAGGGCTCGACGCTCGGTGACGTCGATCCCGATCGCGTAGACCATGCCCAGGGCTCCTGGCGAGAGGTGCCAGCGGACGCGGGTGCGGCTACGATCGAGCTGCGCGGTGGGAGCGAAGCCGGTCTCGACCTCGATCGCGCGGCGGGGAAGCGACGAGTCCTGGAAGTCGCCGGCGGGGGACGACCCGGGGAAGTACCCGACGGCGTGCGCCGCCGCCCTGGCCTGTCCGACGGCGGCCCGCATCTTCTCGCGCTCGGGCTCGGGGATCCAGAGGTCGAGGAAGAGGTGCCCCTGCGCCTCCTCGGCGCTGGTGTCCGCCATGCTGGAGGCACGGCGGTTGAAGAGCGCCACCTTGTCGTCCTTGTCGACGGCGACGAAGAGCACGCTGGTCAGCTCGACCAGATCCCGGTAACGACGCTCGAGCTCGTCGCGCTCGCGCCGGAGGGCGACCTTGGCAAAGGCCTGCTCCACCGTGGAGATCAGCTCCTCGGGCCGGAACGACTTCGGCACGAAGGCAAACGCGCCGCCCCGGAGCGCACCCATCGCCGCGTCGAGCGTGGCAAAGCCCGTGACCAGCAAGATCTCCGAGAAGGGGGACTGCTCGCTCAGCGGGCGGATCAGATCGACGCCGCTCGCGTCGGGGAGCTTCACGTCCACGATGGCCACGTCGAAACCGATCTCGGTCGCCAGCCGGAGCGCGTCCTCGCCCCGTGTCGCGGACGCCACGTCGAACCTCCGCGTTCCGTCTTCACCGGTGACGCTGCGGAGCACGTCCTCCAGGGAGCCGGCGAGCTCCGCGTTGTCGTCCACGATGAGCACTCGGCCCCTCGCTCTCGGCGGGCTCGGCAGGTGGGTCACGAGAGGAGCCGCCTGAGGATGTCGTTGGCGAGCTGGGGGTTGGCGCGGCCCTGGGTCTCCTTCATGACCTGGCCGACGAAGAAGCCGAAGAGCCCGGTCTTGCCGCTCCGGTAGGCCTCGGCCTGCCGGGCGTTCCGCTCCACGATCCTGCGGCAGTGCGCCTCGAGCTCCACGGGGTCGCTCAGCTGCCTCATCCCCAGGGCGTCGGCGAGGGCCGCCAGGTCGACGTCCCCGCCTCGCTTCACGGCCTGCTGGTAGAGCTCCTTGGCTTGCTTGCTGCTCACCGCGCCAGAGTCCACCAGGGCGAGCAGCTGCGCCACGGCGCGCGGCGCCAGGGGGAAGGTCGCGGACAGTCCGGTGGTCGTCGTGTCGCGGAGGACCTCGCCCTGCACGAAGTTGGCGACCTTGATCGGGTCGCCGTGGAGGAGAGCGGCCTCCTCGAAGAAGGCCGCCACCCGGGGGTGCTGGGTGAGCACCTCGGCCGCGTAGGGCGTGAGCCCGAGCTCCCGGACGAACCTCGCCCTCTTGTCTCTGGGCAGCTCGGGCAGGCGCTCTGCGATCGCCCGCACCCAGCCAGGATCGAGGACCAGGGGGGGCAGATCCGGATCCGGGAAATAACGGTAGTCCTGGGCGGTCTCCTTGCTCCGCATCGCGAACGTCCGGTGGCCCTCCTCGTCCCAGCCCCGGGTCTCGGCGAGAACCCGCTCCCCGGAGCGCAGCGCGGCTTCCTGGCGCGAGATCTCGTGGACGATGGCCTTCTCAAC
>SXGT01555130.1_pt1 | contig 30799 bp, 24 predicted proteins | sample 3176221 | NCBI WGS metagenome assembly SXGT01 (sample SAMN11356862, study PRJNA531348) | freshwater metagenome | isolation source: freshwater sample F1-120 | place: China: Fuxian Lake, Yuxi | collected 2017-12-25
GAGCAGCGCCGGGTCGCGCACGCTGAAGGCCATCGTCATCGCCGCCATGTCGTGGCCGCGGAACTCGCCGTGCTTGATGATCAGGCGGCCGTTGGCGGCGTCAACCTTGCGCACGACGCCCTCGGCGGTGGCGCTTTGCGCGAGCGCGGCGCCGGCGCCGCACAGGCAGGCTGCCGCTGCGAGCAGCGCGAGGTGTGGAGCGAATTTCATCGGGTGTTCCCTCCTGTGGATCCGGTTGGAAATCTTTGATCTGCGTCAACGGGTAGTTGACCAACGTCAACAATCCGCGTCTGTAGCATCTGTGGCGCAGATTCGTAACGATTCGTATTCATTGCGGGAGGGCGCGTCACGGCACGGACCTTGCGGATTCCGGCCTCACCAGCGGGCCGCGCCGAGGTCGATTTCGTCCACCGCGAGCCGGGTGCCGTCGATGCGCACGCCGACGGTAGCGACGCCCGCGAGCGCGCCGTCGCGCACCCGGCGCAGCGGCACGACGAGCGCCATGCGTTCCGGCTCCGGCATCGCCTCGCGCGGCAGTTGCGCGCGCAGCTCGGCGGGCAACCGCGCCTGCATCGCCTCGGCGAGCGTGCCGCGCCAAGCGGCGCCGTCCACCTCCCGCCAGCCCGCCCCGTCCCACGCGTGGAACTGGCGCTCGATGCCGTGATTCGGCCGGCGGGCGCTCACCACGATGGCGTGCGACGCATCGCCGCCGACCATCATGGCGTGCCCGTAGCGCGTTCCGGCCGGGTCCACGCGATGGAACTGCAGCGTCGCCTCCTGGCGGTAGGCGCGGTTGGCGAACACCACGAGGGCCACGCTGTCGCAGCGCTCGCCGCGCACGGCGAGGCACCATGTGGCGTAGTAAAAATCGAGCAGGCCGATCGTGCCGACGAAGCCCGCGCGCGTCACGCGGCAGGACGCCCAGCGCTCGCCCGGCCCGATCGGCAGGACGCCGGTGTGCACGCACGCCTCCTGGATGCGCTCGAACGGGACCCCGGGCGCCGCCGATGCGGCCAGCGGCATGGCGCACGCCGCGGCAACGAGCGCGCGGAGCACCGCGGCAACGATCGCCCTGTGCATCAGGGCCTCCCTGCCGGACGCGCGCCGAGTTCCTCGGCCAGGCGCTGCGCGGCCGCTGCGTAGCCGCGGCCTTCGAGCAGGGCGACCCCGAGATGGTACTGCGCGGGCGCGAAGCCCTGCCCGGCCGCAATCTTCAACCAGTGCAGGCCGGCATCGAGGTCGCGGCGCAGGCCGGCGGTGCCTTCCACCAGCATCAGACCGAGGTCGGCCGCGGCTTCGGTGTTGCCCGCCGAGGCCGCTTTCTCGAGCCAGTACGCGGCCTCGGGAGCGTCGCGCTCCACGCCCCTGCCGTCGCGGTAGAACGCGCCGAGCCGCGCCTGCGCGGCGACGTCGCCGTTGCGCGCGGCCTGCGTCAGCAGTTCCGCCGCCATGCCCGAATGCGCGGCCGCGACCTCGCGGCCATCGGCATAGAACTGCCCGAGCAGGCTCTGCGCTTCGGGCACTTCGCCGCGCGCCGCCTGCTCCACCAGGGCGAGACCCCTTGCCTCGTCCCGGCGCAGGAGCAGCCCTTCGAGCAGCAGGCGGCCGAGCGCATAGTGCCCGAACGCGTTGCCACGCTCAGAGGACTGTTGCACCAGCGCGAGGCCTTCCCGCAGCGCGGCGCTGGTCGCCGCCGGGCCGCGGAGCACCGCCAGCCCGAGCCGCGCGCGGCTCTCCTGGTCGCCCGCCGCGATCGCCCTGCGGTACCACTGCGCCGCCTCGGAGGCGCTTTGCGCCACGCCGATGCCGCGCGCGTGCAATTCGCCGATCGCGCCCAGCGCGCGCGCGGCGCCGGCCTGCGCCGCGCGCGTGAAGAGCGCCAGGGCATCCTGCGGCTGCGCGCCGAACATCGCGAGCCGTCCCTGTTCGAGCAGTTCCCCGGCGGTGGGCGGTGCCTCCGCGGCAGCGGTGTCCACGCCGGGGTTCGCGGCTGCGCCGGCGGCGTGGCCGAGGAACAGCGCCAGGCAGGCCCGGCGCAGGATGGCGAGGAAGGGCATGGCGCGGCTCAGAGCGTGGCCAGCGTGGTGTAGATGTTGCGCGGAGAAGTCAGCAACGGCACCATCGCCCAGCGACCCTTGCGGTCGGCGATCAGCCGGGCGGTGCTGCTGTGGTTGGAGACGTCGCGGTCGCGCTCCGGGTCCTGGTCGACGAACCCCTGGCTGATGCGCAGGTGCTCGATGTCGGCGGTCTTGCCGGTGAGGAACAGCCATCCCGGCCTCACCTCGAAGATGTCCTCGGCGTACTCCTTGAGGATGGGTTGCGTGTCCTCCTCGGGCCGCAGCGTGATGGAATAGAAGAACACGTCCCGGCCCATGCGCTCGCCGAACATGTCCTGCACCTTGCGCAGGTTGGCGTTCGCCGTGGGGCAGCGCCCCTCGGTGCAGGCCACGACGAAGAAGTTGATCAGCACGATGCGGTCGCGGATCAGGTCGTCGTAGAAGCGGAAAGTCTCCCCGGTGTGCGCCACCAGCGGCACGTGGGGCAGCCAGCCGTGCCGCGCCGCGTACGACGGCGGCCGCGCGGGGGCCGCCGCCGCCGCGTGGGGATGGTTCGGGTGGGCCCACGCGCTACCCAGCGCGGCGGCGGCCGGGGCGAGGAGCCCCGCGCGAAGGAAACCCCTGCGGTTCATCTCGATGCTCCTCGTCCGCCGCCGGCCGCGCTCAGACGATCTTCCACATGGCCATCATGCCGTGGTCCTCATGCACCACGTTGTGGCAATGCATCGGGTAGATCCCCTTGTAGTCGCGGAACCGCATGGTGGTGGTGACAGTGGCGCTCGGATCCAGGCGATAGACGTCCTTGCGCCCGGTTTCGAGTGCGGCGGTGGGATCGGGCTGCGCGTTGCCCTTGCGGCCGATGATGCGGCCTTCCTCGAAGTGCGGGTGGATCGGGTGCGACCAGGAGCCGCCACCGTTCTTGTGCACCCATACCTCGGCCGAGCCTTCCTTGACCTCGTAGGGCGGCGCATAGCGGTCGAAGAACACGCCGTTGGCGTTCCAGGCGCCATCGCCACGGCCCCACACCCACTCCTTGGTCTTCACCGCGCCGGCGATCACCGGGTCTGGCAAGGGACGCAGCGGCGTGCCGTTGACGATCGCGGTGCTGTTGTCGGTAAGGCCCGCGCGCGCCGGCTCGACGATGAACTTCATGATGTCCATGCCGACGGTGAGGAGCTTCCCGGATGGTCCGCGGCCGCTGGTCTGGTCGGAGCGGTTGGTGAGGAAGATCTCGGTGCCCGGCTTGAACTTGGAGAAATCGACGATGATGTCGAAGCGCTCCCCCACCGAATGCTTGAAGTTGGTGAGACTGACCGCGCGCGGCAGCAGGTTGCCGTCGTTGGCGATCACCGTCATCGGCAGGTAGGTGCTGGTGTTCAGGCCCTGGCGCAGCCACATCCAGTGGAAGCGGCTCGGGCCGCCGTTGTAGATTCGCAGGCGGTAGCGCCGCGGCTGCACCTTGAAGTGCGGCTGGATGGTGCCGTTGACGGTCATCTTGTCGCCGATCGCGCCGTCCAGGCACGCCAGCGGGAAGAAATCCACGCCCTGCGGGTCGAACTGGCGGTCGTGGACCATCAGCGGCACGTCGAACTCGTAGGGGAAGCTCGCGGCGTCCTGCGAGTGGCTGGGGAAGCGGATGCCGGTGGTGCCCGCCCTGGTCTCGTCGCCGGTGTCGACGTCGTCGTAGATCGGGCAGGCGCCGAACAGGCCCGCGTACACGTTCTGCGAGGTGAAATCGTGCTTGTGGTCGTGGAACCAGAGCGACCCCAGGGCCTCGCGGTAGTCGCCGCGCACGCCCGAGGGATTCCACTTCTGGTCAAGCGCCTGGCGGGCGCCGCCGTTCGCCTGCCACTGGTTGATGCCGGCGTACAGGTTCGGGTAGTGGTAGTCCCAGAACCCGCCCGCATAGTTGTAAGACAAGGGGCCGCCGTCGGATTCGGAGGGCGCGTGGTGGTTGTGGACGTGGGTGGCGATGGTGGAGGTGCCGAAACCCAGCGCCGAGACCGCGTCGACCGCCGAATTTGGCAGCTCGTTGTACATGCGCACCAGGTGCGAGCGGCCGTAGCGCAGGCGAACCACCGGGCCGGGAACGCCGGTGCACCTCGCGCCCGAAAGACCGGTGATTTCATTATCGAAATTGAACCCGCGATCGACGAAGCCCCAGGCCAGTTGCCCGGCGGCGCCGGCCGGCATGTCGATGTGCCAGATGTGGCGATGCGGCGTCGCCCGCATCTCGTAGATGTCCTTTGGCGGGTTGTAGGTGCCGTCCTTGCGGTCGGTGCCGTCCCAGGCCTGGTGGCGCAGGTTCGGGTGCGGCGTCGCCGTCGCGAATTCCGGATGCTCCTTCAGCAGGCGCAGCTTGGAGTCCATGGCGTGGGTGGGCGCCGCGCCGGGCTTGCCGCCGCGCAGCATCATGGCGTCGGTGAGTTCGGCGACGCTGCTCTTGACGGTGTAGGTGGGTTGCAGTTCCTCCAGCCGCATGAAGGGCATCTTGAAGGGCGTGGTGGGCGGGCTGATGATCTCCTTGCCCGGGATCGGGCAGGCGCTGGCGAACGCGGCGCGCAGGCTCAGGCCGGGGATCGGCAGCAGCATGCCGGTGGCCGAACTCAGCACGCCGAGCTTGAGCAGATTGCGGCGCGACAGACCGGATCTGGTCAGTTCGCGCTGAGTATCCATCGTCTTCTGGACAAGCCTCTGTGTCTTGTGGTCCATCGCAGGGCAACCTTTCTTTCGGGACGTTGACCGGGGTTAATGACGCGCGTTGATCTGGGGTAAGAATCGCATTGACGGAAGTAAGGTTATGCAACCCGGCAACGCGGTCTGTTGCGGCGTGGTACTGATTTGGTAACGCAGCGTAAGCGGCGCGGCGCCCGTCGTGCCTGCGTTGAGATCCGTTAACGGTTCACCCCGCGGGTGCCGGCGCGCCCGCAGCCGTGTCACAGTTCGTCACTGGCCAGACGCCCCCCCTCCCCCCTCCCCCCGGGGGGAGGGGGAGGGGGAGGGGGGGGCGTAAGACTTCGTCATCGCGTCGATGACGGTGGCCGTAACCGCTACCATCATGGGCGACAGCCCGATCTGCAGAGGGATTCACCGCCACGCCATGCCGACGCTCCGCCTGCCCAGCGCCCTGATGCCCGCCCTGATGCTTGCCCTGGTGCTCGCCGCCGCGCCGCTCGCGCGCGCGCAGCCCATCTACCGCTTCTCGCCGGTGAACCAGTGGGACATAACCAGAACCGCGGCCTACTGGAACCCGATCATCAGGTACGTGTCCGAAAAGAGCGGCCTGGCGATCGAGCTGAAAATCGGCCGCACCTCCGCCGACACCACCGCGTACGTGCTCGCGCGGGAAGTCGAGTTCGTCTTCTCCAACCACCTCTTCAGCCCGGCGCGCCAGCGGCTTGGCTGGAAAGTGTTCGGCCGCCGCATCGCGCCGACGCTGAAGGCGCAGATCGTGGTGCCGACGGACTCGCCGCTCACCGGCCTCGATCAGCTGCGCGGCCACGAAATCGCCTACGCCGGCCCCGAGGCCTTCATCGGCTACAAGGTGCCCTCGGCGCACCTGGCCGCCCTCGGCATCCCGGTAAGGAACGTGTTCAGCGGCAACCAGAACTCGGCCTTCGTGCAGCTCTTCGCCGGGCGCACCGCCGCGGTGGGCAGCAACTCGATGCTCGTGGACGGCTACGCCGCGCGGGAGAAGCGCGCGTTCCGCGTGCTGTGGGAGAGCGAGGGGTTCCACGACCTCGCGCTGATGGCCTCGTCCAAGGTGCCGCAGGAGCACGTGGGCGCCGTCGCCGATGCGTTCTTCGGCATGCACACCGACCCGTCCGGTTACCGCGTGCTCGAGCGCGCGTCGAAGGAAGTGTCGCTCACGGTGAACGACCATTTCATCGCCGCAAGCCTGTCGGATTACCGGAACTACGTCACCTGGTTCGAGACCGCCCCGGCACACCTGCAATGACCGGAGGCGCCTCCCCGGCGAGCGCCCCGCCCTTGTCGTCCCGGTTGTGGTTTCCGACCTCGATCGCGGGGCGGGTGTTCCTGCTGTACCTGCTGTCGTGGCTGTTCTGCGTCGGCGTCGGCCTCGGCGTGTTCTACGGCACCGAGTGGGAGGACAAGATCGAGTCGGCGCAGATGGCGGGACAGTCGCTGGCCGATGTCGCCAGCCAGACGGTGACGGAGAGCGCGGTGATCGGCGACTACGACACCATCAAGCGCATCCTGGAGACGATGACGCTCGATTCGGCCTTCCGCCAAGCGAAGTACATCGACCTTCTCGGCGGCCGGGTGAGCAGCGACGCCCTGCCGCGTGCTCGCGGCATCTCCCAGGCGCCCGCGTGGCTCCGGGGCCTGGTGGCGAGGCGTCTCTACGAAGTCAACCGCAACATCGTCGCCGGCGGGCGCGACTACGGCGTGCTGCGCATGACCTTCGACGCCGACCGCATCGCGCAGGAATTCTGGACCTTCACGCTCTCGGCGGCATTGATCGGCTCCGCGAGCTTCCTCGGCGGCCTCGTGAGCATCTGGTTCCCGTTGCGCCGCTGGCTCGCGCCGCTGCAGCAGACCCCGGGGCCGCGGTCGGTAATGCCCGCGGGCTCACCCCCGTCGGCCGTGGACCCCACGCTGATCGCGACCGCGCCGCAGGAATTCCGCGGCACCCTGGAGGCGCTGGCGGCCACCACCGACCGCCTGCGCGCGGAACTCGCCGAGCGCGAAAAGGTGCTGGCAGGCCTGCAGGGGATCTTCGCGTCGCTGCAGCACCCGGGCGGGCCCATGGTCGACACCTCCGACCTCGGCGAGCTGGCCACAACCCTCTCTCGCCTGGTGCAGGAGCGCGAGGCGATGCGGGGAGAGCTCGCCGCGGCCGTCGGAGCCGCCGAATCCGCGAACCGGGCGAAGAGCGCGTTTCTCGCCACCATGTCCCACGAGTTGCGCACCCCGCTGAACGGCATCCTCGGCATGGCCCAGCTGCTGCATCTCGGCGTCGCGGACGATGCCACGCGCCGCGAGTACTCGGCGGTCATTCATACCTCCGGCACCACGCTGCTCGGGCTGCTGAACGACATCCTCGACCTGTCGAAGGTCGAGGCGGGCAAGATGGAGTTCGCCGACGGCGAGTTCTCCCCCGCCTCGCTGCTCGCCGACACGGCCACCATGTTCGGCGCCGTCGCCGCCGGCAGGGACATCGAGCTGCGCGTGGCGCCGCTCACGCTGCGCCACTCGGCGTACCGGGGAGATGCCGCGCGCCTGCGCCAGATGCTCGCGAACCTCGCGAGCAACGCGTTCAAATTCACCGAGCACGGCTCGGTGACGCTTGCGTGCACGGAACTCCGGTCGGGGGATGGCGAGGTGCTCGAATTTTCGGTAGTCGACACCGGGCAAGGCATCCCTGCCGACAAGCTGAAATTGCTGTTCCAGCGCTTCTCGCAGGTCGGGGACGCCAATTCCCGTCCCGTCGGCGGCACCGGGCTCGGACTGTCGATCGTCAAGGGATTTGCCGAACTGATGGGCGGCGGGACCGGTGTCGAGAGCCACCCCGGAGCGGGCTCGCGGTTCTGGTTCCGGATCCCCGCCCAGGTGACGGCTTCATCGCACCGCGGCGTGGCGGCCCGGGCGCCCGAGACGGGGCTCGAGCGGGACGTACCCGAGCGCTTCCACGGCCGCGTGCTGGTCGCCGACGACTCGCCCACCAACCTCATGGTCGTCGAGCGCCTGCTCCAGCGCCTCGGCGTCGACGCGGTGTCGGTCGCCAACGGGCGCGAGGCGGTAGAGGCGGCACTGACCGGGACCGAGCCCTGCTTCGACCTCGTACTGATGGATGTGCAGATGCCGGAAATGGACGGCGTCGTGGCCGCGCGCGCGATCCGCGGCCACGAGGCCGCCACGGGCCGGCGGCGCACGCCGATCGTGGCGCTCACGGCGGCCGCCTATGCGTCGGACAAGGAGCGCTGCATCGAAGCGGGCATGGACGGTCACGTCACCAAGCCGATCCTGCTGCGCCCGCTGGCGGCGGAACTCGTCAAGTGGCTGCCCGTGGCGGCGGAAAGGTAGCGGTTCGACGATGACCGCCGCTGGTCACCGCACGCCGCGCTGGAATCCGCGCACGTTCTACGCGCGCCAGGCCCTCCATCTCACCATCGCGCTGGTTGTTCTGCTCGGCGCATACAAGTGGCTGTCAAGCACCGCCTGGATGCGCGGCGAGGTGGCCGATACGGCGGCCGATGCGCTCACCGTCGCCGAACTGCTGGCGAGCATCGGCGCCGAGGACACCACCGACATGCACGCAGCGCTCGTCGTGGCCATGCGCTCCCGCTCCGTGGACTCGGTCTGGCTCACCGAGGACGGGCGCGTCGCGGCATTCGCCGAGCGTCGCGACAGCCACGTGCGCATCTCCACCGGACCCGCGGCGGCGGCGCTGCCCCCGCCGGTGGCGCAACGATACCAGCCCGGTTCGGGGGACCCGGTGCGCATGGTGGTCATGTCGCGCCGCCTCGAAGCGGGCGAGGGACTTGGCCGCGGCAGCGTGTACATAAAGCCCGCCGCGGAGGAGACCTCGGCGACTTTCAACGAATGGATCGGCGCCATCGTCGCTTTTCTCGCCGCGCTCGGCGCGGGACTGTTGCTCGTCGAGCGGATCCTCCGGCCGGTGTCCGCCGAACTCGGGCAGCTCACCGAGTTCGCCCGCCGCATTGGCAACGAGGAGTCGCCGCCCGCCCCGCCGCAGCCGCGCAGCGCGAGCGAGTTCGCCGAACTCGCCGCGGCCCTGTCGAGCACCTGGGCGCGCGTCGTCGAGCAGCGCCGCATCGCGCGGGCGGCGCACGAGCGGCTGAACGACGCGATCGACGCGCTGGAGGACGGGTTCGCGCTCTTCGACGCCGACGACCGGCTGACGCTCTGCAACGAAACCTACCGCCGGTTCTACGGCAGCGCCGCCAAGGTGGTCGTTCCCGGCGCGCGCTTCGAGGACCTCGTGCGCGAGGGTGTGCGCCGCGGGCTGTACGAGCTCGGCGGCATGGATCCGGAAGACTGGATCGCGCAGCGCCTGGCGCGCCATCGCCGCGCGGCACCCGCCTTCCTGCAGGAACTCGCCGGGAGCACCTGGTGGCGAATCGCGGAGCATCGCACCACGGACGGCGGCATCGTCGGCTTCCGCACCGAGGTCACCGCGTTGGTCGAGGCGCAGGCGCGCGCCGAGGCAGCCAGCCGCGCCAAGACCGATTTCCTCACCAACGTGAGCCACGAGCTGCGCACGACGCTGAACGGCGTGATCGGCGCGCTCGAGCTGCTGCGCGCCACCTCCATCGACGCGGAACAGGAGACGTACGTGCGCACCGCGAACAGCTCCGCCGGGGATCTGCTGGCGATCATCAGCGACGTGCTCGACGTGTCGAGGATCGAATCGGGCAAGCTGGATGTCCAGTTCGCCGCCCTGCGACCGGCCGACGAGGCGCGCGCGGTCGCGTGTGAATTCGCGCCGGCCGCGCATGCCAAGGGAGTGTCGCTTGAGGTTCTCGACCGCCTGGATCCCGGGCCGCGCCTCGGCGACGCGGCGCGCCTGCGCCAGGTGCTGCGCAACCTCGTCGGCAATGCCGTCAAGTTCACCGAGCGCGGCAGCGTCGAGCTGCGCGTGTCCGAGGAAAGCGGCGGCGTGCGCTTCGAGGTAGCGGACACCGGGATCGGCATCCCGGAGTCGTTCCGCGGGCAGCTCTACCAGCCCTTCACCCAGGCGGACGCTTCGCTCACCCGGCGCAACCAGGGCTCGGGGCTCGGCCTCGCGATCACCCGCGAACTCGTCGGCCGCATGGGCGGGCGCATCACCTTCGACAGCACGCCGGGGCGCGGCACCACGTTCAGCGTTTTCCTGCCTCTCGGCCCTGTGGCGCCCGCCGCCGAGCCGCCGGCGCCCGCCGCCGAGCCGCCGACGCCCGCCGCCGAGGCGCCGGCGCCCACGCCCGATGCGCGGGCGAGCGCGCTCGAAGGCCTGGACATCCTCGTCGCCGAGGACAACGGCACCAGCCGCCTGATCGTCGTGCGCATCCTCGAGGGAGGCGGCGCGCGCGTGCGTGGCGCCGCGTCGGGTGCCGCCGCGCTTGCGCTGTTCGACGAGCAGCGCCCAAACCTCGTGGTCACCGACCTGCAGATGGGCGCGATGAGCGGCTTCGACCTGACGCGGGAGATCCGCGCGCGCGACCGCCGTGACGGCCGCCGCACGCCGGTGCTCGCGCTGACCGCGAACGCCCTGTCCGGCACGCGCGAGCTCTGCCTCGCCGCGGACATGGACAGCTTCGTGTCCAAGCCGTTCACCACCGCCCGCCTGTACTCCGAGCTGCTGGGCATGCTCGGGCGCGCTGCGGCGCCGCCTGCGCCGACCGGGCATCCGTTCGCGCGCGCGCTCGATTTCCTCGATGGCGACGCCGGGCTGCTGGTTGCGGCGGGCTCCGTGGCATGGCGCGAGATACTCGGGCGTGATCACACGATGCGCGCGGCGCTGGAGCGCCGCGACTGCGCCGCGCTCGCGCACGAAGCGCATCGCGCGCGCTACGCGTGGGCGCTGTTCGCGCCCGAGGGCGAGGCCGGCATTCTCGACGAGATCGAGGGCCACGCGCGCGCCAGCGAGTTCGACGCCGCCGAACGGGCGACGCGCGCGTTCCTCGCCCGCCAGTCAGTGGTCGGCGAGGCGCTCGGTGCGTGGCTCTCGGCCCAGGCTCCGGATCCCGCGCCCGCGCAGCCCCGGAAGACCCAGTGACCCGCCGCGCGAAGGCGCCCGTGCCCACCCCGACCCGCAGACTCCGCAACCGCCGCGCGGCCGCCGGCCCAGCCGATGTCGCCGGCGAAGCTGTGCACGCCATCAACAACGCCTTGGGCGTGCTCTTCGCCGCCGAGTACCTTCTCGGCCGGGACGCCGGCAGCCACTCCGCCGAGGCCCTCGCCGCCCTCGTCGAGTCAACGACCCAGTTGACGCGCTGCACGAACGCGCTGAGCCTGCTCTCGCAGCGCGCGGCGGACCTGCGCGTCCCGAGACGGAGCGCGGCGTCGGAACTGCCCGAGATCCTCGGCCGGTTCTGCACCGACGCACGCCTGCCGCTGCGCTGGCGCACGCGGCCCAGCGCCGCCGGCGAACTCGCGGTCGACCACGAGTTGCTGCGCTGGCTCGTCTCGTGCGCCCTGTTCTCCCTCGGGCGGGGAACTTCGCGAGACGGCGCGATCGCGGCCGCACTGCGCGCGGCGCGCGGCAGCCTCGAGTTGTCGCTGGAGGCGACAGGCACGGCGGCCGCGGCCGTCGGCGCACGCCCGAACCTGCCCGAACTCGCGCTGCGGGGCCGCCGCGCCCTGCTCGCGGCCGCCGGCGTGCGGGTGAGCATGCGGCTGACGCCGACCGGGCGATCGGTTAAGCTTTCACTACCGTTGGCGACGAAGGCGCAAGCTTCAGGAGAGCGTTGAATTCCCGCAGCATTCTGGTGGTCGAGGATGAGCCGCGAACACAGGACCTGGTCCTGCGCTCCCTTCGGGAGGCCGGATTCCAGGGCATGGTGGCGGTAACGCGGGCGGAAACCCTCTCGCAGCTCGCCGAGGAGCCCATCATCGCCATCGTCCTCGACCTGGGCTTGCCGGCGGACGACGGGTTGAGCATTCTGCGCGAGGTCCGCCTCACGAACCAGGTTCCGGTGCTGATCCTCACGGGGCGCGCAGGCATCCGGGAGCGCGTGAGCGGGCTGGAGGCTGGCGCAGACGACTATCTCGTGAAGCCCTTTGCGCCCGAGGAGCTGGTCGCCCGCCTGCGCGCGATCCTGCGGCGCACCCGGGTTTCCCGCGATAGGGACACCGTGGAGACCCTGCTGTTGTTCGGCACGGCGCAGGTGGACCTGCGCTCTCGCATCGCCTCCGGCTCCGGCACCGAGGTGCGTCTGACCGAGCGCGAGCTGCGCCTCCTCGTCGAGCTCGCTCGCGCCGGCAGGCCGATGCCGCGGCACGGCCTGTACCGCGCTGTCCTCGGACGGGACTGGGACGCGCTCGACCGCAGCCTCGACGTGCACGTTTCGCACCTGCGCCAGAAGCTGCGAGCGGTCACCGGCGAGGACAACACCATCGCCAGCATCCGCTCGGAAGGGTACGAGCTGCGCCTCCCAGTCCGCTTCGAAACCGATTCGGTAACGGGCGGTAACAGGCGGTAACGGTTCTTAACAGCGGCCACCGGCCGCTGTGTTCTACTCCGTGCATGCCGACTCTCGGCCGCCTGGCCGCCATCGCCCTGCTGGCCTGCCTCGCGCCCTGCGCGGCGCTGCCGATGCCTCCCGTGCGCATCGGCCTGGACGCGGAGTTCGGCCACCTCACCAGCACCTCGGACGACGCGATCCGCATGGGTATGCTGGTCGCCATCGACGAGATCAACGAGAAGGGCGGCGTGCTCGGCGGCCGCCCGCTCGAACTGGTGATCCGCGACAACCGCTCGGTTCCCGCGCGCGGCGTGGACAACGCGATCGAGCTCGCCGCGGTGCCGGACCTCGTCGGCATGTTCACCGGCAAGTTCTCGCCCGTCGCGCTGGAGCAGACGCGCATCCTCGCCAAGCTGCAACTTCCGCTGCTCGACCCCTGGGCCGCCGCGGACGGCATCATAGCGGATAAGCCCGCGGGCTCGTGGGCGTTCCGCCTGTCCCTGCGCGACTCGTGGGCCATCCCGGCAATGACGGCTCACCTGCGCGCGCGCGGCATCGAGCGCATGGGCGTCCTGCTGGTGACCTCGAGCTGGGGCCGCTCCAACGAGGTCAACCTCGAGCGGCACGTGGCGGCGGGCCGCAAACCCGAAGTCGCCGCCACCGAGTGGTACAACTGGGGCGCGAAGACGCTCCTGCCGTCGATCCAGCGCCTGCGCGAGGCCGGTGCGAGGGCCATCCTATTCGTCGGCAATGAGGGCGAAGGGGCGGTGCTTGTGCATAACATGGCGTCGCTGCCGGAAGCCGAGCGCCTGCCGGTGGTGAGCCACTGGGGGGTGAGCGGTGGCAATTTCATCCAACTCACGGGTGGGGCGATCCACGCCATCGATTTCTCGGTAGTGCAGACCTTCACCTTCGAAGGCCTGGAAACCCCGCGGGCGAAGCAGGTCGTGGCGCGCGCCGCGCGCCTGTTCGGCCTGAAGGGAGCCCGCGACATTCCCTCCCACGTCGGCTTCGCGCACGCCTACGACCTGACACGCATCCTGGCCCATGCCGTGAACCTCGCCCGCGGCACAAACCGCGCCGCGGTACGGGATGCGCTGGAGCGCGTCTCCGACTACCAGGGCCTCGTGGACCGCTTCCCGCACCCCTTCACGGCCGCGAACCACGAGGCGCTCGGGCCCCGGCACGTCTTCATCGGCAGGTTCACGCGCAACGGAACCGTCGAGCGCCTTCCGCCTTGACCCGATACGTGCCGGACAGCCACAAATGCGCGCGCGGCTGACGAACCTCCTCGACAGCACCGGCGGCCGCGTGGGGGCCGCCTCGGCCCTGCTGGCGGGGACGCTGGTTATCGCGAGCTCGGCGGTGAGCTACTGGTACGCCCGCGACCTGGCTCGGCAAAAGCAGCTCGCGGCGATGGAACTCGCCGCAGCGGACGAAGCCACCCGGCTGGCCGATGGCCTGGAGTCCTTCTCGCGCGCGATTGCGGCTCTCGCGTCCGACGAAACCGTAGGCGCGTCCGTCGTCGACAGCGAGGGCCGCCAACGGCACCTTGCTCCAATACTGCGGCTCGTGCAGTCCACGCTGGTGCGCCAGTTCGCCGGGCAGTCCGACCGCCCGAAATCGGTCGCGCCCGCGGTCGCGGTGCTCGACTACCGGGGTCGCTGGCTCCTCGGCTCCCCCGGCGCGTTCCCCGCCGATTTCGCCAACGCACCCTGGGTGCAGGACACCGCGAGCGGCACGCCTCGCGCGCACTACGACGACCGGCGCCGCGTACTGTACATCGCGCATCCGGTGGTCTTCCTGGCCACCGGCAAGCCCGAGGGCATCCTGATCGGCATCGTCACGTTGGTGGACGCGATCACCGGATCGCCCCGCACATCGCTCAGGGCCGAGGCCTTCGGCACCGAGCACGACATCGCGGCCCTCACGTCGGACCGGGGTTTTCTCGCCGCGGCGCGCCGCCTGCCGCTCGCCGGGCCGCTCGTCGACCAGCGGTTGTTCTACGCCGTCGGCATCGCGAACGAAGCGCTCGACGCGGAGGCGCTCGCAATCCTCCGCCCGCACCTCGCCATCGCCTTAGCCGGCCTCGCGGCCGCTGCGCTGCTCGGCATCGCGATGGGGAAGCACCTGGGGCGGCCGCTGACGCGCTTCGCCGACGCCGTACTCAGACTCGGTCTCGATGCGGGCGACCGCCACGAGCGCTTCGCCGACAGCGCCACGGACGGCTCGAGCGAGGTCCGGTTCCTCGCGCGCTCGCTCGACGACGCGCTCGCGGCGCTTAGCCGCAGCAGCGCGCAGGCGCACCTCGCGAAAGCCGCGCTCGACGCCGCGCGCGACGGCATGATGATCGTCGACACGAACGCCGTGGACTGGCCCCTGACCTATGTCAACCGGGCGTACGAGGTCATCACGGGATACCACGCCGAGGAGGTGCTCGGCCGCAACTGCCGCTTTCTGCACGCCCGCAACCCCACGCAGCCCGCGCTCGACCACCTGCGGGATGGCGTCAGAAAAAGCGAACCCCGCAGCGTGCTGCTGCGCAACTTTCGCAAGGACGGCACGCCCTTCTGGAATGAACTGAGCATCGCGCCGGTGCGCGGCCTGCAGGGACAGGTGACCCACTACGTCGGCATCATGAGGGACGTGTCCGACCGTCTGCGCGCGGAGGAGTCCTTGCGCGAGGCGCAGAAGCTGGAATCGCTGGGCCAGCTCACCGGCGGCCTCGCGCACGACTTCAACAACCTGCTGGGCATCATCATCGGCAACCTCGACCTGCTGGCCGAGGCGGTCCCCGAGGGATCCGCTGAACGCGCGCGCTGCGAAAACGCGCTGGACGCGGCACTGCGCGGCGTGAACGTGACGCGATCACTGCTCGCGGTGGCGCAGCGCCAGCGGCTGGAGCCGCAAGCGGTCGACGTCAACGAGCGGCTGCGCGGCATGCTCCCGCTGATCGAGAACACGGTCGGCCGCCGGGTGCAGGTACGGGCCGAGTTCTCCGGGGACCCTATGGACGTGCGGGTGGACATCGGCGGGCTGGACGCGGTGCTGCTGAATCTCTCGATCAACGCGCGCGACGCGATGGCCCAGGGGAGCGGAACGCTGCGCCTGCACACGGCCGGGCTGACGGTCACCGCGACCGACCCGCATCCCGAGCACCTCGGCCTGCCGCCGGGCCGCTACGTGTGCATCGAGGTAATCGACGATGGCTGCGGCATGAGCGACGAGGTGCGCGCGAAGGCGTTCGAGCCCTTCGTCACCACCAAGGCGACCGGCCAGGGAACCGGACTGGGGCTGTCGATGACGTACGGATTTGCGCGCCAGAGCGGCGGCACCGCAACGCTGCGAAGCGCCCCCGGAGCCGGCACGGTGGCCACCCTGATCCTGCCGCTCGTCGATCGGCCGATAAGCGGATGACGCCGGGTCACCTGGCACGCGCCACGGCGATCGCGACCGCGTACGTCGGCCTTGCATGGGCGAGCAAGGGGTTGACAGCGGTAGTGGGCGTGATCGAGCCCGCGCTGTGGCTGCCGAGCGGCGTCACCGCGGCTGCCGTGCTGCTCTGGGGCGCGGCCGCGTTGCCCGGCACCGTCCTCGGCGCTTTGCTGGTCGCGCTGCTTTACGCGCAGCCCATGGACTGGCTCGCCGTCGCCACCGCGCCGGCGCAGGCATACGTGATCGCCGCTCTGTACGCGCGCTTCACCGGCCGCGGGGCGCTCGCGCGCCCGGGCATTCACAAGCCTGTGAGCGACTGCGCCTCGGCGGCGATCTGGCTGCTGTGCGCCGCCGCCCTCGGCGCGTGCCTGGCGCCCGGCGCGGCCGCGGCACTGCGGCTCGCCTGCGGGGACGCAGGCGCGGTGGCGCTCTCCCTCGGCCGGATCGAGTGGGCGGCGCATCTGCTCGGCATCGGCCTGGTCGGTGCTCCCGCCTACCACCTCGCCGACCGGAAACGCGGCGGCACCGGGCTCCTCAACCCCCTCGCGCCGACCGGTCTCGTCATCGCCTCGCTCGGCATACCGGGCTATCTCGTGCACGAGCTAGCCGAGGCAGGTTTCTTCGGCCCACAGCTTTCGCTGTTGGTGCAGGACTCGGTTTCCGTCGGGCTATTCGTCACCCTGAACACCGCCGGACTGCTGGCTTTGTCGGCCGGCAGTTACCTCGGCTTGATCCGCCGGCGGCATCGCCGGGAGCGCCTGGTCACGGAAAACGCGCACGACTATGTCACGCTGTACGAAATCACCGCAAAGCGGACGCGGCTGTCGTTCTCCAGCCCGTCGTACCGCCGGCTTGTCGCGAGCGCACGCTGGGGCTCCGAGCTCCGGATTCACGCGGACGACTTTGCGCGCGTGCGTGAGTCGTTCCAGTCCACGGCCGCCACTGGTCAGCCAGCGCGCTACGAATTCCGCATCGTGGACGGTACCGCCAGCACGATACGCTGGATCGAAACCGAGGCGAGCGTGGCGCCGGAGCCCTCGCAGAACGTGAAGTACGTCCTGTGCGTGAGCCGGGACGTCACCGACCGCAAGCGTGTCGAACATCAGCTGCGCGACAGCGATGATCACCTCCGCGAAATATATGGGAACGCGCCAGTGGCCATCGCCCTGCTTCAGGACCGGCGCCTGTGTTTCCCCAACCCCGAGGCCACGCGGCTCCTCGGCCGCATGCTGCCGGACGAGGTCGAGCGGGTGTTTTTTGCCCTCATTCCATCGAGCGGGAAGGAGCAGACCGGACCTGGTCCGTGGCACACGGACGTCGAAACGTCGCTGGCCTCCCGCCCGGCGTGGCTCGACATCGTATGGAAGGACATCCTCTGGACCGGGCGGCGGGCGACGATCGTGTTCTTCCGCGACGTCACCGAGCACAAGCACGCGGAGCGCCAGGTTCGGGAGTTGGCGCGGATGGACATGATCGGGCAGCTGACGGGGGGGTTGGCGCACGATTTCAACAACCTGCTTGGTGTGGTGGTGGGGAACCTGGACCTGCTGCACGAGCGCCTGCCCGCCAATCCCGCCGCGCAGCGCCAGCACCGGGCGGCGCTGGACGCTGCCCTGCGCGGCGCGGATGTCTCGCGCAGGCTGCTCGGAGTGGCGTCCCGCGAGCCGCTGGAGGTGAAGGTGCACGACCTGAACGCCGTGCTCGCGGCAATGGAGCCGCTGCTGCGCACCTCGACGGGAGCGGCCATCAGCCTCTCCATGGAGCTGTGCGAAAACGTGCTGGACGTGCCGTTGGACGCCTCGGGAATTTCCAACGCGGTGCTCAACCTCGTGCTCAATGCGCGCGACGCGATGCACGAATCGCATCGCGAGCGCCGGATCGCGGTGCGCACGCGGCGCGAGATCGCCTGGGCGGTACTCGAGGTTTCCGACAACGGCATTGGCATGAGCGAGGCGGTGCGCGCCCGCGCGTTCGATCCGTTCTTCACCACCAAGAGGAGCGGCAAGGGCACGGGGCTGGGGCTGGCGATGGTGCGGATCGTCACCGCGCAACTCGGCGGCGACGTCGCCATCGACAGTGCAATCGGAGAAGGCACCACCGTTGCCCTGCGCCTGCCGCTCGCCTCGGGCGCGCGCGCGCCGGAGCCACCTGGCGAGGTTGCCCGCGACCACGGGAAGCGCGTGGACCGGACCCTTCGCGTGCTGGTGGTGGACGACGAGGCGGATCTGCGCGAGCTAGCCTGCACGTGGCTGGCAGCGCTGGGTCACGTACCGGTGAACGCGCCCTCGCCCGCCGAGGCGCTCGAGCGCCTGGGCGAGGGCTTCGATCTCCTGTTCACCGAGATCGTCATGCCCGGCCCGATGGATGGCATTGCGCTCGCGAACGAGGCACTCGCGCGCCAGCCGGGCCTGCGCGTGCTGCTTACCTCCGGCCACGCCCGGATCCTCGTCGAATCCTCCCGCCCGCTCCCGGGTCCGCTGCTCAGGAAGCCCTATCGCCTGAACGATATCACGCAAGCGCTCGCCGCCATCCAGCAGGCGCCTGCCCCACCCGGCGGCGCCGGCACGCCCGATCCGCTATCATCCGGCCCACGGCCATGACGACGGATCCGGACGCCGCTTCCCGTCCGGGCGACCCTAGCGGGCCGCCCGCCGGTGGCTTGCGCGTGCTGGTGGTGGACGACGAGGTGTGCCTCTGCGAGCTGGCCTGCACGTGGCTGGAGGCGCTGGGGCACGTGCCGGTGGGCGTGCACTCGCCGGCGCAGGCGCTCGCGCGCCTCGACGAGGGATTCGATCTCCTGTTCACCGATATCGTCATGCCCGGCGCGATGGACGGCATTGCGCTCGCGCACGCGGCGCATCTGCGCTACCCGCACCTGCGCGTGCTCATCACGTCGGGATATGCGCGGAGCCTGCTGGACGGATCCCGGAACTTGCCGGGCCTGATGCTGCCCAAGCCGTACCGCAAGGCCGACCTCGAGGCCGCGCTCCGGGAGTTCCGCTGACGCGGACCTAGGCGTTGAACTCGATGCGCACCGTGGTGCTGGCGCCACGCGCGCTCTGGATCTCGATGCTGGCGTGGTTGCGTTGCACGAAGCCGCGCACCTGCGTGAGGCCGAGGCCGATGCGGTTGGGCGCACGCGTGGTGAAGAACGGCTCGAACACGCGATGGCGCACCTCGTCGGTCATTCCGTGGCCGCTGTCCACGACTTCGAGCAAGGCGACGGTGCCGTCCGCGACCGGTTGGTGCCGCACCCGCGAGCGCACGACGACCTGACCGCCGGCCGGCATTGCATCGTAGGCATTCTGCAGCAGGTTCGTGATCGCCGCACGCACCCCGCGCGTATCGAGGCGCAGCGGGACTTCCTCCGCGGCGCGCTCGCGCAGAACGATCACGCCCGCCGGGACCTCGCTCACGACGAACAGCCAAATCTGGTCGAGCAACTGGTCGAGGGACTGCAGCGCCTCGGAACGTTCGCCGCGCAGGCTGAACTCGCCTAGCCGGCCCGAGATCTCCGCAGCGCGCATCAGCGCACCGCTCGCGCGCGACAGGCGGTCGCGCTGCGTCGGGTCCGGGGAAGCGAACTCGAGTGCCAGGTCGATGTTGCCGATGGCGATGTTGAGCAGATTGTTGAATTCGTGCGCGATGCCGCCCGCAATCGCCCCGAGCTTGCGCGACAGCTCGTCGTCCAGCCACCGGTGCTCGGACGACAGGCGGTCGCGCCGGTCCTCGACCGACAGCCACGCGATGCGCGAGCTGACCCCGGGAGCGCTCCGGCCCACGACGCGCACCGGAACCGGCGTGCTGTCGGCGCTGCTCAGCAAAGCCTCGAACGGCACCGCATGTCCCGTATCCGCGATTTCCCTCAGCGCACGGTCGACCGCCGCGGTCGAAGCGGGCTCGAACATCTCACGCAGCGCGCGCCTGCTCCAGGATTCGCCGCCGGCCGAAAGTTGGCGGAGGATGCGCGGGCTGACGTCGATGATCGCGCCCGCATAGGTGCTGGTGACGTACCCGAGCATTGCGCTGGACGCATCGCGGGCGATCGCCGCCGCGGCGACCGACATGCGCCGCATCCCGGCGAGCTGCGCGTTCACCCGCCCGATGACGCGCGCCTTGTTGAGCGGCTTCGACAGGAAGTCCGCCGCGCCGGCGGTCAGCCCCTCGACTTCCATCGAGATGTTGCCGTCGGCGGACACCAGGATCACTGCGGCATCGGCCGTCGCGGGAGTACTCTTCAACCGGCGGCATAACTCGATCCCGTTCGTCCCTCCGAGATGCACGTCGACGATCACGATATCGGGCGGCACGGTCTCGGCGATCTCCATCGCGTGCTCGGCGGTCAGCGCGAAGCGCACGACGCCGATTTCCCCGATCATGCCGAAAAGCACCAGTACCGCGCTCGGCACGTCATCGACCACGAGGATGTTGTAGCCGCTGCCGGTCGTCGCCAGAGAGCGCGAGCGGTCCGCGGCACCGAGCAGTTGCAGGGCACCGGGAAAATCCAGGCGCGCCACCCTGGCGCGGAAGTCCGCGTCGACGGCGGACGAGTAGCGCTCCGGCAGGACCCGTGCGGTCCCGCCGCACTGCCGCACCGCCGCGAGTGCGTTTTGCTCGAGCGCGAGCACGAGTTCGGCGAGCCCGGCTCCGTCCAGCCAGCGTGTCGGCGCAGCGGACGGGACCGCGGCTGCCATCGCCGGGAGCCGCGCCACCCTGGCGACCAGGCCCGTCAGGGACACGGTCACCTCCGCCAGCGTGTCGGCCAGGCGCTCGCCGGCATCCATGAATCCGGAAGGCAGCGTGCCATCGGGCGACGCAAGTTCCGTCGCGCAGAGCGAACTCGTCTCGCCCTGGATCGCCGCGAGCCGCGAGCCGATCTCCCGGAAGCCGAGATTCAGCACGTCGCCCCGCACGCGGTGCAATTCGTCACGCGCGATTCGGTACAGGCGCCCGCGGAGCGCTTGCGAGGCGATGGACAGGCGCGGCCCGATATCCTCGAGCAACTGACCCTGAAACCGGAGCAGGATGGAGCGATCGCCACCGCAGCGCTCAAGCGCTTCGCCAAGCTCGCAGCCGGGGAGGTCAAGGCCGGCCGGGTGATCCCCGGGCACCGGAACCTCCGTTGCCTGGCCGAGCACCGCCGAGACGATACGAACCACCTCCGCCGGCTCGAGCGGCTTGGCCAGCAGTTCGCAATATCCATCGGCCTGGCGCGCGAACTCCTTCACCTCGCCGTCGATATGCGCCGACATGAACACAAGGGCGGAATTCGGCGCCCGCGGCAAGGCCCGGATCCTGCGCGCGGCCTCGAACCCGCCGAGGCGGTCCATCACCACGTCGAGCACGACCGCGTCGTAGGGGTGCGAGGCCGACCGCATCCGCTCCAGCACGTCGGTGCCGTCCGGCACCTGCGTCACGCTGGCGCCCGCGCGCTCGAGGATGCCCTGCAGGATCAGGCGTGTGGACGAGGAATCGTCCGCGACGAGGATGCGCCTGCCGAGGAGCGGCAGCGCCTCGGGCTGGCGGCGGTTCATTGCTCGCCCCCGGACGGGCACGCGGGCGGCTGTGCCCCCGGCACCAGCGCCTGGGTATACGCGAGGACGCCGGCGATCGCGGCGGGAGCGGCGTTCAGCAGGTGCTGCACTTCGCGTGACGTTTCCGGCGTGCCCGCGGCGCGATGGCTGGCCAGCGACACCGCGACCTCCGCCAGTGCCGGCACGCCGAACTGCTCGAACAAGCCCTTCAAGCCGTGCGCGGCCTTCTGCACCCCTGCGCGGTCGCCCGCGTCCTGCGAAGACGACAGGCGCGAAAGAAACGCGCCGACATCGTGCTCCAACTGACGCACCGCGGCGAGCATCGTGTCCATCCCGAGATCAGCGGCGAGTTCTTCCAGGGCGGCGCGGTTCACGGCCGGCTCCGGCGCGGGCGCGCGCGGCGGCCCGGATGCGGGTCCGGACGGCTGCACGGGGGGCGTATCGGGGCTTTCTGCGTTGTCCATGGTCCTTTCCGGGGCGGCTCGCACGCGTCACGACACCGGCGGCAAGCAAGCATTCGACGTATTCTGCAAAGCGCTTGCGTTCCGGTGACTTAAGTTTGGTTAATCTCGCCGGATTCGCCGACGTCAATAAGAATCGTTAACGATCATGCGGGACGCTGCGGGAGGGCGGGTGTTGATATTCACAATGATGCCCTTGACTGGACCTGCACCGACTGCCATGGATTCCGCCGCGCTTTCGCTCCTCGTGATCGACGACGAGCCGTTGTTCTGCGACTACCTCTCGGACATCGCCCGCCTCGAGGGCTTCGAGGCCCGGACGTGCTCCCAGCCCGGAAGCGTCGGCGCGGCCCTGGCGGACGGCGCCGACCTGATCTTCCTCGACCTCATGATGCCTGGCCTCGATGGCATCGAGGTGCTGCGCATGGCAGGGGACGCGGAATGCAAGGCGCGGATCGTGCTCATGAGCGGCTTCGACCGCCGCGTGCTGCATACCGCCCAGAGCTACGGGATCTCCCGTGGGCTGGATATCGCCGCCACTGTCCTGAAGCCGGCGCGCGCGGTTGAACTGCGCGAACTGATGCGCTCGCTTTGCTCGCGGACGGGCGGCGCGCCTCCGGCCCCGGCATGGGCGGTGGCGCCGAGCGAAGAAATCCGCGCAGAAGATCTCGCGCGCGGCATCGATGCCGGCGAGCTGGTGCTGCATTATCAGCCGCAGGTATCCCTCAAGGACGGCAAGTGGGCGGGCGTCGAGGCACTGGTGCGCTGGCAGCACCCTCGCCTGGGGCTGGTCATGCCCAACCGCTTCATCGCCCTGGCGGAGCGCGAAGGACTCGGGCTTGCGCTCACGCATGCGGTGGTGGAAAGGGCCTTGGCGGACCTCCAGCCGAGCGCCTACGCCGGCTTCGATGGCGTGCTGTCGCTGAACCTCCCGGCCGTCGCGCTGACCGACCTGCAGTTTCCAGTCAAGATGCATGCCCTCGGGCAAGCGCTCGGCTGGCCGGATTCGCGCGTGCAGTTCGAACTCACCGAGACGTCCACCAGCAGCGATGCGCCCACCGCGCTCGACATTCTGGTGCGGCTGCGGATGAACGGCTTCCGCCTTTCGATCGACGACTTCGGCACCGGGCATTCAAGCCTGCATCGGCTTCGCCTCCTGCCGTTCAACGAGCTGAAGATCGACATGCAGTTCGTCCGGGCCCTCGCCACCGACCCGGATTCGGCCGCGATCACGCGCAATTCGATCGAGCTCGCGCACCGGCTGGGCATGCGCGCGGTCGCCGAAGGCGTCGAGGAGCCACAGTCATGGCACATCCTGCGCGATGCCGGTTGCGACTTCGCGCAGGGCTACCTCATAGGCCGACCGGTGCCGATCGGAGCGCTAAGCCGGTGGAAGGCGGGGTGGCGGCCCCCGGTTTCCCACGCGGAGACCGATTCGTGACGCCGGCGAATCCCACCAGCGCGCGTGTCCGCGAGATTCGAGAAGCGATCGCAGGCGGCCTCCCTTCCGCGCAAGTCGCGGCGATGATCCGCGACCTCCTGCGGCAGGTGCAGGCCCTGTTCGAGACGGCACGGCGGGGGCCGCGCGTCGAGAACGACGGACCGCCGGGCGAAACGGGGGACGCAGCCGATTTCGTGCTCGACATGCTCTCCCGCCTAGGCGATTCGCCGCCGCGGTCCTCGCCAGCGAAGGTGCTGTCGGATCTCGCCTTCGTCGAGCGCATCCTGCGCATCCAGGAGACCTGCGGGCCGCCCGACGGCCGGGCAGGCAGTGCCGGCGAAGCCGGCGCCCTCCCCCGGCGGGCACCCGCCTCCCGAGGGCGGGGTCTCGTGGTCGACGACGAGCACACGTCCCGGCTCGTGGTGGGCGCATGGCTCCGCGACGCGGGCATAGAGGTCACCGAGGCGGCGCGCGCGGACGACGCGCGGCGGCTCCTGGGAGAGGGGCGATGGGACCTGATCTTCGCGGACGTGATCCTCCCCGGCGGCGGCGACGGCTACGATCTCGCGGCGCAAGCCCTGCAATCGAACATCAGCATCGGCGTCGTGTTCGCAACCGGGTACGAGTACGCGCACCGCCCCTGTCCGCTCGAACTGCGAAGCTGGCCGATGCTCCACAAGCCTTTCACGCGCGCGGGCCTGCTGGACGCTCTGGAGCGCGCGACCGCCATGACAACTCCCGCCACCGGCCCTTCCCATCCACGCGCGCCCCGTGTCTCGCCCGCCTGAATCGCTCCGCGATCCGCACCGGATTCCCCGCAAGGCGCCTTCGGACCGCCGTCCCGGAGCGAATCCCCCGGGGAGCGGCCTTTCTTCCGCGCTTTCAGCCGGCGACTGCCGAGCGGATCGCCTCGGCCAGTTCGTTCACCCGAAGCGGCTTGCGCAGGGCCGCCACGAGATCCAGGCCGGCCCCCTTGATCAGCGCCGCGGCCGTTTCGAGGTACAACGCGTCCGCGCTGATGGCGATCAGCCGCGGCCTCGATTCGAGGCCGCGAAGCCAGAGGATCGTCTCCGCCCCGGTGCGGTCCGGCATCATCTGATCGAGGACGACCACCCGCGGTGCGTGGCTCGCAACGGCACGCTCGAACTCGCGCGGCTCCGCAGTGAAGATACCCGCTGCGCCCGCGCGCGCAGCGGCGGCGAGGAACACCGCGCCGACCAGGGGATCGTCGTCCAGGCAGATCGCGACCGGAGGCTTTCCTTTCGATGCGGCAGGATCTTCCGCGGCGGCAGACTGTCCGTTATTCGAATCCATGAGGTTTCTCCGCTTGCCGAAACGCTCGGCACCTGTAGTGTAGCGGTCGGGCGCCGGGCGCCCGGCCTTTGTCGCCATCCATTAAAAAACCTCAACCTTGCCCCCGCCCCGAATCCTCATCGTTGACGACGATCCCGTGCTCGCGACAGCACTGTGCCAGCACTTTGAGCGGGTCGGCCTCGCGGCCAGGGTCGTGCCGGATGGAACCAATGCCGTGGAGCAAGTGCGTGCGTGGGCACCCGACGCGGTGGTGCTCGATGGCAACCTTCCGGGCAAGGACGGATTCGAGATCTGCCGCGAGATCCGCCCGTGGTTCCGCGGCGCCATCGTCATGCTGACGTCGAGAAACGACGATATGGACCGAATCCTCGGGCTCGACCTCGGTGCCGACGACTACCTCGTGAAGCCGGTGCGGCCGCAGGTCGCCACCGCGCACATCAAGGCCTGCCTGCGCAGGGTCACCGAGCCGCAGACCGCCGACGGCGAGGACGTGATCGCCTACGGCCGGTTCTGCATCAACCGCGCCTCGCGCACGGCTACGCTCGGCGATGACGAGATCGATCTGACGACCGCGGAATTCGACCTGCTGTGGCTCCTCGCCGAGCGCGCGGGGAGCATTCTCACGCGCGACGACATCATGGCGGGGATGCGTGGCATCGAGCACGACGGCATCGATCGCTCGATCGACATGCGCATCAGCCGCCTGCGACGGCGCCTCGACGACGATCCCGAACAGCCCCGATTGATCAAGACCGTGCGCGGGAAAGGCTACCTCTTCAGCAAGACCGGCTGGCAATAAACTCCCCCGCGCGCCCGCGCAGGCCTTCCGGCGCCCGACCGGACGGTTTCAAGGACATCTTCGGCGTGCTGAAACAGTCAAACCTCGCCCAGATCGTCCAAGGCGGCCTCGAGATGCGCCTGCTCGGCCCACTGCAGCACCTTCCACGCGTCGCCGCCGATCTCGACGCGGTTGATCGCCGCATTCGGGATTTCAAAATTGCGCACGCTGGAAAGCCCGGCGTTCTGCGCATGGCGGTAGACCATCTCCAGTACCCCGCCGTGGGTGAACACCAGCACGCTCCCGCCGGCGTGGCGCGCGGCGATGCCCCGCACGCAGGCCAGGGACCGCTGGTTGAAGTTGCGCAGGCTCTCGCCGGTGCCGAAGTCGTAGTCGAGGTCCTTGTCGCGGAAGCGCGCGTACTCCGCGGGATGCTTCTCCTTCACCTCGACATAGGTCAGCGTCTCGAACATGCCGTAATGGCGTTCGCGCAGCGCCGCGTCGAGCGCGACCGGCAGGCCAAGGGCTTGCGCCGTCGGCGCCGCGGTCTGCGTGACGCGCGAGAGATCGCTGGAATAGATCGCCGCAAAGCGCTCACCGCCAAGCACGGCGGCGACCGCCCGCGCCTGCGCTTGCCCAAGATCGTTCAAGGGAATGTCCAGTTGCCCCTGCACGCGGCCCTCGGCATTCCACGCCGTCTCGCCGTGGCGCACCATGACGATGCGCGTCGCCGCCATCAGAACTCCACCGCCTTGCGGCCCTTGAGCTTGAGCATCTGGCGCGCGTCGTCCGGGGTCGCCACGGCGAGGCCCAGCTCCTCGAGCATGCGCCGCGCCTTCGCCACCTGCTCGGCGTTGGACTTCGCCAGCTGCCCGCGCCCGATCCAGAGGCTGTCTTCCAGGCCGACGCGCACGTTGCCGCCCATCACCGCGGACTGCGCCGCCACCCGCATCTGGTTGGACCCGGCGCCGAGCACCGACCACAGGTAGGCATCGCCGAACAGGCGGTCAGCCGTGCGCTTCATGTGGCTCACGTCCTCGGGGTGCGCGCCGATGCCGCCGCGGATGCCGAACACCGACTGGATGAAGAGCGGCGGCTTGAGCAGGCCGCGGTCCATGAAATGCGCCGCGGTGTACAGGTGGCCAATGTCGTAGCACTCGACCTCGAAGCGCGTGCCGTTCTGCGCGCACGATTCGAGGATGTAGGCGATGTCGCGGAAGGTGTTCTTGAAGATGCGCTCGTCCGATCCCGCGAGGTAGGGCCGCTCCCAGTCGTGCTTGAACTCCTTGTAGCGGCCGAGCATCTCGTAGAGGCCGAAGTTCATCGAGCCCATGTTGAGCGACGCGACTTCGGGCTTCAGCTGCAGCGCGGGCTGCAGGCGGTCCTCGATGGTCATGGTCGCCGCGCCGCCGGTGGTGATGTTGACCACCACGTCGCACTGCGCGGCGATCTTCGGCAGGAAGCGTTGGAAGATCTCCGGGTCCTGCGTCGGCGAGCCGTTCTGCGGGTCGCGCGCGTGCAGGTGGACGATCGCCGCGCCGGCCTCGGCGGCGCCAAGCGCCGCGTCGGCGATCTCGTTCGGCGTCACCGGCAGGTGCGGCGACATGCTCGGCGTATGGATCGAGCCGGTGACGGCGCAGGTGATTATGACCTTGCCCTGTGCTGCAGCCATGGTTTTCCCCTTGAGCTAGACGGCGTAACGGATGTCGCCGCAGACCGAAAGCGCCTGCGCGGTGACGTGCTTGCCGGCGTCGGTGGCGAGGAACAGCGCCATGTTGGCGAGGGCCTGCGCCGAGACGAAGCTGCGCAGGCTGACCGACTCGAGCAGCCTGTCGCGCATCTCGTCGTTCGCGATGCCCAGGGCCCTCGCCTTGGCATCGATCACGCGCTCGATCCTCTCGCCCTCGACGTTGCCGGGCTGGATGCAGTTGACGCGCACCTTGTCCGGGCCGGCCTCGATAGCCAGGCTCTTGGTGAAGCCCACCACCGCCCACTTGGCGGCGGCATAGGGCGTGCGCCGCGCGAAGCCCAGCCGGCCGGCGACGGACGAGAGGTTGATGATGCTGCCGCCGCCCGCCCGCTTGATCATCGGCATGGCGAGGCGCGTGCAATAGAACATGCCGTTCAGGTCGATGTCGATGCAGCGATCCCAGTCCTCGATGCTCAATTCCTCGACCAGGCCGGTCGGTCCGGCGATGCCGGCGTTGTTGACCAGCACGGCGAGGCCGCCGAGTTCGCGCTTGACGTCGGCGAAAAGGCGCTCGACGTCCGCGGTGCTGGAAACGTCGGCCACGCTCTGCGTCACGGCGGGCATGTCGCGCTTCGCGGCGGCCAGCGCCTTCGTATCCACGTCGCAGATGTGCACGCGCGCACCGTGATCGAGGAAGGTCCTGCTGATGGCGCGCCCGATGCCGGCTGCGCCGGCGGTGACGAGTACGCGGAGATCTCTGGCGGAAGTATCCATGGCGGCGCAGTGTAGCATCGGGCAAACGGAGGATTCCCGCTATGAGCGCACCCAGGACCCGCATCGCCACGCACAGCGCCGACAGCATCACGATCCGCGGCGCGAGCCTCGTCGAGGACCTGATCGGCAAGCTGACGTTCACCGAGATGATGTACTTCCAGATGCTCGGCCGGCGGCCGACGCCAGGCCAGGCGCGCATCCTCGACGCGGTGCTGGTCACGCTGATGGAGCACGGCATCACGCCCTCGACCATTACCGCGCGCATGATCTACATGTCCTGCCCCGAGGCGGTGCAGGCGGCGGTGGCCGCGGGCCTGCTCGGCGTGGGCAGCACCTTCATCGGCACCATGGAGGGCTGCGCCGCGCTGCTGGAGGAAATCCTCTCCGCGCCGGAGGGCGAGGCGGCGCGCGCGGCGGCCATCGCACGGCGCCTGCGCGCCGCGAAGCTGCCAGTTCCCGGCTTCGGCCACCCCTTCCACAAGCCGGACGACCCGCGGTCGCCACGCCTGATCGCGGTTGCGGAGGAATCCGGCGCCAAGGGCGACTACCTGCGCGCGCTGAAGCTGCTGGCCAGGGAAGTGGACGCCGCCTGGGGACGGCATCTGACCATCAATGCCACCGGCGCAGTGGCGGCCCTCCTGGGCGAGATCGGCATCCCGCAGGCCGTGATGCGCGCCGTGGCGGTGGTCAGCCGCGCGGCCGGGCTGGTGGGGCACATCCTCGAAGAGAGGAACGAGCCCTCGGCGCGCTACCTCTGGGACCTGGCCGAGGAACACATTACCTACGCGCCCTGAGTCCGGCGGCCGTTCCCGGCCGCACCGCGAGCGCCGCCTTGCGGTCCACCGGCACAGGGCCAGTCGCATCCGGAGGCGGCATGGCGGAAGCCGGGTAATAGGCGATCCGGTGCGCCGTGTCCACCGCCTTGCCGATCGACAGCCCGCGGCGATTGACGCCCTTCGGCTCGACCACCCGCCCGTCGACGATCTCGAGGTCGGTCCACCAGGTCTTGGCCGCGTTGATCGAACCGTTGCCCAGCCGATCGTCCAGCCGCACCAGCCAGCCTCGCGTCCACGGCAGGCGAATCGCCGCCCACAGCGCGAGGCGGTGCGCAAGCAGCCCCTCGTGGTTGTACGGGCAGGTCTTCATGCAGCGTCCGCAGGCCGAGCCGTGCGGATTGGTGACGCGGTAGCGCGCGCAGCGCTCGACATCCGGCTTCCACATCTCGTAGCCGTTGAACATCACCTTGTCGCCGTGCGAGATCGCGCTGCACGGGCACTCGCGCGCGCACTTCATGCACCTGGAGCAGGTGTCCTGCAGGCCGAAATCGATCGGCTGGTCCCATGCGAGCGGCATGTCGGTGGTGACCGCCGCGCTCTTGAACCGGGGACCGACAAACGGATTGAGCACCAGCTCGCCGATGCGCGACAACTCGCCCAGCCCCGCCAGCAATACCAGCGGCAGCTGCAGCACGTCGGAGTCCGCGTTGGTCTGCGAGCGCGCGCTCCAGCCCAGGCTGCGGATGAACGCGGCCACCACGCCGCACACCTCGCCGCCGCGCATGTAGGCGCGCATCGACTGCGCGCCGGAGATCCAGTCGTCGCCGGAAGCGCCCTCCATGGTCTCGAATCCCTGGTCGACCAGCATCACCAGGGCGCTGGCGTGGTACGGATCGATCGGCCGGCCGTCGTCGTGGTGCGAGTACCAGGCATAGCGCTTCGCTTCGCAGGCCCCCGCCATGTCGGCACCGAGGTAATACAGCATCGACTTGAGCGCCTTCGCGTTCGCCACCGGGTCGCGCGTCGCAGGGTCCGCCTGCCGCGCCGCTTCGCCGCCCTGCTTCGGCACCATGGCGCGGATCAGCTTCACGTAGGCGTCCGCGATCGGCGTCTTGTAGGCGAAGCGCCAACGCTCGCGCTGCGCCTTCTCGCCCAGGTCGCCGTGCAGCGCGCGGGTGAAGAAATTGGCGCGCTTGGGCACGCGCGGCACCTCGTCCTCGAGGATCAGCGTGGTAGTCCGGTCGGCGCGGCGGATCGACTCCATCGGGAAGCGGCTGCCGTGCGATGGACGCCGTGCGGCAAGCGCCCGCTCCCACCAGGTCTCCGCCCCGCCTGCCCCCAGCCACCAGCCGAGGCCGCCCTCGAACGCGGTGGGCGCGGCAAGCGGGCGGTCCGCGGCGAGCGGCTGCGAGGTCGTGACGATGCAGGAGGCGAAGCGCGCGCCGATGAACGGCGCCCGCAGGCGCCCGTTCGCCGTGCGCGCGAGCCCGCAGGCGACCAGCACCTGCGCGTGCGACACCTCGCTGCGATCGCGCGTGTGCATGGTCGCGGCAAAGCCCAGCCGGCGCAGGAACGAGGCGCTGATCGCCGCGATCTCCGCCGCACGCAGCAGCGCGCAGTCGAATTCGCTGCCTTCGATCCAGCCGCGCGCGAGGTTGCCGGGTTCGGGCAGGCGGCCGAACTCGATCACCACGGCCAGCGCGTAGCGATGCCCGGCGGGGCGCTCGCCGGTCCACGCCGAATCCGGCACCTCGCAGCAGGCGGCGAGCGTGGCGTTGAGGAAATAGCAGTTCGCCTTGATTTCGGCGGCGAGCCTCGCCGGATCGTCCGGGTACGGCGCGCGCTCGGCGGCGGCCTCCCCGCTGCGGAACTCCTCGAACAAGGCGACGTACTCGTTGACGATGCGGCCGAGCGGCGTCGTGCTGGGTGCGGGAAATTCGTCGCGCAGCGGGGCGATCTCCGGCGCGCGCTCCAGCCGCGCAATGCGCTCCAGCGGCAGAGAACCGAGATGCACGGACCTGTCGCGATTCGATATCAGTCGCATGGGCGCGCAGCCAGTATACCGCCGGGTAAACTCGCGCTTTCGTCATCGAGCGGCTCCAGGACGGAGGTCGGGCATGAGCGCATTCGACTTGAACGGCCGCGTGGCGATCGTCACCGGCGGCAACGGCGGCATCGGCCTGGGCATGGCGCGCGGGCTGGCGAAGGCCGGCGCGGCCGTGGTGATCGCCGGGCGCAATGCGGCGAAGAGCGCGGCGGCCGTGAAGGAGATCGCGGCGACGGGCGCGAAAGCATCGGCCATCGAGGTCGACGTGAAGAGCGAGGAATCGTGCCGCGCGCTGGTCGCCGCCACGGTGAGGCGCCACGGCCGGCTCGACATCCTCGTCA